>Ga0208960_1001074_pt1 | contig 14829 bp, 23 predicted proteins | sample GreLakmeON33MSRF_FD_187703 | JGI IMG/M metagenome (GOLD analysis project Ga0208960, IMG submission 187703) | Freshwater lentic microbial communities from great Laurentian Lakes, MI, USA - Great Lakes metaG ON33MSRF (SPAdes) | ecosystem: Environmental > Aquatic > Freshwater > Lake | place: Great...
GTAGCACGAACCACCTATACCCCGCCGGTGCTTACAATCACCACACACGGCCGCGTCTTCCAGGGTCCGCGCCGATACCACCGGGGACTGGCCATTATCTGCCATGATGTAAGTCTGGACCATGTTACCGGTTTTAGAATTGGTGCTATTAGTTATGGCAATCACGACAATAGGCTTGCCGTTCAATTCTGATTTACCACGATACAGGATATAACCGCTAGTTTTCTTAGCTGTCTTCATTGTTTCCTCTTATGTAATGGGTGTTTAAAGTGTTTCCCTATAGGCTTTCACCTATAAGGTAAAACTCTATGAGTGAGTGTAACCATCCGGCTCAATACCCAACCACATATTGCACCAATGGAGCATTAAACAACCATAACCATGCTGTACGGTCCGTCTAAATTGCAGATATGTTAAGCCTTGATTGTCCTGGTTATATTTACGTTTAATGGCTATTTGTTGTTGTTTAGTTATCTTTTTATTAATCATAGGATTCTCCAAAAGTAATGAACATTACGCTGCACATTCCAATAAAATCCAACCGGATGGTATCGCCGTAATCTTGTTTCTTTGTTCTACATCCTGTGTATCCTGATACCTTCAAGGCATGGCGGATAATTTTAAGATTAGAATCCTTTTCCTCCGTCTCAAAATCATATCGTTTTACCCATGAGTAATTTGCTTCGCCGCCAAAAGTATCGGTCACCTCTATATATGTCTTCATGCTGTCCCCCCATTAATTTTCTCTTTAGCTAAGTTTGTAAGCCTGGCAATAATATCTTTTAATTCTCCATCATAGGCCTGGAAGACAATGCCGCCGCCAAATTGTTTATTATTAAACTTGCGTCCGCCAATAGTGCGAGCACATTCTAATGCTTCTGAATAGGATTTAAATCCGTATCCCAACCAGCTGGTAACATGGCGCGGATTCCCGTTAACATCGTGTTTTATCTTAATGAATAAGGTACTCATGCGGTCCTCCGTTGGTTTAGTATATCTTGCGCCAATTTCTTCCAGTCTGCTGGTGTGAGGTCCACTATCTTACTCATGGCTATCTGTCTAAAATCCACGGCATCAAGAAACGCTAAAGCATAATCTAGGGCGAATCCGCCTTTATCAGAACATCCGTCCTCTATCACCTGGATGGCAGTTTCCTTAAGATAGCCTGCTAATTCGTGCGGCTCATATGGGGTATGTGCGTCTATCTCAAATCCGTCGAACATCTCCAAGTTAACTCTCCACGTTTCGTAGTTGGTCCATCCGTTATGCTCGCTCATGCTACACCTCCACCAATTAGCAGCACTAGGATGAGTAGAGCGAACATTCCGGCAACTGATAAAACTTCTAATATATATAACATGGCAGTTCCTTTTATGTAATGGGGTTTAAAGGGATGGGATTATCACTATGGCAATGTGAATTACCTGCCCACATGGATAAACGTTTAAAGCCTGCTCCTCCGCATGATCCGCATCATCTGCCAAACATTCAAAAAACATGGTGAATTTATCACCTTTATCTTCTTTTAGGCTTACTAGATAAGACTTCATGGTTAGATCCTTTTATGTAATGGGTTTATATTTCTTGAAATACAATTTCTGTAGATATTATTCTATCAGGATCAGATTCCGCCTTGAAAAACTCATCCCATGCCATTTCTGGCGAATCGGCGTGAATGGTCGTCGTTTCGGTTGAGTTTACCCTGCGAAATTCTGATATATCATGGGTGAATTTGCTGAATTTGTATTTCATAGCCTATATCCTTTTATGTAATGTGCAATAGGGCACGAAATAAGTATCGGTCAATTGCATACATATTGTCAATAGCCTGGGACAAATATATATAATGTGAGTCTTCACTATCGCCGAAAGGGTATTAAATGGGATTCGTGTTACCAGATAAACCGGTTATCGAGAGGGTAGAACGGGAAGACGGAAGGAAATTCTGCGTGGTGCCATTGAGAGCATTCAGGGAAAAACGCCTATCTTTATCTCAATTACGAATCTTAGGTATATATGCGAGCTATTGTAACAATGCTGGTATGTCATTCGTATCGTGCACGGCATTGGGTAGAGATTATGGGTGTAGTAAATCCTACATGGCATTAATGCTACAAAAGATTGAGAAAGTTGGTTATATCATTAGAGTTAAAAAGCAGGGTGTGCCTGGGATTCGTGGGTGCGTGCGTAGGATGGTATATGACGCCAGTATCAGCACCGATGACGCAATAGGTATATCTCAGGATCAATTAGTAGAACCAATCCATCCACTAAAGGGAGTTAAAATGACGGGAATCAAGAAGAGTAGAGGAAGGCCACGGAAGGTAGTTGAGATAGATACGTGCGATAGTGGGAATAAGGTATCAGAGTTGATCGTCAATCCTGTACAAAGTGGGGAATCACTTTTGAATTGGGGGGAAGTTATGGGTATAAGTGGGAATTCTGTTAGAACTGAACAACATATTCTCATCTTGAGTAAAATGACAGAAGCCGGAATAACTCTCTCTCAACTCCGCGTTTACCTATCCACACTCTGACCCCTGTTTCGCTGCTAGCGATATACACTTGATATGGCACGCTGGCCACGCTGGCCATATACACACTGAGCGCCGGCGGTTGATTGTACGCTGATTGTGGCGGAAGGCACCATACCCCCCCCCTACCCTACCGGTAGCGATGAGGGGCTTCTCCTCAACTTTTTCCCACTTTCTAGTGGATTAGTACCTGTTTTTGGCTTCCGTTTCCCACTTCTGTGTTGCTGCGCGACTTGCTATCGTGACAAACCAAGTATGTGGTGTTTTGAATTTTATATATAAAATTGTTTTTGGTAACGGAACCTGATAGAGCTGGTACGTATTAAGTATATGTTTTACAGAAGGTTGCGGTATAAGAGTTAGACTAAGTATGCGATGAGGTGGGATTTTAGAGACAGATAGAACCTTACCCGTATAATTAAAGGGAAAGATCCTAAAAGGATGTGTCTTCTTGTTTATCTAGGCTAGAGACTAGTATGTCTCTCAGTAGACTGTGCCCCGATAATTCCTTGTAGATCCAATCCTGGCAAGGTAACTAAGGAAACACTTACTGTACGCCACGTTTATCCGCATCTGTCAGACACTACATTTGCGAGGGGTGGGTTATGCCCCCAAGACATAATAATATATCCATCTCACCCTAATAGCAAGTTATATTTATCTTGCAGTATTTATTAAAGATAGCTTATACTTCCATATGACTGTCATGGTGGGTAGAAGATGAAAGTATTAGTAGCTTGCGAGTTCTCTGGTGTAGTAAGGGATGCCTTTAATAGAATGGGACACGATGCTTGGTCCTGTGATCTCATCGCAGCAGAAGGTAAGCATATTCATACAGACGTTCTTTCTGTGCTAAACGATGGGTGGGACTTAATGATAGCCCATCCTCCCTGTACACATCTATGCGTAAGTGGGGCCAGGTGGTTCAAAGATAAGCTACCAGAGCAGGCAGAAGCCCTGTGGTTTGTAGATGCACTACTTAACGCACCTATACCTAAGATTGCGCTTGAGAACCCTATAAGCATTATCTCTAGTAGAATAAGAAAGCCAGATCAGATTATCCAACCTTGGCAGTTCGGCCATGATGCAAGCAAAAAGACTTGCCTGTGGCTTAAGAATTTGCCTTTGCTCACACCGACTGACAAGTTGCCAGGAGATGCTAAAACGCGGCGCGGCAATCAAACTGCCAGTGGGCAAAACAAACTGCCACCATCACCAGACAGGTGGAAGCTGCGATCCATTACATATACTGGCATAGCTGATGCAATGGCTTCTCAATGGGGTTGATATGTTAATGCTTCCATACCCACCGAGTGTTAACACTTATTGGAGAGCTAATGGGAACAGACGGTTCATATCTAAAGCTGGTGTTATCTTTAAGAAGGCTGTAGCGGATTACGTATCTGATAACAATGTACCTAAGTTAGGGGATGCGAGACTGTCTGTATGTATCATAGTATGCCCAAGAAGTAAGAGATTGTTTGATATAGATAATATATGTAAGGCAGTATTGGATAGCTTGATGGATGCAGGTGTATACGATGATGATAGCCAGGTGGATAAGTTATATGTACAAAGAGGGGTTCCATTTAAGGGCGGTAGATGCTTAGTCGCTGTAGATGTAATCCCACAGACGGAGTGATGAATGTCAGATAGTTTCGCAAAGAAGATCCCATCCCTTAAGAATTATGGTGGGATCAGGACTATACAGAGTGATTTAAGGAGGTCTGCAACACTAGAAGCTAACAAGGAAGCGGTATCCTACGCCCTGTTATCAATGGCTCATACTAAGCTCACGGATATCATGTCGTGGGATTCACAAGGTAACATTACAGTAAAGCCATCTAACGAGATTCCTGAGCACGCACTACAAGCCATCAAGTCTATTAAGTGCAATACTAGGACTGATAAGGATGGTAACTCCTACAATACCCTAGATATAGAGCTGTTCGATAAGGTAGGAGTGTTGAGATTGCTTGCGAAAGCATCTGGGTTGCTTGATTCTCCACAAGACTCTGATAAACCTAGTGTTATCGGTATTAATATTAGGACCCCAGACATTATTGAGAACGGTTCTCCTGATGTCTAAGACTAAAGAACGTAGCCAGAAAGAGGTTGGTGTTGCAGGACTTAACCTTGACTTCAGTAAATCACCAGTAGTCTACGACTTCATACGCTCAGATGCCTTTGTTAGAGGGATTATGGGCGCCGTTGGTAGCGGCAAGTCGTATGCTTGCTGTGCCGAGATAATGCTCCGAGCTGTTAAGCAGAAGCCTTCTCCTATAGACGGGGTGCGATATACCCGCTTTGCTATCGTTAGAAACAGTTATCCTGAACTGAAGACAACGACTATCAAGACTTGGATAGATATGTTCCCAGAGAATACCTTTGGACATATGTTGTGGACCCCACCTATTACTCATCATATCAGACTGCCATCTAGGGGTGGAGCTGCTGGTATTGATTGCGAAGTCATCTTCCTTGCGCTAGATCAGCCCAAGGATGTCCGAAAGCTACTATCCCTTGAGCTTACCGGCGCCTGGGTTAACGAGGCGCGAGAGCTGCCAAAAGCAGTGATCGACGGACTGACCCATCGGGTTGGTCGTTACCCCACACAAAGGGATGGTGGCCCATCTTGGCATGGCATATGGATGGATACTAATCCGATGGATGATGACCATTGGTGGTTCCGTATGGCTGAAAAGGAAAAGATTACTGGTAAGTATGGATGGGAGTTCTTTAAACAACCAGGTGGAGTTATAGAGGTTGCGCCTGGAGATCTCCCTGAGAACCCAGAAGCTAATGACCATATCTTCGCATCAGGTAGGTGGTGGAAGATTAACCAAAGGGCTGAGAACATCAATAACCTGCCTCCTGGTTATTACATACAGATGCTTGCCGGCAAGAACTTGGACTGGATCAGGTGTTATGCAGAAGGTAAGTATACCTATGTGCAAGAAGGTAAGCCTGTTTGGGTTGAATATAACGATGCGCTAATGAGTGGGGATGTGGAATATGATCCATCGCTACCTATACAGATAGGTTTAGACTTTGGATTAACCCCTGCTGCGGTTATAGGTCAGCGTCTGAACAACGGTAGATGGATAGTTCTGCATGAGATAGTCACTTCTGACATGGGATTGGAGAGATTTGGTCAGCAATTGCTTGCAGAGTTAAATGCTAGATTCCCTAATGCCCAAGTAATGATATGGGGTGATCCTGCCGGTATGCAGCGGGACCAGATCTATGAGGTTACAGCGTTTGACCACCTTAGAACACTAGGACTTAGGGCGCAGCCTACTCCATCCAATGACTTCAAGGTAAGGCGTGAGTCTGGGGCAGCTCCGATGCAGCGGCTTATAGCTGGAAAGCCTGGCCTTATTGTATCTACTTCATGCAAGATGCTGAGAAAGTCCTTGTCTGGAGGGTATCACTTCAAGAGAATCTCTGTTGGAGCTGGCCACGAGAGGTTTAGAGATGCGCCTAACAAGAATGAGCACTCCCACGTTGGTGATGCGTTTGGCTACCTGCTGCTTGGTGGTGGAGAGCACAAAAGGATGACCAGAAGCACACAGTCACACTCCTCAACAATCTTTGCTAAGACAGTGATTAACGCTGACTTCGATGTATTTGGACATTAAAGAGGTTATCAAACACTTGCCGCGCATTGCTGGCGTCGAGTACCGTCCGTCAGAGATAGATGATGTAGATAAAGTGGCTGCGGTAGAGTTTTGGGGATTAACAAACGAGCATCTGGCTGTCTTAAAGCAAACCATTGAAATACAAAGGAGATATGGGGCTTACTCTTTAACAGCGTACCTTCATAACAAGCCTGTTGCAATGTTTGGCTGCATACTAATGTGGCATGGGGTTGCTGAGTTGTGGGCGGTACTCAGTAAGGATGCTCTTAAGAAGCCCGTAGCTTTATCTAAGTGCGCTATAACCTTCGCTGATATCTGTGAGATATCCTTAAAGTTGCATAGATTGCAGATTCATGTTAAAAGCAGTAATGAAAGAGCCGTAAAGTGGGGCGAATTCTTGGGGTTTGAAATTGAAGGTAAATTAATTCAATTTACTCAAGACAAAAAGGATTGTTACATCATGTCTAGGAGGTAATATGGGTGGAGGCGGCGGTGGTGGAGCAGCAGCAGCAGCAGAGCAGCTCAAAATGCAGAAGGAAGAAACCTTGAAGTTGGCAGCCGATGCCGATGCTACTAAGATTAAACTGGCAGAGGAGCTTGCTGCTAAGAGAAAAACTAGACTTACCGGTGGTAACAGATCACTTCTCTCCGCAGAAAGGATGGCTCCTGAAACTGGCGTTATGTCAGAGTCTCTAGGTGCTGGTATTAAATAGTAATGCCAATTATTGTACTAAGGGATTCTACTGATACCCATTCTATTAGTGTATCGCCAAGCTATACAGACAAAGACTCTGTGCAGCAATTGGTTGGCTCTGACAAACCGTTCCCAACGGTAGATGTTAACCACCTTAGATTACATGAGGGTCGTGCGTTCTATCTGTACACTACCCGTAATGACGGCAATAAACTAGCATCCGGTGCAAGTCTTGATATCGCTATTGCGTTTGCCAGTGGCGTATCTGCACATTTAATAGCTGACTATCAGTGCGGTGGGTCTGCTGAGTTTTACATATACGAAGGCTCAACTGTTAGCGGTGGGACTGCTGGAGTTGCTCTGAGGCGGCATAGGGCGTCTACCACTGCAACCCAGAGCGCATCCATTATTGCACCAACTGTGTCTAGTATAGGGACCGAGATTTTTGCTGGCCTAATCTCTAGTGCGCAAGGATCAGGCGGTACAGGTGGCGTTGCTGGAATATCGGAATATGTTTTAAGCCCGTTGACTACCTATTTGTTTCGTGTTACTAATCGTAGCGCACAAGCTGAAATCGCTCATGTCCACTTAGAATGGTATGAGTAATAACGCAACCTACTGAAATCAAAGGTTTACTATGGACTATGGCGATAGGAAGGATGGCTCTGCAAAAGGTATGGGATTCTTTGGCGAGCTTGAGCGTCCAGATGGCGGGGTATCAACAGAAATATCTGTTGGGGTTGGCATGAATGGTGAGGAAATGGATATCCCATTGATTGTCCCAACTCTTAATAAAAAAGAACTTGATTACTTGTTAAAGACAGATCTTAAGGATAAGTCTTTTTTTAGCAATATGCCGAGATCTATAATGAAAAAAGCATTTGACCACGCGAATGCTCGTGTCAAAGCTGGCAAGTCTCCGTTTGCTGATGAAGACGATGAGGCTTCTGAATCCCCAAGCAAATGATGTTAAGGGTTAGTAAAACTTTAAAGGTTAAATATGGATAAGAAACTGACCGTTGCTGACATTTTAAAAAGACATGACATAGCGATCAGGAAGAAAGAGGACTTCAGAAGCCTGTACGATGACGCTTATGAGTTCGCTTTGCCACAACGTAACCTGTATGACGGGTTCTATGATGGGAATGTAGGTGGGGCAAAGAAGATGAACCGTATCTTTGATGCTACAGCCATCAACTCAACCCAAAGATTTGCCAATAGAATCCAATCCGGCATCTTCCCCCCGCAATCTAAGTGGTGCAGACTCGAGCCTGGTCCAGATATCCCATTGGATAGACGTGTTGAGGCTCAAACTGCACTAGAAGTCTATAACGACAAGCTGTTTGCTGCAATCAAGCAGTCCAACTTTGACATCGCTATGGGAGAGTTCCTCCTAGACCTGTGTGTTGGTACTGCCGTTATGATGATCCAGCCTGGTGATGACGTTAACCCAATTAACTTCATACCAGTACCTCAATTCCTCGTGGCTTTTGAGGAAGGCGCTAATGGTAAGGTGGATAACGTCTACCGCCGTATGCGTATCAAGGCTGAGTCTATCCAGCAACAGTGGAGTGACGCCATTATTGAGGGCAATCTTAAGAATCTGGTTGAGAACAAGCCAACGGAAGATGTGGAGTTGCTTGAGGCAACCATATTTAATCCAGAAAAGAGCGAGTTTATGTACTATGTGATACACAAAGAGAGTAAGTCTCAGATTGTGTACCGCAAAATGAAGTCTAGCCCGTGGATTGTTGCACGTTACATGAAGGTGGCTGGTGAGATATACGGCAGAGGTCCGTTAATCACAGCGCTCCCAGATATTAAAACGCTAAACAAGACGCTTGAGCTTGTTCTGAAGAACGCAAGTCTGGCAATCGCCGGCGTCTACACAGCCGCTGATGATGGGGTGCTTAATCCCAATACAGTACAAATAAGCCCAGGTGCCATCATACCCGTTGCACGTAATGGTGGGCCACAAGGTGAGGCGCTCAAGCCTTTGCCTAGAGCTGGTGACTTTAATGTCTCTCAGATTATTATGAATGACTTGAGGATGAACATTAAGTCGATCCTACTGGATGAGAGCCTACCTCCAGACAATATGAGTGCTAGATCCGCTACCGAGGTTATGGAGAGGATGAAGCAGCTGTCTCAGAACCTTGGCTCGGCGTTTGGTAGGCTGATTAATGAAACAATGATCCCTATAGTATCCAAGATACTGGATATAATGGATGACCGTGGGCTGATAGACTTACCACTGCGCGTGAACGGGCTAGAGATTAAGATCACCCCTGTATCGCCATTGGCTATGTCGCAGTCTATGGAAGAAGTGCAAAACATTATTCAATTTATGAAGATAGCTGAGAGCATTGGTCAGGAAGGCAAGATGATGATTAAGGTTAGTGCTATGCTAGACTTAATTGCAGAGAAGATGGCTATCCCTCGTGTCATTATGAATAGCCCTGCCGAGCGTCAGTTGATGATTCAACAGGCTACCGATGCAGCTCAACAGGTTGCACAGCAGAATCCAGAACTTGCATCTAAAGTTGTGGAAGGTATGGCTAAGAACCCAGGCGCTATAATGGGATGAGGTGTGTAGACTGCAAGTATTTCTCCTTGCAAGCTATAGATATGTCCAAATACGGGTTTGGGTTGTGCACTAGGAAGCCTAACTGGGAGTATCAAAGCTATCAATATGCACATGAGTGTAAAATGTTTGCACCGGCTCCACCAGACGCTCCTCCAAAGCGGATATTGTGGATTAATAAACAGTTAGCAAAGATGAAAAAGGATACAAATAAGTGGAAGATGGTTGGGAAGGGTTAGCGTCAGCTACCGTTACAGATATACGGGAAGTAATAACTGCAAGGGAAGATACTGACCGGTTATGTCTTCGTGTGTTTGGAAGTGAGGATGGAGCTAAGCTGCTTGCGTGGCTTAGACAAACAATCCTAGAGCATCCAGTATGTGTTCCAGGGTCGGACCCAAGCTTCGGATATTACAGAGAAGGGCAATGTTCCGTTGTGAGGGATTTAGAAGCCAGAATCAAGAGGTCAAAAAAACTTTAAGGAGTAATAATGGAAGAAAGTAAAAGCCAGCCCCAACCAGAGAATAGTGAGGGCTTACTGGCAGGCATTACATCACCAACAGATGTTGTAGCTACACAAGAAGTTACTATAGATCATAGGGTTCCAGAGGAGAGTGATACTCCGGCAGATCGCCCAGCGTGGTGGCCTGAGAATTTTTGGAAGAAAGAAGACGCGGAGCCAGACCTTGAGGCTATCGCTAAGTCATGGACAGATCTCCGTAAGCAAATAAGCCAAGGTAAGCATAAGGCTCCGGCAGATGGCAATTACGACTACGCTGCATTTGGCTCTGTTCCAGATACCGATCCAGTTCGTCAGCACGTCGAAGGTTGGGCTAAAGAGTATGGGGTTAGCCAAGCCGCACTAGATTCCCTCGTAGGAAAGGTTGTTGAGCTAAATGCTTCTAAAGCAGAGGTGTCAAACTTTAATGCTGCTGAAGAAAAGAAGTCTTTAGGTGCCAATTCGGATGCCATCATTAAGGGTATGGTAGAATGGGCTAACGGGCTGGTTAACAAAGGAGTCTGGGGACCGGATGACTTTAATGAATTTAAGGTTATGGGTGGCACGGCCAACGGAATCAAGGCTCTGATGAAGTTAAGGCAGAGTTACGAAGGCAGAATCCCAATGAATAGTGCTCCTATAGATGGTGCTCCGTCTAAAGATGAGCTGTATCAGATGGTTTCTGACCCTAGATACAAGACGGATGTGTCATACAGAGCTAAAGTAGAGAAGATGTTTGCTGCTCAATTTAATAATTAAATCTTGGTAGTGCCCTTTGCCCGCTTCGGCGGGTTTTTTTTGCCAATTTTTTACTAAGTGTTTGACTGTGTAATAATAATAATGTAAAAGGGTTCTAAGGCATACCGTACTGCGGCCCTTAATTCAAGTATCCTTGACGATTGGCTGACGTAATCAGCAAGCCAGGCCCGTAATCCTACGGCACACCAATAGCGAAACCCTTTTTTTTAAACCTGTTCTTAGGAGAACACAAATGAGCGTATCTCTATCTAACGCCTTTGTCACCCTATTCGATGCTGAAGTGAAACAGGCTTACCAAGGCAAGGCTCAATTGGTAAGTGCTGTACGTCAGCGCCGTGGTGTCGAAGGAGCTACCGTAAAGTTTCCAAAAGTTGGTCGTGGTGTAGCAACTCCTCGTATTCCACAGGCTGACGTAACCCCACTGAATGTTGCATTCTCTACCATCACCTGCACCCTGGCTGATTGGAATGCTGCTGAATACAGTGATATTTTTAATCAAGCTAAAGTTAATTTTGATGAGCGTCAAGAGTTGGCACAAGTTCTTGCTAACGCAATTGGCCGTCGTCAAGACCAGCTTATTCTTGATGCTCTAGCAGCATCTGGCACAGCTTTGACTGTTAGTAATGATATCGGCGGGACCGATACCAATATGAACATGGCTAAGTTGCGCGAAGCTAAGAAGCTGCTGGACAAGAGCAACGTACCTCCAGAGGGCCGTGGGATTGTCATCCATGCAAATGGCTTGGCATCTTTGTTGTCAGAAACGTCAGTGACCAGCTCCGACTTTAATACAGTCAAAGCGCTTGTCTCTGGTGAACTGAACACATACCTTGGCTTCCAGTTTTACGTCCTTGGCGACCGTACCGAAGGTGGTTTGGTTGTTGATGGATCACTGGACCGTACTTGTTTCGCATTCCACCGCGATGCAGTTGGCTACGCAGAAGGGATATCTCCTCGCACAGAAATGAACTACATTCCAGAAAAGACATCGTTCCTCGTGAACACTGTATTTTCTGCCGGTTCAATCACCATTGATGCGGAAGGTATTGTTTCAATCGTTGCTCGCGAAACCTAAAAAGGAGAGATAACATGGCTTATTCCGTAACTGGTTTAAACGCAGTCAGTACATCTAAGGCAGGAAATGCGCCTTCTATGTATATCTACAAAACTGCCGACACGCAGGCTACTGTTAATACTGCTGGCTACTTCAACAGCATTAGCGGTCTACTGAATGTTGGTGATGTTCTGTTTGTATATGACACCACAACGCCGTCACTTGTGTTGACCTATGTCAACCAAGTAACTTCAGCTGGCGTGGTTGATATTGCAGATGGAACCACTGTAAGCGCAACAGATACTGACTAAGTATCTTCTAATAAACCAGCCCTCAGAATATGGGGGTTGGTTTACGTTCTAAAGGATTGCATATGGCCGCTGGAGATACCGCACTATCAATCTGCTCTGACGCTCTGTTAATGCTTGGAGCAAAAGGCATTTCCTCGTTTACCGAAGGAACTGACGAATCTTCCGTTTCTGACAGACTGTATCCTAACATTAGAGATCAAGCTTTAATGATGTATCCGTGGAGTTTCGCGATACAGAAGACACAGTTAGCTCAATTAGTAACAACCCCAGTTAGTGAATACGCTTACGAGTATCAACTTCCATCCGACAGACTTGGCTCCCCACGTGCTGTCTACGATTCCGCATCACAGAATGTGCGCCCTAGAACTGATTACAGGATTATGGGTGGTAAGTTACTGACCAATAGCGAAATCGTATATATCGATTACCAATACTCTGTTCCAGAAACAGAGATGCCTATCTGGTTTGTCCAATTGTTAAAGTATTTAATGTCTTGGCACCTAGCTATCCCAATTACTGACCAAGTGGATAAGGCTGGTTACTGGCAGACAATAGCTGTTGGCACGCCTGGTGACAACGGACGCGGTGGATTTATGCGTAGTTGTATGAATATGGATGGCATGAATCAGCCAAACAACAGTATTAATGATTTCTCACTGATCGCCGTTAGATACTGATGGCAAGATTTGTCACAGTCCAGACCAACTTCACTACTGGTGAGTTAGACCCGTTACTTCGGGCGCGTCTTGATTTAGATAAGACGTATCAAAACGCTTTAGAGAAGGCTACCAATGTTCTGTGTCAACCACAGGGTGGGGTTACTCGGCGTGGTGGACTACGGTATAAGTTTGCGCTACCTAATACTGGCGCAGAATCTGCTGCCAATGGGGTAAGGTTAGTCCCATTTGAGTTCAGTGTGACCGACAGCTATATGCTGTGCTTTACGCATAATAGGATGCACGTGTTTAAGCAAGGGGTGCTAATCACAAACATCAATGGTAGCGGCAATCCATACCTAGATACTACGGCATTTGCTTTAACGGCATCCGTTCTTGGTGAGTTGGTCTGGACACAGTCTGCCGACACACTGATAGCTGTCAATGAGAACCTACCTCCTGTAAAGATTGTACGTGGCGGTACAGATGCTTTGTGGACAGCTAGTGTCTTAGCTTTCGATAGCGTTCCTAGATACGCATTTACTCCCGTATTCACACTCCCCGCTGGCACGCTAACGCCTAGCTCAGTATCTGGCAAGTGTGTATTAACCGCATCTGCCGCAGCAACATTTACTGGCGCATCTGTTGGTCAATATATCAATATGACGCCGCAAGGTAGGGCTAAGATAATTGAGTTTGTAAGTGGCACCGTAGTTAATGCTGTGCTTGAGTTTCCAGTCTTCAGCACTTCTGCCATTGCATCTGGAAACTGGGAGCTAGAGTCAGGATACGAGCCTGTATGGTCTGCATCCCGTGGTTATCCAAGAGCTGTTACGTTCCATCAAGGACGGCTATATTTTGGTGGTAGTAAGACTCGCCCATCTACTTTATGGGGATCTAAGGTAGGACTATTCTTTGACTTCGATCCGACAGAAGGATTCGCTGACGATGCTGTAGAGGCAACGTTAGATACCAATACTTACAACGCTATTGTTGACATCATATCTGCTAGAGACTTGTTAGTGCTTACTACTGGCGGTGAGTTCTACGTTCCCCAGCAGGGCTTAGAGCCGATCACACCAAGCTCATTCTTTGTAACTGCTACCAGTAGGAATGGTGCTAAGCCTGGTGTCAGGGTGCAGCAGCTAGAGTCTGGAGTTATGTTTATCCAGCGGCAGGGCAAGAGTTTGAGTGAGATTGCGTTTAGCGATACTCAATTAACGTACATGACAAACAAGATATCTTTACTGTCTGGACACTTAATTAAAGGTCCAACACGCATGGCTTTAAGGCGTGCAGTGGATACCGATGAGAATGATTTGCTGTTGATAACTAATGGGGATGACGGCTCAATGGCCGTATACTCTCTGTTAAGTGCTCAGTCTGTTATAGCTCCATCTGAATTCAAGACAATAAACGGATCGTTTGTTGATGTTGGAGTTGATATAACATATATATACGTTGTGGTTAAGCGTCTAATTAATGCTGTATATCAATATTATGTTGAGTTGTTTGAACACAATCTCCATGTTGATAGCGCTATTACTGGTGGTGCTGCTGCCACAGCTAGTGCTACACATCTGGTTGGGGCGACCGTCAATGTTGTACTAGACGGATTAGTGCAGGCTAATCAGGTTGTACCTGGTGGCGGTACTGTTACCTTCCCTAGATCATCTACTGCTAGCTACGTTGTAGGGGTGCCAATTGCAACTGAGATAAGGACTATGCCTGTAGAGTTAAGACTATCTACTGGCGTTAGGATTGGATTTAAAAAGAGGATTGTTGAAGTTAACGCTATGTTGTTAGATTCACAGAATATGGTTGTTAACAACATTGAGGTTCCATTTAGGTCTTTTGATACGGCAGATATGTTGGATAACCCTGTACCAGATTTTACTGGGACAAAGACTTTGAATGGTATTCTTGGGTATAGTCAGGATGCAAGGATTGCTATTACTCAATCAGCTCCACTTAAGTTGACTGTGCTTGGCATGGAATATAAAGTGGCTGTTTACCAGGGGAGTTAAAATGAAAGGCAGAGCATATAACGAGTGGGATATGTATTCCTTAGAGGCGTTTAAGCCGGTAGGGAAGAAG
>Ga0208960_1001077_pt1 | contig 14791 bp, 14 predicted proteins | sample GreLakmeON33MSRF_FD_187703 | JGI IMG/M metagenome (GOLD analysis project Ga0208960, IMG submission 187703) | Freshwater lentic microbial communities from great Laurentian Lakes, MI, USA - Great Lakes metaG ON33MSRF (SPAdes) | ecosystem: Environmental > Aquatic > Freshwater > Lake | place: Great...
GAATTTGATTCAATTGTTCTGGCAACAGGCTATAAAGGTCAAAAATACACAGTAGAAAAATATTTTGGTAAAGAAATATCTGATTGTATTGGGGAAGTATGGGGATTCGATAAAGAAAGGCAGGAGTTAAACAATATGTGGTGCGAAACAAAACAACCTGGTCTTTGGTTTATCGCTGGAAGCTTTGCTCAATGTCGTATTTATTCTAAGTATCTAGCATTGCAAATCAAAAATTCTCTTTTGGGTAAATCTCTAAATTAATTTATCCGAACTTAACTCAAACTTCAAAACTCAACAGAGTTCCCATGCTTATTTAGGAATGTGCGTCTTCAAATGGTTTGAGATAGATGAGGTCATTTCTTAAGCGAGAGATTGGTTCATTGATTCTAAAGTTTAAACGGATTCACCAATTCGGCTAAGCCTAAGTTTGTGCAATAGCAACACAAGCGAAGCGCCCAATGGCGGTATTTCAAATCAAATAAAAATTGGCGCTTTTGCACGGTCCCGAGTTTCAGATACTGGACGTTTCGGGTCTTTATCAACGCAGTCCGTCGCGCGCCTTGATCTCCGATACCGTCAGCCCGCCCAATCTTGCGTGCAGCCTTCCCCTGGTGGCGACTGCAAAAGCCACAATGATTTCATCTGGGTTGGGCCCATCGTGAAAGGTGGCCGTTGCCGTGTCGTAGTGCGAACGCACATACAGCGCATCGCGGTGTGCCAAGGGGATATCAATCGTGCAGCCCGGCCCGCCGCGTTTGCCTGTCGAGGGTACCCAAGCCAACCCACCTCCCAGCAATTCACGCAGTGGATCCATCATCGTCGCCGTAAGAAAGGCGTTGCCATGCTCGTATTCGCCTGCTGTTCCTACGAGGCAGGCTTTGCCATAGCTCTCAAAGGCCTGTCCTCTAAGTGCCTGCAGTGCTCGACGCCCGATCTCTAGCCCAAGCGCCGGCGATCGCTTGACAACATCGCCCAGGTCTGGGGTGAATGGGCTGTTGGCATAGGGGTTGTGTAGGCAGGCTGCAATGACGATCTTGCGCAGCGGGGAACCATCGGCAGCGTTTCCGCTTTCGTTGACATGGGTTTCATCTTCTAAGGTGTACCAGCGCCGAACGCCGAATTCTGTTGCAATGTTTTCACTCATGGGCATTTTTTTGTTTCCTGGCAAGGTGTCAATGCGCCATGCCACTGAAGTCGTGTGGCACCCGGTTTTGCGACACCCGCACAGTCTTCATCGGCGCAGGTGTGTTGCGGCTGCGCCCAACAAAGCGGGGCACGCCGTCAGTGACGACGGCCGCAACGGCCGCAATGTCGCCATTGGTCAGAGAGGCCAGAGCGTCGTTTTTCGAGCCTCCTACGCAGGCATCAATGATCACCACGTCAGCATCCCGCCCCAGCGCGATGAACCCCGAATTGCGCTTGTATACGCGTGCGTTGTTGCCCGTGGCCGCTGCAATAGCCATTTCCACTGGCATATCGCCCAAACTTGCCAGGTGGCTGATGGTGTACATCATCCCAAGCGGCATGATCCCAGAGCCGGTGGGCGTGTCGGTGGCAATCAAAAAGCGATCGAACTCTTGGGCCTCACGAACAAGCTTTCCCAGCCACAGCGTGGTCCGAAGATTCCCGGCTGTGCATACTTGTAACGCGATCTTCGACTCATGTACCAGCCGAGGGTAGTCCGCATCGGGCATGGCCACCGGGCCTCCGTTGGTGTGAAAAGACACATCGGGCTGCATGTCCAGAAGGTGATCCGCCCAGATGCCAGAAGAACCTGGAATGGAAGACCCGCCCGTATGCACCAATGTGATCATTTCGTGTTTCTTGGCCGCAGCGATCATGGGTGTGTATTCATAGGGTGTCTTGACCGAACCAAAACCAGCCTTGGCCAGCCACACGCCTTGGCGGGCGATGTCGGCAAAGTCTTGCTCTACTAGGCCAGGCTCCAGGATGACCGCTCCCGCCCACACCCGCATGCCCCCGGGGCGGTAGTGCTCAAAGGATTTCATCGCAGCAACGGCCAGTGCCTTGACCCCGTCGGGGTCTTTGGGGCGACCGGGCACATGCACCTCTGAGGCGCTGATGGCTGTCGTGACTCCTCCGTGCACGTAGCTCTCCAAAAATCCCACGGTCTTTTGTCTTGGGGTGTAGTCACCGAAAGTGTTGTGCACTTGGGAGTCGATCAACCCGGGAATGGCCGTTGCACCACCGGCGTCGATCACGACGTCGCACGACTGAAGTTCGCTGTCGGCCACCTGGCCTGCGCGGGTGATGACCCCTTTATCCATCAGGATCGCATCTCCCTGTACAAAAGGATCGCGCCAGTTCCCCGAGACAATCCGACCCAGATTTACGATTGCTGTGCGCATAAAAACTTCCTTTGGTTCGAAAGATGTGTAAATTATGCGCTTGGTATGTCATCAGCGCTTGAGTTTTTCTGGGCAGATTAAATCGTGATGACCCTTTTAATGTGTCGATCATGCGCACTAAACCAAAGTGAAGTTCCGCATAACTCAGCCAAAACAATCCAAAGGATTGGTCTAGTCTTCATTTTTGTGCCTTAGCAAATCGAGCATCTCTCCAGGCAATAGCCTCACGCATTCCTCGCTCACGAGCAATCTCCATAAATGCTTTTTTATCCGGCGAGCCAACAGACTCAATAGCGTGATCTATATCAAGCGCATTTTTTAACGCCTTTTGAATCCCCTGAATCTCATAGGATTCATTTAGGGCCTTTTTGGTGGCAGAAACAACTACTGGATCGATTAAGGCCATCCCTTTGGCAATACTTAGAGCCACTTCTAAGTGCCTGCCCCTCTCAACCACCCGACTAACTATTCCTGCGCTTAAGGCGGTGCTCGCATCAATCCTATCTTGTCCAGTCAATATAATATCTTTAGCGCGTTTTGGGCTTGTAAACCAAGGTAACAACATGGTCACAATTCCAGCGCCAAATTTAAGCTCAGGCTCGCCAAAGATTGCATCCTCTGAAGCCACAGTGATATCACAGGCCAATGCAATCTCAAAAGCCCCAGCCATACAAGCTCCGTGAACTGCTGCAATAGTTGGTTTTGGGCTATTCCAAAAACGCATCGTGCTGTCAAAATCTAGATCTAGAATTTCACGCCAGATTTTTACTCCTGATGGCTGCGCATCCATCTGCGCTTTGAGATCGAACCCCGAAGAAAATGCGCGCCCGTTACCGCTGATTACAATTACCCTCGCCTCATGATTTGCTTCAGCAGAATTCATCGCTTCATTTATCTCAATTAATGTCTGCTTATCGATTGCATTCAGTCGATCTGGTTTATTTAGAATAATTTGCGCCACGCCACTATCTACTTGATACAAAATTGAATTAAAGATCATTCCTTTTCCTTAAGAAATTTACTGAGGCACTAAATTTAATGATCCAGAAAGAATTTGGCTCTTAAATTGACCTCTATCTGCCTTACCAGTTCGCCCAATTGGCAAGGCAACATCGAAATAAAATACATCTGGTATTTTGTATTTTTCTAATCGGGCTCTTAGATAGGTTTTTATTTCAGAAACACTGATTTGATTTGAAGGGTTAGGAATAATCAGCATATGTATCCGCTCTCCAAGCAAATCATCTGCTATGCCCACCGCCATTGCAGCAGCCACTCCCGGGTGAGCGCAAATGGCCTGCTCAATTTCGCCAGGCGTAATCTTATTTCCACCGCGACTAATAAGCTCCTTGCTACGCCCCATTAATTCCACAACTGATGGGCCCACCTCCTTAGCAATGTCACCAGTCTTAAACCATACGCTAGAAAATGCTTTTTGAGTTAATTCAGCATCACCCAGATAGCCACTCATTAAATATGGACTACAAATCTGCAACTCGCCCTCTGCACCAGCTCGTACCGGCTCATTACTAGAGTCAACTATTCTGTAGGTTACACCTCCAGAAGGCTTGCCAATAGAGCCTGGATATTTAGAGAAATTTTCGGGAAATGAAAAGAAGTCGCAGCTCGCTGTTTCAGTTAAACCATAAATATCAATCAGCTCAGTTTTTGAAAATTCTTTTCGAAGCTTCACAGCCAAAGATCTTCCAAGAGATTCTCCACCAATCAAAATTTGCTTCAAGCATCCCGTGTTAACTTTTTTCTCAATTTGATCCACTAATTCAGGTTTAGAAAAAATGACTCTCATCATTGTTGGCACTACCCCAACACGTGTTATTTTATTTTCTACCAATTCATGAATAAATTCTTCAGCGTTAAATTTTTCATGAAGATAAACAACACCTCCCTTGAGAAGCGTCAACAATGCCAACCATAACCCAAAAACAAAATTAATATTCAACACCAAAAGAAGGCGGTCTTGGTCATTAAATGCCAATAACTTATCTATTTCATATAACTTAGCAATAAAGGCATGATGAGAAACGACCACCCCCTTGGGCTCACCAGTACTTCCAGAGGTAAAAATAATAAATGCAGCGTCTTTAAGAATGTCCAAATCAGAAATCTTGCCTAAAGAAAGAATTATGATCTCAGGCTCTTCATTAAGAGCTTGATAATCTATCAAGAATCTTGCATTGGTTTTTTTCTGAATTTTGAGGGTTACATCCTTCGGAGAAGCTCTACTGATAGGAACAATCACACCATCGGCTAGCCATACCCCCAATATTGCCGTTATATCCGATGGCTGATTTGACACCAAGACATGAATTGGCTCATTAGGTTGAGCTCCATACTCTCTTAGTTGGCCAGCAATTAACTGGGCCTTTGAAAACAGCTCCTTTCGGGTAATCTTATCAACTCCACCACTTAAAGCTTGTCTCTGAGAATTGATCAGGAGTGACTCTCTAAGGAGGCTACCAAGATTTTCAGCCACTAAATCCTCCATGCCCGCATTAGTACAAATTACCTGAGAATCGTTTAGAACAATTTAATATTTACTAGACGAACAGTCAACTAAAAGTTTAAATGGTTTTCTCCCAATTTGATAGGCGCTCTGGATAACGAAGTTTTACATCCCTCGAACTCAAAGGAGCTGAGTTCAATCTTTGCGCTCGAGATGCTGTGGGCGGGCAGGGGTATCCAGAATCTTGACGCTTGGGTATTGTTGGAAATTGGCAGAGCAGGGTAGGATGGGCAATACCTTCCTTGCGGCGCAGCTCAGCAATGCTGTCCTCACCCGTCAAGCCACTCAGAACAATGCGTACTTGTCCTCAGTGGAGTAGTGCCGCCTAGTGACTCTTCGGATATCTTTTACCACCTGCTCGGGAGAGGCCTTGGGTTGATTAGATTCCAATTTCATCTTCACTCCTTAACTTGAATGTTAACCAAAACCCTCCTTTAATCAAGTACCCCTATTTGTCTCACACACGCTGACGCCAGACAGTTTGCGCATTTCCATTTCTCTCGCTATTATTGAGTGTAAACAAAACTTTCATTGATGGGAGACATACATGCCTAGCAATATTCAATTCAAAAGGCGTCAACTGATGACGGGTATTGCATCTGCAGCGGCCTTGTCAGTGCTCACACCCAATCAGTTATTGGCGCAAGGCGCTTACCCCAATAGGCCCCTCAAAATGATCGTGCCATGGCCTCCCGGCCAAGCCACTGATTTGGTGGGGCGTGTGGTTGCGCAAGAGTTAGGCAAAATATTAGGGCAGACGGTTGTTATTGACAACAAAGCAGGGGCGGGTGGCGCCATTGGTACCGATGCAGTTGCTAAGGCTGCGCCTGACGGATACACATTGCTCGCTGCGTCCAGTGGCCCGGTATCTATTAGCCCCTTGTTTGGCAAAACACCTTACGCACCCGAAAAGGATTTGGTTCCTGTTGCGATGATAGGAATGTCACCGTATGTATTGGTCACAGCGCCCAACTTTCCTGCCAACGATTTGCGTGAATTTATTGCAGTAGTCAAAGCCAATCCAGGCAAATACAGTTTTGCATCATCCGGCACCGCAGCCACTGCGCATTTGATTGCAGAGTCGTTCAATGCATCGGTGGGTTTAAAAGCGGTGCATGTGCCTTACAAAGGTTCTAGTCCTGCGTTAACCGATGTGATCAGCGGACAAGTTACTTATTGCATTGAAACAGCAGCGGCTACCATGCCTTTTGTTCGCAGTGGTCGTTTGCGAGCTTATGGTGTGTCGCTTGAAAAAGGCAGTTCAGTCACACCCGGCGTGACGCCTTTTGCCAGCGCTACAGGCATTCCTGGTTTGGCAGGCTTCGATTTGGGTGCTTGGGTGGGCGTGATGGTGCCTGCGGGTACGCCACCAGCAGTGGTTGAACGCTTGAGTAGCGCCATCGAAAAAATCATGCCTTCGGCTGATTTGAAGCAACAGTTTTCTAATATTGCTGTTGAAATCGATTATCGACGTGTGGAGGAATTCAATAAATATTTGAAATTTATTTCAACGCGATTCAGTGATGTGATTAAAACCAACAACATCAAAGCCGACTAATCATTTATAGGGCTTGCAATACAGGATAAGCGCCATCGCTCACCGAGTGAGTTTTGAGGATATTCGCCGATACCTGTTTGCGGCTGACTTTGCCTTGCGGATTGCGCGGCAGTGATTTAAAGTGAAAAAATATTCGCGGTTGTTTGTGGCGAGACATTGTCTTTAATTTTTGTTTGGCAGCATCGACCCAAGATAAATCTTCTGATTCAGCAACAGCCACGATCACTTCGCCCCAATACTCGGATGGTAGTGACGTGACACACATCCCACTGGTATTGGATATTCCGGTCAACACTGATTCAATTTCATCAGGGTTGACTCGGTAGCCGCCTGTTTTGATGACGTCGGCAATTCGACCCGTGAGCATGACGCGACCGATAGCATCGATATATCCCAAATCTCCCGTTGAATGCCATCCATCGGGTTCATGCAAACGCAAACCATTGGCATCGATTAAGCCCAATGACATTTGCTGAGCACGCAGCCATATTTCACCTTGTTTGAAATCGATTGTTTCGTCTTTGTTGTCTTGAGTTTGTGCGTCAATTTTGATTTCAACACCCGATGGCGGCCAACCCACGCATGCTCCTGCAGGAACAACATCTTGCGTATAAAACGCGTGTGTTTGTTCTGGTCGCAAAATTGTGATGGGGTTGACGCATTCGGATTTGCCGTAAGTGATGCGAACAACAGGTCCAAAAATCGCCAAGGCTTTTTGATACAAAGCGGGTGGTAGAGGTTGTGTGCCCGTAAAGATGCATTGAATATGCGCAAATATTTGTCCAACAAACTCTGCGCAGAGTTTGGCCAGCACCGTCGGTGGCGCAAAGATCGCTTTGAGAGTAGGGTCATGAATATGTTTTTTTACTTTTTCTAATTCAACACCATCGAGCAATATCAAAGTCGCACCATGATCCAACCAAGCAAAGGCGATGAGAGAAGCGCCATGAATATACGGCGTCATCAACAGTATTTTGTCGTTGACGCTTGGAATCCAAGGCAAGTGTGCCTTTTGTTGTTGTTCACCTTGCCAGCGTTGACCATGCGTATACACAACGGCTTTGGGTTTGCCTGTGGTGCCCGATGTAAACAACAAGCGTCCCCAAGTGTCTTGTTCTACGCTTGGCAAAATGTGCGTTGTAGAGAGTGGAATTTTTTCGCATAAAAGGGCGTTAATACCTAACTCTTCCCAATCGTTTTCTCGTCCTGGTTGAGTCACCACGTCTTTGAACTGCGACAGTTGATGACACCACGCCAATTCTTCTAGCGTGTATTTCCAGTTTAAAGTTGTTTCGGCAGCACCGCAAATTTTGATGCCATAAGCTACCCACACCGCATCGATGCCGTTTGGCAAACACGAAGCAACACGGTCCCCAGGTTTCACCCCTCGATGAATTAAATACGCCGCGAGGTCGTGCGCGCGTTGACACAGTTGCTCAAAGGTGAGTTGTTCATCAGCACCATCGTGCACGGCCAGACGAGGGCCATGTCGTGTGGCGGTGCCAATGAGGTCAGATGACCATGCAATCGGTAAAGACAATGGACTTAGTGTGTGATTTGTTGAATGCGACTCACGCCTTGAAGATTAGAGAGCGATACATACAAGGCTTGATTGTCTAATCCTTGAATACCGCGTGTGCAATCCAAAAATTTAGTTTGCATCTCGGCTTCTTTGAGTGGCAGCATTGCATTGCCACGAGCGAACCGAATATCACCCGATTCAAATGTGGTGCCGTCTTTTAATTCAATTTGCACGCGATCGTTCATTGAAAAAATAGGTTCAATCGGACAAACTGTATCGACTACAGAAATTTCTACTTTTTTCATAAGCTCGCGTATCGCAGGTGTGCCCACAAATTCATCGGTCAGTTCTGATAGACCTACTTTGCCAGCTACCAATGCAGAGGCCACTGCAAACTCCATGCTAAATTTGGCCTCTAAACCTGTGATGGGGGAATGATTGCGAAGCATCGACGCTTGTGATTTTCCGATTTGTGTGCGAATCGATTTAACCTTGTCAGCCAACAACGCGTGTTCTTTTTTAAGATCCAGTAATCCATCAATCACGCGATGCGTGGCATAACACGTGGGATATTTTTTGATCGATAAACCATAATCGAGTGCGCGGAATGTTTGTCCAATTTTTGATGCCGTTGAAGTTTTGTCCACATTTTGCATGGGAGAGAGTGCAGACAAATAACCCGCATGGTGTTCGAGCGCATCGGGCGAAGCCGTGAGTCCTAATGCAACCATTCGCACCGCATCAACGGCGCACGCTGCTGCGCGTCCTGCATGCAAAGGCTTGGTCATCGTTCCAAAATTTGCAACCAAACCACTGGCCATACTTGCAGACAAGGCCAATGCATGTTGACATTGCAATGCATTCAATCCAAACAAATGTGCAACAGCTGCTGCTGCACCGACCGTGCCGAGAACAGCCGTGGGATGCCAGCCTTTGATGTGATAAGGGTCTTTTTCGCGTGAAAATAACTCAGCCCAAACTTCATAGCCCACCAAATAAGCACGCAAGGCGTCTGCACCTGAACAATTTTTGAATTGACCCGCCGCAAGTACCGCAGGAACCAAAACCGTACTGGGGTGACCTCCCAATGCCACATCGTCAAAATCTAGTGCATGACCCGCAGCGCCATTGATGAGTGCAGCGTCCGCACAAGAAGCCATCTCCGATGTCAGAAGAACAGAGGCTTCACGTGCTGAGGATTGTCGTTGTGCAACAAATTGACGCGCAATTTTGACAACGGGTTCATTGCGACCCGCGAGCATGGTGCCAATCGTGTCGATAAAACCCGATTGAACAATTTCGACAACACGCTGTGGGTAGGCAGGGAAATTCGGTTGGTGAACAAATTTTGCAAGTTCTGAAGTGAGTCCGGTCATGTTTGTCTCTCTATTTGTATTGAAATTGATCAAAAAGAACGCGGCATACCCAACACGTGTTCGCCTACGTAAGAAAGAATCAAGTTGGTGGAGATCGGTGCGATTTGCATCAACCGAGTCTCGCGCCATTTTCTTTCGACATCGTATTCTTTGGCGTAACCAAATCCGCCATGGGTTTGCAAACAGGCCTCACCTGCATGCCATGCGGCCTCAGACGCGAGCATCTTGGCCATGTTGACTTCACCACCGCAGGGAATATTGGCTGCAAACATCGCAGCGGATTTGCGCAACAAAATTTCTGCTGCTTCTGTTTCTGCGTGGGCTCTGGCAATTGGAAATTGAACAGCTTGATTTTGTCCGATGGGTCTTCCAAAAATAATCCGCTCGTTGGCATATTTCACGGCTGTTTTGGTAAACCAACGTGCGTCTCCAATGCATTCGGCTGCAATCAAAATACGTTCAGCATTCATACCATCCAAAATATATTTGAAGCCTTTGCCTTCTTCGCCAATGAGATTTTCTGCAGGCACTTTGACACCGTCAAAAAATACTTCGGTGGCGTGGTGATTGATCATGGCCTTGAGAGGTTTGATCTCGAGTCCTTTGCCAAGGCTCTCACGAATATCAACCAAAAACACCGATAGGCCTTCTGTTTTTTTCTTCACTTGATCCAGCGGCGTGGTGCGCGCTAGTAACAGCATCAAATCAGAATGCAATGCGCGAGAAGTCCATACTTTTTGCCCGTGCACGACGTAGTGATCGCCATTGCGAACTGCACGTGTTTTGAGTTGCGTGGTGTCGGTGCCTGATGTGGGTTCGGTGACGCCAAACGCTTGCAGGCGCAATTCACCGCTGGCTATTTTTGGTAGATAGCGTTTTTTTTGTTCTTCCGATCCGTGTCGAAGCAAAGTGCCCATGATGTACATTTGCGCATGACATGCGCCTGCGTTACAACCGCTGGCATGAATCTCTTCAAGAATGACAGAGGCTGCGCGCAAGGGCAGACCTGCACCGCCATATTCTTCTGGAATCAGAGCGCCTAGATACCCCGCATCGGTTAATGCTTTGACAAATTCGGTCGGGTATTCGAGTTTTTCTTCTAAACGGCGCCAGTATTCACCAGGAAAACCTGCGCAAATGCGACGCACGCTTTCGCGAATGTCTGAATAGTCTTCGCCAAGTGATACGGAAACATGATCTAAATTGTTGTTGGAATTCATTGTTTAATTTCTTTTCAATCGTTGAAATACATACAAGGCTTAACGCCCTTTGAAAACGGGTTTGCGTTTTTCATTGAAAGCCAATACACCTTCATATCGATCTTCGGTTTCAATCAAATGGTTGTATGCCTCGACTTCGAAACGAAAGGCGGTGCGCAATTCCATCTCAAGGCCATAACGTACAGACTTTTTAATTTGCTGGACCGACAAGGGGGCATTGCCCGCGATGATTCGGGCGGTATCCAAGGCTTTGCTTAAAACCTGATCGGGTTCGCACACTTCGTTGAGAAGGCCCCAGTCTAGGGCCTTGGCCGCGTCAATCGGTCTACCAGTCATTAACATTTCTTTGGCGCGTCGCTGGCCAATGGCGCGAGGTAAGTTTTGTGTGCCGCCTGCACCTGGCATGATGCCTAAGGTCACTTCGGTGAGTGCAAACTTTGCAGCGCTTGACGCATACACAAAATCGCAAGACAACATCGTTTCAAAACCACCTGCATAGGCGTGCCCATTGATGGCGGCAATCACTGGAATAGGCATATCGGTGAGGGTCCAATACATGCGTTCAAACAATTGATGTTGTTTGAGCCATTGCTCTTTGGTCATGCCTTTACGTTCTTTTAGATCGCCTCCCGCGCAAAATATTTTATCGCCTGCACCTGTGAGAATAATGCAACGAATATCTCGAGTATCTTCTGTGAGTCGAGTCCAGAGATCTAAAAAATCATGACCCATTTGCGTGTTGAGCGCATTTCCCACTTGCGGACGATTCAAAGTGATTTTGAGAAGATGCGGCTCGACCATTTCAGTGAGCAAGGTTTCGTAGTTAGGAAGGCTCATAGATCAGGCGTCTCCATTTTTTTTAAAAATAATAAATCTGTGTGTTGTCCTAACGTGGGAGGAGCCGTTCGGATATCGGTGCGTTCGCCATTGATACGCAATGGAAGGCTAAAAAATTTCATCTCTGAATTGGGAACGTTTTGTATCAATTGCAAGGTTTGTGTTTGTTCATGCGCAACCATATCTGCAATCGATTGAACGGGTGAGCAAGGGATGCCTGCATTTTCTAAAATCGTGACCCATTCTTTTGTTGATTTCGATTGAATAATTTCATCGAGCACGCGATACAACTCGATTTGGTTTTCCACACGTTTGGCATTGGTGGTGTACCGCTCGTCATCACACCATTCAGGGCGTCCTAGCGCCTTGGCCAAACTTTTAAACAATGAATCACTGCCTGCGGCAATTACCAATTCACCATCTGATGCGGCATAAGCTTTGTAGGGCACGATGCCCGATGCGCCTGAACCTTGTTTGCCAGATATGTGTCCATTGGCCAAAAATTGCGAAGCCAATAATGAAACCCAAGATGTGGCGGTTTCAAAGAGCGATACATCAACAACGCCTCCTTTTCCGGTGGTTTGTCTTTGCATGAGCATGGTTAATATTCCAATCACGCCCCACATACCTGTGCCCATGTCCACAATCGATGAACCCACACGAACAGAAGGTCGTCCCGGTTCACCCGTGGTGCTCATGATGCCGCCAAAGGCTTGCATCAAAGGGTCATAGCCCGGTTTGTCTTGCAAAGGACCCGGGTTGCCAAAAGCACCGATGTTGCAATACACCAATGAAGGTTTTCTTTTGAGTAATGTGGCTGAGTCCAGACCTAAGTCTTCTGTTTGACCAGGCCTTAAATTTTGAATCAGTACATCAGCACGTTCATCAATGAGTTTTAACAGCGCTTCTTTGTGTTCGGGCTTTCTTAAATCACAGACCACCGATTGTTTGTTTCGATTGAGCGATTGAAACATCGACGATGCACCTTCCCAAAATGGAGGCCCCCATTTGCGCGCGTCGTCACCTTGTTCTTTTTCAACCTTGATGACGGTGGCACCCAAATCTGCAAATATTTGTCCAGCAAAAGGTGCGGCCACGCTGTGACCGAGCTCGATCACGACCAAATTTTGAAAAGGTTGAGAAGAGGATGTCATGGGAGATAAGATGCCAAGATTGCTTACCCAACGGCGCGCCGCACCGACTCCAATGAACTCAGCTTTAACCGCGCGCCGGCTTTCATATACTGGCCTGGCAACTCACGGCCCATAACGCCCTGTATGTCATTGGCCACTTGGGCCAAAGCGTCAAGATCAATGCCTGTTTGATAGCCACATTCGTGCAGCAGGTAGACCAAGTCTTCAGTGCAAATATTTCCGGTGGCTCCAGGGGCGAAAGGGCAACCGCCTAGACCGCCGATAGAAGATTCGAACTCCCGTACGCCCAAGTCCAGCCCATTCATCACATTGGCCAATCCTATGCCTCGCGTATTGTGAAAATGCAGCGCAATGATCGCCTCTGGAAAACGTTTGCGGATTGCTTCTACTGAGCGGGTTACAACCGGCGGGGTCGCCATGCCAGTTGTGTCACCCAATCCGATGTGCAGCGCTCCTGCGCGCATGTAAGTTTCGACAACCGTTAACAAATGATCCAGTGAAACCTCCCCTTCAAAAGGACAACCAAACGCTGTGGCTATACCGCCACGCAGAGCGATGCCATATTGTTGTGCGATTGGGGCGAATTCAGTGAAATCAGCTAAGGCCTCTGCACGGGTTTTGTTGAGATTGGCTCGGCAATGGGTCTCAGAAACAGACACGAAAGCAGCCATCATGTCTACCTTGGCTGCTGCAGCGCGTTCCGCGCCTCGTGCGTTGGGGACCAATGCAGTCAGACGGACACCAGGCTTGCGCTCGATAAGCGCCATGACTTCCGAAGCATCTGCCATCTGCGGTACTGCGCGGGGTGATACGAAAGAAGTCGCTTCAACGCTAGTGATGCCAGCATCGATCATTGCATTAATAGCTTTGGCCTTAATTTCGGTTGGTACAAACTGTTTTTCAGCCTGAAAACCGTCCCTCGTTCCGACCTCAGTAACAAGCACGAAACGATCGTTGTTGTGTGATGGCAATGACATGGTATTTTCCTTTTGTTTGGAGGCGGCAGCTTCCAGCAAGAGGAGATGCTGCGCACTACGCCGCGCTCTTACTCGGCCGCCAGCCCCATTTCCCGCGACAGCTTGCGGTAGGTCGGCCAGGAGCGGCTGATGAAGTGCTGCAACTCCGCGCCGACCAGCGGCATGTCGTCCGCGCCCAGGGTCTCGCGAACCGACTTCACGCGCGCAGAGTCGGTTACCGAAGCCGAAACCAGGCGCGCCAGTGTGTCAATGATGATTTGCGGGGTGCCTGCCGGCGCCATAAGAATGTTCATCTCGGCCAAGTCCTCATAGGCCGGGCCCTAGGCTGGCTGCGATTGCATCGCGCCGACTGATGGAAGAACGCTTTAGCCGGGTCATGCGACTGTCTCCGTGTTGGTTGTGCCGTCACCAGTGTCGCTTACGGCCAGAAGCCAAGATAATTTTGCCATACTTCTATAACATTTCGCACCAATAAAAACCGCAGCAATACAGCCAATAAGTCCTAAAAATATATCCATGCAGTCAGTTGATTGTTATTTTTATTGGTTCATCCTAGCAATCCATAGGGATGCGCCATGCGGGCCATATTTTTCTTGATGTGGCATATATCTGGGAACTCTAAAGGTGTCACCTTGGTGCAGATGGACTGGGTTCCCATCCATGGTGAGCCAAATCTCTCCTTTGACGATGAATCCAAACGCTTCAAAGGGATGTTCGTGGAGAGGCGTCTCGTGATTGGCTTCCCATTCACGGGCTAAAACTTCGTCAAATCCCTCAGCCATAGTGGCTGCTTTAAATTGTTCAAAGGTTTTCATAAGACCTCCTTTGCTCAATTGGATAGACAAATACAGGCATTGTCAAATTAGGAATTAACCGATTTATTACTAAAAAATAGTTCAAAATGATTCATTGTTGATAGTCATAAGGGATTACTCTATTCTTGGAGATCAGTTGCAGGGCTATTCTTTAAACAAGGAAATATCAACGGCCACTAAGGAATTAAGGATGATCCCCACCAACGTCAGTGACCCCAATTATTTTCATAAAGTTGTCGATTGCCAGTGGGCTTGCCCAGCGCATACGCCAGTTCCTGAGTACATCCGGTTGATAGGACAAGGTCGTTATAGCGACGCCTATATGGTGAACTGGGTGTCAAATGTTTTTCCAGGCATATTAGGTCGAACCTGCGATAGGCCTTGTGAGCCCGCATGCCGTCGCGTTAGGGTTGAAGTGAACAATGGTGAAAAGCCTGAG
>Ga0208960_1001078_pt1 | contig 14788 bp, 8 predicted proteins | sample GreLakmeON33MSRF_FD_187703 | JGI IMG/M metagenome (GOLD analysis project Ga0208960, IMG submission 187703) | Freshwater lentic microbial communities from great Laurentian Lakes, MI, USA - Great Lakes metaG ON33MSRF (SPAdes) | ecosystem: Environmental > Aquatic > Freshwater > Lake | place: Great...
TGGCCGCCGATACCAACACCCCAAACGATCGTGAGGGCGAGGCCATTGGCACAGGGAATGGCAGGGTAGGACGGCTAATCGATGCTGCCGAAGTGGTGCTTGGCGCGAATGGAGATCTCTCTGCGGTGCGTTTTGATGTGTCAGGCCTTGAGTTCCCAGGCAGGCGCACGCTGCTGGTGCGGGTTGTGCCTCCGGCAGCCGACCGTACTCCTACCGACAATAGGCAGTCGGCTGAGATCGAGGTTGTCGATCGGATCACGCAAGTGCTTCTGATGGCCGGTGGCCCGTCGCGACAGTATCAATTTATGCGCAACGTACTGGAGCGAGACAAGAGCTTCGCGGTGGATGTGTTGCTCGGCACAGGAGCCATTGGCGTCTCCCAGGATGCACGGCGAATCCTAGATGTTTTCCCAGCCACTGCCGACGAGTTGGCCGCATACGATGTGATCATCGGATTCGACTACGATTGGCGGCGCCTCGATCCAGCGGCGCAGTCGCGACTGGAACGCTGGGTGGCGCGTGAATCAGGAGGCCTCGTGTTGATTGCTGGAAATATCTTTATGGATACGTGGTTGGCCGACCCACAGACGGCTGTGTTGCGAAATCTACACCCCGTGGAACTGAAGCGATCGAGTCAACGCATTCTGGAAGAGCCAGCAGGTTTTGAGGAGCCGCTGCCGCTGGTTTTCTCACGAGACGGCCAAGAGGCGGAGTTTCTCTGGTTGGGTGCCAGTCGCATTGCCAGCCAGACGGTCTGGAGCGAATTCAAAGGCGTTTTTGCCTGCTATGACGCCACCATGGCCAAGCCTGGCGCAACGGTCTACGCCCGGGTCAACGCTCCCGGCGGCGGTGGTGTGCGGCGAGGGCTGACTTCGCAGCGAGAGTCAGGCGAGATTTATATGGCAGGTCAATTGTATGGCTCTGGGAATGTCTTTTTTATGGGGAGCGGCGAGCTGTGGCGTCTGCGTGCCATCGATGACGCTGTCTTCGAGAGACTGACCACGCAACTTGTGCGTTACGTTTCGCAGGGCCGTTTGCTCCGAGGTTCGCGTGGGGCTCGCATTATGGTCGAGCGAGATCGGTTTTCGGTTGGTTCGAATGTCATTGTGCGAGTGGCAGGATTCGAAAGCGAACCGCCCGTCACTGGTTCAACGGTCTCGCCGGCAACGTGTCAGGCGATTGCTCCCGACGGGTCTGTTGTACGCGTGCCGATGGTCGTCGAACCCAGCCGACCGGGCATCATGCAAGGCAGCTTTGTGGCCTCGCGAGAAGGACCGTGGCGGATCGATGTGGATTTGGGAGGTGGCACGGACGAAAAATTGTCCCGACGCATTCAGGCCCGACTGCCGGATCGGGAATTAGAGCGACCCAGGCTGAACCGAGGACTCTTAGAACAACTGGCAACGCTCTCAGGCGGGCAGGCTACCTGCGTGAACGATGGCTGGAACGCCGATGCCTCGCGGGCGTTAGCCGCGAGGATCCCCGACCGTTCACGTCGGGAATATGAAACAGGTGCCCCCGATGGTGATTTTAAACAACTCCTCAATTCAGTTCTGCTGGCCGTTGGGGTTGGATTGTTATGTCTGGAATGGATTGTGCGGCGGCTTGTCAAGCTGGCCTGAGCCACACATGCAGGAAAGTCAATCACACGTGTCAATTGTTTTGGATTCACCCGCTCAGCAGGCTGCCAGAATCGGCGCAGACATCGCACCGTTAGTGCGTTTGCTCGATAGGCTGCGCCGCCAGATTCGCCGTTGGATCTGGATCGAGTCGCTGGCGATGGTCTGCGTGGCAGGTGCGGCTCTTTTTTGGGGATCGTTGCTGTGCGATTGGCTGCTTGAGCCTCCGTCGTGGGTCCGCGGCCTGTGGGCGGTAGCCACAGGGGTGGGCTTGGCGATCCTGCTACGAGGCAAACTCTTTGCGAGGCTGGCGACGCCGCTGGAGGATGCATCGTTGGCCACACTTGTAGAGCGCGGGCACGCAAGTTTTCGAGACAGCTTGTCGACGGCCATCGAGTTGTCGACACGCGATGCCAACGTGCGGACACAAGATTCCAACGTGCCGACACAAGCACTTCCTGGGCAGTCTGGCGATAATCACGATGAGAAGGGAACGCATGATCGCGTGGATCGGCGGTTGCTGGATCGCACGATTCGCGAGGCGTTGGCTGTGGTGGATGAGGTGCAGCCGCACACGCTCTTGCGAGGGCGGCGGTTAATGGCCTTGGCAATGGCTGGCGCGGCTGCTCTGGCGAGTATTGGAGGGCTGGCATGGGCCCGGCCAGCCATCGCAGATATGTGGGTGCGTCGGATGGCGCTCTTCAGCGATGAGCAGTGGCCTCGCCGCGCACGCTTGTCTCTTGAGGGCTTTGTCGAGGGCCGCCGAAAGGTCGCCAGGGGCAGCGATGTGGATATCATCGTGAAAGCAGATGCCCGCCATGAGATTCCTGCTGCAGTCGACCTGCGCAGCCGTGGATCGGCTGGCTGGCGGAGCGAGCGGATGGGAATGCGGGGCGGCATCATCGCCGAAGCGCAGAGCTTTGGGCATGTGCTCAAGGGCGTTACGGAAGATCTGCTGTTGGAGGTTCGCGGAGCCGATGCCCGCCTGCAAAACTTCCGAATCGTTGTAGTCGATGCACCCGCCCTCGACTCCCTTCAGATCAGCTACACGTTGCCAGACTATCTTGGAGGCGGAATTCGCAGGGCTTCTGCGTCGAGAATTGTGCAGATTCCACGAGGTTCCTGCGTAGACATCGTGTGCACATCAACGAAGCCCTTGGCGGCGGCAAAGCTTCTCTCGATTGCGGATGGGAAAGAAAAGAGCTTGGCCACCCTTGCCGACCAGAGTGCATCTTCCCAGGCACATCTGGATGACCGTCGCATTGCTGCTCGGCTCGAAAATCTGTCTGGCGATTGCACGATCGTGCTGCAACTCACCGACACCGACGGCTTAATCGCGATCGAACCGATCACTTTCGTTCTGTCGGCTCTGCCGGACGAGGCTCCGCAGGTGTCGATTCGCCTGCGTGGCATCTCTACGGCGGTGACCGCTCGGGCGAGGCTACCGCTGGTGGGCACGATGAGCGATGATCACGGACTGGCACAAGCAGACGTGCGACTGCATATCAGCGTGCCGCCTCAGGATGGGACGCAGGCTGCCGCTCGCGAAACGATTCTGCCGATCGCTCGCATGCAGGCAGGCGCGGCGTTGATCGACCTATCGGCTGTGTCACCAGAGATTGTGTTGCTGGAGCCGCTTGGATTGGCCTCCCCGAGTACGCTCACCGTCGGCGTGACGGCGGTTGACGGATGCACGCTCGACGGCCGGCCGAATAGTGGTTCAAGCGATATCTGGTCGCTTGACGTTGTCACCGTAGAAGCGTTGACGGCAATGCTGGAAGCTCGAGAGATTCTTCTCCGCAGACGTTTTGAGAGCTCAATCGCCGACCTCACACAGGCCCGTGATCGGCTGCTCGCTAGGAACGATGCAAGCACTGACACAGACAGGCTCAGCGAAGCTGCATCGCGAGCCGCTGGGGAAACCGGTGAGATCGCCGATGCCTTTGGCATGATCCATTTAGAGCTCGACAATAATCAGCTGCTTACTCCAGAACTGGAGACCCGTCTTCTGAGACAGATCGCCGATCCCCTTCTCGGCCTTGCAATCAAGGACCTGCCTGGGTTGGCGGCCGCCTCTCGCGGTGGTGCCACCACAGACCCTGCCGACCTCGTCAGGCATGCCGACGATGTGCTGGCCCGGATGCGATCGGTGCTCGATAAAATGATGGAATTAGAATCGTTTAACGAGGTCGTTGAAATTCTGCGAGGCGTGATTCGCACGCAGGAAGGCATACGTTCCGATACGTTGCGGCGACAGAAGCAACGTGCCCGCGAGGCCCTCGAGAAACCGTAGCCTTTGTCGGAAAAGAAAAGGAGTGCTACGCTGTATTCGATTGGAAGAGGCTTTTGAAATGGCCAAAAAACTTTACTGCTGTACGCTTGTCGGCTGTCTCCTTGGGGGGATTCTGTCAGTGGTCGAAGGCCATCGGGCCAATGCAAGCGAGTCTTCTGCGGCTGCGCTGCCCGCGAGGGAGCAGGAGCTGCTCCAGCAGTTTCGAGATCTCGAAAAAACATTCCTGCGGTTGGCAGATCTGTTGGCAACCAGTGATCCGCGACGCTCGGCCCTGTTGCGCAGCGCGTTTGAGCAGGCCCGGGACCAGGAGGTTGGCGGCAGGCTCGACGGTATTGTGCAATTGCTTGAAAAGGGGCAACTGTTGAAAGCTGGCACGAGCCAAGCTTCGGCGATCGAGAAGCTGAGGGAGCTCCTCGATCTGCTCGAATCGGGTGATAGCAATCGGCAACTCACCAACACGAAAGAGGAAGTCAAGCAATTTTTAGCGAAACTTTCAAAGCTGATTGCAAGGCAGCGTGACATCGAGGGATCCACGGAGGCTGGATCTCGCGAAACGCAGCTTGCCGAACGGCAAGACAGTCTGGCCGACGAAACGCAGGGGCTTGCTCGCGAGCTCGGCTCCTTCGCCAAAAGAATGGAAGCCCGCAGCATTTCCGCCGAGACTAAGCCCGAGAAGTCACCGCCTGAGGGCAAGCCGCCCAAGGGCGAAGGCAAGCCGCAGGATGGCGAAGGTGTCCAGGAAGAGCAGGGCGATGGAAAGGGCTTGCAGCCAAGCGAAAGCCAAGGCGAGAGCGAGGAGCAATCCTCGGAGGGAAAGCCTGCCAGTGGAAAGCCTGGCGAAGCGGGGGAAGTTCCAGAGGGGGAGCTTGGCCATCAGGCAGCCACTGAAGAAGAGGATCCTGCCACAGAGCCGGACGGTGACGACGAGTCGTCCCGCGCCAAACGCACGAAGCGGCGAATGGAATCGGCTGAAAAAAGGATGCGAAAGGCAGAAGAACAACTCAAGCAAGCCAACCGGCGCAACGCCCGAGTGGAGCAGGAGAAAGCCATTCAAGAGCTTGAAACCGCGAGGGCTGAACTGGAAGAAATTCTGAGGCAGATGCGAGAGGCAGAGGTGGAGCGTCTGCTCGTACAGCTCGAGACCCGCCTGCGGGCGATGCTGCGGGCTGAAAAAGCTGTGCTGACTGGCGCCGAGAAGCTGGCCGCCGCCGCATCGGCCCGCAGGCCCGCAGCCGACGGTCAGGTGAGCGATCGCGCATTGCAATTGGAAGCTGCGGGACTCGGTCGCGAGCAGGGCTTGATCGGCAACGACGCAGCCAAGGCGCTCACGCTGGTGCGTGACGATGGCTCGGCTGTTGCCATTCCAGAGGCGCTCGAGCAGGTACGAGACGACTCGATTCAAGCAGCGGCAAGACTGGCTCGGGGAGATGTCGGGGGCACAACGCGAAGCATCCTTCAAGATCTGGTAGCGAACTTGGAGGAGATGCTGGGGGCTTTGGAAAAAGCCCAGCGCCAGCAGCAGGCTAAGCAGCAGGGCTCCCCAAGCGGTCGACCGGCCGAGCCAGAGGAGCAGCCGCTGGTCGATAAGCTCTCCGAGTTGAAGATGATTCGCTCGCTGCAGATGCGGGTCAATACGCGCACAAAGCGTTTTTCTCAACTGCTTTCTGACGGCGCAGAGGAGGCAGAAGAGCCGGAACTTATCCAGGCCATCGAGCGATTGGCAGTCCGGCAGCAGAAGATTCAGCGGGCCGCCCACGACATCGTCACTGGCCGCACCGAATAGCCCGTGCACAACGTTTTTCTGCGACCCAAAACGGCCCGAAGCGTATGATACTCTTTGGGTGGAGTGCGGCCGATCCTGTCGGCAATGCTCGCCGCCGGCTAGGAGATCTTTTTCACATGCCAGACCGAATCCATTGTGTGTATACGACTCAGACCCGCAGTCCGACGACAAGGCTACAGCGTTTGACGCAAGGGTTGCGATTCATGCAGTGCAGATTCAAAGTACAAGCGTTGCCAATGCTTGTGGCGATCGTTCTGGTGGCAGCCGTTGAGCGGCCGCTGGTATCGGTCGGCAGTGACTCAGTGCGGCCAGTTGCCAATTCAGCCCAAGAATTCCAACGGCAGCCGACGTGGTCGATTCCCTCTCGCTCGGAAGTTGGGCGTCAGGTTTTGGTGTGGCTTGACGGTGTGGCAGCACCTCCAGGCAAGCTCGCGGAAGCGAGGGCCATCTGGGCTGAAAGCGAGCCGTCGCCATCGGCAGACATTGCAAGGATGCCAGCAGATATCTTGGACGACGTAATGTCCACGTGTGCGATTGTGGACGAACGCTGCGCAAGCCTTGCGTTGGTGATGCAAGGCGTTGGTGCTGGCGGAGGCGTTGCTGCCCTCTCGGGCGAGTGTGCGTGGCTGAACGAACCGTCAACGAATGGTTTCAATACCTTTGAGCAACAGGCCGTCAAGCTCTGGCTGGGCCGAGAGTTGGTGCGACACGACAGGTTCGACGAGGGCCTTGCGCAGTTGGCCGATCTGGATCCGGCCACGGTGCTGGATCCAGCGGCGCTTCTCTTCCATCGCGCTGCCTCCCAGCATTGGCTTTTGGAGTCCGATGCCGCGATCGCGTCGCTCGAGCAATTGCTAGAGCGTGCTCAGGAAATTCCTGTGCGTTACGAACGGGTTGCCCGTTTGCTGCGGGCCGACATGACTTCGCTTGAGGATGAGTCGCTGGATCATATTGCCCGTCGCATGCGAGATGTTACGCGTCGGCTTGGCCTCGGGAGGGCTGGGGCACAAACGCGTCGCGTTCAGGATGGAGTGATCGAGTCGCTCGACAAGCTCATCGCGGCTATTGAAAAGCAGCAGCAGCAGCAGGATCAATCGGGCTCTGGCGGCGTTGGCGGCTCGGGGAAGGGCGGCACCGGCAAACCCATGGACGACAGCCGAATTGCCGATGGAAAGGGGCCTGGGGATGTGACGCGTCGGGACATTGGCGACACTGAGGGCTGGGGCAATCTGCCCCCCCACAAACGCGAGGAAGCGCTCCAGCAGATCGGGCGAGAGTTTCCGGCGCACTACCGCGAGGCCATCGAACACTATTTTAAGCGGTTGGCCGCTGGAAATGAATCCCCCTAGGGGCTCCCGAAGCGGGAACGTGAATGCGAACACAGCGAGGAATGGCACCATGAAGCATCGCACGCATTCCCTCGTTGCACGAGTGTTCGCCAGCGTTCTTATCGGCTCTCTTTTCGTTCGGTTCATGCTGGGTGTCACCGGCGTGCATGCTGACGAAACGGTGCCGCCGGATGCCGGGGCGGCTAGGCCGATCATCAAGATCTTGCAGGCCGATGGCACTCCCATTACGGCCCAACTGCTGCGGATCGACCCCCAAGAGATTGTGTTTGAGACTGCAGGGGCAGCCACGACGCTCTCTCTTCTCCACGTGCGCGTGGTTGAACGGATCCAAGCCAATGCGATTGGGGAATCGGTTCCAACTGGGCCAGTGGCTCGCGCGGTGCGACTAAAGTGTACCGATGGCTCGACTCTGGAAGCGGATGATTACACGTGGGACGGCACGCAGCATGCTGTCTTGGTACGGCCTGAGGGCCGGATTGAAATGCCGATCGACAGGGTGCAATCGCTGGCGTGGTTCACGCGGGGGGCAGTCGAGGTGCCTCTGGCAGCGGATGGTGCCGGGGAGCCTGTCTGGGTGGGCTCCATTCCAGAAGGCACTCAGACCGATCTGGTGGTCCTAGGCACACCCGAGGCATTCGAGTTTGTAGAGTGTGCCATTACGGCGGTCTCGGCCGATTTGGTCACGGTGGTGCTCGACGAAGAAACCATTCCTGTAAAGCGGTCCAAGGTAATCGGTCTGGCGTGGCTGCGCGACGGAGGCGGCCATTCAGGAGTCGCCTCTGATGTTGCGGCAAGAGGCATTCGCGTCGATGTGTCGGGTGGAAGTCTCAAGGCGCATCAAGTCGGGTGGACGCCCGAGGGGCTTGTTCTGGACAACAACCTCCGGTTCCCCGCCGCGATGCTCCAGCGGATCGACTACGCCGCCGGCCGCACCGTGAGTGTGGCCACGCTGCCGACAGAACGTCTCGAAGTGGAGCCTTACTTTGGTGCACTGGGCAAGATGACAGGGCTGGCAGGATTTTTTTCACCTCGCGTGCTGCCGGGCGGCCTCATGCCGCATCCAGGATTGCTCATACGGCCTCGCACGGTTGCCGTATGGCGTTTGCCGGCCAACAGCCAGCGATTTCTGGCCACGGTGGCCCCGGTCGCCGGGCAGCAGATTTCTGGAAACGTGGTGGTTGTGATCGCGTTGGACGAGCGGGAGGTGTTCCGCCGCCTGATCGCCGCCGACGCCCCTGCCGGCATACCCATCGACATTGACCTCTCAGGATCCCGTCGCCTCAAGCTGACTGTGGATTTTGGGAGTGCTGGGCCGGGCGGCGGCATTGTGTTTGCAGACCCCATCATTGAAAAGTAGTGTGATGAAAAAGAGCGAGCCTGCTACGCACTCTGTTTTTTCGCGGAGGATTTCAACCCGTTTTTTTTGGAAGATCGTCTGTTGCTGCTGCTTGGGATTCTGGTTGGAAGGCTTCGCGAACGGGGGCGATGTGCCGTTGCCTGTGCTGGAAGCCCAGCAAAAACGAATTGACACGATTCAGCGAGCTTCTCGGGCGGCTGTGGCCATTTTTGCGGGTGATGCCGGCGGCGGTTCGGGTGTGCTTATCAGCCCCGATGGCTATGCGTTGACAAACTTTCATGTGGTGCAACCGGCCGGTGTGGCGATGAAGTGCGGGCTCTCGGACGGTCGGCTCTACGATGCCGTGCTCGTGGGGTTGGATCCGACTGGCGATGTGGCGCTCATCAAGTTGGTGGGCCGCGACGATTTTCCCTATGCGGCATTTGCGGATAGCGATCTGGTCGAGGTAGGTGATTTTTGCTTTGCGGCCGGCAACCCATTTCTGTTGGCAACCGATTTCCAACCGTCCATCAGTGCCGGTATCGTGTCGGGCACTCATCGCTACCAATTCCCCGCCGGCACGATTCTGGAATACACCGACTGCCTGCAGGTGGATGCGGCGATTAACCCTGGCAACTCCGGAGGCGCGCTCTTCGATGCCCGAGGCAATATTATTGGTTTGAATGGGCGGGCATCGTTTGAGAAGCGAGGGCGAGTAAACGTCGGCGTGGGCTATGCGATATCGGCCAACCAACTCCGAAACTTTTTTGGGAGTTTAAAGGGAGGCCGTCTCGTTGATCACGCAACGCTTGGCGCCACGGTGGCTACGGCACAGGACGGCAGCGTAGTTGTTTCCGATATTCTGGAATCATCCGATGCATACCGGCGGGGCCTTCGGTATGACGACGAAATCGTCTCGTTGGCCGGTCGGAGCGTACGCACGGTGAACGCATTCAAGAACGTCCTCGGCACGCTGCCAGCGGGGTGGCGGGTGCCGCTGGTGTTTCGTCGTGGGGGACGACGCAAGGAAATCCTGGTGCGGCTGGCCGGAGTGCACGCGTCGAGCGTATTGGCGGCGATTGTGGCTGGCGAAGACCGCTCGCTCCCAAAGAAGCCGCCGGACAAGCCGAGCGATCCCCAGCACGGTCGGCCGCAGGCGGCGTTACCGGATTCCCTGCGAGGTCTTTACGAGGAGCGACCCGGATTCGCAAACCACCACTTTAATTCTGTGGAGCGCAGGCGAGTGGCCGAGCAGATAGCCGTACACGGCGACTTCGCTGCACGCCGTGGGCCGTGGCTGATTGTTGGTTTGCTGGCTACGGGGCAACCGTTTCGCATCGAGCTTTCAGACGCGCGGGGCACGATCGATCTGCCGACGGGCACGACAGCAGTGGATGCCAGCGGCGACTTGGATTCCAATCCCAGCCCACCCGGCAGCGGCGGCATGTTGGCGGCGTTGCTGCTGTGGCGGCGATTGGTGCTGAGCGGGCCACAGGCTTTGGGGGGCACGACGTACTGGGGTACCGCGCCGCGGGATCCGACCGCATTGGCGGAGGCAGTCCAAGGCGACTCCGTGGACATCCTGGAATCATCGGTGTCGGGCGTCGAGGCCCGCTTCGCAGTGGATTCTTGCGGTGCGATCGTGGGCATTGAGCTCTGGACCACGCCCGATGCCGACCCTTGCGAGGTGCGGTTTTTCATGCCCAAACCCATCGACGCAGCCAACCCACTTTCAGAGGGCATGCCGGCCACTATGGAAGTGCACTACGGAAATGATCTGTTTGGCATCTTTCAGATCCAAAAAGTCGTGATGGAGACAGCCCCCAAAAATGCTGCTGATGAAAATGCCGCTCCGGGCGATGATCAAGATGAAAGCGGCAAACCAAGCGATGATTTTCAAGATTCTCAAGATTCTCAAGATTCCATACCCGGTGTACCTCCTGCCGCATCGGGAGATGCGACTGGAGCAACATCATGATTTTTCGGCAACAATCGCAGGGCGGCCGCGGCGGTCGCGAGGCTCTCGTGGGTGCTGTGTTCTGCTGGATTGCTTTGGGAATGGGTGAGGCTCATGCCACGTCTCCGGAAGAAACGATCGCGGGCGCCGCTCGGAAAGTCGTTAAGCTTTATGGGGCGGGCGGTGTGCGGGGGCTTGAGGCGTATCAGACAGGCATCCTCATTTCCGCCGAAGGGCATGTTGTGACGGTGATGAGCACCGTTCTTGATGCAGATGAGATTGATTGCGTGCTCGACGACGGCAGGCGATACAAAGCAACACTGACGGGAGTCGATCCCCGCCGAGAGCTCGCTGTGCTCAGGATTGAAGGGGAAGATCTACCCTCATTTTCCCTTCAAGAATCGCCGGAAGTGACCGTGGGCACTCGTATTTTTGCGCTCTCGAATCTCTTTGGCGTAGCGGTTGGCGATGAACGCGTCAGCGTGCAGCACGGTGTTGTTTCGGGTGTCGTTCCGCTCGATGCCCGCCGTGGCGCCTACGAGGCGCCCTACCGAGGGGACGTTTACATCTTAGACTGCACAACGAATAACCCTGGTTCACCTGGAGGAGCGCTTGTGGACTGGCATGGGCGACTGATTGGAATGCTCGGCAAGGAACTCCGTGCCAACACCAGCGGCATCTGGCTCAACTACGCGATGCCTATCCAAGAGGTGGCCCGCGGTTACGAAGCGATTCAAGCAGGGCAGGCAGCAACGCCACCCGATGGTCAGTCGCCAACTGCCGGCATGCTCTTCAACACCCTGCGCATGGGTGTGGTGCTTGTCCCGGATTTGCTCGACAAAACGCCTCCCTTTATCGAATCGATTCGGAAAGAGTCCGCTGCCGCCAAGGCTGGCCTCCGCCCCGACGATCTGCTCGTTGCCGTCAATGGCAAGGCCGTGGCATCCCGTAGGGCCGTGCAACAAACGTTGTCCGATCTGGCTGAGGGAGATCCGGTGCGGTTTGCCGTTGTGCGAGACGGCGAGATCGTCGAGTGCGACTTGGATCCACATGCATTCGATGCGAGGAAGCCGTGAGTCGGATCGATAGAAGCCGCAGTGATATGAGCCGATCAACAATGCGGGTAACAGGACTGATGCTGCTGTGTTGCGGGATCGCCACCACGCAGAACACAGTCTGCGTGCGTGGCACATGTGCCAGCGACACGCTTGCCATCGAGGAGCAATCTGCCTTCCGGGCGGCGGCCGACCGTGTCGCCGGCGCCGTTGTGCGGATCGAAGCGATCGGTGCGTCGGCCGATGGAATCGGCGGAGTGGCTGAGGCTGCTCCGGCCACAGGCCCATCAAGTGGACTAAGCGTCGCTGCAAACGGTTGGATTCTTACAACATCGTTTGCGGTTCCTGGGGATGCCACACAAGCCATCGTGCTGTTGCCCAGTGGCATGCGGCAAGCTGCTCGGGTGGTTGCTCGCGATCTTTCTCGCGGGCTTGTGTTACTCAAAATCGATCTTCAGGATGCCGCAGAGTTGCCTGTGCCTGCTGTGTCACCGCGATCCGAGTTGGCAGTCGGTCAATGGACAATCGCGATGGGCCGCGCGATCAACCACGCTGTTCCGAGTATGGCGGTGGGGATTTTGTCTGCCACGAATCGCGCCTGGGGCCGGGCTGTTCAGAGCGATGCCTCGGTGTCGCCGGCCAATTACGGAGGGCCGCTCATCGACATTCAAGGCCGCGTGATCGGGATCCTCGCGCCGCTCCCAGCCGACACTGCAGGCATGATAACGGGCACGGAACTCTACGATTCGGGCATTGGCTTTGCTGTGCCACTGGAGGATGTCATGCGAGTCCTGCCCAGGTTACAGCGGGGAGAATCGCTCTCCCCGGGCATCCTGGGGATCGGCTATCGATCTCGCGATCTGATGACGGCTCCGGCCGTGGTGGCCAGTTGTCGCGCCGGTTCGCCAGCGGCGCAAGCTGGCCTGCGATCAGGCGACAATATCGTGGAGGCCGATGGTCGGCCGGTGACTCGGATTGCAGAACTGAGGCACGTGCTTGTGCCTCACTACGCTGGCGATACCATCGATCTGGTGGTCGAGCGAGGTGCAGGAAATGCGGCGCCTCACCGGATCACTGCGCATGTCAGGTTAGTAGCATCTCTACCGCCGTGGCGGCGGGCAGTGCTGGGCATCGTGCCGTCGCGGAGCGTGCGGCCGCAGCCCACCGACGCAGGAGATCGTGAAGCACACCAGCAGAATCCACAGGGAGGCGATCCATCAAAAGGCGTCACAGTCGCGTGGGTCTGGCCTGACACCCCGGCTGCGAAGGCTGGAGTGGTTGCAGGAGATAGGATTGTTTCGATTGAGGAACAGAACCCAGACGGTCAGGCAGGTGGGAAGGAAAAAGTGACGGTCGATTCCGCAGCGATGCTCGCTGGATTGATCGGTGGCATGGAGATTGGCCAGAGGCTGCGACTTTCTCTGCTTCGTGGAAAAGAGACGCTCTCGGTAGAGTTGGCTCCGGCTGCGATGCCGGTGGCCGTTCCAAAAAACGTGCCAATGAGCGATCGGGATATGAATCAAACAACGATCCAGCGGCTCGAAGCGCCGGAGGTTGCCAAGCCGCCGCTGGCGGTGATGCCTGAAGCCTCGTCCGAACAGCCACTCGGTGTGCTCGTGTTTTTTGGTACGCCCGCTCCTGCCGCCGATCACGATCAAGGGGACGCTGCCAGAGCCGCCGTCTGGAAGGCCGCGGCAACGCGGTATGGAGTGGCTGTCATCCTGCCTCGCTCCAACGATCCGCAGCGATGGGGCAGGGAAGACATGGGCAACGTTGCCCGCGCGATTGAATCGCTCCGATCCAGGCGGCCGATTGATCCCTCACGAGTGGCCGTTGCTGGCCGCGGAGTCGGTGGAGGCTTTGCGTGGCTAGCGGCTGAGGCAATTGGGCCGGCCGTGCGGGGCGTTGCGATTTTGGATGCGGCGCTGCCCAGGCAGGCAACCGTCGAGCCGGCCGAGCCGGGTGGGAGTCGGTCGGTGCTCTTTGGGCGATCGAACTCGCAACCGCTGGCCAAGATGGAAGCCGATCGAAAGCGGTTGGAAGAGGCAGGATATCCTGTGGGTCTCCTGCCCGATTTGGTTGGAGACTCTATCCCTACAGAGATTCTCTGCAGCTGGGTGGAGTCGCTAGGCGTACTCTAACGGTCTCTCGAATGGGCTCGCTATCCGATGCACACCCCCCAGGCATTCACGGCCCGCATTGTGTTTGCCGATGAGCATCTGGTGGTGATCGACAAACCTTCGGGAATGCCCAGCGTTCCGGCCCGGACCCCGCTGGATCCACCCAGCGTCATCCAAACCCTCGCGGAGTCGTACGGGCTGCTCGAAGCAGTGCACCGACTCGACCGAGACACATCTGGATTGCTGGTGCTTGCGAGGACATTGCATGCAAGGGTATTGCTGGGTCGCGCAATGGAATTGCGGCATGTGCAGAAGCGGTATCTCGCTGTGGTGCACGGCACGCTGGTGCGTCCAGAGGGAATTGTGCACCTGCCATTGGCGGATGATCCTTGGAGGCCACCCCGAAAGCGCATCGATCCGATCCTCGGGCGTCGCGCCACATCGCGGTGGCGACAACTCGCTACGACCCAGACGCCCTATGGAGTGTTGAGTTTGCTCGAGCTTGAGCCGATCACCGGCAGATCGCATCAACTCCGTGCGCATCTGGCGTGGCTGGGTGCGGCTATCGTAGGCGATCGGTTGTACGGCAGGCCTGCGGGGTCGCCGGATTGCCTCCCCACGCGATTAGCACTCCACGCTGCTTCGATTGGTTTTTCGCATCCCGCCGACGGCACTCCCATGGCGTTTTCTGCTCCGGTGGAAGCCACTGTTCCGTACACGTTCTTCGATTCGAGGCACACCTGCGTGAAACGGTTCCTGTCCCCTGCTGCGGTTGGGTGCGGGACTGGGTGAGCGGGCGTGCCTTCCCACGAAGAGTTTTATGGCGAGGCCTGCCCCACGGCCAATGCGCGGGCCAGAGTGACAGAGGCAATCGCTTCAGCGACCGTGGCGGCTCTGGCTGTGAGATGCCCCATCTTGCGACCGGGTCGTGGATTGGTTTTGCCGTAGAGCATCAGGTTCACTCCCGGTACCGCCAACGCTGCTGGCCAATCGGGCTCGCCGTGCAGCCAGCAATCGCCCAGCAGATTCGCCATCGCGGCCGGCGCGAGTTGTCGCGTCGACCCCAGAGGGAGTCCACAAATCGCCCGGACCTGTTGCTCAAACTGTGATGTTTCGCAGGCATCGATCGTGAGGTGACCGGAATTGTGCGGTCGGGGCGCGATCTCATTGACGATCACCCGGCCTTCTCGCGTGACAAAAAACTCAACGCACGCCACGCCCACCACGCCCAGCCTATTCAAGATGGCTGCGGTCATTCGTCGGGCAGTCGCCAAAA
>Ga0208960_1001079_pt1 | contig 14786 bp, 17 predicted proteins | sample GreLakmeON33MSRF_FD_187703 | JGI IMG/M metagenome (GOLD analysis project Ga0208960, IMG submission 187703) | Freshwater lentic microbial communities from great Laurentian Lakes, MI, USA - Great Lakes metaG ON33MSRF (SPAdes) | ecosystem: Environmental > Aquatic > Freshwater > Lake | place: Great...
AACCCCGCGCGAAGTCATCGGAATGGCTTCTGCTGGAGTGGGTGCCGATCTCTTGCTAGCAAATGAAGTTCTTGATCCCCAACGACTTGCACAAATGGCTCGCGCGCAAGACACCACTCGCGTAACTGTTGCAGTTGACTCACAAGACACTGTTCGCGCGGCTGCTCGAGCAGGCATCGCCAATGTTTTGATCGACATCAATGTTGGTTTGCCACGCTGTGGTTGCTCAGTAGATGACGCACCGCGACTTGCTGACTTAGCACGGTCATTGGGCGTAGAGGTTCGCGGAGTAATGGGCTACGAAGGTCATCTCATGATGATTGCCGACAAACAAGAACGCCGAGACAAAGTGCACCAGGCGATGCAGATCCTTGCTGACGCAAGTTTGCGTGTTGGTGGACACATCGTGTCGGCTGGTGGCACCGGAACATTTGATATGTACGACGGCACCGTTGTAAATGAAGTCCAAACTGGCAGCTATGCGCTTATGGACACGTATTACTCCCAACTCGGATTACCTTTTCACCAAGCAATGTGGGTACTTGGCACCGTGATTTCAGTGAGTCCTGAATGGGCCGTTGTTGATGTTGGTCTCAAAGCTCTTGGTATGGACCACGGTGACCCAAGCATTGATCAACACAAAGTGTGGTTCTGCTCCGATGAGCACATCACATTTTCGCCATCAGACAGAGTCACTTTCCCGAGCATCGGTGATCAGATTCGAGTCACACCCGGCCACATCGACCCCACAATGTCAATGCATTCCACCGCATTTGTTATTGATGGTGATGCTGTGATCGACCAATGGCCAATCGACCTACGGGGTTGGTAATAGTTCCCGCAAGGCAACTACCGCACGTGCCCTGTGAGACAGTGCATTTTTTTCATCGCTTGAGAGTTCTGCAAATGTACGACCATCACCGTCATTGGGAATAAACACCGAGTCATAACCAAATCCGTTATCGCCGCGCTCTGCCAATGCAATTGTTCCGTTACATGTGCCATCAGCGTGAATCACGGTTCCGTCAGCACGAACAATCGCCAACACAGTACGAAATCGCGCCGACCGATTGACGATTCCGGCAAGTCGCTCTAGTAACAACGCACGGTTACGCGCATCACTCAGCGGTTCTCCGGCAAATCGAGCACTCCACACTCCGGGAGCACCGTCGAGAGCATCTACTTCTAGACCAGTGTCATCAGCAATGGCGTCAGCATGGGAAAAAGCAGCAACAGCCTCTGCCTTGATGACGGCATTTTCTAATAGCGTTGAGCCAGTCTCGTGTACTTCACCTAGTTCTGCAGGTCGTGGCACGAGATGCACAATGTCTGTCAGCAGTGCATTCATTTCTTCTACCTTGTGCACGTTTGCTGATGCGCACACCAACACCATGAGTGGTTGTGTCACTGTTTACGAAAAAGTTCTGCCCGCCGAGGCGGAGCGACTGCCATTAACTGCGCTTGCAAGTCAAAGATGTGCTCTAATCCCGCTGATGCCAGACCGAGCAAAGAATCCAATTCACTGCGCGAAAACGCCATTCCTTCTGCTGTGCCCTGTACCTCGACAAAACGCGGCTCTGCTCCGGTCATTGACTTGAGCATCACAACGTTCATGTCAACCTCGGCAGAACTGTCTTCGACGTACGGAAGATCAAGCACAGGGACACCCGAACAGATTCCGACGGAGATTGCAGCGCAATATGAATGCAGTGGGTTGGCAGCGATGCGGCCATTTTGAATCAGGCGCGTCACAGCGTCGTGCAGTGCCAAGAATCCGCCACAAATACTTGCAGTGCGTGTTCCGCCATCTGCTTGCAACACATCACAGTCCACGAGCAACTGCCGCTCGCCCAACACCGACATGTCACATGCAGCGCGCAACGACCGACCTATGAGCCGCTGAATTTCAACGGTTCGGCCACTCTGCTTGCCTTTTGCTGCTTCTCGATCGACTCGCTCAGGAGACGAGCCTGGCAACATCGAATATTCAGCGCTCACCCAACCCTTGCCACTTCCTTTCATCCAGCGCGGTACGTCTTCGTCAATCGATGCAGTACACAACACGCGTGTCTTGCCAAAACTCACCAGCACGCTGCCGGCTGACATCTCTGTGAAATCACGCTCAAATGTCATTGGGCGCAATTGATCGTTTGCTCTTCCGTCGGGGCGTGTCATGTTGTTATTCCTCCAGTTGTCCATTGTTGTGCATTCGCAAGTTCAGGACCAAGTAATCGTCTGCCGAGATCGGCAAACCATTGCACATCCCCAGAAGACAAGAACTGATGTACGCCCGTGCGCCCTGTTTCTTGACGACTATTTGCTTTGGTCAATAGGGCCGCCAGTGCGAACGCTGTTTCATCACCACTACTCACAAGAACTACATCTGGTCCCATGACGTCGGCAATCACTCGCGACAAATATGGATAATGCGTACACCCCAACAGCAAAGCATCTACTCCGGCGTCTCGAACGGGAGCCAAAAGTGCCTCAGCCAAAATTGCGACTTCATCTCCAGACGTTGTGCCGCGTTCGACAAATTCGACAAATCCAGGACATGCAGTCGCCGTGAGTTGCAGTGCTGGATCAGCCTGTGCCAACGCGCGTTGATACGCACCTGATGCAATAGTGCCAACTGTTCCGATGACTCCGACTTTTTTATTTCGAGTCGTCAAAGACAGTGCGTGCGCGCCTGGCTCAATGACGCTAATGATCGGAACAGGAAGTTCTGCTGCGAGTTCTTCAAACGCAACCGATGCCGCCGTGTTGCAGGCAATAACAATTGCCTTGACGTCAAAATCACGCACCAGACTCCAGGCCAGTTCGTGAGCGTATCCACGTACTTCGTCTGCTGGTTTTGGACCATACGGATACCGACCAGTGTCTCCGATATACACCAGATCTTCTGCTGGCAGTAGATCAATAACGGCGCGAGCAACCGTGAGTCCGCCAAAACCTGAATCGAACATGCCGATTGGGCGCGTTACACCAGAAGCCATCACATCAGGCTACGCCAATGGAGCTATTTAGAAGTAGATGATCTTTTCAGCGTTTTGTTCGGCTACATCAAGGTCTTCTGTGTATGCACCTGTCGAAAGATACTTCCAGCCACCATCACACACGATAAATACGATGGTTCCTTCTTCTATTTCACTCGCTACTTTGATAGCGCCAGCGAGTGATGCACCTGCTGAGATGCCAGAAAAGATTCCGCACTCCTGTACAAGACGCCTTGTCCACTCAATTGATTCGCGTGGACGCACAACTCGTTTGCGATCGAGCAGATCGCGTCCGTGCCAGTTGTCAAATACTGGTGGAATGTATCCGTCATCAAGGTTGCGCAAACCTTCTACTTGTTCGCCAAGTGGAGGTTCTACTGCAATGACTTTGATGTCTGGATTTTGTTCTTTGAGATAACGTCCGACTCCCATGAGGGTTCCGCTCGTGCCAAGACCCGCGACAAAGTGCGTGATCTCTGGGCAGTCTCTGAAAATTTCTGGACCAGTTGTTTCGTAGTGCGCGCGAGGATTTGCGTCGTTGGCGTACTGATACAAGAAGCACCATTCTGGGTGTTGCTCTGCGAGTTCTTGCGCGCGGCGTACGGCGCCATTTGAACCTTCTTTGCCATTCGTCAAAATAATGTCAGCACCAAACACCTCGAGCATCTGACGACGTTCGATACTCACCGAAGTTGGCATCACGATGGTGATGGGATACCCCTTCATCTTTGCAATGGCGGCGAGAGCGATTCCGGTATTGCCAGATGACGGCTCAATGATTCGCTGCCCTGCTACAAGTCGACCAGATTTTTCAGCGTCTTCGATCATTGCTTTTGCAATGCGATCTTTCACTGAGCCAAAAGGGTTTTGATTTTCTAATTTGGCGACAATGCGTACATTTGGATTAGGTGACAACACCGAGACATCAACGAGTGGCGTATTGCCGATTAGATCGAGTGCGCCCTGCAACACAAACACTGAACCGCCGCGGCGATGGAGGTCTGCAATTGACATTGTGGGCACTTTCTGGTCTCGGGCTAATCCCGACGAATCCTGTCATAATTGTAACCCTTTAACGGGCACTTGGCTAGACGGGAACCAGGGTTTCTTCGGCAATTGTGCCGTTCACAAGCCGATAACTGCGGGTTTCAGGCAAGCCGCGCTTGAGACTGACGATGATGTAGGACCATTCTGGGTCCGGAGCTTGAGCCACATCAGTTGGGCTGGGGTACGGCTCGGAGTGAGTATGACTATGCACCACACCGATGATCTCTAGGCCGTCTGCCTCTGCGGCGCGCTCGGCAACAAGATGCTCTTTGGCGTCAATTGTGTAGATACGAGCACTCGCGGCCACATTCGTGGTGGGCACAAAACGCACCGCGCGTCTCGCCGTGGCATCCCCCACCAAGAGCCCGCACGCCTCATATGGGTAACAGTCATAGGCGTGGGCGATCATCTGCCTGAGGGCAAGTGTTGGGACATGAAGTTCACCGCGGAGGAATGCACCTGACATAGACACCACAGGCTACCTGTACGCTCCGTTTGCTCTATGACTACAACACCCGACACCGTATTAGCGAGCAATCGCAAAGCACGCCACGACTACAGCATCCTGGATGTGGTCGAGGCCGGAATTGTGCTGCTCGGAAGCGAAGTCAAAAGCCTGCGGTCTGGTCAGGTGCAAATCGTCGACGCCTACGCACGGGTGCTTGACCACGAGATATGGCTTGATGGAGTGCATATTCCGCCCTATCGATTTGCGGTCGGAACGGGCGCTCACGACCCAGATCGTTCTCGCAAGTTGTTACTCAATCGTTCAGAAATTGATCGCCTTGGAGAGCGCATTGCGCGCGAGCGCTTGTCGCTTGTGCCACTCTCGCTTCGTTTAGTAGGTGGACGAGTCAAGGTAGAACTTGCGCTCGCAAAAGGACGCAAGGCTCCCGACAAGCGCAATGCAATTGCCGAGCGCGATACACAACGCGAGATGCAAAAAGCTCTTGGTCGTCAGCGCAAACGCAACGATTAACCCGTGCATTATTGCTCCAGCCTTGGTCTACACTGATGACGTATAACCGACACACGGGGCTGACAGGTTTCGACACCAGTTTCGTTGGCCGGACGTGCGACCCGAGTTGCTCAGACTCGTTAAACAGGGCAAAAAAAGAATTGCCAACGAGCAGTTCGCTCTCGCCGCCTAATTCATTAGGTAGTTGAGAGACACCGTGAGCAGCAATGCCGCACGGGGCCAATCCATCGCAGCCCGGCAACAGAAGCGAAGGATGACAGCGAGAAAGAACGCTGGCTGCAGGAAAGTCTGCTGACATGTCGCAAAGACGGCACGTGGCCCACCACTTCGGTGATGGGAAATCGACCCACCGGTGGTGTTGCGTTAGCACCGAAGTGGGAATGGTCGTAGCGCGGTCGTCTAGCGCCTGATGGACGGGGGTTCGATTCCCCCCAGCTCCACCATTGTGAGCACGCCCTTGGGCGTGTTAGCCCAACCATGTTCATTGCTGCTCATTGCTACTCATTGCACATGACTCAACGAAAATGTTAACTGTAGAGTTTTGTCGAGGGGTCTCTAGATGAAATGGGTGACATGGGATCAAGCAGCGATCTCTGCGCTTATCTGCGGCGTCACTGCGCTCCTACTTCGAAAACTCCCGCAGACTCGTTCGCGAGTCTTCATCATTGCGGCGTGCACCGAACTTGCACTGATTTCTTTTCTATACACACTGTGGCGTTTGGCAATGGTTTTGCCGCTTGACAAACCAGATGGAGCAATTGCGCGTGGTCGTAGCATTGACACTCTGCAACATCATCTATTTTTTCCGACGGAGCTTTCTTTGCAACATTTCGTCATGAAATACGACTGGCTTGCGCGAGCAACAAATATTTTTTATGCGGTCGCTCATGTTCCTGCCACAATAATTTTTTTGGTGTGGCTGTTTATTCGACATCGGGATCATTACCCCTTGTGGCGAAATTGTCTAGCCATGTTGACTGCTGCATGCCTTGTTATTCGGTTCGTTCGCGTGGCTCCACCACGATTTTTTCCGGACCTCGGATACATCGATCTTGCGACACGTTACGGATTCTCCGTGTACGGCCCAGTCGGAACAGGAGTCTCTGACCAATTTGCCGCAATGCCGTCTATCCATGTTGGCTGGGCTGCACTTGTGTCATTTGGTGTTGTTGCTGCTTCAACTAGCCGCTGGCGGTGGTTATTCTCGCTGCACATAGTTCTCACCATGTTGGCAGTTTCTGCCACTGGTAATCATTGGTGGCTGGACGGAATTGCAGCCATCGCCCTGCTTGGTGTTGCTGTACTCATTGATCGGAGTGTTCGCCGACAACTCGGCTCGCGCACCCCTAGTGTGGCGTGATGGCTGAGTACACCGACATTGATGATGGCGACACGGTGTGGAGATTTGATACCGACTTCTTGCAATCACGCTGGACCTGCATCTGGGGACGCGGATGCAAAGGCATTGAGAGTGAAGTCAACACAGAGAACGGCAGAGGATGTTGTTCGCTCGGAGCAGAACTAGACGGAGTCGACGAAGCAATGAACCTGTCGGCTGCGGCGGCTATGACGCCAAAACATTTATTTCAGTATCAGGCCCACGCTGCTGAACATGGAATCTTCGCCGACGAGACACGCAATGCGACGCGCGTCGTAGACGGTGCATGTATCTTTCTTAATCGTCCTGGATTTGTCGGCGGCGCGGGATGTTCATTGCAATTAGCGGCTGCGCACTTTGATGAGCCTGTCACAGAATGGAAACCATCTGTTTGCTGGCAATTGCCCCTCAAGGTGGACTGGGAAATGCGCGACGACAATGTTGAAGTCGCAACCGTTCGCCCCTGGGCACGACGTGACTGGGGTGATGACGGCACAACAATGGCATGGTGCTGCACCGAGGGAAAGGATGCGTACGTCGGCGAAGAAGAAGTCGTTGACAGTCTTCGTCATGAACTCACTCACATTGTTGGAGAATCTGTCTATGTTCGCATTCGACAATCAATGAACAAATCATCTTGAACTTCTCGCATTATCGTCAGGCAACTTTCGTCTGATACCGTGCTTTTATGAGAGCTGATGAGATTCCAGTTGCGCACACTCCACCCGGAGGCTATGGAGCAACATTTCCACCGCTCATTCTTGCTGGCTGCACGGAACCACTTGTTGACGGCGCACCAGACTTGCGCGGAGTCTGGAAGACATTAAGTGCCACTCGCGGTGGCGAACCAGTTTTGGCAGATGATCGTCTGATGTCGTACACAGAACGCATCGAGCAGTGTGGCAATCGCATTGTTGATTGTGGCGGCGGAACCATCGCTGATGCTCGTGCCGACGGCACCGAAGAAAATGGCGTTCACGATGTGTCTGTCTTTGACTACACAACTCCAATTCATATCGTTGCTAGTTACGAAGACGAAGTTTTTGTACTGCGACCCGTTGGTATTCCAGGGATAGAAGTCACGCGCAGACTCGATGCTGATGGTCACATGATCTGGACCCGCCCAGACATGGGAGGCGTCCGAGTTGTTTTACAACGCGTCAGTCAACCTTTATAGGGACCACGAATGAGTAACTCCGCCGATACAGACCTAGCCATGGATGCCTCGCTCAACAAGGCTCTTGACCGCGCCCAAGAGTGGTACGCCAAGAACTGGTCATCTGATCTCGTGCTGAGTGACTGGTGGCAAAAACTCGGATCATCTGGCTGGGGATTTCCGGCGTGGCCACAAGAATACGGTGGTCAGGGATTGCCATCAGCAGTTGCACGACAAGTTGTGAGCGACAGAATGCAACGCGGAGTATTTGGACCACGAACCGGCATTGCAACATTTTTAGCCGCGCCAACAATTCTGACTCACGGAACACACGAGCAAAAAGAACGTTTCCTGCCAGGGATCGTTTCTGGCCGGGATGTGTGGTGTCAACTTTTTAGTGAACCAGGTGCCGGCTCAGACTTGTCATCATTGCAAACACGCGCCGTGCGAGATGGTGATGAATGGATTATTACAGGTCAAAAAGTCTGGACGTCTGGTGCCCACTTTGCGAAGTACGGAATTTTAATTGCACGCACGGATTCTGATGTTCCAAAGCACAAGGGACTCACCTATTTCTTAATTGAGATGCAACAGCCCGGCATCGAAATCCGGCCGTTACGTGAAATGACTGGTGAGTCAGCGTTTAATGAAGTTTTCATGAATGAGGCTCGTGTTCATGATGACAATCGCCTCGGCGATCTCGGTCAAGGATGGGCAGTTGCCATGACAACGCTCTCCCACGAGCGTGACTCCAATAACCCTGGCGTTGGCGGTGGTGGCGGAACATTGTTTAGTAATCCTGATGTAACGCACACTGTTGACCACTTTCGTCGGATTCAAAACACAGAAGTTGATGCATTTTCTTTTGCCACGAGCGGCGGCATTACCGAAGTACTCAACGATCTCGTCAAAGAATTCAAATGCGCTAACGACCCAGTTATCCGTCAGAGGCTGATGAAACTTCACTCAATGCGTGAGACGCAAAAATGGACCGCACAGCGGGCAAAAGCAAATGCTCGAGCAGGAGCAGCCCCCGGACCAGAGACATCGACCCTAAAACTGCAATCCAGTCTCACCGGGCGCGTTGTACGGGACTTAGGATTTGACATCATCGGTGCACACGGAATGTTGCTTGGCAAAGATGCGCCCGCACATGGTTTGTTTCATAAGTTTGCCTTGTTTGTGCAAGCAACATCGATTGCAGGTGGTTCGGACGAAGTTCAACGCAACATCATCGGTGAGCGAGCGCTTGGGTTGCCCAAGGAGCCTGATGACTCGCGCGATAAACCATTTCGTGAATTACGTGTTGGGACTCAAAAGACGAAATCGTAACTATTTCGTCATTGATTCAATGAATAGCCAGTCGCCACCGACCAGTTCGAGACTTTCTAGTTGGCGCGCACCCGTGTAGGCCAAGAGCGACCATCGATAGGGGAAGAAATGCACGTGTGGATTAAAGGTTACGTTGTAAGGCCGTTGACGCGGGACCACGACAATCAGTTTTTCTGAACAGACTCTCCGCAGTTCTGCCAGTGCTCGCTGAAAATCTGGCACGTGCTCAAGTGTGTGTGTACATACCACTGTCGGAAACGAGTTGTCAGAAAATGGAAGTGACATGATGTCTGACTCAACAGCAGAGAAACCCGAGTGGGTCAGCGAGACATACGAGCCATACAAAGAAAAATCTGTCGCTACAACTGGGAACTTTTTGCTGATCTGCTGGGCAAGCCAACCGTGACCACAGCCGACTTCTAAGACGGGGCCGCTTGCAATAGCGTCAAGCACACCTTGTGCTGATTTAGGTGAAAGATCTGTCACTCCTTGATGGACGAACAAAGTTGTTTCTTCATAAAAGAGTCGCAGTTCTGCGTCAGACATCTCAAAGGCATGCTCTTTTAACTTGTCGATCTGGATTGGCGCATTACGGTAAAAAAACCGAGCAGGTGCTCGGAAAAGCCATGACTCGCGCAAAATCGGCGGAACCCATAGGTCGATGATCTGATTTATGACCACACTAAATTTGCGAGGAATAATCACGAAAAGGCCTCTACGTAATTGACGATGGTAAAAACTCTACACCGTAAGACGCGTCCCTTGCGGGTAAGAGGCTTCTCACTAGGCTCAATGGAATGCAGGATGAAGCACGCATATTTGCTCGGCGGATTGGGTGGTTCGTGCTTGTTGGTTTCCTGATCCGACTCGCCTATTTATTGTGGCTTCAATACAGCGGTTCGTTCATGATCGGTGATGCCATCGTGTATCACATGGAAGGTAATTCACTTGCCGACGGAAACGGATGGATGAATGTGATCGTCTACAAACGTTTCGGAATCATCCGTCAAACTGCTGGACATCCTCCGTTGTATTCCTACTGGCTTGCGTTGTGGTCATTTTTGGGTATGCGTTCAACACTTTCGCATCAGATTGCTTCGGCATTCTTGGGTTCGTCATCTATCGCTGTTGTCGGATATGTGGCGCGCAAGATCCGTGGCAACACTGTTGGTCTGATTGCAGCAGCAATTGCTGTGTTGCATCCATCCTTTTGGAGTTGGGATGGAATGATCTTGTCTGAGACATTGGCAATTCTTGCATCTGCTTCGTTACTTTTATTCTTCGTTTCGAGTACTCAATTCAAGAGCAACCGTTGGTACATGTTGGGTGGAGTTCTGGCTGGCGTCGCTATTTTGTCGCGTGCTGAATTGCTGATGGCAATAGTCTTGCTCACGCTTGGCGTGCTGATTCTGCAACGGTCACGTACTGCAATCAAGCATGCAGCGATCATGGCCGGAGTTGCCATTGTTGTTCTCACGCCATGGGCTGCGTACAACACAGCACGCTTTGACCGCTTTGTTCCGTTATCAAATAGCGCAGGCGTCACACTCGCGGCAAGCAACTGCGCAGATGTTGCTGGACAGTATGCAGGTCGGTGGTCATATTTCTGTGCAGTCGAAGCGGCAGAGCGAGTCACCAAAAAATGGGCGATCGAGCATCCTCAAGAGATTCCTAATACCTCAATCAGTCCAAACTGGCAAACCGATTTCCCAAATGGAAAAATATCGGACAAGGTTCCGACCGTGCATCAATATCTAAAAATGAACGAGGCCGTTGTTGACGGGTTGCTTCGTCAAGACACCGTGGAATGGATCAAGCAACATCCGCGCTATTTCATCAAGTCTGTGGCAATTCGTATTGGTCGCGTCACCGGTTTTTATAAGCCAACTAATCAGATGCGAAGCGATGTGATTCCCGAAGGGCGGCGCAAGCCCGTTGCATTTGCTGCTTGGTATTTGTATTTTGCTCTATTGCCTTTTGTTGCATTCGGATTTTATAAAATTTTCCGCGACTCAAAACAGACCTTTTTGACTTTGATTGCGCCATTGGCTACATCCCTATTTGTTGTTGCGACAACTTTTGGCAACACGCGCTATCGGGCTATCGCTGAGCCAACATTGGCTATTACTGCTGCTGTGGGACTGTTTTATTTTGGTCAAGCCGTGATACACCGATGGAACACCCAGCGTCAGTACGCGTCAAAATCGAGTAACTCAAACGAGTCGAGCCTGATGTCCAGTGACGCGTGAGAGTCGTCAAAGAGATGCAAAACCACTTCGAGCGGAGACGGCTGTAATCGTTTAAGAAGCGGTACTCCGCGCCCACCTAGAACGGGATTCAGGCCCCAATGAACAACGAAAGGCGTTTTGTGGTGTCGCACGAGTCGCATAGCAACTGCTGCACCGTTGACGCGAGCAACTCCTTGAAATGCGAATACTTTGAGCAATACACCAACTGGTATTCCCATTACCTTGTCAGTGGTGCTCACTGCAATGCAATCATCAAGTACGTGTAGTGAATACCGTGCGCCCGGCATTGACAAGCGCCATTGCAAAAGATCTAGATCCCAACTTTGCTGCCATCCGTCTTCGTTTGTAAAAGAAACTTTGCGTATTGCGGACACAAATGGCTCTGCGCTTAACAAAGATGGCGTATACGGTGCTGAAGTTCCGCTGCCAGAACCGCCCGCCAAGAGCAAACGCGTCGTTAGTGAAGGCAAATGTTTCCAGCCCAAAGCCTTCACCATTCGCGGTGCTGATTGGGCATTAGCGATTCCCAAAATGCCGGCGAATCCTTGTTGCTTAGCCTGTTCGTACGAATGACTCACCGTTGTACGAAAAGTTCCGGTCCCACGAGCGCTCGGGCTCACCGCCAAATCAACTCCAAGACCCAGCACGATCTTGTTTTCACCGTGAGTCAACTTGAGTGGTACGAGGGCATAGTTTCCGATTTGCTTTGCCTCGTCATCAAAACTGCGTCCAACTGCAGCCACGCCAAGTGGATGTTGTCGATAAGACCACGCCAGTCGTTCAATAGTAAATCGTTCGGGATGAGGGAAAACCTCTTGCATCAAGTGTATGACGCCTGCAAGATCTGCATCAGATCCGAAACTTGCATTCATGAGATCACGCTGCGTCGCGACCCGCAATTGAAAACATACTGAGTGGCGTTGCATTAGGCGCAAGAAGTCCAGAAGCAATCTCTGACAACGACGAGCAATCAAGATCGTTGATGATTGCTCCGAGTTGTGGGAACATTCGACGCCGTCCGCGAAAGCAAAGAATTGATGTGACAAAACCTGTCTCTGGGTATTGCCGAAAACGTTCTTCGAGATCGAAATCCCATGGATGGCAATATGTCCACATCACAGATTCTTCGTCTTGGCGTCTCAACGCGCGCATCGTGATAATGCGAGGCAACAGACGGATATATGTGCCACCCAAAAACGGAATCGTGAGTGGCCCAATACGCGTAACGGGGCACGGCAGTTCAAGTAAACCGCACTCCCAAAGAAAGGGTGTCGTCGGCGCGCCGGGCAATCCAAAGAGTGGGCTAGCCGCGGGCAGAACGCTCGATGAATACATGAATCCAGCCCCCGCGATTTGTTCAGGTGCGTGTGGCGTGCGCGCAGTGAGTGACATGAACGGCGCCCGAAAACCATTGACGGGTTGCCCAGAAATATCTTGCAGTAGTTCGCGCCCTTTTTTTATGTCGCGGCCAAAGTCAAGTGGCGAATGTTTTTCTATCGCCGTGTGCGTCCATGAATGCAAACCAACTTCGTGACCAGCGTCAACAATCGCCCGCACAAGCGATGGGTCAGACTCTGCGAGCATGCCTACGATGAAGGCTGTTCCGATAACACCTCGATCGTGTAACCAAGTTAATACCCGATCAACATTAAGCCTCACCCTGTATTGCTGATCGCTACTTGTGCGGATGTCTTCGACATCAATCGTAAACGACATCTTCTGCGGCATGTCCACAGACTACCGATTCATGCCACATGCAGACGTCAATACATCAATGGGGCTGGGTAAAGCCGAAGCATTCGCGCAATGCGGCATCGCTCAGCGCATGTGCAGGGGTTCCTTGAGCGACAACGCGTTGTGCCAACAACATCACAATATCTGCACCCTCGGCGTCACCTAATTCGTGCGTTGCCATCACGACGGTCACGCCGCGAGATCTCTCCTGTGAGATGAGATCGGCAACGGCCTGACGACCGTTGATATCAAGACCCGCTGTTGGTTCATCGAGTAACAAGACTTCTGCTTGTCGTGCAAGCACCTGTGCTAGGTGCGTTCGTTGTTGTTGTCCACCCGAAAGATCACGAAGCGCACGAGCGCTAAATTCATCTGCTCCAGTTCTTTTCATCACATCTATCACGATTGACGTATCGTGTGCCGTTGTGCGTCGAAGTAATCCGCGATGAGCAAAGCGACCCATTGCCACGACGTCATGCACGCGTAATGGAAGTGAGTGCGACGACACAGGATGCTGGGGCAAATATGCGACTCGCGCCGGCAGAGTGCCGGGCTCTGCTCCGAGTACTTGCACAGAACCAGATTGAGCCGTCAATAAACCGGCGAGCGTTTTTAACAAGGTTGATTTACCCGAACCGTTTGTACCTATCAGCACCATCAGTGCTCCTGGCTCAAGGGTGAACTCGACCCCAGAAATAATTGGACGATGTCCATATCCGACTGCCAGAGATGACGCAACAATGTTTGCAGACATCAGAGATGCACCTGGGCGTGAATATGTGGCTGTTCATGATCATGGTGAATATCCTTGCGATGATTTTGCCAGCGTCGCACTTCCACGACAATGGCGCACAACGTAAATATCAGCACCGCCACTAAAACAATGCTTGCACCAGCGGCGAGATCAGCATGGTAACTCAGCAATAATCCAATATACGAAGACACGATTCCGACACCAGATGCAGTCAACATCACAGTCGATACTCGAGAAGCAAATAATGCACCTGTTGCTGCCGGCGCAATCAACATGCCGATGACAAGCAATGTGCCGACAGTTTGAAAACTGGCAACGACGGTCAGTGCGACCATGCCCAACATCATGTTGTGATAGCGACGCACAGAGAATCCTGATGTCTGGGCAAGTCCTTCGTCAACAGACAACAGTAAAAATGGTCGGCGACAGACCCAAGCGATAGCGCACACCGCCGTCAGCGCACCGAACTGCCACAACAAATCTGCCCCACTGACCCCAAGAACTTCTCCAAATAAAATTGTTGTGATGTCTCCAGAAAAAGAGCGTGATCGCGAGTTAATAATCACTCCGAGGGCGAGCATGCCAACAAACAACAAGCCGATTGATGTGTCGCTAGACATTCGATAGCGACGAGACACCACCCCGACTCCAAACATCATGACCACTGCCCCGACACCAGCGCCAAGAACTCCAGACACACCCAGGAGTGTTGCCGTCGCGACACCCGGAACAACGCCGTGCGCAAGTGCATCACCAACAAAAGCAAGACCCCGCAGCACTACAAATGTTCCGGCGACTGCGCAGGTACATGCAACTAAAACGCTCGCCATGAGCGAGAGTCGCAAAAACTCATTGTCATTAAACGGGCCCAGCAAGAAATCTCCCATGGGTCTAGTTCAGCAGACTTACTTCAGCGCACCGGCGATAGAAGTCGCCAACTGAATCATGACGTCGCCGTAGTGGCCACCGGTAGGCAACATATGTGTTCGGAGTTCTACTGATTTCACACCAACTTCCTTGGCAATCTGGTCAACCACCGCTCGGGGCGTTCCCATTTCAGTAAACACAGCGCGCACATTTGCCTGCGTTGCTGCCGTCTTTAGATCGGCAAGCTCCCCGGCTGAAGTTTCTGCAGAGGATGACAAACTCGGGATCACTGCT
>Ga0208960_1001082_pt1 | contig 14773 bp, 8 predicted proteins | sample GreLakmeON33MSRF_FD_187703 | JGI IMG/M metagenome (GOLD analysis project Ga0208960, IMG submission 187703) | Freshwater lentic microbial communities from great Laurentian Lakes, MI, USA - Great Lakes metaG ON33MSRF (SPAdes) | ecosystem: Environmental > Aquatic > Freshwater > Lake | place: Great...
TTATCCTAATGCTCTATCAGTCAGTGCTTGGGGTGGAGAAGATGATGAAACTCCTGTTTATGGTACAGTTAAAATTGCAATCAAAGCGGCCAGTGGTTCAACACTTACAACTTCTACAAAAGCAAATATAGTTACGGCATTAAAACCTTATAACGTTGCTTCAGTAAGGCCAGTTATTGTAGATCCTGAAGTTACAAGCATCTTAATAACTACTAATGCAAAATATGATGCAAGATTAACTTCAAATTCATCAGACACTATAAAATCAAACATCATTGAATCAATATCTAATTATAATATAAACGTGTTACAAAGATTTGACGGTGTCTTTAGGCATTCTAAAGTAATAAGTTTAATTGATAACACAGATACAAGTATTATTTCAAATATTACGTCAATTAAAATTAGAAAAAATTTTACACCTACTTTAAGTTCATCTACACGATATGATATATATTTTAGAAATGCGTTATTTAATCCATTTTCGGGATATGCAGCTGCACAAGGTGGTATTTTAGAATCTTCTGGTTTTAAAGTAAGTGGTGATACTACAAATATTTATTTTTTAGATGATGATGGTTCAGGCAATGTAAGAAGATATAGAATGGTAAGTGGTGTTAGATCTTACGTAAACAATAATCAAGGAACAATTGATTATACAACAGGCGAGATTAATATTGTATCTTTAAATATAACATCAGTTGAAAATATAAGAGGCGATATATCTACAGTTATAGAATTAACAGTAAAGCCAAACTCAAACGATATTGTTCCTGTAAGAGATCAAATTATAGAAATTGATATAGAAAATATTTTAGTAACAGTGCAAGCCGATAGTTTTTTAGACGGAGCATCTGACGCTGGAATAGGATATACAACTATTACTAGCTATTAATTATTATGGCTATATTTAAAAATAAACTTTCAAACCTTATAGGTTCACAGGTACCTGATTTCATACTTGACGATCATCCTAAATTTTTAAAATTTTTAGAAACTTATTATACTTTTATGGAGGCTGCCGAGTTATCGGTTACTTCTATTGAAACAACTGATGGTATTCAATTAGAAACTGAAACTAATCAACAAAATAATTTATTATTAAACGGTTCAAGTATTGGTTCAGATAGTACACCTTTAGATGAAGGAGATAAATTAATTTTAGAAAGTTCTACTTTTGGTAAATTTACAAAAGGAGAAGTAATTAAAGGTCAAACATCTAAAGCCTTATCAACAATATTAACTGAAGATTTAACAAATAATAAATTAATTATTGTTGCACAAGATAAGTTTATCAAAGGAGAAACAATTTTAGGTTTATCTTCTAATGCAAGCGCTGTTGTCAATAATTATAAACCAAATCCTGTAAACAATATACAAGAATTATTAAACTTTAGAGATCCTGATAAAGTTATATCTAATTTTTTAAGTAACTTTAGAAATGAATTTTTAACTACTTTACCTGAAAATTTAAATTCTAATATTAATAAAAGAAATTTAATTAAAAATATTAAGTCATTATACAAATTAAAAGGAACAAAAACAGGACATGAAATATTTTTTAGATTATTGTTTAATGAATCTTCAGAAACTTTATATCCACGTGAACAATTATTAAGAGTATCTGATGGTAAGTTTTCAACAAATAAAATTTTAAGGTCGATAGATTTTTCAGGAGATTTAAATGATTTAGTAGGTCGAGAAATAACAGGTAAAACTTCACAAGCTAAAGCAATTATAGAAAATGTTAAAAAATTTATTATAGGAGGCCAAGTAATTTCTGAAAGTACATTAAATAGTGAAACTTTATCAGGAACATTTTTACCAAATGAAGAAATAACAGGAACTAAAACTGATGATGAAGATAATATTATTAAATCAGAAATTACAGGAATACCTACAACATTAATAATTACAAATTCTGGTGCATTATATAATGAAAATCAACCTATTGCAATAACAGGAGGTGGAGTTGATGCCATAGTTCAAATAAAAACTATAAAATCAGGCAGTCTTACTGAAATAATAATTGATAATCCAGGATTAAACTATTCTATTGGTAATGAATTAGTTTTTAATAATGCAAATACAAGTGGAGGTGGAGCATCAGGATTTATTTCTATCGTTAATGGAGGAATATCAAATGAAGATAACACAGGTGATCGTATTGTTTTAGAAGATGAAACGGTTATCGGAGATTCATATGATGGCAATGTAATTATTCAAGAATTAGGAACAGGTATAGGAGATATTACAGATATATTTTTATATGATTTAGGCAAAAGTTATACAAGTCTTCCTACTATTACAATTTCCACAAATACTGGATTAAATGGTACATTAAAAGCGTATAGTGATAATATAGGTAAAGTTGTAGAATTAGCGGTCATAGAACCTGGAGCTGAATATGAAACAGCACCTACACCACCTACTTTAGATTTATTTAAAAATTTAATTTTAACAAATAAAACAGGAACGTTTGTAATAGATGAGACCGTAACTAGTAGCACTTCAGCTACAGGTAAAATTGTAAGCTTTAATATCAATACTGGATTACTAGTATTAAAAAATATAACAGGAACATTTACAGAAAGTTCTACAATCACCGGCAATACTTCCACAGCGACTGCCACAATTAAAAAAATAAATCAAGCAACAGCTACAGTTACAATAGGTGCTGTTAGGGATACGGATGGTGTTTATGTAAATGAAGATGGAAAATTATCCGAAAACACAATGAAAATACAAGATAGTTTACTTTATCAGGACTTTTCTTATTTAATTAGAGTTGCACGTTCTATTAACGATTGGCGTGGTAGTTTTAAAAAAACAATGCATACAGCAGGATTTTATCTAGCTAATGAAGTCCGAATACAATCACAAATTAATGCTAGAATAAGATTTCCTGTTCTTGGACAAGTATCAGGTGTATCTGAGGAACCTTTATTATCAATAATTAATACTTTATTTGGTACTATATTTGGTAGAAGATTAGGTACTGTAAGTGATGGAACTTCTTTAAGAGCATCTTCTAATTTAGGTGTTTCTATTGATCTGAATCCTGCAACAATAGAACACTTTACACCAAATACAAGAGATATAACTTTAACGAGCATACCTATAGGTATTTCTGTAGAATCAAAAGTAAGAGGCATTATCAACAATATAAAAATTGACAATGGTTTTGCATATGCTGGACCTAGATACGGCACTATTAATAGAGAAATCTTTAAAACGTTTGCCATATCTGGAACAAATTATTCAATAGCTGAATTAAGTAATAACGTTACCTTTGGTACTAAAACATCTTTTGATGGAAATGATAATACTTTATTGTTTTGTTCAAACGATTTAGGTAGAAGTATTAAGACTAAGTTAACTATGCCATCAGAAATTACCATAACAATAACACCATAAATGATTATAAATAATATTAAGTTTGAAATCTTGTATAAATATAACAAAAGAAACTAAAAAACTATGCCAGCAATTATAACAAATAAGTTTAGAATTAACAACGCTGAACAATTTAGCGAGTCATTTTCAGAAGCCTCACCAGAAATTTATTACCTAGGTATCGGTAGACCTCAAGCATTTGCTACACAAACAAGAGGTGATTTAAGAACAGATAACCAAGGTACAGATTCAGCTACAATTACACCAACAGACAGTGTTATAGAAGAATTTAATACTTTTGATGATTTATTGGCTGTTAAAAAAATTACAACTTCAGATACATCATTCGTAATACCAAGAAGAAACTGGACTACAACTACAGTTTATGATTATTATAGACACGATTACGGTAATCGTATTACAGATACTACTACAACACAAACAGCAAACAGTGGTGCAACAACTTTATTTGATTCAACGTTTTATGTATTAACTGCAGCAAGGAACGTTTACAAATGTTTAGATAATAATAGTAATGCAGCTTCAACTGAAGAACCAACAGGCACATCTACATCTATTCTAACAACTTCTGATAGTTATAAGTGGAAATATATGTACACTTTATCAGCAACACAACAAGCAAATTTTTTATCAACAGATTTTATGGCTGTTGCAACAAATTCTACAGTTTCATCTGCTGCCGTTGACGGTGCAATCAGTAATGTAAAAATTAAATCTGCCGGTTCAGGTGGTACAAACGGAACATTTACAAATATTCCTATAAGAGGTGATGGTTCAAGTGGCACAATTTCTGTTACAGTATCAGGAAGTATTATAACTTCTTTAACAATTACAAACGCAGGTACAGGTTATACAATTGCATATATAAGAAATGCCGATATAGTTTCTGCTGGTTCAACAAGTTTAACAGGTGCAGAAATAGATGTAATTATTTCTCCAAAAGGCGGTCACGGTTTTAATGCTGTATCAGAATTAGGTGGATTCTTTGTAATGTTAAACGTAAGTTTAGAAGGTACAGAATCTTCAAACACAGGTGACTTTACAACTGGAAATGATTTTAGAAGAATTGTTTTAATAAAAAATCCATTTTCAGGTGGTTCAGCAGCTTCTGCTTCAACATTAAGAGGAACAAAAGCAGTAAGATTTGCTGCTTCTCCTGCACCAGGAACTTTTGTAGCCGACGAAGAAATTAATCAAGCAACAACAGGAGCTGTAGGTAAAGTTGTTGAATGGGACGCTACAAATAGAATATTACATTACATACAAACAAGATTTAATGATGAAGGAATTAGTTCTTTAGGTAATAGAACGGCATTTTCAGGAGCAAATGTTATTACGGGTCAAACTTCAGCTGCTACAGGCACACCAAGTGCAACAGCGAGTGAAACTGCTGACCAAATTACATTTACAAGTGGATATAAAGATACAGAATTAGATAGACATAAAGGTGATGTTTTATATATTGAAAACAGAGCACCAATAACAAGAGCTTCAGATCAAACTGAAAATATTAAATTAGTAATTGAATTTTAAAGAGATTTATGCCAAGTCCAACAGACTTTAACCTCTCACCTTATTTTGATGATTACGCTGAGTCAAAGAAATTTCATAGAGTTCTTTTTAGACCAGCATTCGCAGTACAGGCCAGAGAGTTAACACAATCACAGGCAATTCTTCAAAACCAAATTGAAAGAGTATCAGATCATCTTTTCGAAAAAGGTGCTATGATTATTCCTGGAGAAATTTCTTTTGATTTAAATTATTACGCTGTAAAACTTACATCTAAAACATTTGCAACAGTTGCCGAGTACATTGGTAAAGAATTAACAGGTGTTACATCAGGTGTTAAAGGTATTTGTGTCAATGCTGTTATAACAGATGGTACAGACCCAGATACTTTATATGTAAAATATAATAAAACAGGAACAAATAATACAACTACATCTTTTACTTCAAGTGAAACAATACAAGCAAGAACAATCGGTAGTGCAACAGTTTTAGCAACTGCTGTGGTAAATTCAACGGCAATAGGTTCTGCTGCTAATATATCGGCCGGTGTTTATTATGTAAATGGTTTTCATGTTTCAGTTTTAGAGCAAACATTAATACTTGACAAATATACAAACACACCAAGTTATAGAATAGGTTTAACAGTTGAAGAATCTTTTATTACATCTAATGATGATAATACTTTAGTTGACAATGCTCAAGGTTCATCAAACGTAAATGCGCCAGGCGCTCACAGATTTAAAATAGATTTAACTCTTGCAAAAAAAACATTAACTTCATCTGCTGATAATAATTTTATAGAGTTATTAAGATTAAAAACAGGTATTAGACAAAACCAGGTTCGTTCAACCGAATATGCAGTTTTAGAGGATACTTTTGCACGAAGAACATATGATGAGTCAGGCGATTATACTGTAAGAAATTTTGAATTAGATGTACGAGAACATGTACTCAACACTGCCGAAAATAATAGAGGTATATATTTAGCTGTACCTACAGATATTGGTGATGAAACAAAACTTGCATATGGTATGGGTCCTGGAAAAGCATATATTAAAGGTTACGAAGTTGAAACTTTAAGCACTATTTTTTTAGATGCTGATAAAGCAAGAGATTTTGATAGTGAAAGTAATTTTAGTACAAGATTTGACGTAGAAAATTTTATAAATGTTGCAAACGTATTTGGTTCACCTGATATTGGATTTATTTCTGGTGAAGTAGAAGCATTTAAAGGAATAAATTTATACGATACGGCCACAGTTACAAGAGGCACTGAACAATCGACAGTAGGCGTTACAGTACCACAAATTGGTCGTGCTAAATCAAAAGGCTTTGAATTAAACAACGGAACGGCCAGTGCAAACATATTTTCTAGTACATCTTTAACAAGTGCAGTTTATAAACATTTTTTATTTGATGTAGAAATGTTTACACATTTAAATGTAAAAACGGCACCTGCTTTTACTAATGGAGAAAAAGTAACAGGTGGCACTTCAAGTGCTTTTGGTTACGTTCAATCCATATCTGCTACAAAATCAGCAGCAGTTTCAAGTATTTCAGTTGCAAGTCCCGGAGTTGTAACATTAAACGCACATTCATTTAAAGAAGGAATGCAAATCACTTTAACAGGTGGTTCTTTTGCTATTAATTCTGCTGCATATGCATCAGGTACAGTATTTACAGTTAAAAATCCTACTACAAACACTTTTGAATTATTTAATACAGCTGGTGACACGGCAATTAATGTAACTTCTTATAGTTCAGCGCCTACGGCCGCACACGGTGTTACAGTTTTAAATAATATAACAGGTACATTTGTAGAGGGAGAAACAATTACAGGTGCTACTTCAAGTGTAACAGCAGTTATACAAAATGAAAGATATGGATTTAAAGGTATTCAAATTTTTGATTTCACACAAGTCAAACAAATTGGTATGGCAGGTTCGCCAACATATACAGCTGACACTGTACTTGATTCTACGTTCGGAGATAATTATCCAGTATTCGGTTCTCTATCTATTGCAAACAATGGTACAGCGGTTACAGGATTTGGTACTTTATTTTTAACTGAATTAAAAATTGGTGATTCTATTTCATTTACTACGGATGCAGGAAGTTCAGTTACAAGAATTATTGAATCTATTTCTTCAAATACAAGTTTACAATTATTAACAGCTGTAGGTAGTTCTGATGTTTCTACTAAAACAGTTGCAATTAGAAGAAGAGCCTTACTACAAGGTTCTAATAAAAATATATCAATATTTGAATTGCCATATAAAGTTATTAAAACTTTAAAAACTACGGCAAATTCAGGAATTTCTGATACTAGTTTTAAAGTAAGAAAACAATTTGTAGCAACATTATCTTCAGGTACCGCAACAATTACAGCAGGTACAAATGAAACATTTAGTTCTTTAATTGAAAAAGATTATTCTGTTTCTATTATGACAATAGGTTCTGCATCAGTGGGCGCTAACGGTGATGTTTTAAGTTTAAGTGGAAATAATCATTCAGCTGGTGTAATATTTACCTTAAGCACTTCTCCTCCTAATAAAACACTTACATTGAATTTTGGTGCAAACTATTCAAATGCAAAGATTAAAATATTAGCTACTGTAAATAGAACAACAACCGATTCAAAAACAAAAACTTTAAATTCAAGTTCTACGATTGCAATTTCATCTCAAACATTAATTGAATCAGGTATTATAAGTTTGCAAAAAGCAGATATTGTTATCATTAATAACATTTACATGTCTGCTGATTTTTCAACTGCAGCCACAAGTGCAAATACAAATATTACTTCAAGATTTAATTTAGATAATGGACAAAGAGATAACTTTTATGATATAGGTAGAATTAAATTAAAAACAGGTGCAATTGTTCCTACAGGAAGATTATTAATTGATTTTGATTATTACTCTCACGGTTCAGGAGATTATTTTGATGTTGACTCTTATTCAAGTGTAGATTATGAATCTATAACCTCATATACTTCCGATACTTCTGGTAGAAAATATGAATTAAGAGATTGTTTAGATTTTAGGCCTAGAGTTGCTGACGTTTCAACTGTTACAAGCGCAACACAGGATAGATTTTATCAATCATCATCAAGTGCTATTGCAACAGGCGCATCTATTATAGATGTTGTGCAATTTAATTCAGATATTTCTACAGATTTTGAATATTACTTAGCGAGAATAGATAAAATATTTTTAGATAAAGATGGCAATTTTAAAGTAGTTAAAGGTGCAAGTTCTTTAATTCCTCAAGTTCCTAAAGGACTTGAAAATGCTATGCATTTATATACTGTGGCTTTAAGACCTTATACTTTTGATACTACAGATTTAGAAATTAAAGAACAAGATAATAGAAGATATACTATGAGAGATATTGGTCGTTTAGAAAAAAGAATAGAAAATGTGGAATACTATACACAGTTATCTTTGTTAGAATCAAATGCACAATCTTTACAAATACAAGATGCTGAAGGTTTTGATAGATTTAAAAATGGATTTATTGTAGATAATTTTACTGGCCATGGTATCGGCGATACTGGAAACTTAGATTATAAAGTTTCTATGGATATGTCAGGAGGTTTTGTTAGACCTATGTTTAATTCTGAATCTGTACAATTAATTGAAGCAGATGATGATGGCACAACAATATTAGCAGCTGATAGAACTGCAGCCAATTATCAAAAAACAGGAGATTTGATTACATTACCTTATACTGAAACAAATATAATTGAACAACCTTATGCTAGTAGATTTATAAATGTAAATCCTTTTAGTGTATTTACTTGGGCAGGTTCAGTTACTCTTGATCCTCCAGGTGATGAATGGAAAGAAACAAATAGAGTTCCTGATTTATTAATAAACGAACAAGGATCTTTTGATACAATGGTGGCCGGTTTAGGAAACCCTAACTTAGACAGTGTAGAAATAGATACTGTATGGAATGAATGGCAAGATTTTTGGCAAGGTACGCCAGTTGAATTTACACAAAGAGGTGGAACGAGAGATGCAGGAGGTGGTGGAAGAAGGCCTTGGGTACAAGATGTAACAACAACAACTAGTCAGGCTGTTTCTCAAACTAGAGCAGGAATTAGAACAGCTTTAGTTCCTCAAGTTGTAAGAACATCATTAGGTGATAAAGTACTAAACATAGCATTTATTCCTTTTATTAGAAGTAGAACAATTAATTTTACTGCTACAAGAATGAAACCAAATACAAGAGTATATCCTTATTTTGATAATATAGCAATTACTTCATATGTTACGCCAACAGGTGGTTCATTAAGTGGTAATTTAGTTACAGATGTTAATGGTGCTGTATCAGGAACTTTTGCTATACCTGATGCAACTAATGACGCTAATCCTAGATGGAGAACAGGTCAAAGAGTATTCAGACTAACAAGTTCATCTACAAATTCAATGAATGATGTTGAAACTTCTTCTGAAGCAGATTACATAGCTAGAGGTTCTTTAGATACTGTACAAAATACAATTGTTTCAACAAGAGAAACTATAACCGTTAGACAAACAGTAAATGATACGAGAAATATTACAAGAGAATCTACAAGGTCTACAACAGAAGTTGTGGGTTGGATTGATCCTATTGCACAAACATTTTTAATTGATGACACAGGTGGAGTTTTTGTAACTTCAGTTGAGTGTTATTTTCAATCAAAAGATGAAAATATTCCTATTACATTACAAATAAGAGAAGTTGTAAATGGTTATCCTTCACGTACTATTGCACCTTTTGGTGAAGTTGTATTAAACCCTAGTTCAGTAAGTATTAGTGCTGACGCAAATACACCTACAAAATTTACATTTCCTTCTCCTGTTTATTTACAAGAAAAAACAGAATATAGTTTTTGTTTATTAAGTAATTGTGATAATTATAATGCTTTTGTGGCCACATTAGGTGAAACGCAAATAGGTTCAAATAGAACAATATCTTCTAATCCATACGCCGGCGTTTTATTTAAATCACAAAACGGTTCTACTTGGACACCAGATCAAACAACAGATATTAAATTTAAAATTAATAGAGCCGAATTTAGTAACGTAACAGGTACAGTAACACTTGTTAATGATAGTGTTCCAGTAAAAACTTTACCAAATAATTCATTAAGAACAACAAATACTTCAGGAGTAATAAGAGTATTCCATAAAAATCACGGAATGCATGGTACTACCAATAATGTTACAATAGCTGGTGTGGCAGCAGGTACCTATAATGGTATAACATCAGCACAAATTAACGGAACGTATACAAGTATTTCAAACATAACTTTAGATAGTTATGATATTACAACAGCTGGCACGGCCACATCTACAGGAGATATTGGCGGCACAACTGTAACGGCCACACAAAATAGATTGTTTGATTTATCTTGTTTGAATATATCTACATTAACTGTTTCTGATACTCAAATTCTTTATACTATGAGAACAACAAGCGGTAAATCGATACACGGAAGTGAAACTCAATTTAGTTTAACTTCGGTGTCAAATGAAATACAGGTAACCGTTGGTGATAATATTTATTTCACTTCACCTCAAATGGTTGCAAGTTCTATAAATGAAACTAACGAAATGGTAGGTGGTAAATCTTTGTTTGTCAATTTAACAATGACAACTACAAATACAAAATTATCTCCTGTCTTAGATGTTAAACGTATGAGTATGGTTGCCGTACAAAATAGATTAAATGATCCTACGTCAGCTAATACACCAAACTTTGTAGGAGATACAAGTCCTACAGGAACATCATCAGCTGCTGTTTATGTAACACGACCAATTATTTTAGAAAATGCTTCTACAGCTTTAGATGTAAGATTAACTCAAAATGTAAGATCATCTTCTTCTGTAAAAATTTTCTATAGAATTACTAGTTCTTCGGAAGTTAGAAATATTAATGATTTAAGTTGGGTGCCATTCAATACAGATGGCAATGAAGATACAACTGTAATACCTGCTGAAAGTTCAAATGTTTTTAAAGAATACAAATATTCTGATACAGGTGTAAATGAGTTTACAGCATTTCAAATTAAAATAGTTATGAAAGGTAGCGTTTCATCTTATCCTCCTATTATTAGAGATTTAAGAGGAATAGCTTTAGCAGCATAATATGAAAATTAAAGTTGAAGGTCATAGTTCACTTGAAAGAGATATTAGATCAAACGCTATTGTAAATACAAACAAAAGCGAATATCAAATATATATGAATAGAATCAAATCACGTGAACAACAAGGCGACCAAATAAGAAACACAATAAAAGAAATAAATATTTTAAAGCAAGAGTTATTTGAAATAAAAGAATTATTAAAAGAGGTAATTAAAAAATAAACAATGGCATTTACAACAATTAATACTACTGATACACTTGAACAAATGCGAGTTAAGTTAAATACTTTAACTCAAACTGATTTTGGTAATCCATCATTACTTGCAGGTGCTGGTCTTTCGTCTACGTCTATTGTAGGTGCAGTTATAGAAATAGCTAATGTTGCTTTTGCAGCTGCAGGTTGGACTATACAAGACTCAAGTTCAACAATACAAGTTATTGGTGGTGGTCAAACTTTAAGAGTATTAGGTAGTGCAAATCAAATAAATGCTGTTGTAAGTGCAACAGATACTTTAACATTATCATTAACAAATAACGTAACAATTAATAATAATTTAACAGCTAGTGGTAGTTTACATACATTAGGTACAATAGAAATTAGTGGTAATAATATTCGATCAACAGATTCAACAACAGTTAGAATTAATGACTCTTTAAATATTAATGGTGGGGTTTCAGCAACTTCTGTATCTTCAACAGGTGCTGTTTCAGGAACCACTATCACCGGCACAGGTGCTATATCAGGAACTACTATTACAGGTTCTTCTACAATACAAGGCACTGATTTAGTTTTAACAGGTTCAGCAGGAATTCAGTTTGAAGGTTCCACAGCAGATAATTTTGAAACAACTTTAGTTGTTGTTGATCCAACAGCAGATAGAACAATTACAATACCAAATATCACAGGTACAATTATAACTACTGGTGATACAGGCACAGTTACAAGTACAATGATTGCCAATGGTACAATTATAAATGAAGATATTGCTGATACAACTATAAGAGCTGCAAAATTAAATTTATCATCAGATTCATTAACAGTAGATACTTTAATTGCTTCAACTATAACAGGAACTTCATCTATTGCTTCTACAGTTACGTTGACTGCTGATAACACAACTAATGCTTCAAGTTTTTTAACATTTGCTAGCACTGCAACAGGTAACCAAGCATTAAAAACAGATACAAGTTTGACATACAATCCCTCAACAAACGTTCTCTCTACAACAGCTACGCAAGCTCAATATGCCGATTTAGCAGAAATTTATGAAACAGATAAACTTTATGATATTGGCACAGTTGTTATGATAGGCGGAGATAAAGAAGTTACAGAATGTTTTGTAGGTAATAGAGCAGTAGGTGTTATATCCGATAGGCCTGCTTTTTTAATGAATGCTAAAGGTAAAGGACAACCAATAGCACTAAAAGGCCGTGTTAAAGTAAAAGTTGTAGGGCCAGTTAAAAAAGGTGATGAATTAGTTGCAGGCAACGGAGGTTTTGCAACAACGATTAGTGTAGAGTTTAATAGAGTATTTGCAATAGCGTTAGAAGATAATGAAAACGGCCTTATTGAGGCAATTATACTATAATTCCACTGTAATAAATATTACAGTATGATTAATGCTTTAAATGATGAATTAATATCCTTCACAAGATACCAAAACAATCAAATAATCTATATAGATAAAAAAGGTAACGACTATAGAGTTAAAGAACAAATGACTTACGGTGATTGGATAAAAACATATAAAACTATTCCACATATAAAAATTGAAGGATTAGAAGATAATAACTATCATCTTCAATTGTTGAAAGATTATAATTTAAATTTCAAAACAAAAAATGTTCATCTTTTTTACAATCAATTTGGTGGATTTTCTTTTCCTGAACATACAGACGATATAGATGTGCTGTTATGTGTTATAAAAGGTAGTAAAAAAATATATACAGAAAACTATCCTATTTTAATAGAAGAAGGACAATCTATATCAATACCTAAGGGAGCAAAACATAAAGTTGAAAGTTTACCATTTACTTGGGCTTTAAGTATAGGATACGTACAATGAGATGGATGTTTTATATAAAAACTACAGAAACTTGTCAACTTAACTGCAAACATTGTTTTACAAGTGGTATAAATGGTAAAAAGATTTACTTTGATCCTTTTAAAACTATTGATTTTGTAAAAAGATTTAGAAATTATTTTAACGATAAGGATGATTCAATTCATTTTGAGTTTCATGGTGGTGAACCATTTTTAGCGCCAGTATCTCATATGCAAAAATTATATGATGAATGTAAAGATTTATGGCAGAACAGGTCATTTGGTATTACAACAAATTTAGTATTGAAATTAAAACAAGAACATTATGATTTTATAAAATACACATTAAACAATCGTATAGGTACAAGTTGGGATCCTAAAATCAGATTTGAAACAGCTAGCCAATATAATTTATGGGAAAAAAATGTAAGAGATTTGCTGTCTAAAGGTGCAACAATAAGATTATTTATCAGTGTAACAAAAGATACTATTGCTATAGAACCTATTGAATTACTAAAATGGGTAAAACAATTAGGTGTACAAGAAGTGTCCTTTGAAAGATTAACAGGTAACGGAAACGCAAAATTACATCCTGAAATATTTCCAGATAACATAGAACAAGATAAATGGTTTTTGAAAATGCACCACCAGTCTAAGGAATTTAATTGTAGAGATTGGTTTGATAATGATACTTTAGAAGTAATTTACAGCAAATTTGAAACAGGATTTTTGAAAGGTGGTACTTTTTGTAGAGATTGTGAACAAAAAATATTTACAATAAATGCAGATGGTACTATATCAGGTTGTCCAAACTCGGCTCCAGAATTTCAATTTGGACACATAAAAGACGATATTAAAAGTGTTATAAATAGTCCTGTGCGAATAGAAAACATCGCTTGTGAACGTGCAAGAAACCCTATATGTTTTTCTTGTGAAGTTTTTGAGTTTTGTGGAGGTGATTGCCACCAACTTGCTTGGCAAGGAGATATATGTGGTGCACCAAAGAGTTTAATGAAAGAGTTAAAGAAAAATATACAATATGGTAACATTAACTAATCCCGTTACACCACAAAATATAGTGGATAGATTTAAAGACCTAGTAACTGACGTTGCTAATACAAGTATTGTTTACGGTACGGACAATAAACCTTTTGCAGAAATGCCAGATGCAACATATGCTGGCACAATTGCCGGTGCAACGATTACAGCAACAGGTGCAACAGTAGGTACCACAGGAAATACTATTACCGCTAGTACAATAAAAACAGTATTAGAAACTGAAACTGCTTTATATACGAATATTAGGCAACAAAGAGCGGTGTTAAATCTTATAGGAAGTGGAATTATTTTTGACGCAACAAACGTTGCTAATATGGCCACAGGTAATAGACAAACATTAAGTGCAATTAATAGTGCAAGTGTAGATGCTACACAAAATATATCATCTTCTAATTTAGAAACTTATTTTGGAAATTTAGCTACAGAATATGCAGCTCTAAGAAGTAATATTGTAACCACACAAGTTGATATTTGCCATTCAAGCTGTCACAGTTCATGCCACAGCTCAAGAGGTAGAAGATAATGAATGTAATTGAAACTATTGTTCCTATACCATTAGAAAACCTTAAAAAATTCTTTACAGATAAAGATACATTTTATTTAAT
>Ga0208960_1001085_pt1 | contig 14748 bp, 12 predicted proteins | sample GreLakmeON33MSRF_FD_187703 | JGI IMG/M metagenome (GOLD analysis project Ga0208960, IMG submission 187703) | Freshwater lentic microbial communities from great Laurentian Lakes, MI, USA - Great Lakes metaG ON33MSRF (SPAdes) | ecosystem: Environmental > Aquatic > Freshwater > Lake | place: Great...
GTCGGTCGGCAACGTTGCCGAGCGCGCATACTCCTGCGTCAGAGTCGCCGGCGGTGGTGGCACCGGGCCGCCACGATCCGTCAATCCGCGGGCACCATAGCCCGCGAGAAAGACCATGACGGTCAAAAATGAAACGAAGACACGCTGAGTCATCAGATCGAGTCGAAATCCTGCGCATCCTGCGCGACGAGCACGATGCGCTCCCAATCGGCGAGGTTGCGCTCATCGGACAACTGGGCACGACGGTCTTGCACCAAAACAACCGCGGCCAAGCACACGACGGCGGTGGCGGCGCTCAGGGCAAACTGACTGGTCAACGAGGGAACTTCAGCCGCCGCCCGTGCCAAGCGGAGCACGCGTTCGGCAAAGCCAAGGGGGAGTTGGCGCGAGGCTTGGGCCCTGAGGAGGCCCCAAGTAACATCTTTCGGGCCGAGTGCTGCACGCAAGGTGCGATCGGCAAACCCGGTGCGCAATTGCGCAGCGGCGTGGGATTGGAGGTCACGCCAAGCTTGGTCTTCAGTTTTCATGGTCAGGTTGGTAGTGTTCGCGAAGGTGTTCACGGGCCCGATGGAGGCGCGCTTTCACGGCGGCGACAGTGGTATCAAGCGTCTCGGCAATTTCCGCGTGGCTGCGGCCCTCCTGCACCAGCGCCAGCAGCGCCCGGTCTTGTGGGCGAAGCTGTTCGAGCGCGTGCCGCAGGGCATCCAACTCCTCGGTACCGACAGCACCGGGCGGTTCCGCGATGTTTTCGTGTTCCTCCCCGAAAGGCAGAAAAATCCGGCGCAGCTTTTGGCGGCGCAGTTGATCAATGCACGTGTTGCGCGCCAAGCGGAAGAGCCACGACTCGAACTGGGCCGGGGCCTGCAGACGGTCGATCGCTCGCACCATCTTGATGAAAATCTGCTGGGACAGATCCTCCACATAATCGCTTCGATTAGTCATGGCGTAAACGAACCCCGCGACGCGGTGCTGATAGGCGACAATAATGTCCCTCTGGGCGTTTTCGTCGCCCTTTTGAGCCCGGCGGACAAGGTCGGCCAGCGCGGTCGTTGCAGATGATTCCATGCGCGGTACATTGCTGTGTCACAGCAAGACGACAGAAAGACCAGAAAGATTCGTGCGTTTACTCCGCGACCTTGCAATCCCGGCAAGCTTCGCGTGGGGTTCAGGGTCACCGCTCTTCCTATGCACCTTTCAAGATTCATTTCTGCCGCGACCATTTTTCTCTCGCTGGGTTTCATTGCAGGCTGCGGCACACCGACGCAACGCGACATGATGCGCGAGGCGGCCAACACGGGAGAAAAGCCCGTCGCCATGAAAGGCGACACCACGTTGCTCGACGGAACGCTCTCCGCCGTGGCGACCGTCAGCCGCGGATTCGAACGGGGCCCCAAAGCCACCCGCGTACCCGGCGACCCCAAAGACAGCCTCGAAGAGCAAGGCCGCCGCGGGCGCCGTGATCGTGATTCCGACGGCTTGACTGAGGTTTACTCGACGGGCTTCGGCGATTCGGAGGAGGAGCAAAAAGAAGCGATGAAGGAATACTACCGCATGGCTCTGGCCCGCCGCGCTCAAGGCAGCCCGATGCCCCCCGTCACTCTGCGAGTCGCCTTCGAAAATCGTGGTACCGCGCCTTTGGAACTCGAGATTACCGAGATAAATTCCGAGCTGGGAAATTTCGCGGTTCGACCCGACAAGCTCAAGCTCGCTCCCGGAGAGAAAGGCGTGCTCGACCCCATGATTTCCCAACTCGGGGTCACCAGTGACGAAATTCCGCTTAAAGTCTCGGTTCGGCTCGGAGGAAAAAAGGAGACGCAAGTGATCTTGGTGAAAAACATCATCTTGCCCTCGGTCCTCAAAAAGTAGCAGGGTATGCTTCGACGGAGGCAGGGGGCCCGTCAGCAATGCCACCGAAGCCAGCAGCTACTCATCGTCCGGGTGTGAGCCAGAATTTTGTCGCACACCCTGTTTCAGTCATGGAATGAGATTTGTTTCGCAATCGTAACCCGCGGCACTACGACCAAGGGAGTTTCTCCTACCATGATCTGGCTCAAAAAACTCTTACGGCCTATGCACTCTCATGACACTGCCCGCTCGCCGTGAAGCGCCTGGTGGGCACCGCACCCTTCGCGCTCATCACCTCCGCGTGGCACCTGCCGCGCACGATGGCCTTGTTTCGGCACGCCGGCCTCACGCCACTTCCGTGCCCCGCCGACTATAGCGCACGCGACGGCGATGAGCTCGAATGGAAGGACTTCCTCTGGGACACCGAATCGCTGGGCCGCAGCACGTGGGCCGTCCGCGAGCGCATCGGCTACCTGTGGATTTGGCTGCGCGGTCGCGGCTGAGTTTGCGTGGGTGTGAGCCAACATTCTTCTGAATCAGAAATATGAGCCGGAGTTTTATGGCCACGTTAACGAGCATTCTGGTGACCATCTGAAGCAACGAGATCGACAGCGGATTCTGCGGAAAATCGCCAGCATCACGACTAGGGAGCGTGGCAAGCGCTCGACCGACTCGCTCGAAACAGATCCCGACACTCGGGGTCACCAGTGACAAAATTCCGCTTAAAGTCTCGGATCGGACTAGGCTTGTAACTCTGCAGCATGTACGCTGACTACGAGGTACGCACCAGGTGCCGCCACCCCCGATGAGACACCCATGAAACTCTGCCTACCACCAAAACGGCTGTCTGCCAGCCTCGTCGCCTTCGCCCTCCTCGTCGCCTGCTCTGGCTGCACGACGGCGGCAAATTCCCAACGCAATGCCGTGGCTAACCCGAACAACCTGCCGACGTATGCACTGGCCGTGGCGGTCCGCGGAGGCGTTGAGCCCACTGCGGCGCAGTGGAACGCGATGTATCAAAAGTTTTCGCGCTCACTCGCCGCCCGGGGAATGCTCCTGATTAACGACCACGCCAAAGCCGACAACATCATCTACGTCGAGTTCCTGCCCGATCCGATCAACCCGACAATTGGCACCGTGCTCGTCAGTAGCATCTCCCCCAATACCGGAATCTACGGTCGCACGGTGCCCGTCAGCACTGCCGGCTACGCCAGCAACTCCTCATCGTCCTTAGGCTACGCTAACAGTTCGCTGGGGAGGACGAACTACGACTACGACGATTACCATCGATACAACGGCCACGACACTGCGGGCTCGAGCTCTCCGCCACCGCCCTCGTCTGGCGCCGGCGCCAAGCCGCCTGCCCCCCCCGTCGTAACGCCTCCGCATCACCGTCCCATCAACCCCGCAGACTGCCCGCCCGGCACCTCGCCCTACCAGCCGCCGCCCAGCTACGTGGGAAATTACCCGCGCCACCAAGGTCCGCGCGAGGGCGGCTACACGCCGCCCTCCTATTCCTCGCCGCGGCCGGCACCGCATTCTGACGGCTCACTCAGTTACTCCTCCACCCACTCTTCGGGCCAGTCGGCGTATTCATCGTCATCGAATTCGTCTTCGTCCTACAGCGCGTCGTCCCCCTCCTCCCATTCTCCGGCGCCCTCACCGTCTTACTCCGCGCCTTCGTATTCGGCTCCGGTGAGTTCGTCGCTGTCCTACTCGTCGAGCGCCGATACTTCTTCTTCATCGTCGTCCTCCTCCTCGGCAGGTTCTTCGTCATCCTCGTCCCATTCGTCCGACAATTCGTCGTCGAGCGCGAATCAACAGCCACCCTAACCGGATTTTCCGCACGGTGCGGCGGGGCACCAGAGATCTGTTTACTGCAGCATTCGCACGCGGCGATCCTTGCGAGGAAACTGGAGCGACACGATCGTACCCACACCTTCCTTGCTCTCGATGCCCACTTGGCCGCCATGGTCCCGCATGATTCGCTGGACGATCATGAGACCGAGTCCGTGGCCACCGATCTTGGTCGTATGGTAGGGCTGAAACAGTCGCGAAAGATCCTCTTGTTTGATGCCCGTGCCACTGTCACCGAAAAGCAAGAACACGGAATCGTCGTCGGCGCGTGACTTGATCTTCAGGTTCCCGCCGGGCTGCATCGCCTCCAACGCATTCTTCGTGAGATTAAAAAACACCTGCTTGAGCTGATTGCGATCGGCCATCACGGCAGGCAACGCGTCGAGTGTTTCGGCTTCCACGACGATTCCGCGGTCCGCGAATTCCCGCTGCTGAAACCGCAGCACGTCCGTGAGAATCTCGGCCAGATTAGTCTCCGCCAGATCGGGCGGACGCGGCCGAATCGCCTCCAGAAAATTACTGATAATCCCATCAAGCCGGGTGACTTCATCGGTACAGACACGCAACGATTCCGCCAGCGAATCGACTTCCTGGGAGGCTCTTAGTTTCTTCAACTTTCGCTCGATCAGCTGGAGATGGATCGTGAGCGAGTTGAGCGGATTGCCGAGCTCGTGCGCGACGCCCGCAGCGAGCAACAGCACCGACGAGGTGCGCTCATCCTCGATCCGACGCTCGGTGCTTTGTTTCTCTTTGGTCACATCGCTCAAGATCACGGCAAACCGCCGGGGGGAACCGCGGCCGCCACCGCGAAACGGAACCATATAGAGCCGCACGCTGCGTGGCTCCGGATAGGTCAACTCGAACTCCCGCGCCACGACCGGCAGCGCGCCGCGCACCGGACCATCGTCAAATGCGGCGTCAATCGATGGGCGCAAGCCGGGCACGAGGCGCCACAGCGTTTGGCCCGCGAGCTCATCGTCACCAATCCCGATGAGACGATGCGCGGCGGCGTTGGCATACTCGATCACGCCATCGGCTGAAATCACGAGCACGCCTTCCTGCAGTACATTGAAAATTTCCTCGAAGAGCCCGCGCTCCCGGGCGAGGCGCTGCACGAGATTTGCGAGGTTCACCGAGTCCAGCGTGTCGAGCCGGCCCAGCACGCGATCCAGTGAGGAATGTTTTTTGACCGCCATCGAAGAGATGAATAGATGATCGAGCGTCGCTGTTCGGTCAACGGCGCGTCAGCCGTCCGTGCTGAGAAAATCCATCTGGTCCGGGTCCACGCGGCCCGCGAGCAGTTTGCGCAAGAACATCTCCCGGTGTTGCGGCGTGCGACCGAGGCGGAGCACCGCGTCGCGATGCTCCTCCGTGCCGTAGCCTTTGTGCTGCGCGAATCCGTAGCCGGGAAACTTGCCGTCGAGTTCGCCCATCAACCGGTCGCGCGTGACCTTGGCGATAATCGACGCCATCGCGATGCACAGGGAACGTCCGTCGCCCTTCACGATCCCCGTGTGCGGGTAGGGAAACCCGCGCAACGCGAGCCCGTCCACGAGCACGCGGCACGAGACTGTGGGCACGAAATTCGCAACGACTTCAGGGGTCGCGAAAAGGTCCGGTTCTGTTTTCTGTTCAAACGAGCCGGGCAGATAAATACCCTCGAGCGCGCGGCGCATCGCGAGCTTGGTCGCGCCGAGAATATTGAGCTGCTCAATTTCGATGACATCCGCCACCCCAAACTTGACGCGGATGTGCCCTTGCTCCGCCAACGTCGCGAACTCCCCCCAAAACTCCTCACGCTCGGCCGCGGACAGCTGCTTCGAATCGTTCACTCGGCTTGCCCGCCCCAGCGCCCAGCGACTCTCCAGAAACGCTTGGTTCACCCACACCGCCCCCGCCACCACCGGACCGGCGAGCGCCCCGCGACCCGCTTCATCGACGCCAATGAGCTCGGCCACGCCCTCAATCTGCTTGAGATCGAATCCGCGGAGTTGTCGGCGTTTGGCCATGAAATCGCGGATTTAGCGGGCGCACCGCGCTCGGTGCAAGCGTGCGGCGTGATCGCCCGACCGCTGGCACCGCCCTCGCCATTCAGCAGGACCACCGTCCCATGCCCGAGCGTTCGCCACGTCTAGGGCCTCACCGCAACCGCTGCTGCCGCCGGCAATCATGCGAGCGACCGACGTCGGCCGATTGACCAAAACGGATGGCCAACGTCACCGCCGCCGCGACCGCGCTTACCATTCCATTTTCGGTCCCGGCTCCTTGAGCGGCAACTCGTCGAGCTTGCCCGCCGCCGACACCACTTCGTAGGCCGTGCGAAAATGCAGCTTCGCGAATTCACCGAGCGACTTGGCGCCGAACTGCTGAATCATCTGGTTCGCCTGCTCCTTCACCAAGGGGCCGGCGCCTTTTTGGAGTTTGGCCCCAAATTTTTTCGAAAGCAGATTCATCTGCCGCACAAATTCCGCCCGCGCCACCACCGACGCAGCCGCCACCACCGGATCGGACTCCGCTTTCGTCCGCATTTTCAAATCGAAATTTTTCACGCCCTTTTTCGCAAGTTCGCGCTGCACGAGGGGTTGCTCGGTAAACTGGTCCAGCAGACCCCACGGCACGTGTTTTGCCACGAGTGCCTGCTCCAGCGCCGTGGCGTGCTGCCACGCCAGGAGCCGGTTGAGATTAGCCCCGGGGCGCGACATCAGGTCGTTGTATTTCGGCATCCCGCAAAAACATGTCCGCACCACCGCGCCTTTGGTTTCGCGGATGAGCTGGTCGAGCAGCAGAATTTTCCCCTCGGCAATTTTCTTCGAGTCTTGGACGCCCGCCTTGCGCCACATCTCGATGGCAGACTTGTCGGCGATCACCGTCGCCGCGATCACCGGTCCAAAAAAGTCTCCCTTGCCGCTCTCGTCGAGCCCCGCGTGTGATTCGAACCAATCCGGGTGCAACACCTCGTCGTAGCCGAGCGTCGCCGCACCGATCACTTCAGGCTCCAGCACATCGCGCACAAAATCCTCGGTGCCCTTGCCCGCAATCACGACCTTGCCACTCGTGTAGGCGCTCACGTTCGTCTTGAGGTGGTCGGCCTTGAAGGCAAAGCGCGTGTAGGCGACTTCGAACGGCGTCCACCCGCGCTCCACGCAAATCGCGCGCAGTTTTTCCATCTGGGCGTCGTCGAGTTTTGCGGTGTAGGAGGCCAGCTTCTTGGGCGCTTCGGGCTCGTCGTTGAACTGCTTGGGCATGCCCTTAGATGGCCACAAAAAGCCCCGAAAGCACAAAGGGATTCTGCTTCGCAGCCACGGTCTTTTGCGCCTTGTGTGACGGCGTGGCCAAAAAACTGATTACCCGAAGCACCGAATTCCAACGCGCCCTGCTCGCGTGGTATCGGGTTCACGCCCGCCAACTCCCGTGGCGGGAGGCCCCTTCGCTCTACAAGACCGTCGTGAGTGAATTCATGTTGCAGCAGACTCAGGTGAAAACGGTCCTCCCTTACCTCGCCCGCTGGCTCGCCGAACTACCCGATTTCGCCACCCTCGCCGCCGCCTCCGAAGCCCGCGTGCTAAAACTCTGGGAGGGGCTCGGCTACTACTCGCGCGCTCGGAATCTCCATCGCCTCGCCCAGCAAGTCGCCGCCTGGCCCGAATTGCGCCGCACGCCCGCCGCGTGGCGCGAATTGCCCGGCGTTGGCCCCTACACCTCGGCCGCGATCACGAGCATTTCCTTCGGCGCCCCCGCCGCGTGTGTCGATGGCAACGTCGTCCGCATCCTCGCTCGCCTCACCGCCGACGCCACGGAGTTTCGCGACTCGGCCAGCGCGTCGAAAAAATTCGCCCCTCTGGCTGAGGCGCTCCTTCCCGTCGACACTCCCGGCGACCACAATCAGGCTATGATGGAATTGGGGGCGACCGTCTGCTTCCGCCACAATCCGCTGTGCCTCACTTGCCCGGTGCGCCCATTCTGCGCAGCCGCAAATCGAGGCGAGCCGGAGGCGTTTCCCCGGCTCGCCCCCAAGCAAATGGAACAGCGCGCCGTCACTCGCGTGTGGTGCCAAAAAAACGGGGCGCTCCTCCTCCATCGCTCCGCCGCCGGCGCCCGTCGCTTGGCGAACATTCACGAACTGCCCACTCCTGAGCAGGCCGGCCTAGATCCGGCCAGGGTCGCCCGCGGCGAACTCCTCGCGAAAAAGCGGCGCGGCATCACCCGCTTCCACATTACGGAATCAATCTACGCCACCCCTGAGCCCCGCGGGAAACTCCCGGCGGAATTGGTCTGGGTACGGCTGTCCGATCTCGAGACCCTGACCCTCTCCGGTCCGCATCGTCGATGGGTGGCCGAGATTGCGGCAAAGCCAGCCGTATCGCCAACCAGCTAGCCGGGGTGGCCTTTTTAGCCGTCCCACGCCCACACCTCCCTGCATCAGCGCCGCCCCTACATCAGCGCTTCAACCCGCGCCTTCGAAATTTTCACATCATCCAACGTCATCCGGGGACTTAGCTCCAACGTGAGCAGATGCTCGGGCCGCCAGAATTCGCTCACCATTTTAAAATCGATATGACCGGAACCCACCCCTTGGTGGTCACTGCCCGTGGCACTCACGTCATGCAGGTGAAACCCCAGGAGGCGCGGGGCGTTCTTCGCGAGATGCTGGCGGTGATTGAGCAGTCCCATTCCTTCCTTAATGTCAGCGTGTCCGGTATCGTGCCAGTAGCCGATCGGCGCGGTGGGTGGCTGCCCCATAATGAAATCCGCATAGTCGGCGTCCAGCGGCAGCTCATTAAACTTCTCCCGATTCTCTAGACCGAGTTTGATTCCTTTCTGCGACGCATAGTCATAGATTTCATTGAGACTGGCCTTGGTTTGCTCCCAAAACGGCCCCATCCGTTTGCGCAACTTCGTGACGGATTTCGCCAAAAGCGCCTGATAGGTCGAATCGTCGCCTCCCCGGCCCGCGTCGTGGTGATCGCGCAGATAGTTGCGGATGTTCCGAGCAGGATCGAACCAAAAAAAAGTCACACTGCCCAAGTGGCAAACCAGCACCCGCGCTTTCACCTGCGCGGCAAAATCGATCGATCGCTTGGTGTGACGCAACCATTGGTCGTGTTCCCGGTGCTCCGTCACTGAGGGCTCAAACAAATTGGGGGCGGCTTGCACGACCCCAGTGGGCAACGGACAAAAATTGTGCGTCGAAGAAATCTTCACGACCCCCTCCTCCACCGCTTTGAGAATCCCCGGCACCAAGGTAATCCGAATCCCGTGACTGAGCTCGACGTATTCATACCCGAGGTCGGCCATCTCGCGCAGCATGACATAACCGTCCCTGTGGCGGTGCGAACACCAGCTCGTCGACAGGGCAAGGATTGGCTTCGTACGCATGGGCTGCTAAACGAAAAAAATTCTGGCAAGTTTCACTGGCGAAAACTACTTACAAAAAAATGCCGTGCTACCATTTGGTCGGTAGCACGGCAAAAATTCTACAGCGGTCGCTCAGGCGCAACCGTGGTCCTCACTCCGCGTAACGGCGGCGGAGCATCTGCGTAAAGGCCTGCACCTTGTTCTTGCGGCGGCGCTTCTCGCATGGCTTCTCAAAGTAGCGTTTCGCGCGGGTACCTTTGATGATATTCTCGCGTTCGAGCTTCTTTTTCATGCGGCGCAGCGCACGATCGATAGGCTCATTTTTACGGATTTTGATTTCGATGGACATGTGGGCGGACGTGGTGGTGAAAGGAAAAGCCGATCAATAGGCCAAGCCACTCGCCGCGCGTCAATGGCTTTTTTCCCTTCTTGCGCGGAGACGCCGATGCCGTTCCCTAACGTCCTTCTGTGCCGTCCGCCGACCAAAATTTCGTCCACCTCCACGTCCATTCCGACTACAGTCTGCTCGACGGTGCGTGCCGGATAGACCGGCTCATGGATCGTGCCTCTGAGCTGGGCATGAAGGCGCTCGCCCTCACCGACCACGGCAATCTCTACGGCACGATAGAATTTTACAACCAAGCCAAGGCCAAGGGTATCAAGCCTCTGGTCGGCTGTGAACTCTACCTCGTCGAGACCTCCCGCCTCGAGAAACACGGCCGCTCCGACGAGGACGGCAAGAGCATGTTTCACCTCGGCCTCCTCGCGAAAAACCTCACGGGCTACCAAAATCTGCTCAAGCTGGTCTCCGACGCACACCTCAAGGGTTTTTATTACAAACCCCGCACCGACCTTGAAACACTCGCGAAATACGCCAACGGCCTGATTGGCTTCACCGGCTGCCTCGCGTCCCTCGTCCCCCAGCACCTCCTTCACGACCGCCACGAGGAGGCGCGCCAAGCCTGCGGACGCTTCGTCGAGATCTTCGGCCGCGAAAACTACTTCGTCGAAATCCAAGACCATGGCATCCCCGAGCAGCTTAAAATCATTCCCGGGCTCCTGAAGCTGGGTGAAGAGTTCAACCTCAAGGTCATCGCCACCAACGATGTTCACTACGTCCGCAAGCATGACTCCGGCCCCCACGATGCGATGCTCTGCATTCAGACCGGCGCGAAGATCGATGACGAAAAACGCATGCGCTTCACCGGCCAGGAATTCTACCTGAAGTCCCGCGACGAGATGACGAAGCTCTTCAGCGAGGTGCCCGAGTCCGTGACGAACACCCAACTCGTCGCGGAGATGTGCGACCTCACCATCCCTTTCCCCAAAGGCAGCGAGCGGTATCCAAAATATCCCCTCACGCCCGAAATCATCGCCCGCACCGATCGCGCCGGCTATCTCCGGGAACTCTGCCTTCTCGGCCTCACCCAGCGCTACGGCTTTGACGCCACCGCCCCGGAGACATTCACCGACCAAGCCCTCGCCAAGACCCTCACCGAACGCGTCGACTACGAGCTCAGCATCATCGGCAAGACCGGCTTCATCGATTACTTCCTCGTCGTTTGGGATTTCATCGATTGGGCCCGGAAACAAAACATCCCCGTCGGCCCTGGCCGCGGCTCCGGCGCGGGTTGTATCGTCGCCTACCTCCTCGGCATCACCAATCTCGACCCGCTGCGTTTCAAACTGCTCTTCGAGCGATTCCTGAATCCCGAACGCGTTTCTCCGCCCGACTTCGATATCGATTTTTGCATGCGCCGCCGCAGCGAGGTCATCGACTACGTCCGCCAAAAATACGGCAACGACTGCGTCGCCAACATTATTACCTACGGCACGCTGGGCGCGAAGATGGTCATCCGCGACGTCTCGCGCGTCCACAATCTCCCGTACGCCGACGCTGACCGGCTCGCGAAGATGATTCCCGACGAGCTCAACATCACGCTCGAATCCGCCCGCGAAAAATCCGAGGAGCTCCGCCAAGAAGTTACCCGCAATCCGGTCGCCAAACGAATCTTCGACCAAGCGCTCGTCCTCGAAGGCATGGTCCGCAACACCGGTAAACACGCCGCCGGCATCATCATCACCGACCGTCCACTCGACGAATTCGTCCCGCTCACAGAGCAAGAAGGCGACGTCACCGTGCAGTTCGACATGAACGCCGTCGGCAAGCTCGGACTGCTGAAGATGGACTTCCTCGGCCTCAAGACACTCACCGTCATCGCCGACGCCGTCGAAAACATCCGCCGCACGGTCGATCCGAAATTCGACATTGAGACGATTTCCCTCGAGGACACCCGGACCTTTGCCCTGCTCAACTCGGGTCGCACCACGGGCGTGTTTCAGCTCGAGTCCGGCGGCATGCAAAATCTCTGCCGCCAAATCGGGCTCTCCTCCATCGACGAAATCGTCGCCCTCATTGCGCTCTACCGCCCCGGCCCCATGGAGTGGATTCCCGACTACGTGCGCGGAAAAAAAGATCCGAGCACCGTCACTTACCCGCACAAGCTCCTCGAGGATGTCTGCCGCGAAACCTACGGCATTATGGTTTACCAAGAGCAAGTCATGGAGGCCGCCAAAGTCATCGCCGGTTACTCCCTCGGCGGCGCCGATATGCTGCGCCGCGCCATGGGCAAGAAGGACGAAAAAGCGATGGCTGCCGAGCGCGTAAAATTCGTCGAGGGCGCCAAACGCGTCAACGCGATCGAAGCCAAAATCGCCGACTCGATCTTCGACATCCTGAATAAATTTGCCGGCTACGGCTTCAATAAATCCCACTCCGCTGCCTACGCGATTCTCAGTTACCAGACCGGTTACCTGAAGGCCAATTTCCCCGTGCAGTTCATGGCCGCCATGCTCAGCTCCGAGCTCGGCAACTCCGAAAAAGTCTCCCACTTCGTCGCCGAGTGCGAGGCCATGGGTCTCAAGGTCCTCGGCCCCGATGTGAACGAATCGCGCGATATGTTTACGCCAGTGTTCCGCGGCGCGGCGCCGCGAGCTCAGAGCCCAGAGCTGAGAGCCGAGAGCAAAACCCCGACCGCCGACTCCGCTCCTTCAACTTCAGACTTCCCACTTCCACCAGCGGATCGCGGCTCCGCCGCGATCCGCTTTGGCCTCGCCGGCGTGAAAGGCGTCGGCGAGCTCGCCGCGCAAAAAATCATTGCCGAACGCGACGCCCACGGTCCCTTCAAGAACTTTGACGACATGGTCGCCCGCGTCGATGGCCGGGCCATCAACAAGCGCGTCCTCGAACATCTCTCGAAGACCGGTGCCTTCGACTTCAGCGGCGCCTCGCGCAAGCAACTCTTCGACGGCATCGACGCCGCCATGTCCACCGTCGCCGCTAACGCCCGCGACAAAGCCGCCGGCCAAAACACCTTCCTCGACCTGCTCGCCGAGGACAAACCCGCCAAGAAATCCGCCGCCCCCGCTGCCGTCCAACGCGTCGGTCAAGTCGCCGCCATCGCTGAAGCGACCGACGATTTTACCTCCGCCGAGCGCCTCGTATTCGAAAAAGAACTTCTCGGCTTCTACGTCTCCGGACACCCGATGAACGCCTACGCGGGCCTCGCCGACGCCCTCGATTCGTTCCCCATCGAGGCCCTGCTCCTCCAGCCCGACCGCACCGAATTTCGCCTCGGCGGGATCGTCAGCAATATCGCGAAGCGTCTTTCAAAAAAAGACAATCGCCCCTGGGCCTCCTTCACGCTCGCCACCAAGACGGCCTCGGTCGCACTCAATATGTTCGCCGACGGCTTCGCGAACTACGGCACGCTCCTCACCGAAAACGCCACCATCGTGGTCCTCGGTAATATTATCGTCGGCACCGAAGGCCCGCGCATTAACGTCAAGGAAGCCTCCGCTCTCGATAACTACGTCTCTGCAAACGTCCGCAAGGTCACGTGGCTCCTCCTCCCCTCGCACCCAGAGCTGCCCGCGTTTCTCCGCCTCCTCCGCGACACGCTGAACAAGCAGGGCGGCGACACTCGCGTGGAATTCGGTTTTCTTTTCGAAGACCGGGTTGCGTCCATCGCCGAAGTCAGCGGCGCACTTTCGTGGAAGCTCAACGCCCCCGCATTCCAAGCCCTGCGCGCCCACTCCGCCGTCGCCGGCGTGCAAATTGAGACGAAGCGCCTCGAATTGAAAAACGACCGCAAGTGGTCGAAGCGGGCGTAGTTTTCTTTGTGCAGCTTTGGTATCGGCGTGTTTATCATGACGAACCCACCTGCACGCTGACGCTACCCTCCTCCGTCGTTAGGTCGAAAACGGCCCCGCCGCCGCCATCCGTCGCACCGTCACCACCAGTCCGGAAGAATCCACGATCCACCCGTCCGGAAATCAGCGCGGAAATCCTCCGCCACGGAAGGACCGCGGAAAAAATCTAGCGCGCTGCCCGCAGCAAAAAGTAGCCCTTCGCCAGCTTGCGACCATCGGAGATTTTGCGCCTGCTCGCACCATGCTCCCGCACCTCCGCCTCCTCGTCGTCGTTCTCGCGCTCGCCGCACTCACCCACGCCGCCGCACCGACCGGCGAGCCCGTCAAACTCGGTTTCTTCATGTCGGTCACCGGCCGCGACGCCTCTTTCGGCGAAGCGGCCCTCCGCGGTTCCCGCCTCGCTGTCGATGATCTCAACGCCGCCGGCGGCATTTTCGGTCGCCCCGTCGAACTCGTCGTTGAAGACAACCGCTCCCTCCCCGGTGAGTCTGCCACCGCCGCCAAGAAACTCATCGCCCGGGACAAAGTGATCGCCCTCATCGGCGAATGCGCCTCGGCCCGTACCCTGGAAGCCGCACCCATCGCCCAGGCCGCCGGCATCCCGCTCGTCACGCCGGCCTCCACCAATCCCAAAGTGACCGCCGTCGGCGACTGCATCTTCCGCGTCTGTTTCGCCGATCCCTTTCAAGGCGCCGTGCTCGCCACCTACGCGTGGAAAAACCTCGGTCTCCGCCGCGCCGCGCTCCTGATCGATTCGACGGCCCCCTACTCTGTCGGCCTCGCCGACGTCTTCGCCAAGACCTTCACGACCCTCGGCGGCGAAATCGTCGCCTCTCAAAAATACAGCGGTGACGCCAAGGATTTCCGCGCCCAACTCACGGCCATTCGGTCCACCCAAGCCGACACTCTTTTTCTCCCCGGATACTATGTCGCCGCCGGGCTCGTCGCCCAGCAAGCTCGCGAACTCGGCCTGCGCTCCACCTTGCTCGGCGGCGACGGCTTCGAAGCCCCTCAGCTCATCGAAATCGGGGGCGCCGCCCTCGAGGGGACCGTCTACTCGACCCACTACTCCGCCGAGAGCAAAGATCCCGCCTCACGCCGCTTCGTCACGGCCTACCGCGCCCGCTATGGTGCCGCACCCGTCGGCCTCGCCGCACTCAGCTACGACTCCGTGCAACTCATCGCCGACGCCGTCCGACGCGCCGGCAGCACCGAGCGCGGGGCCCTCAAAAAGGCACTCGCCGCCACTCGCGATTTCCCCGGCATCACCGGCCGCACCACCCTCGACGAGCACCGCGACGCCATCAAAGACGCCGCCATCATGATGGTGCGCGGGGGCCAGTGCGTCTTAGTCGATTCGATCCGTCCCTGAAGCCAAGCCCGCGCGCCGCGTCTGAGCCGATGAACGAGACGCGACCTTTCGGTCAGGAATCTTGGATGCCGTTTATCCCGCCCGTGCCTCCAGCAGAGCGATGAGAA
>Ga0208960_1001089_pt1 | contig 14706 bp, 18 predicted proteins | sample GreLakmeON33MSRF_FD_187703 | JGI IMG/M metagenome (GOLD analysis project Ga0208960, IMG submission 187703) | Freshwater lentic microbial communities from great Laurentian Lakes, MI, USA - Great Lakes metaG ON33MSRF (SPAdes) | ecosystem: Environmental > Aquatic > Freshwater > Lake | place: Great...
CGAATGGTCTTCAGGCTTTGGCATATCAATGGGAAAAGCTATGGCTTCTTCCCTTGGAGTTAAGTTGGAAACGGTAGAGGTTACCTGGGGCACAGCCATTGCCGCACTTCAAGCAAACAAGATCGACATCATGTACATGCTCGATGCAACACCCGAGCGCGCCCAGGCGGTCGACTTTCCGCAGGCGCCGCTGCTGTATTACTCCCTGGCGGTACTGGCCCGTGATGATCTGCCGGCGGCTCAGTGGAGTGATCTGGACAAATCTGGCGTGCGCATCGCCGTGCCACAGGCTAGCAGCATGGACAAGTTCGTCACCGAGAGTCTGCCCCAGGCAACGATCCAACGTTTTCCTGGCAATGCGGAAGCCATCGCCGCCTTCCAGGCCGGCCGAGCCGACGCGGTGTGCCTGTTTCACCCGCCGCTTCTGGTCGCCCGAAAGGTCTTGGGCACCGGCAAAATCGTGGTGCCAAAGCCGGCCAAGTTTCAGGCCTCCAGCGCCGCGCTGCGCAAGGATGACAAGCCATTTCGTGATTTCGTCGACAACGCCTTTGCCAGCCACTACAAGAACGGTAATACGCAAAAATGGTACGAGGAGTTCTTGGTCGGCTTTGGCCTGGACCCGAAGGCTTCACCAGCAGTCATGAAGGAAATGCTCTGAGCCGAGGCTAGTACGGCTCCTAACGCATGTACCAGTGGGATTTCACGCCGGTCCTGGTTAACTCGGGCATGCTGGCGGCGGGCCTGGGCAACACGCTAAAGCTGACCGTCACCGCGCTGGCTTTCGGCGTCCCACTTGGCCTGGGCTTGGCGCTGCTCCGGCTAGCCCGCTGGCGAATTTTGTCGTTGCCGGCCGGCATCGTCGTCGAGTTTTTTCGAACCACGCCGCCGATGGTGCAGTTGTTCTGGTTTTTCTTTGCCTTGCCGATCCTGATCCAGGTAGAGATGACGCCCTTCGTGGCGGCGGCGCTCACTTTCTCAATCCAGTCGGCGGCTTTTTTCGCTGAGGTGTTCCGCGCCGGCATCGTGTCGATTGACAGCGGCCAGAGCGATGCGGCGCGAGCGCTGGGCATGACTGGCGCCCAATCAATGCGGCGAATAATTCTGCCGCAGGCGGTCAAACGCATGATCCCGGCCTTCATGGAGAGATCGATCGAACTGATGAAAACCACCACGCTGGTGGCGACAGTCGCGTATGCCGACCTGCTGTTCCAAGCCAACGAACTGGCACAGAAGACCTTTCGTCCGCTGGAAGTGTTCACCGTAACAGCCCTGATTTACTTTGCCGTGATTTACTTCGTCAGCTTGGTGGTGCACCGCATTGAGCGGCGCTTGGCGGTGAGTGGCGAAACCACAGTGCATTGAACCCTTGCCGACTCACACGATGAACCACAAGTGGAACTTCGACGCCGTTTGGGATAACCCGGAGGCCCTTCTTGCCGGTGCGGTCGGCACACTGCGTATTTTCGTCATCTGCTTGGTACTTGGCTTGTCGCTTGGCCTGCTGGTCGGCCTGGGGCGTTATGCCCGGCGTAAATGGATCTACATCCCGGTCAGCATCTTCGTCGAGTTTTTTCGCAACACACCGGTGCTGGTGCAAATCCTGTGGTTTTATTTCGCCCTTCCGATTCTGATGCCGTTCGAGATAAGCCCCTTGATGGCCGCGGCACTGGGCATCACACTGAACTCCGCCGCGTTTTCAGGCGAAATATTCCGGGGTGGTATCCAATCGCTGGAAAGTAGCCAGTGGGAAGGCGCACAGGCGCTGGGCATGACCCATGCGCAGGCGCTGCGGCGCATCATCTTGCCGCAGGCCGTCAAGCGCATGTTGCCGGCGCTCACCAACCGCGCCATAGAAATCTTCAAGATGTCGACCTTGGCCTCGGCCGTGGCCTATGTCGAGTTGCTGCAGCAAGGCAAACTTATTGCCTCGATCAATTACAACCCGATCGAGGCCTACACCGTGGTTGCACTGATCTTTTTCGCCTTTCTGTACCCTCTGGTACAGGCAACCTACCTGCTCGAGCGCAAGCTGCGCCAAGGCGACTGATGACTCCACCATGACCAAGCCTGCCCCCCCCGCCCTGCTTAGAGTGACCAATCTGCACAAGCAGTTCGGTGACAACGCCATCATCAAGGGTATCGATCTGACGGTCGCGCCTGGCGACCGGATCGCCATCCTCGGTGCCTCTGGCTCGGGCAAGAGCACGCTGCTGCGCTGCCTAAATTTCATGGAGAAGCCCACTTCCGGCCGCATCGAAATTGGCGGTGTCCAAATCGGGACCGAAAGGCCACAACGCGATGGCAGTGTCAAAACTGAATATTCTGAACGCGAACTCACTGCGGTGCGCCAGCGCGTGGGTATGGTGTTCCAGCAGTTCAACTTGTTCCCGCACATGAATGCTTTGGGAAACGTCATGGAGGGACTGCGCACCGTGAAGGGCTTGGCATTCGACGAGGCCAACACCAAGGCTCGCCTGCAACTGGCTCGTGTGGGCCTAGCCGATAAGGCGGATGCCTATCCGGCACGTTTGTCGGGTGGCCAAAAGCAGCGCGTCGCGATTGCCCGTGCACTGGCTATGGAACCCGAGCTGCTTCTGTTCGACGAGCCCACGTCGGCGCTTGACCCCGAACTGGTCGGCGAAGTGCTGCGCGTCATTCGAGCGCTGGTAGAAGAAGGGCGGACCATGCTTCTGGTGACCCACGAACTCGGCTTTGCCTACCACTTCGCCAACCGCATTCTGTTCATCGCAGATGGTGTGATCCACGAAGACGGCACGCCCGACGAGGTACTCAAGCACCCGCGCCAGGCACGTACCCAAGCCTTTTTGGCACGGCACAATGAATTTCATTTCTAGGGCTATGCCAAGCCTTGATCAGGCTGCCCTAGATGGGCTTGAAGAAGCTTCCCATTCCCCGCAGCGTCCGACCCAATAACGACTAAACAGACCATGACCAATACCTCCTCCGAAAGCGCTCAAGACTACGCCTTGGACGCCCGCAATGAATCGGTTCTGGTCTACGTTAACGGCGAGTTCTTCCCCCGGCGCGAAGCCCGAGTCTCGGTGTTTGACAGCGGCTTTGCACTTGGTGATGGTGTGTGGGAGGGTCTGCGCCTAGTGAAGGGCCGCATCATCAGCTTGCAGGCGCATATGGACAGATTGTTTGAGGGCGCTGCATCGATCGCGCTGGACATCGGCATGGACCGCAAGGCACTTGAGCAAGAGTTGTGGCGTACTTTGGAACACAACGGCATGACGGACGGCGCTCACATTCGCCTCATGGTCACCCGTGGCACCAAGAGAACCCCTAACCAGGACCCGCGTTTCGTGATCGGTGGCGCGACGATCGTCATCGTTGCCGAATACAAAGCCCCTAAACCCGAGGTTCGAGCCAAAGGCCTGTCTTTGATGACCTCGACTTTTCGCACCAGCGGCCCTGACGTGTTCGACCTGCGCCTGAACTCTCACAGCCGGTTGAATCTGATTCAGGCCCTGATTCAGGCGATTAACTTGGGCGCCGACGAAGCTTTGATGCTGGACCCGCGCGGCTTTGTCGCTAGCTGCAACAGCACCAACTTTTTCATTGTGCGTAGCGGTGCTGAGGTCTGGACCTCCACGGGCCACTATAGCTTCCGGGGCATCACCCAAGCTAACGTGATACGCGCTTGGCAGGCGGGGGGCGGCGCCGTCAGAGAATGCGACTTTACGCTGGCCCAGGTTTATAGCGCCGATGAAGCCTTCGTTACTGGAACCTTGGGGGGCGTAACGCCCGTCACCAAAATCGACGGGCGCCTGATCGGTAACGGCAAGCCGGGACCAGTGACCGCCAGGGCCGCAGAGTTGTACCAGCAGGCGTGTCTGAGCGGATAGACACCGGCATGATCAAAAAACAGCCAGACGACGAGGCTGTTGTGCTCAGCCAACCGGCTGTCTAAAGGCTGAAAATCTTGCCCGGGTTCATGATGTTGTGCGGGTCCAGTGCCTGCTTGATGGTGCGCATCATGCCCACTGCGCCGCTGCCGGCCTCGGTCAGCAAAAAATCCATTTTGTGCAGACCCACGCCGTGCTCACCGCTGCAGGTGCCTTCCAGACGCAGAGCGCGCGCTACCAGCGCATGGTTGAGCTGCTCGGCAGTGGCCCGTTCGGCCGGGTTGTCGGGGTCAATCAGGTAGCCGAAGTGGAAGTTGCCGTCACCCACATGGCCAACCAAAAAGTAGGGCAGGCCGCTGGCTTCGGCCTCGGCCACTGAATCGAGCAGGCAGTCTGCCAGCCGGCTGATCGGTACGCAGGTGTCGGTGGAAATGGCGCGGCAGCCGGGCCGGGACTGTATGGCGGCAAAGTAGGCGTTGTGTCGTGCGGTCCACAGCCGGGTGCGCTTCTCGGGGGTGGTGGCCCACTCAAAGGCGTTGCCACCGAACTCGGCGGCAATTTCCTGCACCGCCTCGGCCTGCTCCTTGACCGAGGCCGGCGAGCCATGAAACTCCATCAGCAGCTGCGGCTCTTCGCGCAGCGTCAGCTTGGAGTGGGCATTGACCATGCGCACCGAGTTGGCGTCTATCAGTTCGACCCGGGCAATCGGGATGCCGAGCTGGATGATCTGTATGGTGGTGCGTACCGCCGCTTCGATGCTGGGAAAGGAGCACACCGCCGCCGAGATGGCCTCGGGCAGCGGGTAGAGCTTGACCGTGACTTCGGTGATCACACCCAGCGTGCCTTCGCTGCCCACCATCAGGCGGGTCAAGTCGTAGCCGGCGGATGACTTTTTGGCCCGGGTGCCGGTGCGGATGACCTCACCGCTGGCGGTGACGACTTCGAGCGCCAGCACGTTCTCGCGCATCGTGCCGTAGCGCACGGCGTTGGTGCCGCTGGCGCGGGTGGCGCTCATGCCGCCCAGGGTGGCATCGGCGCCGGGGTCGATCGGAAAAAACAGCCCGGTGCTTTTGACGGCTTCGTTGAGTTGCTTGCGGGTGACGCCCGGCTGCACAGTCACAGTCAGGTCTTCGGCGTTGATGGTCAGCACCTGGTTCATGCGGCTGACATCAATGCTGATGCCGCCCTGCACGGCCAGCAGGTGGCCTTCCAGCGAGGAGCCGATGCCAAAAGGGATCACCGGTACCCGGTATTGGCTGGCCAGGGTCACCACCTCGGCCACCTCTTGCGTGCTTTGCGCAAACACCACGGCTGCCGGCGGCGGCACGGTGGTGAAGGCCGACTCGTCGCGGCCGTGCTGTTCGCGCACCACCAGCGCGGTGGAGCAGCGCTCTGCAAAGCGCGCCTTGAGTGCTGCCAGCAGGACGGCTGGCACCTCGCGTTGCAGCACGGCGGGGGCGAGGTGTGAGCTTGGGGTGGCGGCGTTCATGGGCGGAGCTTTCAAGGGGCGAGGCTTCTATTTTGCTGCAACAATCGCGCGAATCAAAGGAAAACCATCATGGGACAAAGATTGACACAAATTGCCACCCGCACTGGCGACGGCGGCACCACCGGCCTGGGCGACAACACCCGGGTCTCGAAAAACAGCTTGCGGGTGCACGCCATGGGCGATGTGGACGAGCTCAACTCCAACCTGGGCGTGCTGCTGTGCGAGGACATGCCCAGCAGTGTGCGGATGTTGCTGGTGGAGATCCAGCACCAGCTGTTCAACCTGGGGGGAGAGTTGTCGATCCCCGGCTTTGAGCTGCTCAAGCCCGAGGCGGTGCTGGCGTTGGACGAGGCGCTGGCCGAGCACAATGCCACGCTGCCGCCGCTGGCCGAGTTTATTTTGCCCGCCGGTTCGAGGGCGGCTTCCCTGGCCCATGTGTGCCGAACCGTGGCACGCCGCGCCGAGCGGGCCGTGGTGGCACTGGGCAATGAAGAGGCGCTCAAAGACACACCGCGCCAGTACCTCAACCGCCTGTCCGACCTGATGTTTGTGCTGGCACGGGTGCTCAACCGGCACCGCAGCGATGGCGCCGCGGGTGATGATGTCTACTGGAAAAGCGAGCGCATGGCCCGGGCAGGCGCTTGAGTGCCAGGGCCTGGCCCCCTGCAGCCTGTTAGCGGCTGACCTCGGGCTACAGGCTAAAAGCCAGGGCCATGGCCAAGCCAAACACCAGGTGGTTGGCCAGAGCCAGGCTACAGGCCTTCAGGGGCGTGGCGGTTTTGCTGGCCATCACCCCCTTGCCCAGGCAGGGCATAAAGTAAAACCAGGGCACCGCCACACTGAGTGCGCCAAAAACCAAGCCACTGCCGGCGGTGGCAGTGAAAACCGGCACAGGCACCAAGAAAATCCAAAAAACCAGCGCATAGGCCACGCCCACCAGGTAATGCACCAACCAGCCCAGTGGCAGCTCTTTTGGCTCGGGGCTGAAGGTGTCGATCTGTGGCTGGTACATGCTGCGGCTGCGCAGGGTGTGAATAAACCACCTGCCGACAACAGCCCAGTTGGAGGCCGGCAGCCCCCAGACCCGTTGCAAGATTTGTTGCCAGATGTCCATGGCCGCGCAAGACAGGACGCCTGCAACAACGATTGATACCAAGGTTTGCTCCATGCTCGTCTCCTGTGTCTGGCGTACGTGTTTTAAAAACCACCCGATGACTTCAGCGGGCGCCAAAAATGGCGCTGCCAACCCGTACCTGGGTGCTGCCGGCATGTATGGCGGCCTCCAGGTCTGCGCTCATGCCCATCGACAGGGTGTCAAGCTTCAGGCCATCTGCCCGCAATGCGTCAAACACGGCCCGAACCCTGGCAAAAACTGCGACCGCCGAGGCAAAATCAGGCGCCGGCTCGGGGATGCTCATCACGCCGCGAAGGCACAGGCCCGGCAGGGCCGCCACCTGCTGCGCCAGCGCCGCCGCCTCCGGCGCCAACACGCCAGATTTGTTGGCCCCACCATCCACATTGAGTTGTATGCAAACCTGCAGCGGCGCCAAACCGGCGGGCCGTTGCTCGCTCAGGCGCTGCGCTGTTTTGAGCCTGTCAACGCTGTGCACCCAGTCAAAATGCTCAGCCACCAGCCGGGTTTTGTTGCTCTGAATCGGGCCAATGCAATGCCATTGCACAGCACTGCGCTTAGCGTCGGCCAATGCGCTGACCGCGCTGATTTTTAGCACCCCTTCCTGGATGTAGTTTTCGCCAAAGGCAAGCTGTCCAGCGGCCCAGGCGGCTTGCACGGCCTGCGGCCCAAAAGTTTTTGATACTGCCAGCAGCTGCACCTCGGCGGGCGCACGCCCAGCAGCCTCGCAGGCAGCGCGAATCCGATCTCGAACCTGTTGTAAATTGAAGGGAATTGTCGTCATAATTGGCCCCAAGCGTAACAAAGGATTCGAGCCTCTGTGGACATCACCCAATTGCTGGCCTTTGTTGTCAAGAACAAGGCGTCGGATTTGCATCTTTCGGCTGGCCTGCCCCCAATGATTCGGGTACACGGCGATGTTCGGCGCATCAGCCCAGATGCGCTGGACCACAAACAGGTGCATGCCATGATGTACGACATCATGAATGACGGCCAGCGCAAGCATTTTGAGGCGTTTTTAGAGCTTGATTTTGCCTTTGAAGTTGAGGGCCTGGCGCGGTTTCGGGTTAACGCCTTCAATCACAGCCGTGGCGCCGGCGCTGTACTGCGCACCATCCCCAGCAAGATCCTGTCGCTCGAGCAACTCAACGCACCCAAAATATTTGCTGAACTCGCCCTCAAGCCGCGTGGCCTGGTGCTTGTGACCGGGCCAACAGGCTCGGGCAAATCAACCACCTTGGCAGCCATGGTCAACTACCTCAATGAAAACGAGTACGGACATATCCTGACCGTGGAAGACCCCATAGAGTTTGTCCATGACTCAAAAAAATGCCTGATCAATCAGCGCGAGGTCGGGCCGCACACCCTGAGTTTTGCCGCAGCGCTGCGCTCTGCGCTGCGCGAAGACCCGGACGCCATCATGGTCGGAGAGATGCGAGATTTAGAGACCATTCGCTTGGCCATGACGGCCGCCGAGACCGGGCACCTGGTGTTTGGCACGCTACACACATCGAGTGCGGCCAAGACCATAGACCGCATCATTGACGTGTTCCCTGCCGAAGAAAAAGAAATGGTTCGCGCCATGCTCTCAGAGTCGTTGCAGGCGGTGATCTCGCAAACCCTGTGCAAAACCAAAGATGGGCAGGGCCGGGTTGCCGCGCATGAGATCATGCTTGGCACCAATGCCATTCGCAACCTGATTCGCGAGGCCAAGGTAGCGCAGATGTACTCCACCATACAGACCGGTAACAGCCTGGGCATGCAGACCCTGGACCAGTCATTGGCAGACCTGGTCAAGCGAAATCTGGTCAGCCCTGCAGAGGCGCGTACCAAGGCCAAGAGCCCGGAAAACTTTGCCGCTTAGGCCGACCAAGGGGCCAGAGAAATAACGCCATGCAAACCCCCCAAGCTGCCGACTTCATTGGCGAATTGCTTAAATTGATGCTCGAGAGAAACAGCAGCGATTTGTTCATCAGCGCCGGCTTTCCGCCGGCCATCAAGGTGGATGGCGAGATGACCAAGCTCTCGCCAGACCCGCTCAGCCCCGAGCACACCGCAGCCCTGGTCCGCGCTGTGATGAGCGAGCGCCAGCTCAGCGAGTTTGAGGCCACAAAAGAGTGCAACTTTGCGATTACCCATGCCGGCGTGGGCCGTTTCCGGGTGAACGCCTTTGTACAACGGGGAAGCGCCGGCATGGTGCTGCGGCAAATTCCGGGCACGGTGCCCAGTCTGGACGGCCTGGCGATGCCGCAGGTGCTCAAAGACGTGGTCATGGCCAAGCGCGGCCTGTGTATTTTGGTTGGGGCCACCGGCTCGGGAAAATCGACCACCTTGGCGGCCATGGTGGACTGGCGCAATGAAAAGTCTCACGGTCATATCATCACGGTGGAGGACCCGATCGAGTTTGTGCACTGGCACAAGAACTGCATGGTGACGCAGCGCGAAGTTGGCCTTGACACCGACAGCTGGGAAGCCGCCCTCAAAAATACCCTTCGCCAAGCGCCAGATGTGATTCTGATGGGCGAAATCCGTGATCGCGAAACCATGGAGCATGCGGTGGCGTTCGCCGAGACCGGCCACCTCTGCCTGGCCACCCTGCACGCCAACAACGCCAACCAGGCGCTAGATCGAATCATCAACTTCTTCCCCGAAGAGCGGCGCAGCCAATTGCTGATGGACTTGTCGCTCAATCTCAGGGCCATTGTGTCGCAGCGGCTGGTGCCCAAGCAAAGCGGCAAGGGCCGTGTTGCCGTGGTTGAAGTACTGCTCAACACACCCCTGATCTCTGATCTGGTGTTCAAGGGCGAAGTCACGGGCATCAAAGAGGTCATGAAAAAAAGCCGCAACCTGGGCATGCAAACTTTCGACCAGGCCCTGTTTGACGCCTTCGAAGCTGAGGCCATCAGCTATGAAGACGCCCTGCGCAACGCCGACTCGGCCAATGACTTGCGCCTGCAAATCAAGCTCCACAGCCAGCGCAGCAAATCCAGCGAGCTGACTGTCAGCACCGAAAACCTCTCAATTGTTTAAAACCTCCTATGACCAGCATCAAACCCAAAACATATGATTCAACGCCCCCGCTGAAGGTGGCTTTTTTAGGCCTGGGCGTGATGGGGTATCCCATGGCCGGCCACTTGGCGCTGGCTGGCCACCAGGTGACGGTATACAACCGCACAGCGAGTAAATCAGCCGCATGGTGCGCTGAATTCGCCAGCACAGGCCGCGTTGATCAGGCGCCAACAGCGCGCCAAGCGTCCCAGGGAGCTGCCCTGGTTTTCTGCTGCGTCGGCAATGACGACGACCTGCGTGGCGTGGCCCTGGGAGAGCAGGGCGCTTTTGCTGGCATGGCAGCGGGCGCGGTCTTTGTTGACCACACCACCGCCTCGGCCAGTGTGGCTCGCGAGCTCCAAGGGCTGGCCAAATCGCTGGACTTGCAATTTGTTGATGCCCCTGTGTCGGGTGGTCAGGCGGGCGCCCAAAATGGACTGCTGACCGTGATGTGTGGCGGCGAAGCCAATGCTTTTGCCGCCATGCAGGCACCCGCCATGGCGTTTTCCCGGGCGGTTACCCTGCTTGGCGGCAGTGGCGCCGGGCAGTTGGCCAAAATGGTGAACCAGATCTGCATCGCCGGCCTGGTGCAGGGCCTGAGTGAGGCCATCGCCTTTGGCGAGCAGGCCGGGCTAGACATGCTGCAAGTGCTTGAGGTGATAGGCAAGGGTGCGGCACAAAGCTGGCAAATGGACAACCGTGGCAAAACCATGGTGGCCGGCAAATTTGATTTTGGCTTTGCTGTGGACTGGATGCGAAAAGACCTGGGCCTGGTCTTAGACGAGGCCAAGCGCAACGGCGCCCGGTTGCCGGTGACAGCGCTGGTTGACCAGTTTTATGCCGACGTCCAGCAACTCGGTGGACAGCGCTGGGACACGTCGAGCCTGATCAAGCGGCTGCGGTAAAACGCACCAGGTAGGTTAGCCGATTCCATCGTTGACATGGCCTGCACCGCACACGCGCTGGAGGCGGTGCAGTGTTATGCATGGGGGCGGGGCTGAGCTGGCCTGAGTAGCAAGGTAGCAAGTTCTTTGCTGGTAATCCGGTTGCCCAGTATCTCTACCCCGGTCGGCGTTCAAATGCTTTTACATCGTCGGGTATGTGGTGGAAGGCTTGTTTGTCCACAGTGAAGATAGCAATTTGGGGCTTGTAGACAGAGGGGTCATCTAAGGTGCCGACCTTCACCACCATGGCACCGGGCCTCATTGGTGTTTGAGTGCCTATAGCGGTTCCACAGGTTGGGCAGAAGAAACGAGTGACCGGCCTTTCTAAGTCAGTGCGTTTGAAGGATGAAGGAGTTCCTTTTTCGTAGTTGAATCCCTCAAGGTCAAAGATCACAATCGCGTTTGGGTGCCCACCAGTAATGTATTGACACTCCCTGCAATGGCATTGCAAAGAGGCTTTGATGTCCCCCTCATAGGAGTAACGAATCTCTTTGCAGTAACAACCGCCAGTTAATTTCATGACATGCCCCTTGTAAAAAACCGTGTGGTCAAAAACCCCAGCGCGGCTATTTTTATAAAAAACAGTACGGCGTTGCCAGCTACAGCCCCGAACCATGCGACTCAAGCGCCCGCCACCAGCCTGGAGCAGGCCGAGGAACGCCGACATCCGGCAGGCCCTCAAGCGTGGCTAAACCCGGCTTTTGGGCTTGAGGCCCGGCCTCAAGGCTTTTGCTGCCTGGGCAGCAGGGATTGCAGCTCTTCTTCGGAAATGATCTCAAGCATGCGCACTACTTTTTGCACGCCGGTGGTTGTGCTGGCAATTTCAGTGGCGCGGTCGGCCTCGCGTTTGGTAACCCGCCCCAGCAGGTAAACCGTGCCGCGCTCAGTAACCACTTTGAAGGCGTTGGCGTACAGGTCCCGCGCGTCGATAAAGGCTGCTGTGACCCGGCCAGTGGCGAGTAAATCGCTGGAGCGCTGGGTCAGGGTGGTGTTCCCCAAGACGCTCAGCTCATTGAAAGTGCCGCGAACATTCTCTACTTTTTGAACAACTTGCTCGACCAATTGGATGTCTTGGGCGTTGGGTACCTCGCCGGTGATGAGCACATAGCGGTTGTAGCTGGTGATGTTCACGTTGGCCCGCTCCACCAGAACTTCGCGCACGCGGCTGGTAGCGCGCGACTTGATTCCCTCGTCTTCGAGCTGGGCTCCGGGGGTGCGCCGGTCGGTGGCCACCAGCGAGCCGACCAGGGCGCTGCCGACGATCACTGGGGCGCATGCGCTCAGCCCAGTGGCGAGCAGGACCGCCAGGGCGATGGTTCGAAGCTTGTTGGGTTTGGATTGTTTCATGGGTTGCTTTCTTGGTCACCGAGTAATTGGGCGTCGACCGCATCGCACAGGCAGTGCAGAGCCAAAATATGAACTTCCTGGATGCGGGCCGTGCGTTCGTGGGGTACGCAGATATGCACGTCGGTATCGCGCAGTGCAAGAGTCATCTTGCCACCACCGCGCCCGCTCAAGCCGACCACCACCATGTCGCGCTCATGGGCTGCTTCGATGGCGGCCAGAACATTGGCCGAGTTGCCGCTGGTGGAGATGGCCAGCAGCACGTCGCCGGATTGGCCCAGGGCGCGTACCTGGCGCGAAAAAATGCTTCTGAAATCGTAATCATTGGCAATCGCGGTGATGATAGAGCTGTCAGTGGTTAGCGACAGCGCGGCTAGCTCGGGGCGCTCTCTTTCAAAGCGGCCAACGAACTCGGCCGCAAAATGCTGAGCGTCGGCGGCCGAGCCACCATTGCCGCAGGCCAGCACTTTGGCGCCACCGGTCACGCAGGTTAGCAGAGCCTGCACCGCCGCAGCAATGGGCCGGCTCAGTGCCTCGGCACACTGGTACTTCAGGTCGGCACTGTCAATAAAATGTTGTTGAATGCGTTGCTCAAGCATGGCTGAATGATACCCGGCTCAGCTGGCCTCGAAGGCCGCTTGCAGCCATTGCAGGCCTTGTGGTTCTTGCAACACCACATCAAAACGGCAGGGCGGTAGTGTGGCGAGTCGCAGCAGGTAGTGGCGTGCCGCAAACACAATGCGCCGCTGTTTGATGACACTGATGCTGGCTGCAGCGCCGCCATGGCGGCTATTGCCCCTTTTGCGGACCTCAACAAACACCAGGGTGCCGTCAGGCGCATGCATGATCAGGTCAATTTCACCGCCGCCGCGCCCGGGCGTTCGATAATTGCGTTGCAACAGCCGCAGACCGGCGCGCTGCAAATGTTGCAGTGCCGCCTCTTCGGCCGCGTCGCCGAGCTGTTTGGTGCTCGGCCCCCCGTTTCTCGCCTTGTCGTGAAGGAAAACCATTGAGTTCCCACTATGCCGCTGCCCTGGATGCCGCTCGCAAGGCGGCGGCTAGGCAGAATTATCCGCCCGGCACCCTGTATGTGGTGGCTACGCCTATTGGTAATTTAGCCGACATCACCCTGCGCGCCTTGCATGTGCTGGCCCTGGTTGACGCGGTAGCCTGTGAGGACACCCGCCACACGCAGGCCCTGCTGCGAGCCTACGGCATCGACAAAAGCGGCGCTCAACTGATGGCAGTGCACCAGCACAATGAGGTACAGGCGGCGCAAGAGGTGATCGGGCGTTTGCAACAGGGCCAGCGCGTGGCCTGTGTCAGCGATGCCGGCACGCCGGCCATCAGCGACCCGGGAGCCCGCTTGGTCGGGGCGGTGCGCGCGGCCGGCCTGCTGGTCGTTCCGCTACCAGGTGCCTGCAGCATCACCACCGCCTTGAGCGTGGCGGGCCTTGCTGCAGGAGACGATCAACAAGCCGGTTTTGTGTTCCTTGGTTTTTTACCAAGCAAACGCGGCGAACGGGCCTTGGCAGTGGCGGCCTTGGCGCAGCAAACGCAAGCGATTGTGCTGCTGGAGGCCCCCCACCGCATCGAGGCGCTGGCAGCGGCGCTGGCGGTGTTGGGCGAGCGGCCCCTGACGGTTGGGCGGGAGCTGACCAAACAGTTTGAGGAAATCACCACGTTGAGCGCAGGCACATTTGGGCAGTGGCTGGGCCAAGCGCCAAACCGCTGCCGTGGCGAATTTGTCATTGTTCTCCACCCGGCGGCTGTGCCTGAAGATTCCGCAGCGCAGCAGCGGCTACTGCGCCTGTTGCTGGCTGAGCTGCCTCTCAAAACTGCCGTGCGCCTGGCCGCTGAGATCAGTGACGCGCCGCGCAACACGCTGTACGAGGCCGCATTGGCGCTCAAGAATCAGGGCGACAGCGCAGAGCCTGTCCCAGCAGGCCCCAGCCGTACGATGCCCTGAGCCACCAGCACGCCCAGGCAAGCCACAGCCGCCCAGGCTTGGTCCAGTTCCCGGCGCTGCGGCTGCCTGCGCTGGGTTGAGCCACGATTTTGTTGGTGTAAGTTGCAGCTTTTGGTTTAGCCGATGGGCTTTTTGTGATTGGCAGGGGCAGTCAAAAGGGTGGTGTTAGATCGATGCGCTGTCCGTCAATTGTTCGCTCAGCGTCCACAGCATGGCGGCCCGCTCGCGGCTGATGGCCTATTCCGACAAAGGCTGGGTGGCATACAGGCCCACCCCTGAGGATGCGCCGGTGACGATCACGGTGGGTAAATCAGTCTTAAGCATCGGTCTTCTTCGTTAAAAATTGCAGCACGGCCGGCAGGGCTTGTTGCGGGTTTTCTTCCATGGGCAGGTGGCCCATGGCCTCCAGCGGCACCAGGGTCGGGTGGGCCAGGGCGCGTTGGTAGTCGGCCGCGTTGCTGAAAGGGATCATGGCGTCATCACGCCCCCACACCAGCAGCGTAGGCGCTGTGATGCGCTTGAGCAGCGGCACCGGATCCACCAGCACCGTTTGCTGCAGGCGCGAGAGCCATGCCAAATGGCCCGAGCAATATTCAACGGTTCGCGGCTCCAAATTGCCTTTAGGGCAATTGAAATTTTGTCAGGTTCAACATCAACGCATTCAAATAATGGGTGCATTTGGTGAGATTAGTTGTATCTTCCTCCTGCTGTCGCCTACCGGGCGATCGTTGTGCGAACTGCACTGGGAAACTCGGGTTCACCGGGTTCACCGGGTTAGCCGATTTACGGTACAGCGACCTCGACATAGCTGCCTATGGAAGCAGAATTGATGGCGGAACTGACGCTCTCTACGTCAGAACGTATGCGAGGCCAGCTTGTTGTTGTAAGGACCACAACGGCAATTTGCCGAG
>Ga0208960_1001094_pt1 | contig 14658 bp, 9 predicted proteins | sample GreLakmeON33MSRF_FD_187703 | JGI IMG/M metagenome (GOLD analysis project Ga0208960, IMG submission 187703) | Freshwater lentic microbial communities from great Laurentian Lakes, MI, USA - Great Lakes metaG ON33MSRF (SPAdes) | ecosystem: Environmental > Aquatic > Freshwater > Lake | place: Great...
AACCAAACTTTCAACCGATACATCGCTGCCAGACTCACTGTACTTAATTGCATTCTCAATCAGATTAGAGAATGCTGAAACAAGTTGAGATCTTTCACCTTGCACAAAAAAATCACCTGCATTAGTAAGAGATAAATTCAGACCCTGCCGTTTGGCTGAATGTTGGTGGGTACTTACCACCTCTACCAACACATGGCCCAGGTTGATATTGGTCCAATCTTCTGTTCCACCAAATTCAAGGCGAGAAAGATCTAAGAGGTCATCAACAATCCGCGACATGCGATGTGACTCAGTGACAATTCTTTCTGCAAGTCGCCAAACCACCTCAGTCTCAGTCTCGCCAGTCAAAGAATCTGCAAGTGCTGCAATAGCACCAATTGGAGTTTTAAGTTCGTGACTCAGATTTGCAACAAAATCTGTCTGAACAGTCTCAATTCGTAACTTTTCTGTGACATCTTCAATCGTCACAATTATGCTTTGGCTACTTAATTTCTCGCCATGGATTCTAAAAAATCTCGTTGTGCCAGCTACCGCTTCGAACACTCGATTACCGAGACCTAATTGTTGAACATGAGCGACCATTTCGTCTAATGCTTGATCTACTAAAATATCTACATACCGCACTCCGGTCATTGAAGATGCGGCTTTGTTTTTTGAGCGACGATTATTTTTAGAATCAACAAATAGAACACCAATTGCAAAGACATCGAGGATGTCCATCAGCTGCGAGGTCGAATCTTCGGTAACTATCTTTTCAAGAGATGTATCTTGACTGAGTACAGTCTGAATTTCGTTTTTTGAACGTCTTGAAATGAAAAAAGCGATTAACGCCGAAATACATGCGCCTAAAATAAAGAAAAAAAACTGCATGTTAAAAACTTGACTCAATTCTGCTCAGAAATTCTTAGTGTCTCTCCGGTCTCGTCTTCAACTCTGGCTTTGTAACGGTTGATGCCATCACGCTCACGCACCCAGCCCGTCACGATGAAACGAGTTTTTTCGCTGACGTTTACCGCATGATCACCAATGCGCTCATAAAACCGAGCAACAACTGCTAGCTGCACCGCGACTTGAAGATCAATTTTTAAATTAGAGTGAGATTCGAATATTTGCTGAATGAATTGACGATGCAAACTATCTAGATACGAATCCATATCATCAATCGCTGCAGCTTTAGCAGCATCATTTTCTTCAAATGCTTCCATTGTTGCTGCGAAAAGGTTTTGAGCTTGTTCACTCATCTTAGAAATGACACCACGCAAAATTGGGTCAATATCATGTCCATAAATGCGTCGCGCCGCTTTGCAAATGTTGACAACGAGATCTGCTGAACGCTCAAGTTCTCCTGCAATCTTTATTATTGAAACAGTTTGTCTAAGATCAGCAGCCACTGGAGACTGCAGTGCCAAAATTTCAAAGCACGATGCCTCGAGCATCGATGCACGACCATCAAACTCGTCATCGGCCTGAACTAAATAGTCGGCACCCTCAAGATCACCACTAAGCAAAATCGCCGTGGCTCTTGGTATTGCCTCAGTTAGAGTTGCTCCAAGACGAATTACTTCTGCACGGGCATTTTCGAGATCGTTGTGAAAATTTTTGCGAATTTCAACCATAAATAACACCCCTATTTTGTCTAATTTTTAGGTCTCCACAAACAACCGTTTGCATTTGCTGATCTAACAATAACGGTAGCCCCGAGATGGTTAACTCTTGTTGTCTAATTAGTGACACCCAAGTGAACAAATTTGACAATCACCGTAATTGGGTGGCTAAAACCCATTCGTGCAAACGTTGTTGCGCATCGCCTGCATGCTCTTCAATGGCATGCTTTGTCCACTTATTGTCACTACCAAGTTCAAAGTGCTTGCTCTTATCTTCTAACAAGAAACCAAGGACCTTATCTAGCCAAGCGCGGTGCTTTGGATGCGTCAGCGGAACCAAAACTTCAACTCGACCATCTAAATTGCGACCCATTAAATCGGCTGAACCAATTAAGTGCAGCGGCGATTTGTCATCAAAGCCATGATCAAATCTATATATCCGAGAATGCTCAAGATACCGACCAAGAACGCTGCGCACGGTTATGTTCTCTGACATGCCAGGCACTCCTGCACGAAGGCAGCAAATTCCACGAACAATTAAATCAATTTTGACGCCAGCGCCACTCGCTAGATATAAGGCATCAATGATTGCCGGATCAGAAATAGAGTTGAGCTTCAGCGTTATCCGACCAGCCTCTTTAAAAGTTGCTTCGCGATGAATAAGTTCGAGAATTCTCGGACGCAACTGGTGAGGAGCAACAAATAGTCGCAAATAGTCTGGCTCCTTGGCATAACCAGTTAAATAATTAAATAATTCAGTTACGTCTGCACCAATTGACTCTTCACAGGTGAAAAACCCGATGTCTTCATAAACTCTTGCAGTAGTTGAGTTGTAGTTACCCGTGCCGATATGCACATATCTACGCATCTGGTCATTGTCTTCACGCACGACCAAAATGCATTTCGAGTGAGTCTTCAAACCCACGATCCCATAAGTTACGTGCACTCCCGCATATTCAAGTTCTTTCGCCCAAGCGATATTGCGGGCTTCGTCAAAACGTGCTTTGATCTCAAGCACAACAGCGATTTGTTTGCCAGACTCAGCTGCCCGAACTAAATGTTTTGCAATTGAAGAATCACCAGAGGTGCGATACAAAGTCATTTTGATTGAATGCACCTTCGGGTCGTTGGCCGCCTGCTCTACGAAGGCTTCTACCGAAGATGTGAAAGATTCATGGGGGTGATGTACTAGCAGTTGTCGCTCACGAATAACTTGAAAAATACTTTGACTATTGAATTGAGCAGCCGCAAGACGACCAGCAGTTAACGGGGGCCAGGCTTGATAACGCAAAGCAGAAATATCTAGTGACGCCAGCTGGTTGAGTGCGTTCATCTCGATAATGCCTCGATGATAAGTCACATCATCTGGCTCAAGTTCTAATTCTTGACACATTAAATCAAGAACGTCCTTATCTGTTCCATAAGGAACCTCAATTCTTACTGCCCGACCAAATCTTCGGCGACGCAACTCCATTTCGACGGCTGCCAACAAATCTTCAGCGTCTTCATCGTCTAGCGACAGGTCTGCATTGCGGGTAACACGAAAAACAAAACACTGTTCGATTGTCATGCCTTGAAACAGACGCGAAAGATTTGCCGAGATTACTTCTTCAAGTAATACGAAACGGTTTGCTGTGCCTACTCGCATGAACCTTGGCAGATTTTTAGGAATCTTTAATCGAGCGAATCTCTGTTCGCCCGAATTTGGGTCACGGGCGATCACCGCCAAATTCAGTGCAAGGTTAGAGATATAAGGAAACGGATGAGCAGGATCAACGGCAAGTGGCGTCAATACCGGAAAAATTCTTTGATCAAATTCAGATGACATTTTTGTTTTTTCACGCACAGATAGTTGTGACCAACTAGCGATATGAACACCAGCTACCTTGAGTTGGGGCAGTAAATCTTTAGCCCAAGTCTGATCTTGTCGGCGAATAAAATCTTGCGTGCGTATTTTTATCTCTCGAAGTTGCTCTAATGGTGTTCGGCCATCGGGTGTCTTGGCTGAAATGTCTCCAGCAACCTGGTCTTTAAGTGCCGCAACTCGAATTTGATAAAACTCATCTAAATTTGAAGAGCAAATCGCCAAAAAACGACAACGCTCGAGCAGCGGAATATTTTTGTCGGTAGTGAGTTCTAAAACACGATCGTTGAAGTCGAGCCAACTAAGTTCACGATTAATAAATCTAGAGTCAAGATCCATAGCAGTGAATTCTTGAAAACTGTTTATTCGGTTGGTGCCGCTGTTTCAACAGGTGCAATATTGGCAGTTGAAGCAGTATTTGCATCGGCGGCAACTGGGTAACCGAGCTCCCATTCAATGCTGATTCGTTCACGCTCAGCATCTTTGCTGACCCGTTCTTGATTTCGTCGAAACTGAGGATCATTGCGTGGCAAGAGAATTAGTCGAGCCAGAACTCTTGCACGAAAATCTTCAAGTAGGTTCTGATCGCCGTAGTCGCCGTAGACCTCCCAATGAGGTGAAACCGAACCTAAATAGACGATTCGAGCGTGCCCGCGCGGTGGCTCGTTGAGAGTTGTTGGTTCTGCAAAGTTCGTCATATTGGGCCTCGTTTCTTTTTTGAATCCTACCGTCAAACCAACCCGTTCTAAGATAAGTAATCATGGGGTCAAAGTCTGAACCAATTATTGCCGCACTTGACGTAGGCACAAATAGTTTTCACTTAGTCGTCGCAAAACCAGTCGAAACTGGCTTTGAAATTATCACCAGTGAGAAAGAAGTGATCAGACTCGGTCACGGTGCAGGTGATATGAAACAACTTGAATCAGATGCAATGGACCGCGGAATCGCATCACTTAAACGAATGCGAGAAATCGCCACGGTTCACAAAGCCGAATTAAGAGCAGTTGCGACGAGTGCAGTTCGTGAAGCTCAAAATCGTAACGAATTTATAAAACGAGCCCGAAAAGAAGCCGGGGTCGAAATTGAGGTTGTCTCTGGAATCGAAGAAGCACGACTTATCCACCTCGGAGTACTTCACGCAATCGGAATTGGCGACCAGCCCATGCTGCTATGCGATATTGGTGGAGGCTCGACTGAAGTAGTGCTTGCTGCTGGTGAAGACATCTTTCTTTCGCGCAGTTTCAAACTCGGGGCCGTTCGACTGACCGACAGATTTTTTAGAACAGATGCGCTTCACCCGAGCGCTATGAGTAGTTGTCGCAAATTCGTACGCTCAATGTTGGCGACAATTCAACCAGAGGTACAAGAACTAAGTTTTGAAGTAGCGGTTGGTTCTTCAGGAACTGTAGAGGCCATTGCCAAGCTGATAATGCAACAGAATAAACAAACCGAGCCAAAATCTTTTAACCGTTACGAGTTTGCATCAGAAGATATAACCAAGGTACTTAACCTGCTGGCTGATGTACCAACTGTTAAACAACGTGAAAAAATATTTAACCTAGAGCCTTCTCGTGCCGACATCATTTTGGCAGGAGCTGTAATTTTAGAAGGAATCGCATTGTCATTTGGTGTCACGAAATTTATGTATTCAGATTATGCATTGCGTGAAGGCGTGCTTTTTGACACTTTGCAACGCCGGGACATGCTTAATCATCCTGAAGGTATAGATCCAGCGATGCACAGCGTTCGACAACTCGCAGATCGGTGCGATGATCGACCGGTTCACGCCGCAAATGTCGCAAAAATTGCCCTATCACTCTTCGAAAACCTACAAAAGAGGTTAAATCTTGATGCATCGTGTCGTCGCTATCTAGAAGCAGCAGCACTGCTCGCAAATGTTGGCGTAGTCGTGTCACATTCGAAACACCACCTGCATTCTTATTATGTAATTCGCAACTCAGAACTTGTAGGTCTCACCGATCGTGAGATCGAACTGATCGCACAAATTGCTCGTTATCACCGCAAAAGTGTCCCCAAGCCGACACATCCAGAATTCGCACAGCTACTCGAATCAGACCAACACATTGTGCGATCTCTCGCAGCAATATTGCGAATTGCTATCGGTCTTGATCGCACTCAAGATGGGCGAATCAAAAAAGTCACTGTCAGATCAGAAGATGAACAGTTGCTGATTTACGTTAAGGCCTCAGCAAAACATGATTTAGAACTTAACTTGTATGCCGCTAACGAGCGACGTGGTTTGCTTGGCGATCTGCTTCAAACCAAAGTCAAAATTCTCGCGAGTGAATAGAACTAAGCACACCAATTAGTGGCGTAGCCGAAAACTATTTTGAATCGGTTTTTGGAGTATCGTCTTTTTTTGCTTCGGCAGCACCTTCAGCAAGACCCTTTTTGAGTTCGCTTTGAGCCTTGCCTAAGTTTCGAGCAATATTCGGAAGGCGCTTGCCACCGAATAGCACTACTACAAGCAAAATGATGATCCAGATTTCAGGTCCGTTGAACATACGACAACTCTAGCATCGGTACCCAAAAATGCGCTAGGCATTACAGATGCTGGAATGCGTAATAAATATCAGTGAGGGTCGACGACTTGACGTAATCAATGAGATTCGAAGCACTCTTGGGCACGACGTTCTAGATGTTCACAGCGACTATCACCACCACCGCAGTGTGTTCACAATCGTTGGTGCTAATACTCCTCACAAACTTGCCGAACTAAGCGCACGAGCCTTTGATCTAAACAAACATATTGGCGTGCACCCAAGGATCGGGATTATCGATGTAGTGCCGTTTGTGCCACTTGAAGATTCGACTATTGAACAAGCAATTACCGCGCGAAACGAATTCGCGCAGTACGCAGCAACCACACTAAATATTCCGAGTTTTGTATATGGCCCAGAACGGGATTTACCAGAAATCCGTAAACGAGCATTTATCGATCTGCAGCCAGACTTCGGGTCAATGAAAGCCCATCCAACTGCTGGGGCAATTTGCGTTGGCGCAAGACAAATTCTCGTGGCCTATAACGTTTGGCTGAAAAATTCAACAATTGAAGATGGTCGGCGAATAGCCCGCGAACTGCGTAGTCGCGAAGTGCGCACACTGGGCTTAAAACTCGGCGATGAAATTCAGATCAGCATGAACTTGATTGCCCCGGACGCCGTTGGACCGGCATTCGTTTTCGACGAAATCGCTAAACGGGCCGACATTGATCGAGCTGAGCTAGTCGGTTTAGCTCCTGCCAGAGTTCTTACTCAAATTGCAAAATCGCGCTGGGATGAATTGGATTTAAGTAAAGAAAAAACCATTGAATGGTGCTTGGCCGCACGCAATCGTGCGCTACAAAATCTTGATTGAAAACTAAAACTAGTTAATTAGGCAGTCGCGGTATTGCGATTGCCCTGAGCGCGTTGACGACGCAAACGGCGACGCTCTCGCTCAGATAGTCCGCCCCAGATGCCGAATTTCTCGCCATTTTCAAGGGCATATTCAAGACAGTCGTTCTTGACAACACATCCACGACAAACCTCTTTGGCTTCACGAGTTGATGCACCACGCTCTGGAAAAAATAAATCTGGGTCAACACCGAGACAATTCGCTTCGTCTTGCCATGCATGGTCACTGCCAAGCGGTATGTGTTTGCGACCGTCCAATTAAAACTCCTCCACATTGATCCGTCTACCAACGCGGGGGCGCTAACAACGGTGTAACTACAACAGTGTCATTATGCCAAATATTCATAGAAAAAGCAAATGTTACCTAGTTTTTGCAGTTCGGCTTCCGTGCCGTGAAAGTTGCCGCTTGTGTTCGATGAAGTCAACCAACAAATATTCACCAAGATTTTCTGGACTTGTAAAAAAGGCTCGACCCTTATTAATAGCCGTAATTTGCTCAATAAAGGCTTGCAATGCATGTGATGCATCCAACATAAAAGTGTTAATACGAACGCCTTCGCGGGTGGCACGCATGACTTCACTTAAGGTTGCTTCGATCGTTTCGCGCACAGGTGGATAGTTAAAAAACACATCCCCCGATTTAGAAATATGTGCTGTTGGCTCACCATCGGTGATCATAATTATTTGCTTCGTACCAGTTTGACGGGACAACATTTTGCGAGCCAACATGAACCCGTGCTGCATATTGGTGCCATAAACAAAATCCCAAGAAACTTCGGGTAATTGCTGTGGGGTCAACTCGCGCGCCACTTCGCTAAAACCAACAATCCCAAGATAGTCACGCGGAAATTGGGTGCTCATTAGCGAATGTAGCGCCATCGCAACTTTCTTTGCAGGTAAAAAATAATCACGCATCGGCATTGACAACGAAAGATCAAGCATTAACACGGTTGAAGATCTTGTTAAATGTTCTGTCTGTTCTATTTCAAAATCATCGGCAGACAACTTAATTGGTACTGTTGCACCTTGCCGTTGCAATGCATTGCGCAAAGTTCGTTGCAGATCTAGTTGAAATGGATCACCGTATTCGTAAGGCTTTGTGTCGTAGGTTCGCTCATGTCCGACGCCCAGGCGCTCAACTTGGTGCTGACCAAGGCGATCTTTCTCAAGCGCCCCAAAAACATCACGCAGCGCATTTGCACCAATTTTGCGCAAGCCACTGGGTGTGAGTTCGAGTTTTCCCTCGACTTGATCGATCAGCCCAGCATCTTTCAATTTTTTTGTTAATTGAGCCATTTGTTGCAGCGATTTGGCCGCATCCTCGCCCAACATCTCACGAACACGATCTAAATCGGCTTCAGCCAAGGCGGTCGGTGAGGAAGCATTGCGCAAGAGGTTGTCTAACTGATCAAGATCACCAAGTTCTTGCATCGACTGCATCGCTTCACCGAAACCCATTGGGTCATTGCCAGTGAATTCATGCGATTGACCCCACCCTTTTTGAGGAAACATGCCCTGCAACTTTTGCGCTAGTTGATCCATCTGCCAGCGCAAATCCATGTCATCTAACAGCTTTTCGCTGAGTTGACGCATCTGTTCGCGCTGTTCTGGCGTCATTGAGTTCAACATTGCTTGGGCGTTTGCCATGCGTTGCGCCATAATTTCGAGTAACTCGTCAAGAGTTTGCGGATTCTCAGGGAAAAAATCACCAAAGTTTTCCATGAATTGTGCAAATGCCGGCTCTTCGCCACGTTCTCGAGATTCAAGCATTTCGTTTAGCGCTGCCATCATGTCTTTCATTCGCTGCATATCTTCTGGTGTTAGCTGTTCGACTGCCCCAGACATCTGGTCAAGCATCTGTTGCATCATCTGCTGACGCAGTTTTTCGAGCAGCGCTTCAAATCGTTGTCTTGCTTCGGCTGATTGAAAATCGTAATGTTCAAGTTCGCTGATCTTGCCGGCAAGATCACTCGGCAACATATCAAGACGAAAATTATGTTCTTGTGCAGATTCTTTGGCTACATCTATCCGCCGTTGATCGCCAGATTTTTCTGCGGCTTTAAGTGCTTCATCTATTTCGTGCCGCTCTTCGTCGACGAGATCGTCAAGTTCGGCCGCAATCTCGCTATACACGCCACCAAGATCGCCGCGATCTTTTATTTCTTCACGACGCTCGCGCAAGCGCTGCATCATTTCGCGAAGACCCATTAATTGTTCACCGCGCTCGTTTTTCATTCCTTCTTGCATCAAACGACGTAACGCCGCATTGACATCACCGTGATAAAGAAGATCGTCGGTTATTTCATCGACGATGCTCTGTGCATCAAACTCAAAACCGCGTTGAGTTCCATCCCAACGCGAATAGTTGAAGCGACTAGTCACAAGCGCACGCTAGTACCGAGAGCCGTAGACTGATAACTCGTATGAGATTTCCTCGGACATTCATTTTCGTAGATCTTTCTGGGTTTACGAATTACATGGAAACCAATGGTGACCGCAAGGCAACAACATTGCTGGCTGAGTTTCGTGCTGTCGCCAGGGCAATCGCTTCAGAGCGTGGCGTGCGAATCGATAAATTTCTTGGTGATGGTCTGATGGCCGTAGCAGTTGAGCAAATTGAAGGAATCACGTTTGCTATGGAGCTTGATCGCCGTGCAGAAACAGTTTGCGCGCCACTAAAACTGCGCATCGGCATTGCGACAGGCGACACGATGTTGTTTGAAGGCGACGATTACATCGGCCCTGCGCCAAACTTGGCCGCCCGACTTTGTGACGAGGCTGCTGGTATTGGCGTGTTGATTCCAACTGATCACATAATTGTGCTTCCGCTTGGGGTTAAAACTCAAGCGCATACAGCAATCAAACTGCACGGATTTGCTGATCCTGTTGAAGTTGCTGTGCTCGTAGGTCAACCGGTGCTTGCTGAACGGCAAGACACAAGTGAAATCTGGGCTCAACGACCAGTTATAAATTAGTTTTTCGCTCGATAAACCGCTCGTTGCGCAGTTGAGTCTTTGTTCAATCGTTTCGAAAGGTGTAAACCTTCGAGTACAAACTCAATTGCACTTGCTATCACCGCCGGAGATTCGTCACCGTTTATAAGACCGTTCACCGCAGTGCGCAATGCTGGCATTTTTTCTAGCAAAACTACATAATCAGCTGATGCAACGTCTTCTCCGGTTTGCACAACAACACCTTCGTTAAATTCTTCTGCAACTTGACGAAGATTCTCTAAATTGCTGTGTTGTTTAAACACTTGCAACACTGCACCACGCACGAGTTGCTGAAAAATTTGGCTCTCGCGACCATCTTCAACAGCGTCAATTTCGATTTTGCCAGCAGTCGATGCAGCGAGTGCATCGAGATCGCTAACTCGCGGAGCGACGTCAGTTTCACCTGCATGCAACGCACGACGCACAGCATTGGCGCACAACAACTCTTGATTGCTTGTAGTTAACCGAACACTCACGCCACTGCGTTGATTGACTTGACTATTTGCGCGAGCGAGATGACTGACCGTGGCAATAATTTCTTCCATGAACCTTGGAGTTCGCACTTGAACTGCGCCGATACTTGCTGGGCGCGATTCTTGGCGTACAACCGCAATTTCTGTATCAATGTCAAGCGGATAATGAGTACGAATTTGACTGCCAAAACGATCTTTGAGCGGAGTAATAATTCGTCCGCGATTTGTGTAATCGTCTGGATTAGCCGAAGCCACCAACATGATGTCTAGTGGTAAACGAATTTTGTAACCACGAACTTGGATATCACGCTCTTCAAGAACGTTAAGTAAGCCGACTTGAATTCGCTCGGAGAGATCTGGCAATTCGTTGATTGCGAAAATTCCACGATTGCAACGCGGTACTAACCCATAATGCAAAGTCAATTCGTCACTCAGATAGCGACCTTCGGCAACTTTGATTGGATCAACTTCGCCAATCAAGTCGGCAATTGATGTGTCTGGAGTTGCAAGCTTTTCTCCGTAACGCATGCTTCTATGTACCCACGAAATTTGTGTTGCATCGCCATGTTGTGCAACCAACTCGCGTGATTGACGTGAAACTGGCGCATATGGGTCATCATTGATTTCGCTTCCAGCGACAATCGGCATCCATTCGTCGAGCAAAAAAATTAGTGAACGAATGATTCGTGTCTTGGCTTGACCGCGTTCACCAAGAAACACGATGTCGTGACCTGCGAGTAATGCATTCTCAAGTTGAGGCATCACTGTTTCTTCAAAACCAAGAACGCCAGAAAATAATTCTTCTCCAGCGGTTATCCGCACTACGGCATTTTTGCGAATTTCTTCTTTAACACTTTGCGACTTCCAACCTGATTTCTTTAATTCGCCCAGAGTTTTTGCAAGATTTGAAGGAGGCACAAGATCGGTCATAAGCACGACATTAGTTGGATTGCTTCAATTTCAACTAGCCCAACGAGACTTAGCACTCTGTGGGTTAACTATTTGCCAGCCTTAGATGTGTTCTTTTTGGACTTTTCGGTCTTAGCAGGATTCGGCTTAGCAGGATTCGACTTAGCAGGACTACTCTTCGTCTTTGAGTTAGCACTTGTAGTTGTAGAACTAGATGCAATTGCGACTGTCTTTTTTGGTGCTGCCGAAATATCACCATTTTTTTCAACGACTACAACTTGAAAAGTATTGACACCAGCAGGATTTTCTGAAACTTTGATCGCAGCTGCCGCAGCGGCAGGAACCGTGCTGACGAGAATTCCGTTGCGATAAATATTTACTGTGGCACCTGGTTTGGCTTCTACTTTAAATGTGACAGCGTTACCGACTGCGCGGGCAGTGGCTGCAGCAGGTCGAGTATTTGCGGCGAGTTGTGGCATTTGCTGGCCAAGCGTTTGTCGATTTTGGTTGAAATTATTATTTGGCGAATTAAAAGTTGGCACTGAATCAGTTGGCATCAATGGTATCGGTGCAGTCGTAGTCGTGTTCGCAGGAATCAATGTTCGAGTGGTCGGCACAATAGTTGTGGTGGTTGCGCTACTTCCGCCACCAGATGAACCACCGCCACCACCAGATGAACCGCCACCACCAGAAGAACCACCGCCAGACGAACCGCCGCCACCGCCGCCAGAAGAACCGCCGCCACCAGACGAACCACCACCGCCCCCACCAGACGGCGGAGCAGTTGTTGATGTTGAAGTAGTCGGTGCACTGCCACTAGTAGTGAAATTAAACAAGCTAGTTGTGGCGCCGCGCGAATCGGTTACTGTCGCAGCTGCATAATAAGTCGTACCGCTGTCAAGTTCACCAAGCTCTGCGATTCCGTATCCACCGCCACATGATGAACCACTGCCGCTGCCATTTGTGCGACTTACAACATTCGCAAGTGATGCATTTGTCGCCAGTAATGCAGTAGTCACATGCCAATCAACACATGTGAAGTTGAACTCAACTAATCCGTTATTCAAAGTCCAACTAATTATTGGACGCGCGGGCACACTAGTTGTCGAAGTTGAACTAGTTGAACTAGTTGTTGAGGTTGAACTAGTTGAACTAGTTGTCGTTGGACTGACTAAATAACCTGAAGGCGGAGTTGCACTCAATCGTGAATACACCAAAAGATTTGGCGATCCACTGCCCTGACTCGAGACAACACCCGAAGTTGCCGACGAAGTTATCCAAGAAATAACACCAGCAACCGAAAGTGAAGGTTCGGCACTTAGCGCTAAAGACGCCACACCAGCAACATGAGGCGAGGCCATTGATGTTCCAGAAATTGTATTCGTTGCACTATTCGACGTGTACCAAGAAGATGTGATATTTGAGCCTGGGGCAAAGACATCAAGACATGAACCATAATTAGAAAACGATGAACGAGCATCGGTGGATGTCGTTGAGCCAACGGTTATTGCAGAAGTTTCTGCAGCTGGCGAATAACTGCAGGCATCGGCATTTGAGTTTCCGGCTGCTACAACAAATACGACACCGTCAGCTACGGCGCGCGCAACTGCGAGATCTAGAGCAGCCGAACGAGAACCACCCAGACTCATATTGGCAACAGCAGCGACACCACTTTGATGATCTTCAATCACCCAATCAATGCCGGCAATTACACCCGAGGTTGATCCAGAACCACCGCAATCAAGTACGCGCACTGCGACTAGTGAAGCACTCGGTGCCACACCATAATTTGTTCCGGCAACTGTGCCAGCAACGTGAGTGCCGTGTCCATTGCAATCTTCTGAGCCTCGCCCATCAGAAACTGAGCTGTAACCAGAACTGACTCGCCCGCCGAACTCGCTGTGACTAGAAAAAATTCCGGTGTCAATTATGTAGGCCGTGACACCAGCACCTGAATAATTTCTGATGTAACGCGTATTGAGTGGCAGATTGCGTTGATCAATTCGATCAAGGCCCCAAGACAGTGCAGTCGTTCCAGAGTCTGCATCTGCCGAAGGGGTAACTGCATCAGATGCCAGAGAAGCGCTCGATGTGCCAACCAAATTAGTTGCAGTAACTGTAAAGGTATAAGAAACATTGTTGGTCAAACCCGATATTGCACAACTTAACGATCCACTTGAACTGCAGGTCTTTGCGCCCGGCGATGAAATTGCGTTGTAACCAGTAATCGTTGAATTTCCATCACTTGAAGGTGCAAGCCAATACAAAGTTGCAGATGCATTGCCAGCACTTGCTCGCACATTAAGTGGAGCACCAGGCACTTGCGGAAGTGGCGCCGCCGTGTATGTCCAGTTCAGACGTGTCGAACCTTTTTTGCCGCTGTAACCATCTATGGCAATTGCATAAGTCGTACCACTCGTGACTGCAACAGTTACGCGACTCCATACACCTGTTTCACCAGTTGCATCGTCGTTAACTGCGATCATTGTTAATGCGTTGACACTTGAACCTGTATAAACACCCAGCAGTGTGTCGAAGTCACTGGCGTACGTAGTCAAAACTAAGGTTCCTGTTTCGGCGGCAACCCACTTGTACCAAATAGATGCTGCTGGTGCATACCCGCCGTGAGTTGGTTCGCCAGATTGGCGAGTTGCTGTAAGCGTCGAGCTTGTCAAATAACTAGTCGCACCAGAAATTTCTGTCGCCCCAGAAAATGGATCATTTACTAACGGGCCGATTGTTGTTATTGGCGCAGTCGCAGTAGTGGGCACACCTGTGCCGGCTTCATTTGTTGCCGAAACTCGAAAGATGTGACTGACACCAACAACTAATGTGCGAATCGAGACAAAAGTTGTTGGGCTAACACTGTCGTTATATGTTGTCCATGTTGAACCAGAGTTTGTTGAATATTGAATTGTGTAGTCAGAGATAATTGCTCCACCATCTGATGTGGGCTCTTCCCAATCGAGATCGACCTGGCCAGTCCGAGCTGTCACCGTGAGGCTTGTTGGCGCACCAGGAGCAATCGGTGTCCACGGAGTAATTGGTTCTGATGCAACTGAAGGAAGACTTGAACCGATTTCATTTGCGGCACGCACGCGAAAACGATGCGCCACACCATCAGCAAGTGGCACAACTGTTACTGCAACTGAAGCGCAGACACAACCAACAACCCCAACACTTCGATCCCAAGTTGTCCACGATGTGCCATCATCAACTGAATATTCAATGAAGTATCTCGTGATCGGTGAGCCACCATTCGAAGTTGGTGCCCCCCATCGAATAGCAACATAGCGTGGCCCAATTTGAGCCTCAACTACGCAACATGGTGTTGATGGAATGCCGGGGGCAACTGCTGTTGTCGAAGACGACGGTGTGCTTGTTCCGGCTGCATTAACT
>Ga0208960_1001095_pt1 | contig 14653 bp, 9 predicted proteins | sample GreLakmeON33MSRF_FD_187703 | JGI IMG/M metagenome (GOLD analysis project Ga0208960, IMG submission 187703) | Freshwater lentic microbial communities from great Laurentian Lakes, MI, USA - Great Lakes metaG ON33MSRF (SPAdes) | ecosystem: Environmental > Aquatic > Freshwater > Lake | place: Great...
CCGCTCCCAGCAGACGGTCCATGCGCAAATGCCGCCGCTGCTCGCGCCGGCAATCGCGCGGCCCGCAGGGTCGGTCGTGAGCCGATACTGCTTCTCCACCTCGGGCAGAATCTCCTCCAGCAGGAAGCGCGCGTAGCGGTCGCCGAGGGAGTCATACTCGAAGCTGCGGTTGCTCCCCTGCCACTGGCTTGTCGGAGCGGCGCGGCCCACTTCGTGGCCGGGGTTGATGAAGATGCCGATGGTCACGGGCAGTTCGCCCTTCGAGATGAGGTTGTCGAAGACAGTCGGCACGCGCCAGTTGCCTTTGAGATTCACGTAGTCGTGCCCGTCCTGGAAGACCATCACGCACGCGGGTTTCTCAGCCTTGTATTGCGCAGGCACATAAATCCACCAGTCGCGCAGGGTGTTCGTGAAGACCTTGCTGTGCCACTCGGGCATCTTGATGAGCTTGCCCTGCGGCACGCCGGGCTGGACCTCGTGGTAAGGGGTGATTTTGAACTCGTCGGCGGCGCGGGCGCACAGGGCGAAGGCAACCAACGACGAAGCGAGCAGGCGGAGCGCGGCGGGCAGAGTATTTTTCATGGTCAAGTGAGCGCATGGTGAGCAGGACGCTGTGGCGCGGCAAGCTTCCTCATCCACGCGCACCCGAGACGGGCACATCCTCTTTTATTGCAACCCAGAGTAGTTCTTTTCCTGCTCGTAATCCTGATCCTGATCTTGCTCCTCCTTCCGTTTCACGCGGCAGGAGCAGGATTAGGATTGCGAGCAGGAGGAGGCGGTCGCTCGCTGGACTCTCCCCTGCCCCGCCGATACACTCGGCGCACATGAATTTGGAAGACCACGTTGGAGATGTGATTCGCAAGGCGCGAGCGATGACGAATGTCCCCGCGGACGCCGCCGCCAAGGCCGCCGGCCTCAGCGCAGAGCAACTCGCCGAGCTGGAAGGCTCAGGCAAGTCCGCGCGCAAACCCGACTTTCACTCGCTCGCCTCGCTCCTCGCCTTGAACGGCGCGAAGCTCGAAGCCCTCGCCAACGGCTGGCTGCCCACGCCCACCGACAACGGCACCTGGCGCGAGTTCCGCCAGATCACCACGACGCGCGCCGGCAACACAGTGCATTGCTACCTCGTCTGGGACGAAGTCACGCGCGAGGCCGCGCTCTTCGACACGGGCTTCGAGGCAGCGCCCGTCCTCAAGGTGGTGGAGGCAGAGACCCTCGACCTGCGGCACCTCTTCATCACGCACTCGCACCACGACCACATCGATGGGTTGCCCGCGATTCGCGAGCGCTACCCGACGATACGCATCCACACCGACACGAAGGGCGCGCCGCCCCAGCACCGAAACCGCCGCAACGACTGCGTCCACCTCGGCAGCCTGCGCGTGTCCAACCGCGAGACGCCCGGCCACGCGGAGGACGGCGTGACCTACCTCATCGGGAACTGGCCGGACGACGCCGCGCACATGGCCGTCGTCGGCGACGCCCTCTTCGCCGGCTCGATGGGCGGCGCGAAGGAGCATGGCGAACTGGCGAAGGCAAAAGTGCGCGATCAAATCCTCTCGCTGCCGCCCGCCTCGTTGATTTGCCCCGGCCACGGTCCGCTGACGACGGTGGCGCAGGAGCGCGCGAGCAATCCTTTCTTCTGAGTCTGAGCGCGCCGACCGGCACACCGACGGGTTGCCTTCGATCGCCTTTCAACCCATTCTCCAGCCATGCCGATTTACGAATTTCACTGCGACGGTTGCGAGCGCGACAGCGAAGTGTTGGTGCGTTCCAGCCGCTGGAAAGGCACTCCCTGCCCGCACTGTGGGTCGAAGAAACTGGCGAAGAAGTTTTCCACCTTCGCCTCCAGCAGCGCGGGGGGCGAAGCGCCTTCCTGCTCCAGCGTCCCGAGTTCCTGTGGAAAGTGCGGCACCGGTAAGCCCCACTCGCACTGACGCTCGTTCCGGCGACTTGCAGTCGCCGCCTAAACCGAAGGAGGAGTGCCCATCTGTGGCTGCAAGGAAAACTCAGGCCGTGACTGTCGCCGTCTCGCAGGTCTTCTCGCCACAGCCGCTGTTGCCCGGCTCCTGGTCGGCGAAGTCGTGGCCTTCCCAGTTCGGGTCCAGCCCGAGGTCTTTGAGCATCTGGAGATCCTTGTCCACGGACTGGTTCAGGGTGGTGAGGTAGTTGCCCACCATGAGCGCGCTCGCACCCGCCGCGAAGATCATGCTCTGGAGGTCGCGCAGGTTCACGGTGCGGCCACCGGCGATCATGATTTCCTGGCGCGGCAGGAGGAAGCGGAAGCAGGCGATGGTCTTGAGGATTTCCATCGGCGGCAGCGGGGTGAGCTTTTCGAAGGGCGTGCCGGGGATGGGGTTGAGGATGTTGATGGGGCAGACGTTCGCGCCAATCTCGCGCAGGGACAGGGCGAGGTCGCAGCGGTCCTCGCGCGTCTCGCCCATGCCGATGATGCCGCCGGAGCAAATCTTGATACCGGCCTTCTTGAGGTAGCCGATGGTTTCGAGGCGATCGTCGAAGGTGTGCGTGGAGCACGTCTGCGGGAAGAAGCGGCGGGAGCTTTCGAGGTTGTGGCCGTAGCACTCGAGGCCGGCGGCCTTGAGGCGGTCGGCGACCTTCTGGGTCTTGATGAGGCCGAGCGAGGCGTCGGGGCGGGACTTGCCGCTGGCCTTCATCTCGCTGATGCGGTCGCAGACCTCGTCGAGCATCGGGCCTTCGTTCAGCCCGCGCCACGCGGCGACGAGGCCGACGGCGGTCACTTGATTTTGCTGCGCCTCGGTGAGGGCGTTTTGCACCGGCTCGGGGTCCACAAAGCCATACTTCGGCGAGCTGGTCTGGTAGTGGGCGGACTGCGCGCAGAAGCTGCAATTCTCCGAGCACGCGCCGGCCTTGGCATTGACGATGGAGCAGAGGTGAATCTTGTTGCCCTTGTAGCGCTCGCGGATGCGGTTGGCCCAGGCCATCAGCTCGAAGATGTCGGCGGTGTCCTCCAGCTGGAAGAGCCACAGCGCGTCCTCGCGCTCGATGCGCCCGCCGTTGAGCACGCGCTGGCCCAAGTCGGAAAGGCGTTCGTGAACCGTGGCGTCAAAGGAGTTCGTTCGCATGGTTGACAGGATTACGGAAGGCGCGGCGCAAGGCAAGCGCGTTAGGTCAGGCTTCCAGCCGGACATCCATCAGGCACTACAAGCAGGCTCGCAGGACACCTTGCCTTCTCTAAGACGAGGCGTGGACGCAGGTCAAAGCCCGGCAGATGCGGAGGCGGGGCTTGTGGCAGCAGCTTGTTTCGCCGTGCGCCACGCGATGACGAGCGAACCCAGGATGAGCGCCGCCGCCACGGGGAAGTTCCAGTCGAAGCCCGCCGCGTCGCGGTCGGTGCGGCGGACACACCAGTCAATGAAGACGGCGTAGCCTGCCAGCATCACGGCGCAGAGCATCGCGAAGCGGCCGGTGTCCGCGCTCGGGTGGAAGAGGAGCGCAAGCAATGTCACCAGCATCAAGACCACGCGCCACGCGGGGAACTTGCAGGTCATCGCGAGGGAATCGAGCAGGGTCTTCAGCGCCGGGAACGTGATGACTGTCTTGCCACCCTCGCGCCGGAAGTTCTTGTCCGCCATCGGCCCCATCAGCTCGTTCGTCCCCACGGCGACCCATACATGCTGAAGGTTCGCAACGAGCCGGGCGTCCGCGTGTCCGCGTGCGCGGAGGATGCTCGCGGCCAGCACCGCGCGGCCGTCGCAGTCCTCGCGCTTGCGCTCCCAGACCTCGGCGGCGGTGGGCCAGTAGTCGAGGTTCCACCAGCCGTGCCAGTCGTATTGGTAAGCGATGCGGCGATAGACGAAGCGTTCGACCGCCTTCAACTCGGTCAGCGCCGGAGCATTCGTCGCAATGAGTTGGTCAATCTCGCGGTTGATCTCCGGCATCGCGGGGAGGTGGGGCTGGATCAGCGACTCGGTGTCGAGGTAGTGGCCGAGCTGCCGGAGGAGCAGGACGGGGTTCGGGTAAAGGGTGAACAGCACTACGACCGCGAGCAAAGCCAGCTTGAGGCTGGCGCGCTTCAGTGGTCGTTGGTTTTCGAGCCAGCACCAAAACTGCGCTCCGGTTGTGATGAGACGATTCACCGGAACGTGGATCTGTGCGGGCTACGGACGCGGACGTCCGCGCTCCATCAATCCAACCGCTTGATGCTGATGTTGCGGAAGGCGACGGGGTCGCTGTGGCCGGCGAAGCCGAAGAAGCCCTTCGTGCGCGCGAGGCCGGGATGCTTGGACTTCGCCATGAAGGTCTCGGGGTCCACCTTGCTCAGGTCGGTGTCGAGGATGACTTCGCCGTTCAGCACAACCTTGATGGTCATGCCCTTCACGGTGACTTCCTGCTGGTTCCACTCGCCCACGGGCTTCTGCGCGCCACGCTTGGCGGCAGCCATGCCGTAGGCGGAACCGTGATACTGCCGGGGGTCGAGTTTCGCGTATTTGGGGGCGGTGTCGTCCAGCACTTGCAGTTCGCACATGCCAACGTAGGCGGTGTCGCCCTGCCCAGGATAGCGGATGGCAAGACCATTGTTGCCACCGGCGGGGACCTTGAACTCCAAGCGCACCACGAAGTCGCCGTATTCCTCCTTGGTGTGAATCGTGCCGCCCTTGCCCTTCTTGCAGACAATCGCGCCGTCCACGACCTCGTAGTTTTCAATGGGGCCAACCCAGCCCTCGAGGTCCTTGCCGTTGAAGAGCGACTTGAAGCCGTCCTTGTCGGCGGCAGTGAGGGTGAAGGCGCAGGCGGTGACGGCGAGGAGGGTGGTGAGAAGTTTCATGGGGGATTAGAATTAAGAGCAAAAGGGGCGGTAGAAAGATTCTCCGCCCTTTAAGTTACTTGCTGAGTTCCTTGACGAAGACGTTGCGCCAGCGGATTTCGCCGCCGTGGGTCTGGAGCTGGATGGGGCCTTTCTCGGGCACGCCGACCTTGCGGTCGTAGTAGTTCTCCAGCTTGGCGTTCTCCACGACGAGCTTCTCGTTGAGCCAGATGGTGACGTTCTCGCCCTGCATGATGATGCGGAACTTGTTCCACTCGCCGAAGGGCTTGTCGGCCAGCACCAGCGGGTCTTTGCCGGGCGCACCGGGCGAGTTGTTCCAAAGACCGCCGGAGCCTTTATTAGCGCCGAGCTTGAACTTCGATTCCTCCGTGTAGTCCCAAATCTGCACCTGCGGCACGCCGCGCAGGTAGATGCCGCTGTCAGCTTTCGCAACCGTCTTGTATTCGAGCAGCAGTTCGAAGTCGCCGTAATCCTTCTCCGTCGTCGCGTAAGCGCCGAAGCCATCGTTCACCAAGTCATCGCCCTCGACATACCAGTGGGCCTTGCCGGTCTTGCCCAACTCCATCATGCCGCCCTTCTGGTCGGCAGCGGTCCACTTCTTGATTTGCTCGGCGCGCAGCTCCGGCGTCATGGCGAGGAGCTTGCGATGATCGAAGGTGATCCCTCCGCGCCAGCCCTTTAGGTCTTTCCCATTGAAGAGAGCGGTGAAGCCGGCCGGTGGCTGGGCGGCCTGCGTGCTGACGCTCAAGGCCAGCGAGGCGAAAGCGGTGGCAACAAGCAGGCGGAACAAACGAGGCGATGTGTTTTGCATATGGTGCGGTGTTGTTAAACGAGTCTTGCCCGATGGTCAATCAAGGCGTTGAAAAACGACGGGGCGATGTGCCTTTGGATTCACAACCAGATAGCCATGCCGGAAGCCACAATGCGCATGTGGGCGGCCGCGCTCCGCGGCTACGCCAGCAATTTCTGAATCAGCTCTCCATGCACGTCCGTGAGCCGGTAGTCGCGGCCTTGGAAGCGGAACGTGAGCTTCAAATGGTCGAGGCCCAGCAGATGAAGAATCGTCGCGTGCAAGTCATGGACATGGCAGCGGTCCTGCGCCGGACCGAAGCCGAGTTCATCCGTCTCGCCGATGGTTTGGCCACCCTTCACACCGCCGCCGGCGAACCACATGGTGAACGCATCAATGTGATGATTGCGCCCGGTCTTGTCGCGGTTCTCGCCCATCGGCGTCCGACCGAACTCGCCGCCCCAGATGACCAGTGTGTCTTCCAGCAGGCCGCGCGCCTTCAAGTCCTTCACCAGCGCCGCGCAGCCTTGGTCTACATCTTTCACGACCTTCGGAAAGTCATCTTCGAGCGTCTCGCCGGGGCCGCCGTGGCTGTCCCAGTTCGTGTGGTAGAGCTGCACGAACCGCGTGCCGCGCTCGATGAGCCGCCGCGCCAGCAGGCAGTTCCGCGCGAAGGACGGCTTGGCCGGATCCACGCCGTAGAGGTCGAGCGTGGCCTTGCTCTCACCGGAAATATCAATCAGCTCCGGCGCGCTGGACTGCATCCGATACGCCATCTCGTAAGCGGAGATGCGCGTGTTGATTTCGTCGTCGCCGGTCGCGACGAGGCGCTGGAGGTTCAGGTCGCGCACCGCGTCGAGCGTGCGGCGCTGGCGCTCGGCGGTGACGCCGGCGGGACTGCTGAGATTCAGAATCGGCTCGCCCTGCCCACGCAACGGCACGCCTTGGAAAGTCGTCGGCAGGAAGCCGCTGCCCCAGTTCACCGCCCCGCCGCGCGGCCCACGCGGGCCGCTCTGCAACACGACGAAGCCCGGCAGGTCATTCGCCTCGCTGCCGATGCCGTAAGTCGCCCACGCGCCGAGGCTCGGGCGACCGAACTGGCCCGCGCCGGTGTTCATGAAGAGCTTGGCCGGCGCGTGGTTGAAGAGGCTCGTCGCACACGTTGTGACCACCGCGATGTCGTCGGCAATACCCATGGTGTAAGGCAGCATGTCGCTCACCCAAGTGCCCGCCTGACCGCGCCGCTCGAAGTGCTTGCGCGTGCCCAGACACTTCACACCGTGACTGCTACCCATGAACGCGAAGCGTTTGCCCTCGATGTAGCTCTGCGGAATCGGCTGGCCATTCAACTCGACGAGCTTGGGCTTGTAGTCGAATAGCTCCAACTGGCTCGGTCCGCCGGCCATGAACAGGTAGATGACCCGCTTCGCCTTGGGCGCGGCGTGCCCGCCCTTCGGCGCGAACGGATTCACGAGCGTCGGCGCGTTGGCCTGCGCCTTGTCCGCCATGAGCGACGCCAGCGCGACGGAGCCGAGGCCCATGCCGCACTGGTTGAAAAACTGGCGGCGGGTGGCGGTGATTAACGGGTCGTTCAAAGGCAACTGGTTCATGTCATTCCCTCGTAATGGTCTCATCCAAGTTCAACAGCACCCGCGCCACGGTCGTCCACGCGGCGAACTGCTTCGGCTCCACACCCGCCGGGGCTTTCACGGACTTGGCTTCCGCTTCGGTCAGGCTCGCGGCCTCGGTCTTGAGCAGTCCGGCCAGGCGCGTGGCCTCGGCGGCGCTGGGCTTGCGCGCGAGGCAGAGGCGGAAGGCGTGCTCAAGGCGGGCGCTGTCGTTGGCAGGAACTTCCTTAAGCACGCGCGTGGCGAGGTGCTCGGCGAACTCGTAGAAGGCCGTGTCGTTCAGCAGCGCGAGGGCTTGCAGCGGCGTGTTGCTGCGCATCCGGCGCGTGCAGGTGCTGAAGCCGTCCGGCGAGTCGAACACGTTCATCGAGGGCGGCGGCGTGGCGCGGTAGTAGAACGTGTAGAGGCCGCGACGGTAGCGGTCGGGACCGGTGCTGGTGGGCCAGGGCTGCTTGCGCTGGCCGAGCGCCATCGCGTTCTCAGGGATGGGCGGATACACACTCGGCCCGCCGAGCGTGGGCGTGAGCAAGCCGCTGGCGGTGAGGCCCACGTCGCGGACGATTTCGGCGTCGAGACGCAGGCGGTTCTGCCGGGCGAGCCACTTGTTATTCGCATCCACGCGGACCAGGTCGGGACGCACGGCGGAGGATTGGCGGTAGGTGGCGCTGGTGACGATGAGGCGGTGGAGCCCCTTCAGGGAATAGGGAATGGGGGATGGGGAATGGGGGGAAGGCGTCGGTTGGCGGAACTCCGCCGCCAGCCAATCGAGCAACTCCGGGTGACTCGGCAGCGTGCCTTGCGTGCCGAAGTCGTTCTCTGTGTCCACGAGGCCCTTGCCAAAATACTGCTGCCAGACGCGGTTCACGAGGACGCGCGCCGTTAACGGGTTCGCCTCGTCCACCAGCCAGCGCGCGAGGTCAAGGCGGTTCGGCTCACGGTCGGGGGCGGCCTTGAACGGATGCAACGCACTGGGGAAATGCGCCTTCACGTCGCCGCCGTCGCGGGTGAAGTCGCCCTTGATTTGGAGGAAAGTGCGACGCGGCTTGGCGGCCTCGCGCATCACCATCGTGGTGTCCACCTTGGGTTTCTCGGCGCGGAACTTCTTGATGACCGCCTGATGCGTCTTGTGCTCCGCCGCGTGCTCCACGAACGACGTGACCATCACGAGCTTCTGCGCATCCGTGCGCTGCGCGGGCGGCGTGTCGAAAATCTCGCGCCAGAGCTGCGGCATCGCCTGACGCTGCTCCGGCGTCATGCTGCCTTCCCACGTCAACTCGCGGTCCACGATGCCCGCGTCCTTCTTAAACAAGTCCGCGATGTAGCCGGCCACCTTCGCCTCGATGTCCGCCGCGCGCTTCGACTCGTCGGGCGAAGTGAGCAGCAGATCCGGCTCGTCCTGATTGTTCAACATCGCGTAGAGGCCGAAGTATTCCTTCTGCGAGATGGGGTCGAATTTGTGGTCGTGGCAGTTCGCGCACGCGATGGTCAGGCCCAGCCACGCGTAGCCCGTCGTCGCCACGCGGTCCACGACCGACTCGATGCGGAACTGCTCTTTGTCTATCCCGCCCTCTTGGTTGATTTGCGTGTTGCGATGGAAGCCCGTCGCAACTTTCTGCTCCATCGTCGCGTTGGGCAACATGTCGCCCGCGAGCTGTTCGATGGTGAACTGGTCGAAGGGCAAATCCCGGTTCAGCGCGGCGATGACCCAGTCGCGGTAACGCCAGATGCTGCGCGGCGCGTCAATGCTGTAGCCGTTCGAGTCCGCGTAACGCGCCACGTCCAGCCACCAGCGACCCCAGCGCTCGCCGTAGTGCGGCGACGCCAGCAACCGCTCGACGAGCTTTTCATAAGCATCCGGCGACTTGTCGTTCACGAACGCGTCCACCTCGGCGGGCATCGGCGGCAAGCCAAGCAAGTCCAGCGCAAGCCGGCGAATCAGCGTGACGCGGTCGGCCTCGAGCGAGGGCGTGAGCTGCTCCTTCGCGAGCCGGGCGCGGATGAACGCATCAATCGGATTCTGGATTCTGGATTCTGGATTCTGGATTCTCGGCACCATCGGCCTCTTCGGCGCAACAAACGCCCAATGCACCTTGCTCCCCGGCTGTTCATTCGCCGGAGCCTTCGCGCCCTCGTCAATCCACCGGCGCACCAGCGCGATGTGCGCGTCGGACAACGGCGGCTTCTTGTATGGCATCCGCGTGATGTCCTTGTGCGTGCCAGTGATGACTTGCACCAGCAGACTGTCGGAAGACTTGCCGGGCTGGATGGCCGGGCCGTTCTGGCCGCCCTTCAGTGCGAAGGCCGCCGTGTCGAGCCGGAGGCCGTGCTTGGGCTGCGTCGCGCCGTGGCACTGGTAACAATGCTGGGCGAGCAGCGGCTGGATCTCCTTCACGTAATCCACCGGCGCGGCGGCGAGAGCAGCGACGGACGAGGCGATTGTTCCGATGACGGCGATAAACTTCATGCGATGCAGTGGTGCAAAAATACTCTGTTTCGGCTGGTGGGACAGAAGGAAATTCGGCGCTGAAGTTTTTCTCCCTCTCAGAGAGGTAACTCACCGTCGTTCACACTCAACCCGTGTGAGTCTCCTCCTCCACCCGTTGCCTCATTCCAAAATGTTACCAAGATTGAGGGGCGCTAAGAAGCTGCTTTCCTGTCTGCTTCGCAGTCTGGCAGGCCCGACCCTTAGCCAGTTTCTCACTCGTAGAGGAACTCCTGCCGGCGCAGCAGATAAGTCACCACCGCGCGCCAGGCGCGGACGGTGTAGTTCGGGTCGGGCACGGGCTGCACGAGGTTTTGGCGGCACGAGTAATTCTCCTGTTTGTCGAAGCCCTTCTTCCCCGCTGCGTCGCTCACGATGCCGGCGAAGAGCTGGAACGTGCGCTCGACTTCGCGTGACTCCGGCTGGTCGAAGCGGCCCAGCACGCGTTGGTGCAGATGCACAATCGCGCGGCGAATCTGCGCGTCGGTCTCGGCGCTGCCGGGCACCACGTCCGACTCGATGCGGGGGAAGAGCAGGCGGTCGCTCGGCGCGCGGCTGAAGTCCAGGGCGGTCTGCTTGCACGCGACATCATTCGCGAGGATGCGTTGAATCGCGCCCATCGCACCGCTCGGGTCGGCGGCGCGCTCGGTGACTTCCTTCGAGTCAATGCCGCCGTAGAGCATGTCCAGTCCGCCGTCTCCATGCTTCAAGCGGCCCCAGCCCTTGCCGAAGATGGCCGCGACCTTCCGCTCCACCTGCTCCGGCGCGAGCATCCGCACGAGGCCGAGGTCGTCCAGTTCCGTGCCGCGCGCGGGATTCGCGGCGGCGGTCGCAAGGCCGTCGGCACGGTAGAAGTCCGTCATCACCCAGTCCTTGAGCACTTGCTTGAAGTTGAAGCCCGTCGCGGCGAAGCGCGTGGCGATGGTCTCGATTTGTTTCCGTTGCTCGGCATAGGCGCGGCGCTTCGCGGCGAAGAGCGGGTCTTCCAAGTCCTTGGGCGGCAGCAGAGCTTTCCGTCCGGTCAGGATGTAGTAAGCGTGCTCGACCATCGCGACGGCGAAGCGCGGGTCCTTCGCGGTGCGTTCGCCGAGCCATTGCAACGCCCGCCAGCGTTCCGCGCCCGGCATGTCCTCACCTTCGTAACCGGGGGCAAACATGTCCGTGAACCAGCCGCCCTTGCGCTTCCCGTAAACGCCTGCGTCCGCGAATTTCCAATAGTCCTGAAAGAGCCCGGCGATGGGGTCAATCGTCTTGTGACATACCACGCACTCGCTGGCCTGCATCGTGGGGTTTTCGAACTTCGCGGAGACTGCCGCGGCATCACCCACGCGCGCGGCCAACTCGAGCACGTCCACGCCGAGGAAGTGCAGGAAATACACGCGGGCGCGCTGACGGTTGCGGTTCGTCTCCGTCGTCGGGTAGCGCGTGAGATACTGGAACGCACTGAGCAAGCCCGCGTGCGGATAGAGACCCGTCGCGGAATCCTGGTTCTCGCTCTTGCTCCGGCCCGTGAGCGCTTTGAGTTTCACCGGGATGAACTCGAACGGGTCGTTGGGGTTTTTGAACTGGTCCTTCACTTCGCCGAAGATGCCGTAACCACGCGCGCCGTAGGGCGACACCATGAAGTAATCCGCCGTGACCAGCTCCGTGAACGGTCGATCGTTGCGCACGATGTGCTCCACCAGCTTCATCGGCTCGGCGAGCAGCGCCTTGCGGTAATCGTTCGCGAGCTGGTAGCCCGCCTGCTGCCGCGCCTTCGCCTCCGTGATGGGTTCGAGGAATTCCTTGGTCAGGTTCGTGTTCTGATACCAACCGCGCGACTTCTCGAAATGCTCGTAAGACAGCACCGACTGGTCTGGGTTGCCGTCCACGCCGAGCGTGAGGAAGATGTCGTTGAAGCCCTCGCGCAAGCGGTCGTAGAAGCCGTCCTCTTTCAGCAGCGCGTCGAGAATCGCCGGCATCGCTTTCACGCCCTGCGACGCCACCGCGCTCATCTCCGCGTCCGTCGGCAGGCGCGCCGCGAGTTGGAGCGTCACGCGGCGGAGGAGCCTGCGGTCATCGAGCATCGCCACGCCGCTGAAGAAGGGCGGGGCGTTCTTCTCGGCTGCTGCACTGGCCTTCGCAACGACGGCGGGCGATGGCGCGTTCACGAGCCGCACGAACTCCGCGAGCACCTTGTGACCCGCCGAGTTCGGCTTGAGCGCTTCCTTGCCGCCGTGCTTGACCTTGCCCGTGGACTTGAGCACCAGGCGGGTGGAGTTGCCTTCCTTCACCTGCGCCATCGCGGCGAACGCAGCGCGGTTCGCCCGCAGCGCGTCGGCGCGCTTGGCTCCACTGAGCCGCGCCGGATCGAGCAGCACGAGCTTGGAATCTTCCGCATCGCCGCCGGCCTTGTGACACTTGAGGCAGGATTCGGCGGCGACCTTCGCCCAGACTTCGTTCACAAAATAGTCGTCCACCACCGAGCAGCCGGAGGCGGAGTAGGGCCTGAGTTCAGCGGCGCCCACCGCAAAGCTGAACGCGAAAGCTCCGAGCAGGGCAGCAAAGAATCGGATGGGCAAAGTCATCAGCGGGATTTTGGACGTGCCTCGCCCCATGTCCATCGGAACAATTTCTTGCCGCGATGCTCCGGCTGACTTCTCATAGTCTCAAGTCCACACATCATGAAGCCACACCTGTTTCTCCTCGCCCTCCTGCTCGCTTTCCCAGCCGCGTTGCACGCCGCCGACTTCCGCGCCGGGGCCGCCGTCGTGGATGTGACGCCCGCCGTGCTGCCCGTGCTCGTCAACGGCGGGATGCTCAACCGCAGCGTCGAGAAGGTGAACACGCGCGTTAACGCTCGCGCGCTCGTGCTCGGCGATGGCCGCGAGCAAATCGCCATCGTCGTCGTGGACAGTTGCATGATGGGCCGGCCCCTGCTCGACGAGGCGAAGGCGCTCGCAGCGAAGCGCACCGGCATCGCGGCGAACCGCATCCTCATCACCGCCACGCACGCGCACAGCGCGCCGTCCGCGTTCGCCTGCCTCGGCACGGACGCCGACCCGCGCTACATCCCGTTCCTGCGCGATAAGCTCGTCGAGGCCGTCGTCGCCGCGCAGCAGAACCTGGAGCCGGCGCGCGTCGGCTGGGCGAAGGGCAACGCCGCTGAGTTCACCGCGTTGCGCCAGTGGATTCGGCGGCCCGACCGCATCGCGGAGGACCCGTTCGGCAACAAGACCGTGCGCGCGAACATGCACGCGGGCCGCATCTGGGACGACGTGACGGGCGAGGCCGGCCCGGAAGACCCCGACCTCACGCTCATCTCCATCCAATCGCGCGCCGGTCGGCCGCTCGCGGTGCTCGGCAACTTCTCGATGCACTACTTCGGCGACAAGGACATCAGCGCGGACTACTTCGGCTTGTTCGCCGAGGGCTTGAAGACGCGCCTCGCTGCGAGCGCGCCCGCCGGTAAAGCCCCGTTCGTCGGCATCATGTCGCACGGTTGCAGCGGCGACATCTACCGCGTGGATTACAAGGTGCCCGAGAAGGACCGGCCCAAGCCGACGATTCAGCAATACGCCGACGGCCTGCTGGACATCGCGATGAAGGCGCTCGCCGGCATCCAGCACCGCGCTGACGCCGACATTGCGATGGCTGAGAAGCGCCTTCCGCTCAACTACCGCGTGCCCGACACGCAGCTTCTCGAATGGGCGCAGCGCATCGTGAAGGAGATGGGCGACCGCCTGCCCAAGACGACCACCGAGGTCTATGCGCGCGAGCAAATCATCCTCCACGAAATGCAGCGGACGGAAGTCGTGGTGCAGGCGCTGCGCATCGGCGACATCGGCATCGCCACGACGCCGAATGAAACCTACGCGGTGACGGGGCTGAAGATTAAGGCCGCCAGCCCGCTGCGGAACACGATGGTCATCGAGCTGGCCAACGGCGGCGACGGCTACATCCCACCGCCCGAGCAGCATCCGTTCGGCGGCTACAACACCTGGGCTGCGCGCTCCGCGGGCCTCGAAGTGCTGGCCGAGCCGAAGATTGCCGAAGCCGCGATTCATCTACTGGAGAAGGTCAGCGGCCAGCCGCGCCGCGCGTGGAAACTACCCGAGGGCCCCGCCGCGCGCGCCATGCTGGAAACGAAGCCGCTCGCCTACTGGCGGCTGAACGAGTTCACCGGCCCGCACGCCGCCGACGCCACCGGTCGCGGCCACGACGCGACCTACGAGCCGGCCATCACTTACTATCTGGATGGCCCGCGCCCGGCGGAGTTCGCGTCCAAGGACGAAATCAACCGCGCGCCGCACTTCGTCGGCGGCCGTCTGCGTGCGCGACTCGAACCGCTCGGCGACCGCTACTCGGTCTCGCTGTGGGTTTGGAACGGGATGCCCAACGACGGGCGCGACGTCAGCGGCTGGCTCTTCTCGCGCGGCCCCGACCACGGCTTAAGCGCGGCGAGCGAACACCTCGGCATCGGCGGCAAGTCTGGGCACACGGGCAAGCTCGTCTTCTTCCATGGCGACAACGCAAGCAGCGCGGTGGCCGGCAAGACGGAGCTTCCCCGCTGGCAGTGGCATCACGTCACGCTCGTGCGCGACGGCCAGCAGGTGCGCGCCTACCTCGACGGTCAGCTCGAAATCGAAACCAAGCTCTCCACCAAAACTCTAGCTGGCTTCGGCCAATGCTTCTTCGGCGGCCGGAGCGACAACGACTCGAACTGGGAAGGCCGACTCGACGAAATCGCCGTCTTCGACCGCGCGCTTACGGCGCGTGAGGTTTCCAAGCTGGCGGGGAAGTGACCATTCTCTTTTCTCCCTCGCCGCGATGGGGGAGATGGGACAGCCATCGTGCCTGAGTTTGTCCTGCGCTCCCAAACGATGAACACCGGCCTTCCCCGCTGGCGTCGAAAACCTCGCCCTGCCACGCTCCACCCCATGAACACCCCACATCCCTCCCGCCGA
>Ga0208960_1001099_pt1 | contig 14619 bp, 9 predicted proteins | sample GreLakmeON33MSRF_FD_187703 | JGI IMG/M metagenome (GOLD analysis project Ga0208960, IMG submission 187703) | Freshwater lentic microbial communities from great Laurentian Lakes, MI, USA - Great Lakes metaG ON33MSRF (SPAdes) | ecosystem: Environmental > Aquatic > Freshwater > Lake | place: Great...
GAGAGCAACAGCTTTAAATCCGCTCTTATCTGCCTGAGCAAAAAAGCTCGTTGAATCTTGCCCTGCTGCTGCAATTAGTTTCTTTGCTGCAGGTAGCGAAAGCCATCCATTGATATCGGTATAGGGATTATTTTTTCCACGATCGTCAAGCCTTAGTTTTGAAGCATTCCAGCTATTCTGTACTACTTTGAATGGATAACTTGCACCTTCTGTTGTATGAACAATCAAACATGCTTTTGCTCCTTGCCTTGCCGCTTCCTCAAATTTATACGTCCAGCGTCCATAATAAGTCATGGTCTTACCCTTGAATAGTGTAGAATCTCCTGCTCCAAAACCCGGGTCATTGACCATGACCATAACTACCTTCCCTTTTACATCTAAACCGGCATAATCGTTCCAGTTATGTTCAGGTGCATTAACGCCATATCCTGCAAATACCACTTCAGTATTTTCCAAACTTACTTTATCTGTTACTTTATCTGTCCAGATTACATAGTCTTCGAGGCCCTTTAGCATCAAGCTGCCTTTTGAGGTGTTAACCTTCATTTGAGGTGCAGCCGTGGTTTTAATATTGACCATTGGTACCTCTTGGATATAACTGTCTCCATTTCCAGGTTCTAGTCCATTTTCTTTGAATTTCTTTTGCAAATAGGTAATCGTTTTTGTCTCGCCCTGCGTAAATGGTTTGCGGCCTTGAAGCGAGTCGTCGGATAGCTCGGCTACATGTAGTCTTAAACTGTCGGCGCTGAATGTAGAAAGACCATCATCATCACTTGCTTTGGGATTATTTTTAGTGCAGGCAGCCAGAAATATTACGCTGGCAAGTAGATAATAGTTTAGATTTTTGAGCATAATTGATTGGTTTGAATTCATAAATATAAGTAGTGGTCTTATCAATAGGAAATTAATGTATCCCTTGTGCTAGTTCTTATTCAAATGCATCTCATAAAACATTCGCCTATCTGATGGAAATATTTATTTTTGCCAATAAAATTATAATATGAGTGTAGAAAGAGGACCAATTTCCCAATTTATAGAAAAAAATTATCTCCATTTCAATTCCGCTGCATTAGTGGATGCGGCAAAGGGCTATGAAACCTATCTTGATGAAGGGGGTAAGATGATGATCACTTTAGCAGGTGCCATGAGTACCGCTGAACTCGGTATTTCACTTGCTGAAATGATCCGTCAGGATAAAGTTTCAATCATATCATGTACCGGAGCTAACCTAGAAGAGGATATCATGAATCTAGTTGCTCATTCACATTATAAACGAGTGCCAAATTACAGAGATCTTAGTCCTCAGGATGAATGGGATCTTTTAGAGAACCATTATAACCGTGTTACTGATACCTGTATACCAGAGGAAGAAGCATTTAGGAGATTGCAAAAGCATATTCATAAATTATGGAAAGATGCGGAAGATTCTGCTGAGCGCTATTTTCCACATGAATTTATGTATAAAATGCTTTTGAGCGGTGTATTGGAGCAGTACTATGAAATTGATCCAAAGAATTCCTGGATGCTTGCCGCTGCTGAGAAGAATTTGCCAATTGTTGTTCCTGGATGGGAAGATTCAACAATGGGCAATATTTTTGCCTCTTATGTGATGAAAAAAGAATTGAAAGCTTCAACAATGAAGAGCGGCATTGAGTATATGGGCTGGTTAGCCGACTGGTATATTGCTAATTCAGGTGGTAAAGGAGTGGGCTTTTTCCAGATAGGAGGGGGTATTGCTGGTGATTTTCCTATTTGTGTGGTACCGATGTTGTATCAGGATATGGAAATGCAAAACATTCCATTCTGGGGTTATTTTTGCCAGATTTCAGATTCTACTACTTCTTTTGGGTCTTATTCAGGGGCAGTACCAAATGAGAAGATCACCTGGGGTAAATTAGATATACATACGCCTAAATTTATTGTTGAATCTGATGCAACTATCGTTGCACCACTCATTTTTGCTTGGGTTTTGAAGCAATAGTATTTCTTGTTATTAAATGCAAATACTTGGAGAGTGCAAAAAAGATAATTTTAGTAAAATCATTTCTTGGAGTGATTAGGCTTAGTTTTTTGATATAATTTAGAATGATTATAAATTGATAAAATAGGTCATGTTAATGTCATCCATAATTGAATAAACTATACTTTTGTCCACTGAAAATTGTTGGTAAAACAGAACAATCATTTTTTTAATTATACGTTTCAATTTTAAGCATAAATACTCAATATGAGAAGCATCTCATTGTTTTTTAGAAGTGTTACAAAATCACTGATACTGATTTCTTTCCTAAGTTTAGCTGCCTCTAATTCAGCGAGCGCACAGGATGCAGCAGCAGGGGCAGCGATTTTTAAACAAAAATGTACCGCTTGCCATGGCCTCGAAAAAGCGGTAGTTGGCCCGGCCTTAAAGGGTATAGACACAAAGTACGACGAAGCTTTTTTGTTGAAGTGGATCAAGAATGCACCCGCATTCATTGCCTCTGGTGATGCTCAGGCAGTAAAAGCGTCAGAGTACTCTCCGGTTATGATGTCATCCTTTATTGAATTGTCTGATGATGATATCAAGAACATAATCGCTTATGTGAAGGTTGGAGATCCAAAACCGGCAGTAGATCCAAATACAGCTCAGGCTGGTGCAGGTGGCACAGCAACATCAAATGGAGTGAGTAACTTCATGTTATTCGGACTTTTGGCAGTAATTATCATCGCATTTCTTGTTATTTTGGTCCTTAACAAAGTTATACAGACTTTGGAACGAGTTATGCTCCAGAAAAAGGGTACAGCTGTTGAAGAGGAAGATACTGTTGATAAAGATCGTTTTGCAGGATTAAAGAAATTATCCAAAAACAAAAAATTCATTCTTTTCATAGTTCTTTTAAGCGTAATCTTTCTTGGTTCGACCGGATGGAAAGGCATGTGGGAAACAGGAGTTCATACAGGTTATCAACCGGTTCAGCCAATTAAGTTTTCTCACCAACTACACTCAGGAATAAATAAAGTTGATTGTCAGTACTGTCACTCAGGTGCTTATTCTTCTAAAAATGCGAGCATACCTTCTTTGAATGTTTGTATGAACTGCCACAATTATGTGAAAGCTTCAGAAAAATATGATGGTAAAACTTCTCCTGAAATCATGAAGATATACAGTGCTTTAGACTATAACGAGGATACTCAGGTTTACGGTACAAATACTAAACCTGTAGAGTGGATCAGAATTCATAATTTACCTGACCTCGCTTATTTTAACCACTCTCAGCATGTTTCAGTTGCAGGTATTGAATGTCAAAAATGTCACGGTCCAATTCAAACTATGGAAGAAGTTTATCAATACTCTCCATTGACCATGAAATGGTGTATCAATTGCCACAGGGAAACAGAGGTTAATCATAAGGATAATCCTTATTATGATAAGCTAATTGCTGCTCATGATAAATTGAAAAAAGGTGAAAAAGTTACAGCTGCTGTTTTAGGCGGACTGGAATGTGCAAAGTGTCATTACTAATTAAATAATTTTAAGATCACATTACGTATACTTTATATAGCTTGAATGGAAAGCAATAAAAAATACTGGAAAGGTTTAGAAGAGCTGCAGAACACCAAAGATTTTGCTGAAAAGAGCAAAAACGAGTTCGCTGAACCGCTTCCAATAGAAGAAGTTCTGAATGAGGCAGGTTTAAGTACCGTAGCCCCACGACGCGATTTTTTAAAGGCACTTGGATTTGGTTTAGGTGCAGTCACCCTTGCTGCTTGTCAGAAAGTTCCGGTTCATAAATCAATTCCTTACCTGGTAAAACCTGAAGAAATTGTACCTGGTATTCCTAATTACTACACTTCTACTTTCAATGGTTATAGTGTTCTTGTAAAAACACGAGAAGGACGTCCGATCAAAATAGAAGGAAATCCTGATTGTGTGCTAAGCAAAGGTAGTTTAGATGCAAAGGGTCAGGCTTCAGTGCTCGATCTTTATGATGTTTCAAAACTTAAAGGTCCGGTTTTGAATGATGCTGATGTCACTTGGGAAAACATCGATCAATTTGTTAAGCAGGAATTATTAAAGGTAAAAACAGGTGGAAAGAAGATCCGTATCGTTTCTTCTACTGTCAATAGTCCTTCAAGTAAAGCCGCTATTGCTGACTTTACCGCTCAATATCCAAACACAAAACATATTCAGGTTGATGCTATTTCGTATACCGGAATTATCAAGTCTAACGAAAATAGTTTCGGGAAAGCGGTTCTTCCAAGATATCGTTTTGATAAGGCTGATCTGATTGTAAGTTTCGGAGCAGATTTTCTTGGAACCTGGATCTCTCCATTAGAGTTCAGTCGTCAATATGTTTCAAAAAGAAATAATGCCTCTTTAGAAGGCAAAAAAATGTCCCGTCATATTCAGTTTGAAACTGGAATGAGCTTAACGGGTTCTAATGCAGATGCACGTCTTCCATTAAAGCCATCTGAAGAAGGTATTGCTCTTCTTAATTTATATGCTGCCCTTGGTGGTATTGTATCAGGTTCTAGGCCTCTTGCCAATAATCCGAATGCTGAAAAAGCAATCGCGCTTGCTGCAAAAGAGCTTTCAGCTGCTAAGGGTGCTTCACTTGTTGTAAGTGGATCAAATGATGTTTCCATTCAAATAGTTGTGAATGCCATCAATGCTTTATTGGGCAGTTATGGTACAACCATTGATCTTGACAATCCTTCATACCAGTTTGCTGGAAATGATGCAGAGTTTGTAGAGTTCGTAAATGAAATGAATCGTGGCGAAGTAGATGCAGTTTTCTTCTTAAACAGTAATCCTGCCTATGATTTTAATGATGTAAAAGCATTTACTGATGCTTTGAGTAAAGTTAAATTACGTGTTTCTTTTGCCGACCGTAAAGATGAAACAGCTTCATTATGTCAGGTAATAGCTCCAAATCACCATTATTTAGAGTCATGGGGCGATTCAAATCCTGTAGAAGGTTACTATACTATTATTCAGCCTGCAATCAATCCTGTTTATAATACGCGTAATGCTGAGCAGGGATTATTGATCTGGTCTGAAAGTCTAGTTACGGATTACTACCAGTACATACAAAACAACTGGTCTAAATCAGTTCTTGTACAATCAGGAACAACGTGGAAAGAGCTTTTGCAAAAAGGTTCAGTTACTCTTCCTGCAAAATCTGTAGGTGTTTATTCTTTCTCGCGCGAATTGAATTCAGTTGTTCAGACCATTATCGCTGAAAGTAACAGTCTTGCCAAAGGTGGCGAAAATGGAATAGAGCTTCATATTTATCAGAATGTAGCTATCGGCGACGGTAAGGCTGCAAATAATCCATGGTTACAGGAGTTACCTGATCCGGTTTCAAAAGTAACCTGGGATAATTATGCCGCTATTAATCCGAAGTTTGCCGAAAAATTAGGTATAGCTGAATTAGATCTTGTTGAGATAAAAACAGATAAATACAGTGTTACGCTACCGGTATTAATTCAGCCGGGCCAGGCTACTGGAACTGTCTCTGTCGCTTTAGGATATGGAAGAGCTAAGGCTGGAAAGGCTGGCTCAGAAATTGGTAAGAATGTCTATCCATTCCTTCGTCTGGTAAATGCAACCCTGCAGCTATCAACTTCTGCAAGTATAAGCAAGGCTTCAGGTACTTATGAACTGGCTCAAACACAAACTCATCATACCATTGAAGGTAGAAACATTGTTCGTGAAACAACTTTGAAAAGCTTCCTAAAAGATCCAACTGCAGGTACAGGACATGCTCATGTTAATAAATATGATCTATGGAATGAATATGAGCAGCCGGGTCATAATTGGGTAATGGCAATCGATTTGAATGCCTGTACGGGTTGTGGTGCATGTATTGTTGCTTGTAGTGCCGAAAATAATATTCCTGTTGTTGGTCGTGATGAGGTTCGTCGTCGTCGTGAAATGCACTGGATACGTATTGACCGTTATTATTCAATCAATGATGGTGATAACAGAATAACTAAAGAAGAAGAAATAGATAAGCTTGAGAATTTGGATAACGTATCTGTTGTACATCAGCCAATGATGTGTCAGCATTGTGATCATGCTCCATGCGAAACTGTTTGTCCTGTTTTGGCAACTGTACACTCTTCAGAAGGTCTGAATCAAATGGCTTACAATCGTTGTATTGGAACACGTTATTGTGCGAACAACTGTCCGTACAAAGTGCGTCGATTCAACTGGTTTAACTATTGGAATGATTCTCGTTTTGATAACTACATGAACAATGAGTTTACACAACTAATGTTAAACCCTGACGTTACTACCCGTTCAAGAGGTGTAATGGAAAAATGTTCTATGTGCGTTCAACGTATTCAGGCTGGTAAGCTTGCTGCGAAATTAGATAAGCGTAAGTTGAAAGATGGCGATATTAAAGTTGCATGTCAGCAAACTTGCCCAACAAATGCGATCATCTTTGGTGATGGTAATGATCCTGAATCTGAAGTGTCAAAAGCATTAAAGAGCGAACGTACCTATTATGTTCTGGAGGAGATTAATGTCAAGCCAGGCGTTGGATATCAAACAAAAGTTAGAAATACTGTAGAGGTTTAATACAAGAAATTTAATAAAGATATGTCATCTCATCACGAGTCTATACTTAGAGAACCCTTAGTAACCGGTGAAAATATTACCTATTCCAAGGTCACCGAAGATATATTGGTTCCCGTAGAAAACAAACCAAATAAAGCCTGGTGGATCGGCTTTATAGTTTCTGCCATGGGTGCAGGCCTATGGATATTCTCAGTAGCCTGGACCTTTTGGTTTGGTGTTGGAGAATGGGGATTAAATAAAACTGTAGGTTGGGCCTGGGATATTACAGGTTTTGTATGGTGGGTAGGTATAGGACATGCCGGAACCCTGATATCGGCCGTGTTACTCCTATTCCGTCAAAACTGGCGAAACTCAATAAACCGTTCAGCAGAGGCAATGACCATTTTTGCCGTTATCTGTGCGGCTTCATACATTATTTCGCACATGGGTCGCCCTTGGTTATTTCACTGGGCACTTCCATTACCTAATCAGTATGGTTCTTTATGGGTGAATTTTAACTCGCCATTGGTATGGGACGTATTCGCAATCTCGACATACTTCTCGGTTTCTTTAGTATTCTGGTATACAGGTTTACTTCCTGATATCGCTACTATCCGTGACCGTGCAATTGGTACACGTCGTCTTATTTATTCTATTCTTTCTTTTGGATGGAATGGTTCAGTTAAAACATGGCAACGTTTTGAATTGGTATCTCTGGTACTTGCAGGCGTTTCTACACCACTTGTACTTTCGGTACACACAATCGTATCCATGGATTTTGCAACATCAGTCGTTCCGGGATGGCATACAACGATCTTTCCTCCATATTTTGTTGCTGGAGCTATTTTTTCAGGATTTGCGATGGTTCAGACTTTATTGCTAGTAACGCGTAAAGTAATGAACTTTGAAAACTACATTACCATGTTTCATATTGAATCAATGAATAAGATCATTATTCTTACTGGTTCAATAGTAGGTGTAGCTTATTTAACTGAATTATTTATTGCCTGGTACTCAGGAGTTGAATATGAGCAATATGCATTTTTAAATAGGGTAAGCGGACCATACTGGTGGGCGTACTGGATCATGATGACCTGTAACGTTATTTCTCCGCAATTATTCTGGTTTAAAAAGGTACGTACAAGTATTGCGCTGTCTTGGTTATTATCAATTGTGGTAAATATTGGTATGTGGTTTGAGCGTTTTGTAATTATCGTAACCTCATTGCACCGTGATTACCTTCCATCAAGTTGGGTAATGTTCTATCCTACTTGGGTTGATGTGGGGATATTTATTGGTTCAATTGGATTGTTCTTTACCTTATTCCTCTTATTTCTCAGGGTATTCCCAGCCATTGCAATGGCAGAGGTGAAACTCTTACTTAAGAGCTCAAGTGATCAGGCAAAACAAAAGCTGATTGTTGCGCAGTCTGTAGATAAAGGTCAGGCAGAATATTATATTGAATCTTTGAAGAAATATGATAGTATTTCACCTAATTTGCTGAATACGAAAAAGTTTAACGATGAGTAATATAAAATACATTTTAGGTCATTTTGCAGATCCGGATGATATGATGCACGGAATAGATAAGCTTCAGGAAAACAACATCAGTGTTTATGATGTGTACACTCCGATGCCTATTCACGGTATTGAAGATAAGCTTGGGATCAAGCGGTCACACTTAGGTAAGGTGGCATTTGGTTTCGGTATATCCGGAACAATTACTGCAATTTCAATGATCACCTATATGCTAGTTATTGATTGGCCGATGAATATCGGTGGAAAACCACATTTTGCTTTTCCTGATTTTGTACCGATCATGTTTGAATTAACAGTATTGTTTGCAGCATTTGGAATGGTTGGCACTTACTTTTTTGTAAATCACCTGGCTCCAGGACGCGCACCGAGAGTAATGGATTTACGTGCAACCAATGACAGATTTGTTGTTGCAATCGATGCAAAAGAAAATTCTCAGCATGATAAGATTGATGACATTTTAAAAAAAGCCGGTGCTGTAGAAGTTAAGCACAACGAAAGGAAATATGTTAGTTATGAATAAGCTCCTAATAATTTGTACCGCTTTTATAACTGTTGCAGCTGCTACAGTTATTTCTTCCTGTTCAGATAATAGAAGTACGGGATTAGAATATGCACCTAATATGTATGAACCGATTGCTTACAATCCGGATCAGCCAAATAAGAACTTTAAAGACGGTAAGACTGCGCAAAATCCTCCTGCTGGAACAATGCCTGTTGGATTTGATAAGAATGATGCTTACCCAAATACAACTGAAGGGTATCAGGCTGCAAGTGCGTCATTAACAAACCCATTGCCAGTTAGCGTTCCAACATTAGAGCAAGGAAAAACACTCTATCTTAACATGTGCTCTCATTGCCATGGTTTAGAAGGAAAAGGTGATGGTTCAATTGTTAAATTGGGTAAATTTCCTGGACCTCCTTCTTACTCTACAGGAAATTCTTCAAGAGGCGGTTCTATGAAAGACCTTACCGATGGCAAGATCTACCATACTATTACTCATGGTGTAAACCTTATGGGTCCACACAAATCTCAATTATCCCCTGAGCAAAGGTGGAAAGTTGTTATGTACGTTCACGAATTACAAAAATTACAATAGTCAATTGCTAAAACCAGATGGGAAATCATAATCATACTCATAATTTCACTGAAAAATTCACATTTTCGGGAAAATTAAAAACCTGGACCTTACTAGCGATAGTGGTTGGAATTCTTACTATAGCCTTCGGTTTTATTACCGGTCAGCAGGAACGCACCTTTGCCAATTTGCTTTTAATGGCTTATTACACTACTTGTGTTTGTGCAACAGGTTTGTTCTTTATTGCTTTGCAATATGTTGCGCAGGCTGGATGGGCAACTGGATTGATCAGAATTCCGCAAGCCATGTCAAGAGCACTACCTATAGCATCTTTAGTTCTTATTGTTGTTTGTGCTACGGGTCTTATGACACACAATTTATATCATCACTGGAATGCTGAAGGATTAACAGATCCTGCAAGCCCTAGTTATGATAAACTTATTGCAGGAAAAGCAGCATTTTTAAATGTTCCATTCTTTCTTACTAGGCTTGTTCTGTTTCTGGGAACATATAGTTTCTTTGCCTGGTTATTTGCAAAGTACGCTCAGCGTGAAGAAATGGAAGGCGGATTGGTTTTCTATGATAAGAGCTTTAAGTGGTCGGCAATTTTCTTGATTGTTTTCGGATTTACAACTCCGATTTGGGCTTTTGATACGATTATGTCATTAGAAGCTCACTGGTTTTCCACTATGTTTGGTTGGTATAACTTTGCGGCCATGTGGGTTAGTGGCTTATGTGTGATCACACTGATAGTAATCTTAATGAAGAAGGCCGGATACTTATCATGGGTTAATGAGAATCATTTACATGATCTTGGTAAATTTATTTTCGCATTCTCTATCTTCTGGACCTACATCTGGTTTTCGCAGTTCCTTCTTATTTACTATGCTAACATACCAGAAGAAACAGTTTATTTTTATAAACGTTGGGAACCTGAATACCTTCCATGGTTTTGGTTGAACATCATCATTAACTTTGTGGCTCCAATTTTAATTTTGATGGCAAGAGATTCCAAGCGTCAAATAAATAGACTAATGTTCGTCTGTATCATGCTATTGTGTGGGCATTGGCTGGATTATTATATGATGATCATGCCTGGAACAGTAGAATCGCATAGAGCATTTGGAATAATTGAGATTGGTATAGCAATAGGTTTTGTTGGGTTGTTTACATTCCTTACGCTAAGTCAATTAACTAAAAGATCATTGGTGTCAACTAATCATCCTTTCTTAGAGGAGAGTATCAACCACCAGATTTAATCACAGTTATTAATAGCAAAAAGAAAATACTACGAATAAAATGAGGTTAAGAGAATTTTTTAATATCAAAATTATAGCTGCATTGCTGGTCATATGCACAATTACCTTAATGGCTAATACATTATTTGCCATGGTGCAAGACTCTACAGTAAATTCAACAACAGCCGCAATAGATACTGCTGCTAAGTTGGCCGTCTCAGAATTGTCGCCATCCAATGTGCCATTGATCAGTACTGCTGTTGATACTGTTGCTCGGTATAAAAACATGCAACCCCTAGTAGTGACTAAAGACTATTCTGAAGCTTATCGCTCAGGCTCTTATTACCTGCTGATGTTTTTCCTTCTTTGCATTTTTATTGCAATCATTGGAAAAATTCTTAAGGTTTATGAAATAAGCCGTGAGATGCAGGGACAGAAGTCCAAATTTGATAGCAGAAGAATAAATGGTGTCTTATTTGGCATAGCTTTGATAGCAGGAATTTATGGTGTTTACTGGTCCTATTCAGTTCAGGGTCCTATGAGTATCCATGAGTCGGCTTCAGTTCATGGTCTGGATATTGATTATATGTTTAATATAACCTTGATATTAACTACAATCGTATTTATTCTAACTCACATCGCTCTATTTGGATTTTCATTTAAATACAGAGGATCTGAAAACAGAAAGGCATACTTCTATCCTCACAATAATTCATTAGAAAGGATTTGGACAATTACACCAGCTATTGTTTTAACTGTACTTGTATTATTAGGATTCTTTACTTGGAGAGGCATTACTAATGTTTCTCCTGAAGATCAGAAGAAAGCAATCAATATTGAGATTACAGGTGAACAGTTTAAATGGAGTCTAAGATATGCTGGATTTGATAATCAAATTGGTACGCGTAATTATAAATTAACTACACCTACCAATGGACTCGGAATTGATTTTAAAGATCAAAAAAGCTGGGATGATAAGCTTGTAAGCGAGATAGTTATTCCTGTAAATAAGCCTGTCCGTTTTACAATTGGCTCTAAAGACGTACTTCATAGTTTTTATCTTCCTGACTTCAGAGTTCAAATCAACGCTGTTCCGGGTATGCCTACCTACTTTCAGTTTACTCCTCGTTTGACAACTGCAGAGGTGAGACTGGAACGCAATAATCCAGAGTATAATTACGTTTTACTTTGCGCTAAAAATTGCGGTGCAGGACATTATAACATGCAAGCAAAAGTTACTGTGGTTTCTGAAGCTGAGTACGCTACATGGTTAGCTAAACAGGCTCTTTACTACAATGACGATGCTAAAAAAGAGCTTCAGATGGTTAATAAAAAAGCTATTGATCAAAACAATAAAATTGCTTTAAATACTAATTCTATTACAAAATAATTATGGCAAGCACTACCACGCACAATTCAGCTGTACTTCACCAACATGATGATCACAGTCATGATCATGGACATCATAAAGAAACATTTATAACAAAATATATCTTTAGTCAAGATCATAAAATGATTGCCAAGCAATTTCTGATAACAGGAATTATTATGGCTGTAGTAGCAATGGGATTATCAGTTCTGTTCAGACTACAATTAGCTTGGCCAGATAAAAGCTTCCCATTGTTAGAAACATTTCTTGGAGAAAAATGGGCTGAAGGGGGTCGAATAAAACCAGATTTCTACCTGGCTTTAGTTACCATTCATGGTACAATTATGGTATTCTTTGTGTTAACTGCCGGACTTAGCGGAACGTTTAGTAACCTTTTAATTCCATTGCAATTGGGCGCCAGAGATATGGCTTCACCATTCATTAACATGCTTTCATACTGGTTTTTCTTTTTAGCTTGTGTCATTATGATGGCTTCATTCTTTGTTGAAAGTGGACCTGCTAGTGCTGGTTGGACGGTATATCCTCCATTGTCTGCTTTACCTAAAGCCATCAGTGGTTCTGGTACTGGAATGACTTTGTGGCTTATAAGTATGGTTTCATTTGTTGCATCAGCCCTAATTGGAGCACTGAACTATATTTCAACAATTTTGAATATGCGTACCAAAGGTATGGATATGTGGAAAATGCCTTTAACTATATGGGCATTCTTTTTAACTGCAATTGTGGGGGTATTATCTTTCCCTGTATTAGTATCAGCTGTAGTCTTGTTAATATTTGACCGTAGCTTTGGTACAAGTTTTTATCTTTCTGATATTATTGTAGCTGGCCAGATCCTCCCTAATCAAGGTGGTAGTCCTGTATTATGGCAACACTTATTTTGGTTCCTTGGTCACCCTGAGGTTTATATTGTGATTATGCCAGCATTAGGACTTACCTCAGAGGTAATTGCTACAAATTCAAGGAAACCTATATTTGGTTACCATGCCATGGTTTATTCTTTGATAGGAATTGCAGTTCTTTCCTTCATTGTATGGGGTCACCATATGTTTATTACAGGGATGAATCCATTCCTTGGAGGAGTATTCATGATCACAACCCTGATCATTGCAGTCCCTTCAGCGGTGAAGACATTCAATTACCTAGCTACTATCTGGAGAGGTAACCTGAGATTTACTCCTGCTATGTTATTTGCAATTGGTTTAGTATCGTTCTTTATTTCAGGAGGTCTTACCGGTATATTCCTAGGAAACGCAGCTCTTGATATAAATCTTCACGATACCTATTTTGTTGTAGCTCACTTTCACCTGGTAATGGGTTGTGCTGCAATTTTTGGAATGCTATGCGGTGTTTACCACTGGTATCCAAAAATGTTCGGACGTATGATGGATGAGCGTTTAGGATTCCTGCATTTCTGGTTAACTTTTATTGGTGCCTACCTGGTATTCTTCCCGATGCACTTTATGGGCCTTGATGGTGTTCCTCGTCGTTACTATGCATTTACTGAATTTGCATTTATGCAGGAATGGTTAACCGTCAATGTTTTCATTACCTGGGCTGCAATTATTTCGGCACTTGCACAGGTTGCTTTCTTATGGAATTTCTTTTACTCTATGTTTTATGGTAAGAAATCATCACAAAATCCATGGGATTCAACCACGTTGGAATGGACAGCTCCGGTAGAACATTTACATGGAAACTGGCCTGGAGAAATTCCTTCAGTTTACCGTTGGCCATATGATTATAGCAAGCCTGGCCATCATACAGACTTTATCCCTCAAACTACACCTTTCTCTGAAACAATGAGCTCCAATCTTCCACATGATTTTGAAGATAATCCTGAAGCTGAACGTATACAGGAGGAATGGGAAAGAAATAATGCGAAAAAGCCAAAAGCTAAGGAGCAAGTTTAAATAATAGACCTATCAATAATATAAACAGGCAGTATTTATTACTGCCTGTTTAATTAAAGGATGTTTCTTGTTTGCATTTTGAAGAAAAAACTATAGCGCTTTTCTATAATCAGCTTAGCTTTTCGCCTCTCAAAATGTATTGTTAATTCAATATCATTATTCTTTAGGGTAGATGATATAACCTTGGGAAATACCATTTAAAATATATTTCCTTAGTACTTTTACAGCCAATCTGACAGAGCTATTTTTCAGTTTTGCAAATCAGGCAATTAAATTTTGTGAAATAGAACATAGAGTGAGGAATTTCATATCCGATTTCAATAAGTTAATAAAATTAAGACTTACGATGACAGTCGTGTTCTCTGCTTCGATCTGTTTTCTTATGGGAAGCAGGTTTCAAGGGGATATTAACTGGTTTAATTGGATGATTCTAACGATTGGAGGATTTCTTGTAACAGGTGCGGCAAATGGTTTCAATGAAATTATTGAAAAGGATCTGGATAAGTTGATGAAACGAACGATGGACCGCCCCATTCCTTCGGGGAAGATGACAACCGGTCAAGCTTTGGTTCTTAGTCTTGTTATGGCTATTACAGGTACATTAATGTTGGTTAACCTTAATTTTATAACAGGTGTATTATCGGTATTGTCCATATTTTTATACGCTTTTGTATATACACCTATGAAGAGGAAATCGCCAATTGCTGTTTTTATTGGTGCTTTTCCTGGTGCTTTTCCTCCTTTAATCGGTTATTTTGCATCATTTAATGAACCAAGTATTTCATGGATACCTGTAATACTTTTCCTCATTCAATTTGTATGGCAGTTTCCACATTTTTGGGCTATTGCCTGGGTACTTGATGAAGATTATAAAAGGGCTGGATTTAGATTATTACCTACAACTAAACAAGATACAACC
>Ga0208960_1001100_pt1 | contig 14616 bp, 11 predicted proteins | sample GreLakmeON33MSRF_FD_187703 | JGI IMG/M metagenome (GOLD analysis project Ga0208960, IMG submission 187703) | Freshwater lentic microbial communities from great Laurentian Lakes, MI, USA - Great Lakes metaG ON33MSRF (SPAdes) | ecosystem: Environmental > Aquatic > Freshwater > Lake | place: Great...
CGTCACTCCCGCCATTAAATTTCAGCAACTACGTTGGTTAGAGCGCTTATCTGTCACGCTGGTAGGTCGCGAGTTCAAGTCTCGTCACTAACAGCCATTTTTCTTTTTTTTAAAAATATTTAGATATTTATTGAGCTTTGATAAATAAGGCTTGAAGACGCTTCGTTTAATTTTCACGAGTTTAAAAATTTGGTTAAAAAAACTTTAAAATCAAAATTGTAGATATTTTAAATAAACACTCATAGATAACTTGGATTGATTGATGAATTTAAATTTGAATCAATTGAGTGTTTTTATTTATGAATTTGATGAAAATTTAATTGTTAAATTTACTTTAAGAGTTACCCTATTAAGATCTTTTTTATTCCAAAAAAAACCCTCTAAAAAAACTAGCAACATAAAAAATATGATTTCTGAAATCTCTAAAGTGGATAATAAATTTTTGAAAAAAAATAAAAAAGAAATAAAAGAAAAAGCAATTGAAGTTACTCTTTGGGAAGCAGCAAATAAACTTCGAGGAAGCGTTGAGCCTGCAGAATATAAACATGTTGTACTCGGATTAATTTTCTTAAAGTTTGCCAGCGACAAGTTTGAAGAACATAGAGCCAAACTCATTGCCGAAGGCAAAGACAAATACGTTGAAATGGCTGAGTTCTACAATATGAACAATGTGTTTTTCTTAGAAGAAACTAGCCGTTGGAGTTATCTGATAAAAAGAGCCAAACAAAATGATATTGCCTTGCTCATTGACACCGCTTTGCATGTCATCGAAAAAAACAACAAAGCTTTGAAAGGTGCATTGCCTGATAATTACTTTTCTCGTTTGGGATTAGATGTAACTAAATTGGCTTCATTGCTCGACACCATTAATGATATTGACACTACCAAAGATCCTAAACATGATGTTGTCGGCAAAGTTTATGAATATTTTCTTTCCAAATTTGCATTGGCAGAAGGAAAAGGCAAGGGAGAATTTTATACGCCCAAAAGTATTGTAAATCTAATTGCAGAAATGATTGAACCTTATAAGGGAATTATCTATGACCCCGCTTGTGGTTCGGGCGGAATGTTTGTGCAATCTATCAAGTTTATTGAGGCACATAATGGCAACAATAAAGAAATTTCTATTTATGGTCAGGAATATACCAACACCACTTATAAATTGGCAAAAATGAACCTTGCGATAAGAGGTATAAGCGGAAACCTTGGCGAAAAAGCAGCAGACACTTTTGCAGACGACCAACACAAAGACCTGAAAGCTGATTTCATAATGGCAAACCCACCTTTTAATCAAAAAGATTGGCGAGCAGAAAACGAATTAAAAGACGACCCACGTTGGAGAGGTTATGACGTGCCACCAAAAAGCAACGCCAATTATGGTTGGATTTTGAATATGGTTTCTAAACTTTCCGAAAACGGAATTGCAGGTTTTATCTTGGCAAATGGTGCTTTAAGTGGTGGTGGCGAAGAATACAAAATACGCAGAAAATTGATTGAAAATAATTTGGTGGAAGCCATTTTGGTATTGCCACAAGATATGTTTTACACCACCAATATTAGTGTTACAGTTTGGATATTGAACAAAAATAAAAAGGCTCATAGCCGAAGCATTGGCGATGAGAAACGCCATTACCGCAACCGTGAAAAAGAAATTCTATTTATGGATTTACGGCAAATAGGCGAACCATTTGAAAAGAAATTTATCCAGTTCAGTGAACAGCATATTAAAGACATTGGCAAAACTTACCACACTTGGCAACAAGAAAAAAATAACTACAAAGATGTTCCCGAATACTGTTACTCTGCTTCTTTTGATGAAGTAGCCAAAAAAGATTTTTCTCTAGTGCCAAGCAAATACATTGAATTTGTAAACCGAGATGAGAATATTAACTTTGACGAAAAAATGCAAACACTGAAAGGCGAATTTGCCGATTTGCTGAAATCTGAAATCGATTCAAAAAATGATTTACTAACCGTATTTAAAGAATTGGGTTATGAAATCAAATTATAAAAAAATTGGTGAACATATTCGACTTGTTGATGAACGAAACAAAGGCTTGCAAATAAAACAACTCTTGGGTTTAAGTATTTCTAAACAATTTATTCCTTCTGTTGCCAACATTATTGGAACAGATATGGAGAACTATAAAATCATTCGTAAAAATCAATTTGCTTGTAGCACAATGCAGGTAAGGCGTGATAAAAAAATGCCAGTTGCCCTACTCCAAGAAGTTGATGAAGCTATTATTTCACAAGCCTATCCAATTTTTGAAGTAAAGAACGATAAAGAACTTTTGCCCGAATATTTAATGATGTGGTTTACTCGTTCTGAGTTTGACCGTGAGGCATGTTTTCACGCTGTTGGAGGCGTAAGAGGAAGTTTGGAATGGGAAGATTTTGAAAATTTGCAATTACCAATTCCCCACCCTGACAAACAAAAAGAAATTGTAAAAGAATACAACATCATTCAAAACCGCATAGCCCTTAACCTACAACTGATACAAAAACTGGAAGAAACTGCACAGGCGATTTATAAAGCTTGGTTTGTGGAGTTTGAATTTCCTAATGAAAACGGAAAGCCCTATAAAAGTAATGGTGGAGAAATGGTCTGGAATGAGGAATTGCAAAAAGAAATTCCGAAGGGGTGGGAATTAATTCCATTTGGTAAGTATATTTTCTATCAAGAAGGACCTGGTCTTAGAGAATGGCAATGGACCGATTCAGGAATAAAAGTAATAAATGTTAAAAATATATTTTACGATGGAACGGTAGACACAAATAATTCATCACGTTTCATTTCAATTAAGGAATATCAATCTATTTATTCACACTTTTTAATTGATGAAGGTGATATTGTAATTGCTAGTAGTGGGAATACTTATGGTAAAGTAGGGAAGGTTCTTTCTGATGATTTGCCATTACTTATGAATACAAGTGTCATTCGATTTCACACTTCAAATAAAAAATTGATGCCTAACTCATTTGTTCAGATATATCTATTTTCTCCTCAAATGAAGGAACAAATTGAAGCATCAATTACAGGTTCTGCACAACCAAACTTTGGGCCTTCTCATATTAAGTTGATGAAAATTTTATATTCAAATCAGGAGTTGCTATTACATTTTAACACAATTACGAAACCAATCCTTGATAAAAAGGACTTGCTTAATAAAATGAATAAGTCACTTGAAAAGCTCAAAGATTTGCTTCTTTCCAAATTAGCGACCATAGAAAATTAAGAATGAAATTCACTGAAGAAAAATTAGAACGAGCATTTACCGAGTTATTGGGGCAAGAAGGCTTTCCCCACCACTTAGGCATTACGATTACTCGTAAGCCTGAAGAAGTATTGATTGAAGAAGATCTGCAAACATTTCTATTAACACAATACGCTGGTCAAGGCATTACGGTAAACGAAATAAAATCTATTATTCTTCAACTCAAATCCCTTTCTGCCTCTGACCTATACGAAAGCAACAAAACATTCTTAAAAATGCTTTCTGACGGTTTTATTCTTAAAAGAGAAGACCGTAATCAAAAGGATATTTACATTCAACTTATCAATTATGCGGGATTAAACAAACACCGCCAACCCGAAGCAGACCAATTAATTTCTGTTGCAACCGAACCTGTTGGGGCAAATAATTATTTGCCCCAACAAGACAATAACATTTACAAATTCGTAAACCAATTAGAGATTTTTGGTTCAGAAAAACGTATTCCCGACGGCATTGTTTACATCAATGGTTTGCCTTTGGTCGTCTTTGAATTCAAATCCGCCATTCGTGAAGAAGCCACTATTTACGATGCTTTCAAGCAATTAACGATTCGTTATCGCAGAGATATTCCTGAACTTTTTAAATATAATGCCTTTTGCGTTATCAGCGATGGCGTAAACAACAAATCAGGTTCATTCTTTGCTCCTTACGATTTTTTCTATGGCTGGCGACGAGTGGCGGGTTTGGCAAAAGATGTTGATGGTATTGATAGCATGTTCACGCTCATTCAAGGAATGTTTAATAAAAATCGTTTGCGTGATATTATTCGCAATTTCATTTACATTCCTGATAGCTCCAAGAAAAACGAAAAAATTGTTTGTCGCTATCCGCAATATTATGCCACAAGAGCATTGTATGACAATATCAAAAAAGCCCAAAAGCCCAATGGCAACGGAAAAGGCGGAACTTACTTTGGAGCTACTGGTTGCGGAAAAAGTTTCACAATGCTTTACTTAACAAGATTGTTAATGAAAAGTGAATATTTTGAAAGTCCGACCATTGTTTTGATTACCGACCGCACCGATTTAGATGACCAACTTTCGGGGCAATTTACCAATGCCAAAAACTTTATTGGCGACAATACTGTGGTGAGTGTTGAGAGCAGAGCCAACCTAAGAGAATTAATTCAAGGCAGACAAAGCGGAGGCGTTTTCTTAACCACCATTCACAAGTTTACAGAGGACACTCAATTGCTTACCGATAGACCCAATGTGATTTGTATTTCTGACGAAGCACATAGAAGCCAAGTAAATCTTGACCAAAAAGTAAAAGTTACAGAGAAAGGCGTTACTAAAACTTATGGCTTCGCCAAATATTTACACGATTCATTACCCAATGCCACATTTGTAGGTTTCACAGGAACTCCAATAGACGCTACGCTTGATGTGTTTGGAAGAGTTGTTGATGCTTACACAATGACGGAATCGGTGAAAGATGAAATCACCGTTAGAATTGTTTATGAAGGCAGGGCAGCCAAAGTGTTGTTGAATAATTCTAAACTCAAAGAGATTGAAGATTATTACGCCAAGTGTGCCGAGATTGGAAGCAATGAAAATCAGATTGATCAAAGTAAAAAAGAAATGGCACAGATGCATGCCATTATTGGCGACCCTGACCGCTTAAAAGCTGTCGCCGAAGATTTTGTAAACCATTATGAGAATAGAATTTCAGAAGGCTCAACCGTAAAAGGCAAGGCAATGTTTGTGTGTAGCACAAGAGAAATTGCTTATGAATTGTATAAAAACATCATTGGAATAAAACCCGAATGGAACGAAATACGCGAAGTCGAAGAAGGAGTAGAGCTTACCGATAAAGACAAGCGGGAACTAAAACCAATTGAACGAATCAAACTAATTGCCACCAGAGGACAAGATGACTCGAAGGAAATGTATGATTTGCTGGGAACAAAAGACCAACGCAAAGAACTTGATAGACAATTCAAAAACGAAAAATCGAATTTCAAAATCGCAATTGTGGTTGATATGTGGCTCACAGGTTTCGATGTGCCGTTCTTAGATAGCATTTACATTGATAAACCAATTCAACGCCACAATTTAATTCAAACCATTTCTAGAGTAAACCGCAAATTTGAAGGTAAGAACAAAGGTTTGGTAGTGGATTATATCGGCATCAAAAAACAAATGAATTTGGCGTTGAAGCAATATAGCGAAGGTGACAAAGACAATTTTGAAGACATTGAAGAATCCATCATCATCGTAAAAAATCATTTAGACCTGATGGCTAAACTTTTTCACACGTTTGACAATTCAAAATATTTCAAAGGAACAACAATTCAGCAATTAAACACTTTGAATTTGGCCGCCGAATATGCACAACAATCCAAAGAATTTGAAACTCGCTTTATGGGCTTCGTTAAAAGACTGAAAGCCGCTTATGATATTTGCGCAGGAAGTGAAAAATTAACTCAAATAGAAAGAGATTATACTCATTTTTATCTGGCGGTGCGTTCCATCGTTTTCAAACTCTCCAAAGGTAATGCGCCCGACACCGCACAGATGAATGCCAAAGTTCGGGAAATGATAAAAGAAGCCTTGCAAAGTGAAGGAGTAGAAGAAATTTTCAAACTCGGTGACGAAGCAGAAACAAAACAAGACATTTTTGATGAAAATTATTTAGCGAAGATTGATAAAATCAAATTACCAAATACCAAAATCAAATTACTTCAACAGCTACTTGCAAAAGTAATTGGTGAAATAAAAAAAGTAAATCGCGTAAAAGGAATTGACTTTACAAAAAAAATGCAAAGCTTAGTTGAGCGCTATAATGACCGCGATGCCAACGATGTTTTAAAAAGCGAAGTTTATGAAGAAATGGCAAACGCCTTGACAGATTTGATTTGGGAGGTTCACAAAGAATTTTCTTCGGGTGATGAATTGGGGATAAACTTTGAAGAGAAGGCGTTTTTTGATATACTAAAAGAGCTTTGCGTAAAATACGACTTCAAATATCCTGAAGACAAAATGATTGAACTGGCAAAAGCTGTGAAAGATTTAGTTGACGAACAAGCGAAATTCCCCGACTGGAACAAGCGAGACGACATCAAATCAGCATTAAAAGTTGGACTTATTCTTTTGCTTGACGAGTTTGGCTATCCTCCAGTTGAGCGTGATGAGGTTTATGTGGATATATTTGAACAGGCAGAGAATTTTAAAAAAAATCGAAGCAAGAATTTAGTTTAGTGATAATATAATTATATCAAATCCATTAATTAAATTTGCTAACGTTATAATTTTTTAAAAAATTATTCGAGATTTTTTATTTAAAAATCCCCAAAAACCCCTTTACAAAATTTCGATTTCTTTATTATAAATTATTTGGTTATTGAAAACCCCCCAATAACAATTCAAAATCATCGTAAAAAACTAAAAACCACAATATGAAAAACCAAAACCAAATTAAATTATTTGAAAATAAAAAAGTGCGAAGCCACTGGGATAGAAACCAAGAGCAATGGTATTTTTCAATCGTCGATGCGATCGAAATATTAACCGAAAGTCCACGACCAAGAAAATATTGGAATGCACTTAAAACTAAACTCAAAAAAGAGGGAAGCGAGTTGTCCCAAAATTTGGGACAACTTAAAATGCCATCAGAAGATGGTAAATTTTACAAGACCGACGTCGCCATAACCGAACAGCTTCTTCGCCTCATTCAATCGATCCCCTCGAAAAAAGCTGAGCCATTTAAATTATGGCTTGCCAAAATTGGCAGTGAAAGATTAGACGAAATGCAAGACCCCCAAATAAAGATAACTATCCAACAATGGGTATTATTTTATAATAAAATTTATCGAAAAAAATAGTTTGTTAAAATGGTCAATTTTAAAATTGAAATGGCATTAGAATTTTGAAAAAATAATTCAGATTTTTTCTTGTATTAGAAAATAAAATTCATAAAGTTTTTTACATTCTTAATTTAAAAATGTTTTAAAGTTTTTTTTGACAATAAAATTATAAATGAAAAAAATTATATGACTTCAGTTTATAGTGATCCTTTGCATAGCGTAATCACTCCAGATGATACTGTACCAACAAAATCTTCGCCTTATGCTACAATTACAGCTGAAATGACTACTCCTGCAACAAATTCAACTACACAAAAATCAACCGCTACTTCATTAACAGGATTACAAACAACTTTAACACAGGAAAAAGAAGACGCTAACTTCTGGAGAAAAATCAAAAACGATGAATTATGGAGAACAGTGTTTGAAGATGATGCAGAATCTAGTAAAATTTATGCAAGTCTTACTCGACAACCTACGCAAGTTGCTAAGCCTACGGCACCAGATTTTATACAAACCACCCTTAATAACACTCGATATAGTAACCATGGCGCCCCAATCATGGCAGCGCCACCAAGAAATACTTCAATACAAAATCATCATCTCCTAGAATCTGCACTATATGCGTCAGGTCCGGGATGTTTACAACTTACAAGAAATCAACAATCTCATCATTCGGCTAATCTTAACCCACACCCAAGAATAGAAATTTATAATTCACAGCAAAATCAAAGTTTGCAAACCGGAAGATCATCATCGCAATTATATCATGAACCTCACAATTCTAATCAGCAATACCAATTACCAAAACCATATTATCCTCAACAAGAAATATTCGTCTTTAAAAACATTCAATATGGCCCGTTACTAGCAGCACCACCACAATATCCTAAATTTATTGCCTACCAAAATCCATATAATCCTGCAGAATTACCACGCTCATCATATGCAGGAAATCATCTATCGCTAACACATTTACCCCATTCTCACTTAAGTCCTCCAGCAGTATTTGTAGATCCCACTAAAAGTCTACCTCAATTAATGGCACCTCTCGGATATTCATTGCAATCAAAACCTTTATCTCCAATATTATTTGTAAACCCCATCGCCTTGCAAACGCCGACTCAACAATATGCGATGAAGCATTTAGAATCAAGGCGTACGACACTACCACTACCTGAAACAATATTTGCAACCCCCGCCATGGAACCGCCGATTCCACAACATATGACGGAACATTCAGCACCTAAATCCGGTCACCCTTTATGTTCAACTTTACTCTCCTCTTTCTTTTCCTCTTTCTTTTCCTCTGTCGTTTCCTCTGTCGTTTCCTCTTTCGTTTCCTGTGTTTTAGGAACTAGGTTTTCAAAAAGTACAAATCCAGATCAAAAAGGAGTAGAGGGAGAAAAAGAAGAAACTGCAAGTACTAAACCTATTAGTGAACGTCTTCCTCCGATACTTATAAAACCTAGTACCGCTCCGAGTCTTCAAGGACGCATTACTGATCAGCTTTTGCCAAAAGATAGAAGTGTGGCGCCCGCCGCCTAAATAATTTTTAGACACTAGCCTAGAAACACATTTTTGTCATGTTGCAATTGAAGAGTTTTGTATTTTGCACTTCCTTCCGGCATATGCGCTGACAGCTTAATCGTCACCACAAATTTGAACATTAATAAAATATCATTCAATCCAAAAAAATTAATTTATCGGGCCTTTAACGATGAAAAATGGCACCCCATCATTTCCCATAAAAATGTTAAATTAATTAAAATATTTTTTAAATTTTTCTTGTTTTTTGATTTGTGTTCAATATTCTAAATATAGTAATTTATAATAGAAAATCCTTCGCTTAAAAGTTAAAAAATTCATTAAAATATTTTCAATTAGAGACGGCATTATATTTTAACACAAAATAACAGTTACAAATCTAAAAAATATTTATTATGACAAGAGGTGGTTATCGAAAAAATGCAGGCAGGCCAAAGGGCAATGGCAAATATCAAGAACCAACTAAACCCGTCAGAATTCCGCTTAGCTTGCTCGGAAAAATCACCGATTACATCGAAAATAAAGGCTTTAATTTACCGCTTTATAATTCGACGGTAAGAGCGGGATTCCCCTCGCCCGCCGATGATTACATCGTCGAAAATATCGATTTGAATAAATATTTAATCAAACATCCCACCGCCACTTTTTTAGTTAAAGTTGCCGGCGATTCGATGATTGACGCCGGAATTAATCCCGATGATATTTTGGTGGTCGATCGCAGTTTGGAAGTAAAAAATGGCGATATTATAATCGTTGCCATCAATGGCGAGTTGACGGTAAAAAAATTATCCAAAACCACTAAAGGCGTTTTTTTAATGCCCGCCAACAAAAAATATCAGCCGATTCCGCTTCACGATTTTAACGATAATATAATTTGGGGAGTGGTCACCAATGTGATTCACAAATTATGAAAAATCACCCTTATCAAAATTTAAATCGGCATACTAAATCGGTATTTGCTTTGGTTGATTGTAATAATTTTTATGCATCTTGCGAGCGGGTTTTTCGTCCAAATTTACAACAAAAACCCATCGTGGTGTTGTCGAATAATGACGGCTGTATCATTGCTCGCTCCAATGAAGCCAAGGCTTTGGGCATCGAAATGGGCGCGCCATTTTATAAATTTCGTCAATTAATTGAAAAAAATAAAGTCGCGGTTTTTTCTTCTAATTACACTTTTTATGGCGACATGTCGAATCGCGTGATGAAATCATTGCAAATGATGGTGCCCGATCTTGAAATTTATTCAATCGACGAGGCTTTTTTGCGACTCGATAATATTGCTTTTGACGATATTATAAATTTATGTTATAAAATTCGTTTTAATATTAATAAATGGCTTGGAATTCCTACTTCCATAGGCATTGCCAGCACTAAAACTTTGGCAAAAATTGCCAATCAAATTGCCAAAAAAAATCTTTATAATTTGGCACCTAATCATCTTTGTGATTTACGCGATGAAAATTTACAAATAAAAGTTTTAGCGCAAACCGCCGTTCAAGATGTGTGGGGAATTGGCAAGGGCATTTCCACTAAATTAAATGCGATTGGCATTGAAAATGCTTTGCAGTTGCGTCAAGCTGATTCTAAACAAATTCGCAAAATCCTTGGCGTTGTTGGCGAAAGAATTGTTTACGAACTTAACGGAATTTCGTGTTTGCATCTCGAAGAAATCGCCCCGCGTAAAAATATTTTATCGTCAAAATCTTTTGGCAAAAATGTCACCGCCAAATCTGATTTACAAGAAGCCGTCGCCAATTACGCGGTGCGCGCTTGCGAGAAAATGCGCAAACAAAAAACTTTAGCTCAAGCGATTCATGTTTATATTCGCACCAATCCATTTTCTAACAAGCCTCAATATTGCGCTGGCAATGCTATTAGCTTCGCTTCGCCAACTGATAATGTTGCAGAAATTATAAAATCGGCGTTAAAAATTTTAGAGCAAATTTATCGAAAAAATTATGAGTATAAAAAAGCTGGAATTATGCTTTTGGACTTAGTAAAACAGGGTGAAAATGAACAAATTAATTTATTTCAAAATGATCTTTTTTTAAATCAAAATATTAATGAAAATGTTAAAAAATTTGATGACAAAAAAACCGAAATTATTCAAAAAACTTTAGAAAAAATTAATCAAAATTTTAGCAAAAACACCATTTTTTATGCCATTCAAGGAACCAAGCGAAGCTGGCAAATGCAATGCAATAAGCGTTCACAACATTACACGACAGATATCAAAGAATTAGTAAAAGTTTATTAAAAAAATTCATTGATATAAATAAAATTATTCATGAATTAATTTTTGATAAATATCTAAAGTTTTTTGTTTTAAATCCACCAAATCGTAATCATTATAAATTACAAAATCAGCTTTTTTTATTCGCTCTTCGTCGCTAATTTGTTTATTTTTCAACATTAAAAATTTGTTTTTTAATTCATTTATTAAATCTGAATTAGAATTTTTTAAATCAGCTACAACTCGTTGAATATAGCGGTCTTGACGCAGTTTTTCATCAGCAATAATCGCAATAATTTTGTTAGTTTTATATTGATTTGATTCAAGTAGAAGCGGAATATTTATTACTACAAAATTTGATTTTTTTTGTAAATTTTTTTCTAAAAAATTTTGATAAATTTCACGAATTTTAGGATGAATAATTTTTTCTAAAATATGAATTTGCGTTGGATTTTTTGATATTAATGCACTTAAAATTTTGCGATTAATAATTTTTCCATCAAAACTTTCTAAGAAATTTTGAGCAACTAATTTAATAATTTCTTGATCTTGTAAATATAGATTGTGAACTACAGCGTCAGCATCAAAAACCTCTATTCCGAGTTCATAAAATATATCAGCAACAGTGTTTTTTCCAGAGGCAATTCCCCCACTCAAGCCAATAATTTTCATGCCATTTTTATTGTAATTCATGCGGAATTTTTATATTACAAAAATTAAGTTTTTCGCGTAGATTATTTTTCATTTTTTCAAGATTTTGGTGCGAATCCGCTTCGCATCGCGCCACTAAAACCGGTTGAGTATTTGAAGCGCGAATCAGCCACCAACCTTCAGAACTATGAGCTCGGATACCATCAATATCAACAAATTTTTCGTTATTTTTATGTAATAAATTTTTTAAATCTTCAACGATTACAAACTTTTTTTCTTCGGAAGTTTCGATTCTGATTTCGGCGGTAGAAAAAGTTTTTGGCAATTCTGCGCGCATTTGCGCTAAACTTTTTGAAGAGTTCGCTAAAATATTGATTAAGCGAATCGAAGCATAAAGCGCATCATCAAAACCATAATATTTATCGGCAAAGAAAATATGTCCCGACATTTCTCCCGCAAGGCTCGCGCTTAATTCTTTCATTTTAGCTTTTATGAGAGAATGCCCCGTTTTCCACATCACCGCTTGACCTCCTGCTTTGGTGATTTCAGCGAATAAAGAACCGCTAGCTTTGACATCGGCGATAATTGTGGCGCCATGTTTTTTTGCTAAAATTTCGCGTGCGAAAAAAATTAATAATTGATCGCCCCAAATAATTTCCCCATCGCCGTCAACTACGCCAATTCTATCGCCATCGCCATCAAAAGCGATTCCGAAATCACATTTTTGCGACTTAATTACCGCAATTAAATCTTGTAAATTTTTGGCATCGGTTGGATCGGGATGATGATTGGGAAAATCGCCATCAATTTCATTAAAAAGTAAAATATGTTCACCATAAATTCTTTCTGAAAGCTTGGTCATAATCTCTCCGGCCGAGCCATTGCCCGAATCCCAAACGATTTTTAATTTTTTTTGTCCTTCAAAATTTTCAACTTCATTGAGTAAGCCACTATCGCTTAGCGTCATTTCGCAATCATTAAGCAAGCGATTTAAATATTTTTCACGAATATCGAATGTTGAAACAGAGCCTTCGGCGTTTACAAAATCTTGATTTTCAAGAATTTTTGCCAAACCTAAAATATCAGCGCCATGAAAATTTTGATTTTTTATCATCATTTTAAAACCGTTATGATCCTTAGGGTTGTGAGATCCCGTGACCATAATTCCCGCATCAAGATTTAATTCATAAACCGAAAAATAAAGCATTGGCGTCGGCCCCAAGCCAATATCAACAACTTCAATGCCACTATCACATAAACCTTGAATCAATCTCTCTTTAAGAATTGGTGAGCTTACGCGCCCATCGCATCCAACCGCCATTTTATTTTTATTATTTTGGTGAAGAATTTTGGCAAAACAACGCCCAACAAAATAAGCATCATTATCAAAAACTGTTTGATTATAAATGCCTCTAATATCGTATGCGCGCAGGATTGAAGAATGAAATTTGTGAGTCATAAATTAAGTAATTTTTCCATTAATTGGCGAAGATGGCGAAGCAAAATTTTTCTTTTCCATTCTTCCCGCTAAAAAAGCCAACCTACCCGCTTCAACCGCTAATTTCATGGCCCGGGCCATCAAAATTGGATTTTTAGCTTTGGCAATTGCCGTATTCATTAAAACACCATCACAACCTAATTCCATGGCGATTGATGCATCAGAAGCCGTGCCGACTCCGGCGTCAACTAAAACTGGCACTTTAGATTGCTCAATAATAAATTGAATATTTAATGGATTTTGAATTCCAAGCCCAGAGCCAATCGGCGCCGCCAAAGGCATAATCGCACAACAACCAATATCTTCAAGTTCTTTGGCAACAATCGGATCATCGGAAGTATAAACCATCACCTCAAAACCCTCTTTAATCAAGAGTTCCGAAGCTTTAATGGTTTGGATAACATTTGGATAAAGGGTTTTTTCGTCAGCTAATACTTCGAGTTTTACTAAATTCCAACCACCAGCTTGACGCGCTAAACGCAAGGTTCTAACCGCATCTTCGGCGCTAAAACAGCCCGCGGTATTTGGGAGATAAGTATATTTTTGGGGGCTTAAAAAATCTTGCAACATCGCCTCGCCTTTTTTCTCGATATTGACACGACGAAGTGCAACCGTAACGATTTCGGCGCCCGATGCGTCAATGGCTAACGCCGTTTCTTGAAAATCTTTGTATTTACCAGTTCCGACCAATAATCGTGAATGAAATTTTTTACCAGCAATTTCAAAAAAATCATTTTCTAAATTCATAAATTTATGCCAAAATAAATTATGCTAAACCAAATTGCGCGGGGAAAATTGCTATTATAATTGAAACCAATGGAGCCACTAAAATCATGCCATCGAGACGATCCAAAACTCCGCCATGTCCGGGGATAATGTCGCCCGAATCCTTTACTCCAAAAATTCTTTTAAATTTTGATTCGAGTAAGTCGCTCAGTTGCTCAACGATTGAAATAATCACACTAACAACCAAGAAAAATAAGATTGAGCCTGGAAAAATTATTGAAGAAATAACACCTATTCCCATGCTTGCAATGACTCCGCCAATCAATCCTGACCAAGTTTTATTAGGACTAATCGCGGGCGCAATTTTGGCTCCACCCAAAGATTTTCCGGCAAAAAATGCAAAAATATCCGTCGCCCAAATTATTGCGAACATCCAAAATAAAATTTCATTATCGAGAATTCTAATAGAAACCGCGCAATAAAGAGGAATCGAAATATAAAGAAAACCGATTAAACGCCACTTCTTTTTATTGGGCATTTTATGCGACATTTCTGACCACTCAAACGCCATTAAAACCGCAATAACTATCGCTAAAAAAATGAATAATTTTTGGGAACTAAAAATGGCAAATAATGCAATTGGAATCATCACTAAAGAACTTATAATTCTTTTGCGAGTGTTGTCGGTAGGGTCAAGATAATGAACTTGAGCAACTAATTTATTAAAAATTAGCAAAGTAAAATTATAAATCGTAATTGGTAGTTTTAAAATTTTATCTTTTTCCATATCGTCTCTCTCTTTTGTTAAAATTATTAATTGCTTTAATTAATTCAAATTTATCGAATTCTGGCCAAAATTTTTCACTAAAATAAA
>Ga0208960_1001102_pt1 | contig 14602 bp, 15 predicted proteins | sample GreLakmeON33MSRF_FD_187703 | JGI IMG/M metagenome (GOLD analysis project Ga0208960, IMG submission 187703) | Freshwater lentic microbial communities from great Laurentian Lakes, MI, USA - Great Lakes metaG ON33MSRF (SPAdes) | ecosystem: Environmental > Aquatic > Freshwater > Lake | place: Great...
TCAAGAACTGTCGAAGGGCCAGTGGTTGTGAGCTCATCAAGTCCGCCACCGTGCACGACCCACGATGACTTCGAACCATGCAGTCGTAAAGATGCCAACATTCTTTCGGCGACCAATGGATTTGCCACACCAATCAGTTGGCGCTTCACGCGACCAGGGTTAGCCATTGGTCCAAGCAAGTTGAACACAGTCGGCACGCCGATTTCGCGCCGTGATGGAGCCGCGAAACGGAATGCGGGGTGATAACGCGCTGCTAAACAAAATCCCATACCCGCGCGTTCGACGCACTGTTTCACGCCTTCGGGCGACAGTTCAACTGCAACTCCTAATGCTTCAAGGACGTCGGCAGTACCACACTGCGATGACGCAGCGCGTGCTCCGTGTTTGCACACCGGCACACCAGCACCAGCGACCACGATTGCCGACATCGTGCTGACGTTAATTGAATGACTGCGATCGCCACCGGTACCAACAATGTCAATCGCTCGCTCACGGGTCGCTTCATCAAGTGGAACCAAAGTGGCAGCTTCAAGCACTGCATCAAGTAATCCTGAAAGTTCTTCTGGTGTTTCACCTTTGGCGCGAAGCGCAACGACAAAACCAATGAGCTGAGCAGGAGTCGCAGAACCCGACAAAATATTGGTCATGGCAGCTCGCGCATGAGCCGCATCAAGATCACGACGATCAAGCAGTGAAGAGATCAGTTCGGGCCAGCCACCAATTGATTCAAGGGCGATTGATTCAATAGTCTCTGAAGTCTGGGGTGCCTCGGCCATGCGTCTGAGGCTAGCGAGACGCGTTAGGCAGTGCGACGGCGTTGCCGTATGAGGCGACGACGTTCGCGTTCAGAAGTGCCACCCCAGATTCCGACTTTTTCTCGACTGGCCAACGCGTGCTCGAGACACGAGATACGAACATCGCACCCGTGGCAGACCATTTTGGCAACATCAGCCTGATCTTCGGTTTCTGGAAAGAACATTTCTGGGTCAAGACCCCGACACGCTCCCAGCGACCGCCATATGACTTCCATTGGTTTCCCCTAGTGATTTCGACCCAAGCAATGGGAACGACTTCTCTTAGAGCGAGACAATAGAAGGCTCTTGTACGTTTGTGAATAGGCAAGAAAAAATAGCCCTGTGACCTGCCCTGATTGGGCTCAAAAGCTAACTCAGGGGCGTAAGTCGGCCAAGAATTCAGCAAGGTTCGCCGCTGAAAGCTCGATTTCTTCTAAGTAATCGGGGTGGTTGCAGGCCAGGACTGCCCCGCCCTTTGCCAAGGCTTCAATGTCGTCGCCCGAGAACTCAAACTGCACATAATGAACCGCTGCCGTGACATAGTCACGGGTCAATTGGCTCTCGTGTTGCGCTTCGGTCTTGGCTGCAACTTCACGACCATTAGATAGGCGAAACACAATTGAGCCCTCAATACCCACAAGCTTGGGGAGCCACTCTTGCATTTGATCTTCACTGGTCAACTCAATAAACAAAGTCGCACACAGTTGACCCGGTTCGGGGATCATCGGATTGTAGATATCTATTTCGCCTTGGATCTCTTCATCAGTCGATAGCCGTTCAACACGCGACATCTCTTGAATCTGGTAGCGGATCGTGTCGCGATTTTCGAACATCACCGAAACAATTGTTCCGAGTGACAGACGACGACGCTGTTTGAGCGAAAGAACTCGAGCTTTGAATTCTTCGCGCTCACGCTCATAGGCACGAACATCGGCGATATCTGACAATGAAAGTTTACGGGGGGTCAACGTATTCATGTGATTCTCCAGTTTCAGAATTACTTGGGGGGTTGTTCTTCGGGAATTCCGTAGGCGCGTGCCACCAACGAAATGGGATGCAATGACACGCGTCCGGTTTGTTCGTTGATTGCACCGTTAGCAAGATGGCAATCGCCAGTCACGACATCGCCATCGGCCTTGATGATTTCGGCGGCAAGTTTTTGACCGATCGGAATGGAGAGTTCGGCGTTTTCTGCACGAAGACCCCACATGCCGTCGATACCTGAACACTGTTGAACAAGTTTGATCTTGGCGCCAGTGAGCTTCATCAAGTCACGGCTCTTCAACCCAATGTTTTGCGCACGCAAGTGACACGGTGTGTGATAGGTGATGGTCTCGGGAACATCGCCGTTGAATTCGGTGTCGAGCGCTGTTCCATCAGCCTTATGCACTTTCATGAGGTACTCACTTGCGTCATAAGTATTGGCTGCAACGAGTTCAGCATCTGGCCCACCGACGTAGTCGAGGTAATCCTTTTTCAGGACATAGCCGCACGTCGGTTGAGGAACGACAATGTCATTACCTTTGCGCACGGTATTCGCGAGCGCCTTGACGTTCTTCTCGGCGATCTTGGTGAAGTTGTCAATATCGCCACTGTGCAAGAACGGAGCACCACAACATTGTGTCGTATCAGCCAACGTGCATTCAATACCGTTGCGTTCATACACCTTGATGAGGTCGTGACCGACTTCAGGAGCCTGGTACTCAACAAGGCATGTGGGGAAGAGCGCAACGCGTCCCTGGCGCTTGCCAAGTTTCAATTTCGGACGGCGATTAAACCAGGTTGTAAAGCGTTGCTTCGCAAAAGGTGGGAGTACGCGTTCGCTGGAAACACCAGAGGTCACTTCAATCGCTTTACGAATCAGCGACCCCGGTTTTGCGCCCATCATCTTGTTCATTAAAGGAGCAGTCGATGTGGCAACTTTGCCAATCAGATCGGTGCGACCCATCACGTTCGTGGTGACCTTGTCACGCAGTGACACTTGATCGTTGGTGTGGCGCATCGCGTCAGCGCGCAACATCAATCGTGGGAAATCGAGCTCCCATTCACTCTGTCCGGGGATATACGGACAGTTGACGTAACACAGTTTGCATTGAAAACATTCGTCAATGACTTGGTCTTGTTGAGCCGGCGTCAACCGCCCGGCATCTTGATCGTCGTGCTGATCAATGAAATCAAAAAGAGTTGGAAAGGACGTGCAGAACTTAAAGCACAGACGGCAGCCGTGGCATAGGTCGTATACCCGAGTGAGTTCGTCGCGCACATCTTTCTCGTCGAGATACTTCGGATGCTTCGGATCGTAAGTAATCGTCATGGGGAAATCTCATTCGGGTTGATATTGCGGAATTAGAAAATTTTTACTGAGCTCATTGGGGTGCTCGGTATGAACCGAGCACCCCAATGGCTATTCAGACAATGAAACTCAGAGAGCGTCAAGGCCCTGCTGGAAACGACCAGCATGGCTCTTCTCGGCGCGAGCCAAAGTTTCAAACCAGTCGGCGATTTCGGCAAAGCCTTCGTCGCGAGCGGTCTTGGCGAAGCCCGGGTACATCTGGGTGTACTCGTACGTTTCGCCGGCGATCGAAGCCTTAAAGTTGGCTTCGGTTTCACCGATGGGCTCGCCCGAAGCGGGGTCGCCAACTTCGGCCAAGTAATCGAGGTGACCGTGAGCGTGTCCGGTTTCGCCTTCGGCGACTGAACGGAACAATGCAGCTGCATCGGGGTAACCCTCAATGTCGGCCTTCTGTGCGAACCACAAGTAACGACGGTTGGCCTGGCTCTCGCCGGCGAACGCCTCCTTGAGGTTTTCGTGAGTCTTGGTGCCGTGTAGGCTCATGACTATCTCTCTTTCGTGTGTTTTGGTTGTTGTTTTGCTGAACTTCTTGAGCGCAAGACGCTCAAGAAACCTGTTGTCAATTCAGGCGCATTTTGCGCATGAACCGTGGAACAAAATCGAAGTTGAATCAACGGCGAAACCGTCAAGACCATCAATGCTTAAATTCTGCGAGCCCGCGACATAGACGTCGCGCACATCACCACACATTTCACATACGACGTGATGGTGATCGTCGACATTTGGATCGAACCGAACTGCACCCGCACCGACATCAATCAGACGCAACTCACCCATTGAGGCAAGGTCGGTCAAGGTTTGGTAGACGGTGCGCAACGAGATACCCGGCATTTGAGTGCTGGCGTCCGAAAAGAGCGCCTCGGCAGTGGGATGCATCGTGTTGCCATGCATCAGGCGGAAAAGCAATTGCCGCTGAGGAGTGACCTTCAGGCCATTGGCTCGAAAAGCTTCGGTGAGCTCGGTAGGTGATTTCACAAGGTCGACCTTAGTGACAGGCCGTGCTAGTTAACAATTCATGCAGATTAGCAACTCGTGAAATCTGTCTCACAGGGCACCTTGGGGCGTGGCGCGGTACTCTCGCCATGTGCCCAGCATGCGATCCCCCCACCAGTTCAATCGATCGGCCATGCGTGAACGCCTTGCCGCCGAGCAATTCGACGTCATTGTCGTGGGCGGGGGCATCACCGGTCTCGGCGTGGCACTTGATGCCGCGTCTCGAGGTTTACGGACTGCGCTTGTCGAGCGCCACGACTTCGCTTCAGGTACATCATCAAAAAGTTCAAAACTGATTCATGGCGGACTGCGTTATTTACAACAAGGTGAAGTTCGTTTGGTGTACGAAGCACTGTACGAACGTCAACGCTTACGTCGCAATGCACCGCACTTGGTGTCACTCCTCCCCTTCTTGCTACCGATTCTCACTAAAGACGGAATCGTGTCGCGCAAAATCGCGCGCGCCTTAGGTTCGGCATTGTGGATGTACGACATCACAGGTGGCGCACGTATCGGCAAAATTCACCGGCGACTGCGCAAACAAAAGGCTCTAGCCCATATGCCCACTATGCCGAGTCAGCGTTTGGCTTCGGCATACATCTATTACGACGCGCAAGCAGATGATGCTCGCTTATGTATCACCATGGCGCGCTCTGCCGCCGATCATGGAGCAGTGGTGATCAATCAGTGTGCAGTGACCAACATTTTGCGATCTGGTTCCGGACAAGCAAACGGCGTTTCAGTTTTATGTGATGGCCAAAGCATTGACGTTCGCGCCCATGTGGTCATCAACGCTGCCGGCGTGTGGACCGATGCAGTTCGCACGCTCGAAGAAGGCATCGACCCCGACACCATTCGCCCAGCCAAAGGCGTTCACGTCACAGTGCCGTGGGAAAAAGTACGCAACGACATTGCGGTCATTATTCCCGTCCCGAAAGATAAGCGCAGTTTGTTTGTCGTGCCGTGGGGCCCGAAACCTGACGGAACCTTTACGCACACCTTTGTTGGCACAACCGATACCGATTACCAGGGTCCGATTGATGATCCACAGTGCACCAAAGACGACATCGATTACGTTTTGCGCGCGCTAAACGCCAGTGTGACAACGGGAATTACAGCAGAAGATGTCACTGGGGTTTGGGCTGGATTACGTCCACTCGTCAAACAAGTCAACGCCGAAGACGGAACTGGTAAGGGCGGGAAAGCGTCACGCACTGCCGACCTCTCACGTCGACACCTTGTGCTCACCGGTGATTCAGGAATCATCACGGTGACTGGCGGAAAACTGACGACATACCGCGAGATGGCTCAAGACACAGTTGATGCAGCACTCAAGGTTCTCGAGCGAAACTCATCAGAATCCACCCGTACTAAAAAATGTCAAACGAAAAACCTCAAACTTCACGGTGCTCGTGGCTTCAAAGAACCGCGAAGCGTTGGCACTCCCGAGGCACACTTAGCGCATCGCTACGGATCAGATTCTTCACTCATTCATGACCTCATCGCGTCTAACCCTCAATTGTCTGAGCAACTAGTGCCGGGCTTGCCCTACATCAAGGCCGAGGCTGTCTTCGCTGTGGTGTACGAAATGGCACTCACACTTGACGACATACTCTCGCGGCGCACGAGGGCTCTTTTGTTCGACCGCGAAGCTGCTCGTCTTGCATCTCGTTCGGTCGCAGACATTGTTGCTCCATACGCCGGCTGGGATGATGAACGAATTCAACGCGAAGTGCAGGTTTTTGTTGAAATCTGCGAGCACGAAGCGACCATGGGCACGTTGCCCGAAACAGAACTGTATTCCTGAGCGGAGAATGACATGAATAGCAAGACTTTTTCTCGTGAGATCACATCACCAATTGATCTCGAGCAAAATGAGCAATCGCCAGCACGAAATCATCTGCAACATAAAACAGTTGCGCTGACGTCTCAACAAATATCAGCTCTCCAGAATATTTGCGAGACCATCACTGCCCCAATCGAAACAGCTCTCGCGAGTCGTGATTGGTGGCCACTCACGATGCATTGGGCTTTGAAGGGCGAAGTTCCGGTGCGAGCTGCAGCAATCTGTCGGCCAACTTCAACCGAACAGGTTTCACATGTGTTGTCGTATTGCAATGAACATCGTCTTCCGGTGACGGCAGCCGGTGGTCGTAGCGGAGTCTGCGGAGCATCAATACCGCTGTACGGCGGAGTCATTTTGGATACCACAGCCATGCAAGGCGTCGTATCCATTGATGACCAATCATTGACTGTCGAAGTCTTGCCCGGGACATTCGGACCCGATCTCGAAGAACATATCCAGTCGTTGGGTTTCACTGTTGGGCACTATCCACAAAGTTTTGATATCGCAACCGTTGGTGGTTGGGTCGCATGTCGAGGCGCAGGCCAATACTCAACGCGATACGGCAAGATCGAGGACATGGTGGTCGCCCTTGAAGTAGTCCTTGCCGATGGCCAAATCATCAAAACCGGTGGTTCTCCGCGCGGTGCAAGTGGCCCCGATCTCAATCAGTTGTTTATTGGTAGCGAAGGAACTCTCGGCGTCGTCACTCGCGTCTGGTTGAAGTGCCATCCAGTTGCCACGCTCGAACGGCGCGCCGCATTTGGATTTGCAACATTCGAAGATGGCCTTGACGCTTGTCGTCGCATTATGAGGCGAGGCGCGACTCCAGCGGTATTGCGTTTGTACGACGCACCAGAAAGCCAACGTGGCCAAGGCGGCGACGGAGTGATCTGCGCTCTTCTCGTTCTTGACGAAGGCGACGTCGCATCGGTAACAGCCTCAATGAATATCGTCGAAGAGGAATGTCTCGCAACGATCGGGTGCGTTCCTCGCGACATCGAAACAGTTGAACGCTGGATGCACCACCGCAATGACACCAGCGCCCTGCAGGCGTTGACCAAAAAAGGTTTCGTTGTGGACACCATGGAGATTGCTGCTCCGTGGTCGACCCTACCCAAAATCTTCAACGCAACTCGCGAAGCAATGCTCAAGGTTCCTCATGCCCGGTCGTCTACCTGTCACCTTTCGCACAGTTACATCGACGGGGCGTGCTTGTATTTCACGTTTGCCGCCAACCCTCCGACTGAAGAAGTTGAAAAGACTTACGTTGCACTTTGGGATGCTGGCACTCGTGCTGTTCTCGCCAATGGCGGCAACCTCAGCCACCATCACGGAGTCGGGATGAATCGTTCACGTTTTGTCCGCGAAGCTCTTGGTTCAGCGTTCGGAGTGTTAGTTGCCATGAAAAACTCTCTTGATCCGCAAGGAATCTTGAATCCTGGCAAGATGGGATTACCGCTCCCCGATTATTTGGAGGCAACGCAGTGGCCATGAGTTCGACCTCGTCAGGTTCAACCCCGTCTCGTTGGGATACCCAAGCAATTATTTCGGGTGCGTCCGTCGCCTTAGTTTTCGCAGTTCCATTTTCGATCGCTGCGCGAATTTTCTCTGATAGCGGTATCGCTGTGATTTTGTCGTTGTGCGCCGCAATCGGCTTCTTGTTAGGCGCAGCGGTCGCGGCGTGGCATCAACAACGCCGCACTCCGCTTTCGCACGCAATTGTCACAGCTGCATTGAGCTACATCATTCCGCAAACGGTCTTCATCATCGTCAAGTTGGCACGTGGCGGCGAAGTGCGATGGCTTGGTGTCTTTTTTAACTTGACCGTCACCTTGACCGTTGGAGTGATTGGTGGGTTCATCGGTTCAACAATGCAAAAAAGCGGCGCTGTGCCTAAAGGACGACGCTCGTGAGTACGTCAATCCTTGTCATTGACGTCGGCACTAGTGGTTTACGGGCCGCAGTCGTTCGGCCCGATGCGACCGTTACTGCTCTTCACTATCGCGAATTCTCACCCAGTTCGCCTTTCGCGGGACTCGTTGAATTTGATGCGGCAGAAATGGCCCGTTTGGTTCTTGAAGTTGCCCATGCATCACTTGCCGAAGCTGGCGCGGTTGCTGCAGTTGGCATCACAACTCAGCGGGCTTCCACAATTCTTTGGGACCGATCAACTGGCATACCTCTCGGGCCTGCGTTGGGTTGGCAAGATTTACGCACTGTCGGCGAATGCATCATGGCTAAAGCCGAGCACGGTTTGTCGCTAGCACCCAATCAAACAGCAACCAAAGCAGCGTGGCTCCTCAAGACATACGTTGGTGACGAACAAGCGATTGCGGCGCGAGCACATGATCTATGTATCGGCACCGTTGACAGCTGGATTGCTTGGACGCTCTCGCAGGGGAATCTTCACGTCACCGACCACAGCAATGCTGCTGTCACCGGACTCGCTGATGTTTTGTCGTATGAAACCATCAGGTGGCACGAGCGCGCGTGCTCGGTATTAGGTGTACCAATCTCGATGCTGCCCACACTTGTTCCATCATCAGGGGTCATCGGCGATGCGACAGCCCTTCCTGGTTCGCCCCCGATCGCATCGATCGCCGGCGACCAACAGGCATCACTCATCGGTCAATCGTGTGTTCGACGCAATATGGCGAAATGCACTTTTGGTACTGGCGGCATGATGAACGTATGTCTCGGCGACAGCAAGCCCGACTCCGCTGAGCGCAGTCGAAACGGCACATTCCCAATTGTCGCATGGAGCCAAACAACAAGGTCACGTGACGCGTCGCCCTCGGTCACCTGGGGTGCCGAAGCAATCATGCTGTCGGCCGGAACCAACGTTGAATGGCTCCGCGACGACATGGGTCTCATTTCCTCGGCAGAAGAAAGCGACACTGTCGCCCGCTCGTGTGAATCAACCGATGGAGTTGTGTACGTTCCAGCGCTTTTGGGTCTCGGAACTCCGCGCTGGGACTACGGAGCCCGTGGGGCGCTCTTTGGACTGACCCGAGGAACAACACGACCCCACATCGTTCGCTCCGTCCTTGAAGGTGTTGCTCATCGCGGGGCCGACCTACTCGAGGCCATCGAAACCGATTACCCCGATGTCGAGGTCCCCGAGATCCGAGTCGATGGCGGCATGAGTCGCAACCCCACGTTTATTCAGGCCCTCGCTAATGCCACTGGTCGACCAATTTCGGTGTCACCCGTCGCCGAGGCCACCACCGTAGGTGCGGCATATCTGGCTGGTTTAGCCGTCGGAACATGGTCAGATCTTGATGAAATTGAGTCTTTATGGACACCACACTCCACCGTCGACCCGCAGTCCAACTACGATCGAAGTGCAGTGCGAGCCCAGTGGGAGCGAGCTGTGACCCGTGCCGCCGGATGGATCACCGAACTTTCAAGTCTCGACTTCTAGAGTTTGGAGTTGCTCTTGCCCCTCTCGGCACACAAGGCTAGAGAGAAGAGTTTGTGAAAGGAACCCCCGTGACCGCTTCGAAGATCATTAGCGATAGCCCTGTTCGACCCACTGAGGCCGACAGCGAGCTCCTCGCCTCGGCTCAAGCAGCCGCTTTAGCAACCCGCGATCTGTATCAGGCTGCCGTTGCCGCTGGTGCGACCGGAGACCATACGGCCACCTTCGTCTCTCTCGCTGCTCATCACGATGCCTATGCCCAAGCGATTTCTTCGCTCATTGGTCGCGCCGCCCCTCAGGCCCGCGATGACGAACTCTTCTCGGCGAACAAGAGCGACTTCGAATCTGACGCCACGACTGCAGCACTTGCCGCCCACACTCTTGAGAATTCTCTTGTTGCTGCCCACACCGAACTCGTCGGAGCACTCGAAGGAACCGAAGGCGCAGCACTTATCGCGTCAATGGTTGTCATCGAATCTCGACATGTTGTTGCGTTGGCCACAATTGCCGGCAAGTCACCAGTTGGCGACATTGATTTGTTTTTAGTCACCCCAGAGGCTGCACAAGCAGACGCTCAGACCACGACGCCCGTCGCTTGATTCGGAGAACATCATGAGCAACTCAAATCGCGAAGAACTACAAGCTTTCTCCAAGATCGTGAAAGCAACTCAAGGTGCCGATTTCGGTCCTGCACTGCAATCATCTTTGTCTCGCCGTCGCTTCTTTATCGCCGGTGGCGCAACGATTTCATTTGGCGCACTACTTGCCGCGTGCGGTGGAACGACCGACACTGGAATCGCCCGAATCGGTGACTCACCCGAAAAGACCGAATTGGTTGATGCACCGGTGACTGACATCGCTTTATTGCGCACCGCAACGTCGCTTGAACACAATGCGATCTTCGTCTACGAAACTGTTGCTGCCGCTGGATTGTTATCTGGCGATGCCGCAACGTTGGCTGCTCGATTCTTGAGTGACCACAAGGCCCACGCCGAAGCAACCGCTTCGCTCACCGAAAAACTGGGCGGCAAGGCTTACAACGAACCCAACCCGCGCTTGCAATCGATTTACATCGAGCCCGCATTGCGTCTAATCACTGGCGATGACGCCTCCGGCATTCCTGTCACCGAAGATCCGATCGCCGACGTATTGGCTTTGGCTTACGCTCTTGAAACAATTGCTGGATCGACCTATCAGGTTTACGTGCCAATGCTGGCCGATGCTTCATTACGGTCGGCTGCGATCGGAATTGGCGAACAAGAAGCTCGTCACGCCGCTGTCATTGGTTCACTCCTTAACCCCTCACGTTTGGTCTCAACCTTTGGCCTCTCAATTGCTGCTGAGTATCAAGAGGAAACCGATGTTCCGGCTGCCGCCTACGCAGTTCCCAGCGCGTTTGGCACCAAGGCTCCTGTTCCAGTTGTACTTGGCGCCCCCGACGAGTCGGGAATCCGCACCTCGCTCAACTTAGAAACACCAAGTTTGAACTCGATGGTGTACGAATACGTTGACGGCGAGTGATTTTTCGGTCGTACACTTCACGCTGACAGTGAGTGAGTTGGGTAATCGCGGATGACGTGAGTCATTCGAGGAAAGTCGGGACTCCGTAGGACAGAGTGCTGGCGCGAGCCAGGTGGGGGCGACCTCACGGACAGTGCAACAGAGAGAAACCGCCGATGACTGGGCAACCAGCACAGGTAAGGGTGAAACGGTGCGGTAAGAGCGCACCAGCATGTGAGGCGACTCGCATGGCTTGGCAAACCCCATTCGGAGCAAGGTCAAGCAGAGGAGACGGGCGGTCCGTCCATCCGGGTAACCGGAAACTCCTCGGGTAGACCGCATAGATGGATGGTTACCGGATCGGGGCAACTCGATTCACAGAATCCCGCTTACAGACTGACTCACTGTCACCAACAATCTTTAGTGATCGTCGCGCGCTAGTGCTGCTGCCCGTACCCGTTCGAGTTCTTCGAGTTGCATCGGGTCTTTCAGTGAGAGCAGTCGAGCGTAGAACTTCAGCCCACGCGCTGTGCCAGTGACGCGTACCGGGATTCGATCACCTAAATCAGATCCGAAACCACGCGGAATATCGACGTTGTATACGCCAGCCTCGTGCAGGTCTGACTCATCGGCAGCAAGAGCGGCACTTTCGTATCCGCCTAGGCCGAACTGCTCGGCATCCACGAAAAAAGTGAATTCAGTGACTGTTTCCGCGCTCATATCTTCAGATTGCCACAAGCACAAACCACTGTCGCATTGGGCTGAACAAGTCTGAGCACCCTTGCGCCAACTACGGTAAGAACTCATGAGTACGTTCAATTTTGATTCAATTCCCCATGTCGCCCTATCTGAGATCGACTTTTCTTCACCAGAGTTCTGGCTCAAGGATCGGGCGTTCCGTGAGGGCGCATTCAAGACGCTGCGCGACGAATCGCCCTTTCAATATTTTGAAGAAGCCGTGATCCAAGGTTCACCATTCCCCCAAGGTCCTGGGTACCGAGCCATCACCCGCCATGACGACATCTGGCATGTCAGCCGAAACCCGCAACTGTTCTGCAGCGGTAAAGGTTCAAATATTGGTGACCTACCAACGGAGATGAATGAATTCTTCGGCTCAATGATCAACATGGACGACCCCAAGCACTTCCGTTTGCGCAACATCGTGTCGCGCGGCTTTGCTCCCAAAGAAGTTGCCCGCATTGAAGATCAAGTTCGGTCGCGAGCCGAGAAACTCGTCACTGATTTACTTGAACGCTTTCCGCAAGGCGAATGTGATTTCGTCGAAGAAGTCGCCGCCGCACTCCCCCTCGAAATCATTTGCGACATGATGGGAATCCCCGAATCAGATCACAAGCAAATCTTCCACTGGACCAATGTCATCCTTGGCGTGGGCGACCCCGAGTTCGGTTCATCGCTTGACGACTTGATGAAAGTCGCCATTGAAATGTTTTCTTACGCCCAGGCACTGGGCGAAGACCGCGTAAAGAATCCACGCGAAGACGTGACTTCAGCAATGATGAACGCTGTCGTTGATGGCGAACGCCTCACAGCCCAAGAATTTGGATCGTTCTTCATCTTGCTCGTCGTCGCTGGAAACGAAACCACTCGTAATGCCATCAGCCATGGCATGAAATTGTTGACTGATCATCCCGATCAAAAAGCTTTGTGGTTCAACAACTTTGACGCTCACACAAAAACCGCTGTTGAAGAGATCGTGCGTTATGCAACGCCAGTGATTCACTTCCGTCGCACGGTCACCGAAGACACCGAACTTTCGGGGCAGAAATTAGTTGCCGGCGAGAAAGTCGTGATGTGGTACTGCTCAGGCAACCGTGATGAGCGAGTGTTTACCGATCCATTCAAATTTGATATCACCCGCACATCTGCAACTCCGCAAGTTGGTTTCGGTGCCGGCGGACCACACTTCTGCCTCGGTGCCAACCTGGCTAGGCGCGAAGTTTCGGTGATGTTTGACGAAATCCGTCGACGTATGCCCAACATGCGCACCACCGGTGAACCCGCGATGCTACAAAGCGCATTCATCAACGGCATCAAGCGCATGCCCTGCGCCTGGAACTGATCAGTCGGCAGTAGGGGCTTCGCCCATGTCGCCGCGCACATAGTGGCGACGACATAGCAATTCATAACGGACAACATCACCAAACATCGGTGTTGCCACATCGCTCGTGTCGCCCACAACAACAGTTTCACCTTCGTAAACCACGACGCCGTTAACCACTCGCGCATTGTGAGTGGCTCGTGAACCGCACCAGCAACGAGCTTCGACCTGCATTTCGACGCGCTCGTTGGCCACCTCAAGCATGCGCTTAGTCCCTTCAAAAAGAAGGCCTTTAAAGTCGGTAATCAGACCAAATGCGTAGACATCGACGTTGAGATCGTCGGCGACGCGGGCCAACTGATCACATTGGGCAATTGAGTAAAACTGCACTTCATCACACACGACAAAGTCAATCGGCATACGCGACTGCGCCAGTTCAAACAAATCAATATCTGGCGTGACTTCAACCGCTGGTGCCGAGACACCCAACCGACTCGTCACCTGAGTCCCATCACGATCAAGTTTCGTGAGCAACAGTCCTTGACGATCACGAACTGCCAAATTGTGATGAATCTGCAGCGCCAATGTGCTCTTTCCCGAGCCCATAGTGCCAAAGCTAAACCGCAGAGTTGCCATACCGACGACAAACTTAGTCGCTGGTGGGCCTATTCGTTACTGTCACCTGATCGCTCGGTGAGAACATCGGCGACGACAGCGAAGTGATCGCTGGCTTGCACTCCCCCAACCGGTTCAACTCCGGCAAGCCATACTCGAACTGGATTTCCTAGTGGCTTCGGTCGTGGCCAGGTCACAAAGAGATAATCAAGTCGGCGATTGGGCCAATTGGCATTCGCCAAATACTCATTACGATCGCCCCAGGTGTGTCCCGATCCATCGCCCTTGAGTTCCCACATATCGGCAAAAACAACATTGCGATTCTTGACTGCAGTTCGTCCAGTCAACCGACGAATTTCATCGCTATCGGGTACGGCATTGAAGTCGCCACCAATGAGCACTGGAAGATCAGCGGTTGGGTCATTGCGTAAAGTCAGCACAAGATCAGAAATAGCGTCCACTTGCAGCTGACGAACATGCGATTCATCAAACCGATGATCAAGATGTGTACCGATCACTGGCCATTCACCCCACGGTGTATCAAGAATCGCGTACAGGGCACGACGATGTGCTGGTTCGCCTGCCGCATCTGGAAGTTGCACTTGCCCAAATCGGACAATTGGCCATTTCGACAAAATGGCGTTCCCCATACTCCAAGGACTGGTCGTTACCGCCGCGTGGTAACCGAGTTTGGCCGCCAAATTTTCCGCTTGTCGTTCGGTCGTATGAACTTCCTGCAGAAACAAAACATCGGGATTCTCAAAAGCAATAACTTGCTCGATCGCAACTTGTCGCTCTTGCCATGGCCCAAAGTGATGCCAAATATTCCAGGTCATCAACCGCATCATTGACAACTTTCAGTTGGCGACTTTGCGCGAGTCAAGGCGTCGCACCGAACTCACTGGAATAAACCGGAGATCTGCCGATGGAGAAAATGTTCCCTGTATGTCGACAATGACCCGAGTCGCTGACGAGGTATACACGCAGAAAGATCCATCCGCGTCGACCGGCACGACTGCCA
>Ga0208960_1001104_pt1 | contig 14592 bp, 17 predicted proteins | sample GreLakmeON33MSRF_FD_187703 | JGI IMG/M metagenome (GOLD analysis project Ga0208960, IMG submission 187703) | Freshwater lentic microbial communities from great Laurentian Lakes, MI, USA - Great Lakes metaG ON33MSRF (SPAdes) | ecosystem: Environmental > Aquatic > Freshwater > Lake | place: Great...
CTTTTGTTAACACCCGCGCAAAAATAAATGTACTAAATTTTAGACTATATTTGTAAATATGAAAGGAAGGCCACGAATACCAACCGAAATTAAGATTTTAAAGGGAACCGTCGAGCGCAGCAGGGAATTGCTAGCGCCGATGGTTGTAGAATTAAGCGAAGGCGTGCCACAACCTCCAGCGCACTTAAACGCTTTGGGCTTTGAGTACTGGGATGTAACTTGCAGGGAGTTAAAAAATAATCATTTGTTAACTGGCGTTGACTTGGGATTAGTTGCGGGATACTGTAACGAGTTAGGACTTTATAAAAAAGCCTGCGGAATAACCGAGCAAGAGGGGGAAGTTGTATTAAATCGTTTTGGCGATAAGGTTATTTCACCTTGGTACGATGTTAGAAGCCGAGCACTTAAGCAAGCTACACAAATGGGCCAACTCTTTGGAGTTACGCCAAGCGCACGCGGCAAGATTGAAACAGGCAAGCGCGCTCCAGCAAGTAAACTAGAACTATTGCAAAAATCTAAAATAGCATGAAAAAGAAAATTGAAACAACCGAGCCAGTCGAAGTAACGGCGGGCGTAACCTTTCGCTTAGAAGTTAGCGGATTGTATTTTATTATTTGCCGCGCACAGGGCGGCGCGTTTAAGCCTTGCGGAAAGGACGGGCTTTGGAGTTCAACGCCTCACCTTTACAGAAACCAATACCTAGCACAGTTAGCTTTAGATTTTTTCTTTGCGAATAGCTGAGCAATATATTGAGCAAGTAGTTACTGGGCGCGTAATTGTGTGCGAACATGTGCGCAATGCAGTCAATAGGTATCTAATAGATCGCGGGAACGGTTGGGCGTTTAGTGAAAACTACGCGCAGCACGCCATTGACTTTATAGAACAGCTCGAGCACTCGACTGGAGACTATGCGGGCAAGCCGTTTAAGTTAGAAGGGTGGCAGGCATTTATAATTTGGAATCTGTTTGGGTTTCTTAATCCAGACGGCTCGCGAAGATTTACGCGGGCTTATGTAGAAGTACCCCGAAAAAATGGTAAATCTACTTTTAGCTCTGCGGTTATGCTTTATGGCTTAATGGCCGACGGCGAAAGCGCAGCGCAGGTTTATAGCGCAGCGACAAAGTTGGACCAAGCTATGATGGTATTTGCAGAAAGCGTAAGGGTTTGCCAAAATGCAAGCTGGCTATCTGAGGCGCTGACGGTTAACAACTCTGTAAACAATAGGCGTATACTTTACGGCCAAAGTATTTACAAGCCCCTAGAGTGGAACCCAAGTAAACAGGACGGACTAAATACGCACTTTGCAGTTATTGACGAATACCACGCGCACCCTAACGACGAACTTTATAACGTATTGCGCAACTCAATGGGGGCTAGACGGCAACCGTTGTTATTTACAATTACCACAGCGGGCTTTAATCGTGAGTCGCCGTGTTATAAGCACCGCAACTATTGTACCTCGGTTTTATCTGGGGCAATAAAGGATGATGCTTTATTCAGCGTCATTTATACGCTAGACGAAGGCGACGACTGGACCGACTCGGCGAACTGGGCCAAGGCTAACCCTAATTGGGGAGTAAGTGTTTATCCGCGTCAGTTAGAGCAGGCGCTAACCGAGGCTAAGGAATTTGTACACAAAGAAGTTGAATTTAAAACTAAGCTGCTGAATGTGTGGACCGACACGGCTCTAACTTGGATTAATGACAGCACTTGGATGGATTGCGCTGAGTCGCAAGAGTTGGAGGGGATTTGTTACGGCGGATTGGATTTGGCAAGCACAGGGGACTTTTGCGCCTTTACTTTATACTGGCCTGAATACTCGGCTATTCGCACTTGGTACTTTTTGCCAAGCGAGGCAGCCTATAGGCGAAAGGATGCAGCAGGCGCAAGTATAAGGCAATGGATTGCAGACGGCCAGATAATTGCAACCGAGGGCAACGTAACGGATTATAATTTTATTAAGGCTCAGATATTAGAACTTGCGCAGGAGTTTGAAATAAAGGACATTGCCTATGACCGCTTTAATGCTTCGCAGCTTGTTATTGATTTACAAAACGAGGGCTTAACTATGTTTCCTTTCGGGCAGGGGTTTATTTCAATGAGCAGCCCAACTAAGGAACTGGAGCGCCTAGTAAAAGACGGCAGGCTTAAACACGACGGCAACCCAGTTACCCGTTGGATGATGGGCAATGTATTACTAGCTAACGACCCAGCAGGCAATATTAAGATTAACAAAGCAAGGAGCGGGGATAAGGTCGACGGGCCTGTATCTATTGTAATGGCATTGGGCACGGCTATGCAAGACGCTGCCAAAGAAAAAAATTCAGACTTTTGGTTTATATCGCTATGAGATTTGTTGACGACTTCATGAATAAGTATTATTTTAACCTCCCTAAGTTTCGCACTTATGAGGACGCCTACAACGCAACCGAGGCCGAGTATCTAGAAAGGTACGGAGTAACTCGTTATAAAAATTACGACGTATTTCGCTCTGCCCTCAGCAGGTGGCTAGCGCAAGGTCGGAATAAATAAGATTTGTTAACATGGCAAAATTAAAGCAGTTGTAATTTGCGGGCCATGAATTTAAGATTTTGGGAACGTAAAACAGAAAAGCGGTCTATGCTATCGCAGCCTGCTGACTGGTTTGTGAATACCTTAAACAATGTTTTTGGGTATCAAACTAAATCTGGGCAGGCAGTAAATAATACAACGGCCCTAAGTATTGCATCCGTTCACGCTTGCGTTAGAGTAATTGCGGACGGTATAGCAGGGCTAGGGCTAAAATTGTATAAAGACGACGGCACAAATAGGGAGCAAGTAGTAATTCACTACGCGACCGCGTTAACAAATGAGCCTAACCCTTATCAAACTAAGTACGATTTTACAAAGTACATGACTAGCCACTTAGCTTTAACTGGCAACGCTTACGCTTTTATTAATCGCGATGTTAGGAATATCGGCACAGAGCTGCACCCTATTGCGCCGCAGTATGTAACGGCGGTAATGCAGAACGGTTTACTTTTCTATAAAGTTTCAATGGCTGGCTATCCTAATATGATACCCGCTACTGAAATGCTGCACTTTAAAGGGATGTGCGGCGATAATCCGCTAGTGGGTTTAAGCCCAGTTGTATTGCACGCGGAAACTTTAGGCATTGACTTGGCGGCTATTAGCCAGAGCGCAGGAGTTTATAAAAATGGGGTGCTAAAGTTTCTCCTAACGTCAGACGCTCAGATTAAAATAGACCAAGCGGGGCCTTTGAAAAAATCTTTAGACGATGTTATAGACGGGGCAAGCCGCAGCGCGGTATTACCCAACGGCATCAAGATGGAAAAGTTAAGCCTTAGCCCTGAAGAGGCGCAGTATTTAGAGACTCGGAAATTTTCGAGCGAAGAAATAGCGCGCATTTTTGGCGTGCCTGCTTCAATGATTGGAGCAAGTGCAGGGATAAAGTCCAGCGTCGAGCAGGAGTATCAAGACTTTTACGCGCGAACTTTAATGAGCTACGCTATAAACATCGAGCAGGAACTAGCTCGCAAGTTGTTAACAGAAAATGACAAATTAACATATTACTTTAAATTTAATTTTAACTCACTATTGAGAGCCTCCGCCAATGAGCGCGCAGACTATTATAACAAAGGCATCCGCGGCGGCTGGCTTTCTCGAAACGAGGCAAGACTTTACGAGGACGTAAACGGATTTAATGGCGGCGAAGAGTATTTAATTGAAGCCAACTTAATGCCGAGCAGTCAGATTAACGCCTATATGGATGCGAAGATTGCAAACCTTATGGCAACAGCAGATAAAAACAATAACCCAGACGGGGTAAATAATTTAGAAATCAATTAAAATGAAACAAGAAAGGCGCACATTTACGGGCAGCGTTCATACCAGAGCAGACGGCGAAGGCATGCCTAAAGAAGTTGGCGGCATTGCTGCCGTTGTAAATTCAGTTACGGACCTTGGATATTTTGAGGAGGTAATTAATACAGGGGCCTTTGATAATGCACTAGCTAAAGATTACGATATTCGTTGTTTGTTTAATCATGAAGCCGATTTAATTTTAGGCCGAACCAAAGCAGACACGTGCAGAGTTTTTGTAAATGGAGACGGTAATTTAGAATATACTTGGGTACCAGATTACGAAAACCCTACGCACATGTCAGTAGTTCGTTCTATTATGCGCGGCGACATTACGCAAAGCTCGTTTGCATTTACTATTAAAGAGCAGAACTGGAGCGAAAGCGAAAAGTACGGCAGCATGGGCAAGCGTTCTATCACAATGGTTGATACTCTTTACGATGTTAGCCCTGTTACTTATCCTGCTTACGAAGATACAGAAGCAGACGCTCGCAGCATTGCGCAGTTACGCGACCAAGAGCTAGAAATTGAAGCGGCAAAACAAAGCCAAGTGAGTGCCGATATTTTAAAACTTGCTTTAGCTAGATATAAAAACTATTAAAAAAAACAAAAATCATGAATAAAATTAAAGCCCTAAAAGAAGAGCGTGGACGTTTGCTAGGCGAACTTTCCACCTTGCAAACAACCATTGAAAAGGAAGCCCGCTCAATGGCCGAAACTGAAACCAACCGCTTAACTGAAATCGAAGCCCGTTTGGGTGCAATTAAGGCAGAGGTTGAAACCCTAGAGAAATTGCAAAACCTTGCAGCGCAAGCCGCAGGCCACAGCGCAAGCCGTAGCGAAGAAAAGGAAAAGTCAGAAATGGCTAAAGAGTACAGCTTTAAGCGTGCTATGGAAATGGCTATTACTGGCCGTCGCGAAGGCATCGAAGGCGAATTTTCTGCAATGGGTGGCGCGGAGTTCCAACGCTCAGGCGTTAGCGTTTCTGCTCACTCAATCAAAATCCCATCTGAAGTTTTTACCCGTGATATGACTGCAACAGGCGGAAGCGCAGGTTCTGAAGGTGGTGTAAATATCCAGACTTCTGTAGGTTCAATAATTGACGTTTTACTACCTCGCACAGTATTGGCAGGTTTGGGCGTTCAGCGTTTGAGCGGGTTGGTTGGTAACTTGGATTTGCCAAGTGCTTCAACTTTGCCAAGTGCAGGATGGAATACAGAGAATGGAACAGCTGTTGAGAAGAGCCCTGTTTTCTCTAAAATTACTTTTAGCCCTAAGCGTTTGGCTGCCTTTATTCAGGTATCTAACCAGCTTATGCTACAATCTAGCAATTCTATTGACGGGTATGTGCGTAACTGGCTATTAAACGCTATGGCTCAATCTTTGGAAACTGCTGCCATTAAAGGCGGTGGCTCTAACGAGCCTACTGGTATTATCGCTAACGCTAACGTAAACGTAACTTTTGCAGGTGGTGCAGCTTCTAACGCTACAAACCCCAACGGTGCAGCTCCAGTTTGGGCAGACGTTGTTAACTTAATGAAAGCTGTAGAAAACGCTAACGGTAACGGAGTTGCTTACTTAACTAACCCATTAGTTAAAGCTAAATTGCAAACTACTGCCCGCCAATCTTCAGGCGTAGAAGGTAACTTTATCTGGCCTTCTGGAGGTATAGATTTGAACGGATACAATGTTCAAACTACTACCTTGGTTCCTAGCAACTTGGCTAAAGGTTCTAGTTCTACTTTGTCTGCAATGATTTTCGGAGACTTCAGCAAAATGGCTATCGCCTCTTGGGGTGGAATGGAGTTAACAGTTGACCCTTATTCTGGTGCTACTGCTGGCTTGACTAACGTAGTTCTTAACGCTTACTTGGATACAAACCTTTTGCAGCCTGCCGCATTTGCAGTTTGTAAGGATATTGTAGCCTAATAGCTAGCCCGCTCGGGGGCGTAAAAATACGAGTGCTGCGGGGGGTCTTAACTGCACCCCCCTCGGGCCAAATGTTAGTAAAGTTTTTAATTAATCCAACAGGGCACTTTAACCTTAGTTATAACTTGGGCGAAGTGGTAGACATTGAAACAAAGCAGGCCGAGTTATTACTCGAGGCTGGGGCCGTTGAAGTTGTAGCTGCGCCGAAAGTGAGTAAGAAAAAACCGACTAACCCAGAGACCGAATTAGACGCTGAATAATGTTTAAATCTAGAAGATACACCGTTTTTGCAAATGCAGCTACAGACTATGTAAGTTTGGCCGAGGCTAAGCAGCATTTACGCGTAACAGCAAACGACGATGACACCTATATTGGGGGTTTGATTGCTATGGCATTAGATACTTGCAGCAATTACTTAGGCTACTCGATTAAGAAGGGTACGGCAAAATATGGCTTTGATAGCCTTACTGGCTCACCTGCTTTAATTAATCCTGTAAACGGTCTAAACATACCTTCTGGCAATTATCTGCGCGTCAATAGTCGCGTATTGGCTATTAACTCTGTTAGCTACGTTAATGACAGCCAAGTTGTAACTGCATTTGCTGGAGCAGATTGGATAGTAGCGCCTGACCCAATGGGCAACTATACAAGGAATATTTTTATCAATACCGCGCCCGACTCAATTACTGACGATACTATTAAATATATTATCGAAGTATCTGAGGGCTTTAATATTGTAGGCACCTTATCCGTTGACCCAGATACTATTTTTCCAATGTCAATTAAACACGCCGCTTTGTTATTAGTGGGCCAGTATTACGATAATAGGAATGCCGTAACGATTGGAGCGAATAACTCACCGATGGCCCTAGGCTTCGAGTACTTATTAGACCCTTACAAAATCCAAATAATACTATAATGCAAGCGGGCGCAATGGATGTACTAGTTAGTTTGCAGAGTTATGCGGAAACTATAGACACCAATACAGGCGAAAAATTGCAGACGTGGACCCAATACGCAACGGCTTGGGCTGAGCGTAAAGAACAGGAAAGCGGAAGCGAGCAAGTTAATGCGGACCGCCGCGAGCATAAGCAAATAATTTATTATACAGTCCGCTATAACTCTGCAATAACGGTTAAGGATAGGATAGTAGATGCTGGCTTAAATCACAATATTGTTAACATTGCAAACGTGGCAAGGAATTTATATTTGAAGTTGCAAACGGAATTAACAGAATGAGCTCAAAAGTTGAAAATATTGCAGAGGTAATAGACTCTTTAAAAGCGATGGGTGCAGAAATTGACAGCCCAGATTTGCAGCGTATGCTTAAAGCTCAGGCGTTACCTATAATTCAAAGTGCAAAGAATTTGGCGCCAAAAGAAGGCGGAGACTTGGCGGCATCCATCGGCTTTATTACTGGAAAGGACAAAGACAATAAGACAAAAGTGCTGATAGGATTGCGCAAAGAATATTACAATAATTACCTAGGGCCAATGTTTGAATTTGGAGTACCAACAAATCGCATACAGTCAACAACGGGCAGAGACACAGGAATATTAGAACCCCGCCCTTTTATGCGCCCTGCATTGGACCAAAACGCGGGCAGAGTAACAGACGGAATTATTAACGGCGTGGATAAAATCCTAGCCAAATTAGCAAAGAAAAATAACTTAATATACAAATAACATGGCAACAACTGGACCAGTAAACGGAACGCTAATCAGCATTTACAAAGACATTAGTGGAACACCCACTAAAATCGCTAACGCGGTTTCTCACAGCATCGACATAGCAAAAGATATGATAGATGTAACTAACAAAGACAGCGCAGGCGCAAAGGAATTTATCGCGGGCGAGTACGGCTACACGCTAAACGTGGAGGGAATTTTTGAAGAGGATGCTTCGGTAGGTGGCTCGCAAGTATCTTTTAAAGATATTGTAACGGACCTTTTGGCTGGCACTTCTGTAACTATTGTAATGAGTACAAATGTAAGCGGCGACGACAAACTTACAGGCGCTGCTTTTTTTAGCAGCCTTTCATTGACCGCACCAAACAACGACAAAGCAAGTTTTACAGGAACTTTGCAAGGCACTGGAGCGCTAACTAGCAGCTTAGTTCCTTAATAGTTTTTTAAGTATATTTGTGCAATGAGCACTACAATAAAAATCGGGGGTGCTGAGCATCCCCTTTTATTTAACATGAACAGCCTTCGCAATGTTATGCAACTTGCGGGCATGGAAACCTTTGCCGATTTAAACCTGCAAAAGGACTTAGCGAAGTCTATGGACTTTGCGCTAAGCTGCGCGTTTTACGGAATTTTAGAAGGTTATGAGGCACTGGATAAACCAACCCCTTACCCAACAGTTCAAAAGTTAGGCGCGGCGATTAAAAAGTTTCAGGAAATTAGCCCAGCGTTGGAGGGATTTACCCAAGCAATTACAGAATTTTTTGCACCTGCTGACGAAGAGGCGGGGGAGTAAATGCCAAGGGCGAAGGCGCACCGCTAACTTGGCGCAAGATTGAGCGCATAGCTTACGGCGAAATGTCAATGAGCGAAGGGGAGTTTTTACTTTCTACGCCCCGCTATTGGCGTTTAAGATTGGATGGGATGCGCGAAGCTCAGCAGCAGCAATACAGAAACCACTGGGAAATAACCCGCTGGGCAGTTGCTACGGGGATGGCTCCGCATTTAAAGAAACCCATCGAGCCCAAACGTCTGTTAACATTTCCTTGGGAACAGTCCGATTACCTATCAATTCATGAGGCTTTACGTTTATATTCGCATGTCTTTGATAAGTTAACCCCAGACGCCAAAGCATGAGCGCAAATAAAATAGTTTATAACATATTAAGTAATAACGCTGCGCTCACTGCGCTAATATCTACTCGGATAAATCCCGTTAGAATACCACAGGAAAGCAGTTTCCCAGCTGTAAGTTATCAGTTAGTTAGCGAAGTCCCTAACCCTACAAAGTCAGGGCACAGCCACACGGAGTTTGCAAGGGTGCAAGTTAATGCTTACGGGGTTACTTTAGCAAGCGCGGAGTCAGTAGCTACGGCTATTCGCACAGCCTTTGAGGTTGTAACTTTGCCTGCTACTTTTAATACTATAAAATGCCAGACTATAGAGTTTGATGGCGAGCTACAAACCGCCGACGACACGGCAGCGTTTGCGGGTTTATACCAAATTTCTCAGGACTATATAATTAACTTTACTAGGTAATGGCTAAAAGTTTAAATATTGTAATTGGCGCAGACATTGAGAAACTGCGCGAAGGCTTTAATAAAGCTATACAAGTAGTTCAAAGCAGCAGCGGCAAAATGAGTGCCGAGGTTGCGAAGTCGGCTAAGTCGATGGAGGAGCGTTTGGCTGCGATTGCTACGCGTAACCCAACAATGGGCAGCGTTAGGCAGTTGACTCAGTTAGCGATGGAGGCTAGGGCTTTAGGTCCACAGTTTGCCCAAGTTGCTAACGAAATAATTAAACAGGCGGGCCGCATGAAGGATTCAATCGGCGACACGCGGGCGGAGGTTGGATATTTTGCAAGTGATACGCGGAGGCTGGATGCTGTGCTGGGTGGAGTGCAAGGTTTAGCTGGGGCTTTCTCTGCGGTGCAAGGAGCAATGGCTCTGGCAGGGTTTGAAAATAAAAACCTGCAAGCTACAATGGTAAAGCTTCAAGGAGCTATGGCTTTAGTAACAGGATTGCAAGCGGTTCAAAATGCTTTACAGCAGGAAAGTGCAGCGGTGCAGGGGTTCCTTGCCTTGCGCACGTCTGTATTAGCCGCAGCGCAAACATTGTATACTACAGTTTCAGCAGGCGCAATAGGCACGCAGAGGGCTTTGAACATAGCAATGGCTGCCGCCCCTTACGCTTTGGCTATTGCTGCTATTAGTGCTATTGTAATTTCGATTGCTTCTTATAAAGATAAAATAAATGAAGTTACTGAAGAGCAAAAATTATTTAATGAAATAAATTCACAAACTCAAAAGAATTTTGAAGAGGAAGTAAAAAGCGTTAGCGGTTTGTTGGCAGTAGTTAACAATCATAACGCTAGCATGAAGGAGCGCAAAAACGCTCTGGCAGAAATACAAAAAATTTATCCCGATTTCCTTGCAAATCAAAGTCTAGATAAAGTTAGTAGCGAAGAATTAAAAATAGCTTCTGCTAATTTAACCGCTGAAATTTACAAACAGGCTAAAGCAAAGGCAGCATTTACAAAGTTGCAAGAGCTGAGCGCTAAAATGATTGATTACGAATTAGGCAAACAGCAGGCCCAACTTTCCACGCAGGCGAAAATAAATGACTTATATTCAAAAGGCGCAACGGCCTCGCAGGTGCAGGGTTATATTGAAAGCCAAAAGAGTATAGGAATTGTAGCGGCAAAAAATGCGCTTGAAATTCAAAGCCAAATAGACGCCATAATTAATATGGCTAGCGCGCAGGGGTTGAGTGTGGTGCCAATTACCAAAACCACTACTGCAATAGAGAAACAAACGACAGCAGTAAAAGAAGCAACTAAAACGGCCAAAGCTGCGGACGTTTCGGGATTTAAACCGTCAGAGCAATTTGCTGCGCCAAGCGCACCAACTTTAACAAAATTTCGCGGGGCTTACGGCTCGCATGACATGACTAAAGACCTGCAAACAAATACCAAAGAGCAGGTTAAAATAATGTCAGATTACGAGCAAAAAATGGCTAGCGCTACGGATGCCGTTAATAACTCATTTGCTTCTTTGCAAACTGACGCGGCCAACTCCTTTGCTCAGTTCGTTGCGGATACTGCTGCGGGCGATAAAAACGCAGGCGCAAACTTCGGCAAGAGCATGATGGGCGCAATCGCTAATTTTATGCAATCAGTCGGAGCGGCTTTAATAACTACGGCTATAGCTTCTAAAGCATTTAAAGAATTGATATTACAAAATCCAATCGCTGCGGCTGCGGCTGGTGTGGCCTTGGTAGCAGGTGCTGCTATTCTTAGGTCGCAATTAAGCCAAGGTCCAAATATTCAAGCCTTTGCTGAGGGGGGTATTGTTAGCGGTCCAACGCTGGGCCTTATGGGTGAATATCCAAACGCTAGGAATAACCCTGAAGTTATAGCTCCGTTAGATAAGTTAAAAGGCATGTTAAACACTGGAGAGAATAGCGGTTATATTGCTTCTACAAGTATACAAGGCAGGGATTTGGCGATAGTTCTGGAGCGTTATAACAAAGATTCAAGGAGGGGGTAATGGCTAGAATTTACTACGGCTCTTTTTTGAGCATAAAAAATATAACTTATCGAGTAGAGTTGTGGGACGGCCCAAGCGGAACCACGCCAGAATTAATTACTGCCGCGTATGCTACTCGAGTAACTGCTGCGGGTGGATACCAAGAGGCGGCCACTTGTTTAAGCACAAACTTAGAAGCGTTAAGCTCAGCCGTTGAATTAATTTTAACAGGCAATGGCTTTGAAATAGACAGGCAAAGCGACGGCTCAACATACTACCAAGATTTTATAAGGCCCTCTAGAATTTCAACTACTTGGGAAATAATAAACAACACTGTAAAAAATGCCTTTATTGCAATAGGAAATAATCAAGAGAATAAATACGCAATCGTTGTTTATCGTGGCTCGGATTTATTTTATGTGGGCCGAGTTATTGCAGACCAAGCTAATTATTTACGCGAGTCAGTCGACGGGGCTATGATTTTTGATTTAGTCGCAGTAGATGCTTTAAATTTAATTGATGGCTTTAATATTGACCCCGCTTGGTTTACAGATGGCTTAGCCCCCGCTTTAGATATTATACGCAAAGGGTTAGAATATGCAGGACTTGACGATTACTGGACCAACTTTGGAGCTTCAATTTATTTAAAAGATGGGGTAACAATGTATGACACGGCGCAAGCCAGTAACAAAGGATTGGCAAATACCAAGTTAAGCATCCTGTCTTTTTATAATAATTTCGATGCTTTTGGGGATATTACTTTTATTGATACAGACGGCACAGGCTACGCGGCAACTACCAATATAGACCTAGCAAATTGTAAGCAAGCTATCGAGCAAATACTTGCAATTTATGGCTCACGGATGCACCTAGAAAGCGGGGCCTATTGGATAGTGTCGGATGACAATTATAACGCATCTTCGATTAGCACGCGTAATTATAACACCTCAGGCACTTATCAAAGCACAACCACGCTAACCCACGCCGTAACACTTGGAGGCACAGGCACACGCCCGCAATGGGAAGCAAAGCCAACGCTAACCTATCAGCCACCTGTTAGGTCCGTCGATGTTATAGAAGAGCGACAAAACGCTTTATTAGTAGTTAAAACTGAGCCCAATGTTAGTAGCATTGATTTGTCAATAGTTGACCAAACAATCGACGTTGCTAAGGCGATACGCTGCCGCATGCTTATTAAGTGGATGGATAATTCGTATGTAGCAATAACTAGCGGCTCAGTTAAAAGATACCAGCGTTATGCTTTTGAATATAAAATTTACTTTAAAAATTCAGGCGGAGCTATTAAGCAGTATTTTCCTAATTTAAACAACTACCTTACACCAAGCGGCCCGACAACCTACCTTAACGAATATATGACAATAGGCGGCGCACGCAATGCTTGGAATACTTACATATTTGATAAGCAAATGCCACCGCCTCCAGCGGGTTATAATCGTATGTTTGTTGACATGAAGATAAGCGCAGAGCAGGGCTCGTTTATTGCGCCGAGCTCTTGGACTTCTAGCAGCTTTAACCAGATAAATTTTTGGGGTTCTATTGCCGTGGCTCAGCCATTTGGAACCGTTGAAAATCCTAATTATTCGCGCATTACTAAAAATACTATTTCGGTGGCAGGTGCAGCTAGCGACAATAGCCAGCGGATTGAATGGAGACCTAAGTATTACGATGATGAGGGCGCGTATGGGTATGGTTCTATTTATGTTTATAACGGTACTGCATGGGTTTTGTCGACAGATTGGTATAGTGGATACGCTTCTGCAATACACTCAGATTTAGGAACTATACAGGGGCGGCGCATTGGTGGAATGTATAATAAATTTGTCCCAGTTATTCAGGGCACGCTTTACGATGCTGGAACTTTAACAGCTGTTAAAACTTTGCAGTTCGATTCTACGCGCTGGCTTTTTAATGCAGGAACTTACAACCCACGGTCTGAGACTTGGGCAGGGGAATGGTTGGGGTTAGTGCCAGATTATACTGTTGCAACAAGCGGAGGCACTGGGGGCTATGACCCGCGCACAGGTGAGCGAGTAGTTAGGAGCCGTTTAGATTACCATGAGTTTGCAATAAGCTCGTTTAATTCGCAATTTAGTTTAGTGCCTCAAACTACATTAGAGCACTTAGTTAACTACGCCGACCAACCTATAACAGCGCAGCCAACAGTAGATACCCAATACGATGTAAGTTTAAGATACACGGACAGCACAGAGGTAGTAAGTTGGAAACTGCAAGAGCAGGGCAATTTTAATACTTACACTGCGGGAACTTCGGCGGTAGATACAACTTTCGAGGGACACCTTGGCGACACTACGGCAGGCTCTATTATTTTAGATTTGCCTGTTGCTAACTTATCCAAGGGGCGGCGTTATTACTTTGTCAGGAAAGGGGCAACATTTGCCGTAACTATTAACGGCAACGGCGCAGACATTAACGGGGGCGCAACGATTACGCTAGCCGCAAACTACGCCACAGCAACTTTAATCTGCAACGGTACAGAGTGGTTTAAGATTGCGTAATTTGTTAACGCGTAAAACAGAGGGCTTGCGTAATTTTGGCACATGGCAGAAGCATCAATAGACATCGTAAGCGGTTACGACGGTTTTAAATATCACAGCGCAAGCACTGTTACCAGTGTTAGTTATGACGCTTTAAGCGTTCAATCGGATACAGTATTCTCGAGTTTCACTGTGCAAGGCGACAACGCAGCCAGCGGAACCAACGTATTAAGCACGCGCGGCATGTCTGGAATTACTTTCCAAATGGGCGCATACTTGCCAGCAGGCAAAGGCTTTAAAATTACTGGTTTTGTAATTGACTCAGGCGCAGTAATAGCATATTAAAATGATAGGTATAAGCGCATTAGGCATTGGCATACGACGCGCACAATATTTAGGGCAAGGTTGGCCTATTGTGCTTTTGTATAAAGCTCGCATTACAACTGACGGCGGATATTACGAAGGCGTTAGCTGTTTGTTAAACAAATTAAACAACTTATAAAATGAGCGACTTATTAAATAGTGCGAGTTTGGTAATGATACCAAGCGGGTATAAAGAGGACATCGTCTATAGTGAAGTTCCCACAAACGGCAACGGTGATTTATCATTCACACGAGCATCCAACGGAACCCGAATAAATAGTGCGGGCTTGGTGGAGGTTGTGCCGTGGAATGCTATGAGTTATTCAAACACTTTTACAAATGGAGTTTGGGTAACGAGTGGATATGGTAATTTACCAACACTTACCGCTAATTCAATCGCAAACCCAGTTAATGGATTGGTAGATGCTTGGACTGCAAGTTTTGCCGCAGCGGGAACACAAGGGCGTTTATTACAAACTTTTACGGGCTTACCCGTTGGTGTTCCTTATACATTTTCAATATATATTAAAGCGGGAACAAAAACGATAGTTACAATTATGTCCGATACGGCAAGTATTGGGTTAGAAGCAAATTTTAACCTATCAACGGGTGTTGTGACAAGTGCATCAAGTGGAGTTACGGCTACAATTACCGCAATGACAAACGGGTGGTATTTTTTAACTATGACAAATAACATTTTGTCAAATGGTAA
>Ga0208960_1001106_pt1 | contig 14581 bp, 13 predicted proteins | sample GreLakmeON33MSRF_FD_187703 | JGI IMG/M metagenome (GOLD analysis project Ga0208960, IMG submission 187703) | Freshwater lentic microbial communities from great Laurentian Lakes, MI, USA - Great Lakes metaG ON33MSRF (SPAdes) | ecosystem: Environmental > Aquatic > Freshwater > Lake | place: Great...
TCCCAAAAACTCGCGAACATTCGTCTGAGCTCGGTTTGCAAAATCTTCACGCAACTCATAGCCAGTGATAATTGCACCGTACCTAAGCATCGTCATCGAAAGCGCTCCTGAACCAACTCCAGATTCAAAAACCTTCATGCCCGGAGAGATATCGGCCATCATGCAGATTGGCGCAAGATCTTTAGGGTAAATAACTTGTGCGCCGCGTGGCATTTGAATCACAAAGTCTTCAAGCGTTGGTCGAAGCACGATGTAATACGCGCCCTTCGTTGACTGCACGGTACTCCCCTCTTGAGCATCAATAATCAGAGCGTGTGCTAAAAATCCGGCATGAGTATGAAATTCGCCGTTTGGTTTTAAGGCAAAAAGATATCGTCGTTTTTTGGCGTCAATTAGTAGAACTTTCTCACCGTAGGCAAACATCAAAATCCGAAAAGTTCTCTTGTGGTCAAAGAGTGCGCGAAGATCGCGAACTAACAGTGATTGATTCGCCCTTACGCAAACGGCGACGAATTATGTCGCGAGACTTCGGTCGCAAGATTTTTCGGACAAGCCTGAAAACCCACAACCAGAAAGCCAGCCGAGCATAACGATTCGCAAGTTGTTGCAACATTGTTTAGCGACGCCTTTTGCCACTAAATATTTCAACAATTCCGCCACGCTTCTTGCCACTTCGTCGACCAAGCCAAAACGCAAGCAACAAAGCAATAGATGCACCAGCAACTATTAACGCCTTAATCTTTTCAGATTTATCTGACGTGATGCTCTTAAGATCATCTTGAAAAGCCGTGAGCTTCAATTCAAGGTCTTCGCGAGTCACACGTTGCTTAGTCTCCATAATCTATTTGGCCAAGGTTCCACGTCGAATACGCGAAATTGCTAACCAACCAGCGAGTGAGCACACAACGATTGTGATCAAATAACTCGTCCAAGACCAATGGTTTGATGTTCCAAGTGATGTCGTCTGAATTAAGCGCAGTACAGCGAGAACACCAAGCACTAGTCCGATGCTCATCAGAATTGCTCCGATGATGCCGAAGGCCAACCATCGACCAGCACCGCGAATCGGCGCGATCGTTTCTTGTTTGGCATAATTTACGACGAGATCGTATAACTCGACGATCTTGACTTTTTGCTCGTTGGCGTTATCTGACACCCTGACATTCTACGAGCGACCAATAAATTTCGCTTTTGTAATAACTAGTAACCAGTTGACCGTTTTATGGTGCTGACTGTTGGGTTAAAGGCTCAACCGCAGAGATATCAATCGTATTTTGAGCAATGGCGATGGCGTTGACGAGTGATGTCCACAGAGGCCGATAGTAATCAATCGTTGATGTGCCAGGGCCGTTCAATAACAATGTAAAAGTAGTTGCATGGCCCTGCGAAAATGGAAACAATCCTGACAGCGCCTTAACACCGTTGAGCGTCCCAGTTTTGCCACGCATTACTCCGAAAGCAGGACCTGACAAAAATACATCTCTTAGTGTGCCGGTCTTTCCGGCGAGTGCCATTGCATTTACTAGATCACTTTCTTGACCGAATCGCTCAATGAGAGATGTCAACAGACTGCAAGTTATGAGATTGCTTCTGTCTAATCCAGAACCATCCAAAAATGCAACACCTTGTGTTGGCAGTCCCCACTCAACAATTTTCGCGGCGATAACTTGCAGACCATCAATTCGTGTGGCAGAACCTTGCCCTACTCTGCCGATTTCCTTTAGCAGCAACTCTGCAGTGTTGTTGTCGCTATTAGTGAGCAATTCAGCGACAATATTTTTAAGTGGTGTTGATTCAATGCTGGCGATCATCGGAGTATCAACCGACGATTTTCCGACGCCAGGAGAATCTCGAACAACGATTCCGCGCTCATTTAATAATCGAGTCAACTCTGTTGCCGCGCCAAGAGCAGGGTTAGGCAACTTGACAGGTGAACTCATCACATTCGCATCGTTAATCATTAGCGCCCCAAGTGGTCCGGCCTCTGTGCTTCGAATTCCATCACCCCAACTAGGCACATAACGTTCTGCGTCGTAAAGAGTTTCATCGCCAATCACACTGCCTTGAACTGATGTGACACCTAGTGCAATCAAAGCGTCGACAAGTTGCTCAACATAAGTCGGAAACATTGTCGGATACTTTTCGGTTAGCAAATAAGGTGCCGTTGAAAGCAGTGGATCTCCAGAGCCAACTAACCACAAGTCACCGCGTACTGCATTTCCTGCAACGATGCCCAAAATTTTAGTTGAGAAAACTTTGTCGGCTCCGAGAACTTCAAGTGCGACCGCCGCAGTTAAAAGTTTCATAGTGCTGCCCGGAATCAGAGACTTATTTGGTCTCAACTGATAGACGACTCGCTTGTCAGTATTGACAGTCAAACATGAGTCTTGCGGAAGGCTCGCAGATATTTCGTCTAATTTGGATGTGACTCTGCCAGTTGTCTCAAGATCAATCAGAGTTTGCGGCACCCGACGAGCAGACAACAACGCTGTTACTGGCGACGGGGCTAGTGCGTCAAAATTCTTAAGTGACTTTACTTCGTTGCCACTTTCTCGGGCGACTTGCCAAACCGAAAGTAGCGGAGTGGCACCTAGCGCAGTCACAACAGTCAGCGATATGACAAGACGACGTGTTGGCACTCTGTGGCAATATGCCAAAAATCGTGTGAACTGCTTTCGAAAGTTCATTTAGCAAGTCCTCGCCATTTCGCATATTCGTATGAACGACCAAGAGCCCTTGCAGCTCGTTGACCGTTTGCATAACAGAGCCTGTGCGATAGACGTATTTGCTTTACTCCAGCATTCTGATCGTCAGCCACACCTAACTCTGTCGCAACAAGAATTGGCTTGCCTGTCTCAATAGAAAGTTCTGAAGCAACTTGTGCGAACCGCTCATCTTGTCGTTGGTGATAACTGACTATTCTCTCTAATCCGTATTCGGGATAAAAACTTCCTTCAGTCATCAGCCGAGCCTGATTCGACTGGATACCTAATCCAAGAAAAATGATTGCATCAACGCTCGAGTGAGTCGCGATCAGACGCAGGATTTCTGGAATCGTGTCTCGTGTTTCGCCACCTGCGCAATCAACTGGATTATTATGACTCCACCTATCGGGCAATAACGCAGAAATATTTATTGATAAGTCGTCAGGCAGCGACATGAGATTTAAGATGCCGTCTTTTGCAATCACATCTGACGTCACAACTCCCCACCCACCCACAGTTGTCAATACGACGACATTCGGACCTTTTGGCAAAGGCTGTGTTGCGAATGTGGCAGCAACATCAAAAGCCTCTTCAGCGTCAGTAACGCGAGTGACACCGTTGCTCTGACACACCCCATCGAAAACTCGGTCATCACTTGCTAACGCTCCTGTGTGACTGGCTGCGGCTAATGCCCCACTTTTGGTTGAGCCACCCTTAACTACTACTAGAGGTTTGCGCGCAGTTATTAGTTTCATACTTGTCGCGAGTTTGTTGCCATCTGAAATGCCTTCTATATAAACGAGTGCAACAGAAGTTTTATCGTCTTGTGCAAAGTATTCTAAAATCTCCGGAACACCAGTGCACGCTGCATTGCCTGCAGAAATCGCGCGAGCAATTCCGATACCAGTAAATCTCGAATAGTTCATGAAACTTGAAACAAAGTTTCCGCTTTGACTTGCCACAGATATCGACCCACTCGGAGGGTATGGTCCAACTATCTGTGCACAAAGGCTTACCGGCGTGCTGACGAGCCCTTGACCGTTCGGACCAATCAACAAAATATCTAATTCGCGCGCTGTATCTCGAAGTGTTTGCTGAGCCAACAATCCCGCTTCGCCTGCATCGCCATAACCAGCCGAAGTTATATAAATAGTTCGGATGTTTTTGCGCGCGCATGCTCGAAGTATTTCGATGTTCGTCGAAGCAGGCGTGCAAACGAAAGCAAGATCTATTTTGTCAGACGGCAAGTCGTCGATTGATGAGACACTTTGAACACCGAGCACTTCGGCTCGCTCTAGGTGGGTTGCGAAAACTTCACCTTTAAAGCCACATGACAAAAGATTATGCAGTGAGACAAAACCGAACTTGCCGGGGTGCGTAGATGCTCCGACTACGACCACGGCACGTGGATTAAATAACGCATCGAAATATTGGCTAGCTGAACTAGTAGCCGATTTAGTATCGCGTGTTTCATCTATCGGCAGCGTGCCTTTAGTTTTTGTCACCACGAGAGCATCTACGGCCACGATCGACCCATCTGAGCGCACAAGGATTGGATTTATATCGATCGACGCAATCGAATCATCATTCTGAACTGCATTCGACAGCGCAACTAACACGTCAGCAATCTGCTCACGCGATACAGCCTTCTCGCCTCGAAATTCTTGAAAAATTGCTTGTTGCTTTAAGCGTCGCTGCAGATCCAGAGCCCCAGCGTGACTTAGTGGAACAGGGGCGAACGCGACATCGCCCAAAATCTCGGCGTAGATACCCCCGAGTCCGATCATTACGAACAATCCAAATTGCGGGTCGCGAATAACGCCAGCAATAAACTCGCGTTTACCAGACTCCATACTTGCGACGATCAACGACACTTCGCCATCTTGAGGTGAAGTTTTGGCTAACAATTCTTGAGCGGCCTGTGCGACGTCTGTGCTTGTTTTAACTGCTAGCCGAACAAGACCCCGTTCTGTTTTGTGGGCTATCAAATCTCCGCACAGTTTGACAACAACAGGAAAGCCAATTTGCTCGGCGGCCTTGACAGCATTAGTGATTGAATCACTATCGCGCATGACCTCAATTTCTTTAGCGAACTTGACACCAAATCGACTGAGTAATTGTTTAGAACGGGCTTCCGAAAGTGTTGTCTGACCCGATGTATTCACATCGTCAGAGTAGTGTGGGCAAATGGTCAATGTTGTGAGACTTGTATTGATTTCAATCGTTGTCGGATTCACAGTTACCACGATTGCGAATCTCGGTACGACTATATATATGCATCGCGCACTGGCTCATAAGGCGTTGACTTTGCATCCGATTGTGACTTTTGCTAGTCGTGTAACGCTTTGGCTTTCAACTGGTATTCGTCCACGACAATGGGTGGCAGTTCACCGTAAACATCACGCGTTTACTGATCAAGAAGGTGACCCTCATTCTCCTGTACTTCTGGGGTGGAAGAAAGTTCAGGTGCGAAATGTTGCTTTATACCGCAAAGTAGCCAATGACCCTTCAACAGTCGAACGTTACGCAAAAGATCTACCACAAACAAAACTTGATAAATTATTTTTTGACCGTGCATTGCTTGGCCTCGGTCTCGGTATCGCACTTTTAGTTTTTGTGTTTGGCCCAACGATTGGATTGATTGCTGCGTTTGTTCATTTGAATACTTATCTTGCGGGTTCCGCAGCAGTAAATGCAATAGCACATCATTTCGGAAGACATCCATATGCCAATGGTGCAGGAAATTTGCAATGGCTGGCTTTGCTGACGGCTGGTGAAGGCTTGCATAACAATCATCATGCAGCACCAACTTCGGCACGACTCTCACACCGATGGTATGAACTTGACCCAGGTTGGTGGCTGATCAAAGTTCTGAGTACAACAAGACTTGCCAAAGTTCGGCTAGCAACAGTGCGACTTAAAAATTCGGCGCATCGCGTCGGCGTCTAATCTCAGGAGACAACAGTGCAAATTATCTCTGCGCTGTTTGTAGAAAATTTTGCGCTTCGTCAAGCACCTGGTCCAAGCACTCGCATTGATCTCACGGGCGCATTCTTTTCAATCGTTGCGCCCACGCCGGTGCCAACGACGATTGATCCCCACTTAGTGGTATTAATTTATTGCGGTCCGAACGAACCTGGAAACTCGCTACTTGAAGTTATTTTTCGCGCTGGACCGAATTCAGATGACGAGCAACTTGCACGCAATGTAAGCCCGTTTACCGTCGAACCAGGCAAGTTCACCTACAGGTTGGTGCGTGGCGAACTTCTATTGACTACGTACACGCAGATTTTTGCGCACTGTCGAATTGCGACTGAACCTTGGCACTTAGTGCCATTAACCCTGCTACCGCCTGTTGACATGAACACAGAAGCAAATAGCGCAGATAAGCACCCATAAAGCAACTACATTTAGCGCAGTGAGTTTTCGTCTAACAGATCAACAAGATGCCGATGCCGTATCGGTGATTCGTGGTCTAGCGATGGATGCTCCCCTCGCTGCGAAAAGTGGTCATCAAGGCACGGCAATGGCTCTAGCGCCACTTGGACATGTTCTTTACAGCAGAATTCTGCGGCATAATCCAACAAATCCTCAATGGCGCAACCGCGACCGTTTTATTCTGAGCAACGGGCATGCTTCGATTTTGCAGTATGCGTTGCTATATCTAAACGGATACGGACTTGAACTTGATGACCTAAAACAATTTAGACAGTTTGGCTCAGCAACACCAGGTCATCCCGAAGTTGGCCACACTGCTGGCGTTGAGGTGACTACTGGTCCTTTGGGTCAGGGGTTCGCAAATGCAGTCGGCATGGCAATTGCCGAGCGAAATCTCCGTGCACGATTCGGTTCGGTTGCATGCGATCATCACACCTTTGTGATTGCTGGCGACGGGTGCTTCATGGAAGGAATTAGTCACGAGGCTGCTTCGCTCGCTGGACACTTGAAATTAGATCACTTAATTTGTATTTTTGATGACAACGGAATCACGATTGATGGTTCGACCTCGCTTTCGTGTTCGGATGATGTGGCAAAACGCTTTTCAAGTTATGGCTGGAATGTCATGCAACTCGGTGAGATCGCTGATGATTTAGATTCTCTTGAAGACGCGTTGATCACTGCACGATCAAATGTTGGTGCACCAACTCTCTGTATTTTGAAATCACATATCGGCAACCCGTCTCCAGATTTCACCGATAGTCACGAAGCGCACGGAAACCCGTTTAATGCAGGCCACGTCTCGGCCACGAAAAAAATAATGGGAATCCTCGATGAATCATTCTGGGCTCCAAAAGAACTTGTTGCGGCGATACGCGAAAATGCTGCGACACGTGGTGGTGAACTGTCAGCAAGTTACGACGCCGACATCGCCTCGATGAGTGAAAGTTATCTGTGGGACGCCGCATGGAAGACACCTAACTCGTCGTCGTTTAGTTCGCTATTGCCAAGTTATGACGAGTCTTCAAATTTTGCCACCCGCCAGATTATTCAAAAGGTTTTAGATGCTTCGCTCCCGGCATTACCGGGCTTAATTTCTGGTTCTGCCGATCTCACCGGAAATACCGGCACCAAACTTTCAAAACAAACTGCTCAAAGCGCAAAGGCACCCGACGGTCGTCAGGTATATTTCGGAATCCGCGAACATGCAATGGGTGCGGCAATTGTCGGTATGGCTCTGCACGGTGGAGTTTTGCCGGTAGCCGGTACTTTTTTTGTATTCGCCGACTACATGCGCCCAGCAATTCGCCTTGCAGCAATTTCGCGTGCCAAATGCGTGTTCATTTTTTCTCACGATTCAGTTGGTGTCGGAGAAGATGGACCAACCCATCAGCCAGTCGAACAACTTGCCTCACTTCGGGCCATCCCTGGTCTGCAAGTTATTCGTCCAGCAGATCCAAATGAGACAGTTGCCGCGTGGTGTGCTGCTGTTGATCATGATGGGCCGACCGCGCTCATTCTTTCTCGTCAAAATGTACAAAGCGTCACTGATGGATCTGCAGTTCGAAATGGCGCAGGAGTCGTGCGTGATTGTCAAGGTACGCCCACAATAATTTTGGTCGGAACTGGCAGTGAAGTTGGTTTATGCGTAGACGCGGCTAACGAACTAACTAAGACTGGTGAGAAATGCAGAGTTGTCTCGATGCCGAGTTGGGATCGCTTTGAACGCTTAACTCGAGCAGACAAAGAAAAGATATTCACGCCTCGCACTCCAGTGCTATCCATCGAGGCCGGAGTAACAATGGGTTGGGATCGTTACGCCGATTCAACTCTAGGTATCGATCGTTTTGGTGCGAGTGCCCCAGGATCAATCGCTCTCGAAAAATTAGGTATCAATTTAAATTCGGTGATATCGGCTGCAACAGATTTAATTAAGAGTTTCAATAGCTGATGAGCGACCGACTTAAACGTCTGTTCGATGAATACGGTCAAAGCCCGTGGCTTGACAATCTAAAGCGTGGATACATCACTAGTGGAGAACTAAAGCGCGTGCGCGAAAGTGGAATTCGCGGCCTGACTTCTAATCCGACAATTTTTCAAAAAGCGATTCAAGGGTCAGATGACTACGCAGAGCAGTTCGGCTCTTTGGTTAGGTCTCAGGCATCTGCTCTAGACAGTTATTGGGAACTTGTGTTGCAAGATATTCGTAACGCTTTAGATGTTTTCACTCCTCTATATGAGAGCTCCGGAGGGCTTGATGGGTTCGTCAGTGTCGAGGTTGACCCTGGGCTTGCTCACCAAAGCGAACAAACCCTGACCGCTGCCAGACAGTTGCACGAGCGAATCAGTCGTCCAAATGTAATGATCAAGATTCCGGCGACTCAAGATGGAATCAGTTCAATTCGTTCGATGATCAGTGAAGGTCGAAATGTAAATGTGACTCTAATTTTTAGTCTTGAGCGATACCAAGAAGTGATGAATGCATATATCGAGGGTTTAGAGATCTTGGCTATTACTCATGCAAAGAAAGTTGCTGATGTAGCAAGTGTTGCGAGCTTTTTTATCTCTCGGGTAGACACCGACATTGACCGATTGCTAGAAGCCAACGGAAGCGATGCTGCTCTTTCGCTGTGTGGCACTGCCGCCATTGCCCAAGCGAAACTCGCCTATCAAATGTTTACGCAGACATTTTCTGGACCTCGATGGTCGAAACTTGCGCAGTTAGGTGCACAAGTGCAGCGACCACTTTGGGCATCTACCTCAACTAAAAATCCAAAATATTCCGACACACTTTATGTTGACGAATTAATCGGGCCGCATACGGTCAATACGCTTCCTGATAACACGGTCGCTGCGTTTAGTGATCATGGCAATCTCGGTCTGACTATCACACAAAACTTAGACCAAGCCGATTCACAGTGGCGGCAGTTGGCAGATTGTGGCGTTAATGTTGCCGACGTCGCGTTGCGACTCGAACGAGAAGGTGTTGCATCTTTTCAAAAGAGTTTTGACGAACTGATTTCAGTGCTGACAGCAAAGGCACTAGAACTTTCGCAATGAAGATCTCGAAGATTCCGAAGACCAGGAAGACCACGAATATCGACAGTCAAGAATTGAAACAATTGATTGACGAATTAATTTTGAAAGCCAATATCACGACAGATCGTCGACTCGTTGCTGAGATGATCACGACTTCATTACAACTCGGCGGCGATGTTCGCAACACATTAAATTTGAAGATTGCCAGTGCGGCGTTAGATGAAATGCGAGACGCATTCGTAATGTTTGCGCCGTATACGCAGAGAAAAAAAGTAACGATATTTGGATCAGCACGAACCACGAAAGACGACCCACTTTATAAATTGACACAAGAAGTTGCCAAGGCACTTGCCGACAATGGCTGGATGGTTGTGACTGGTGCTGGCCCCGGAATCATGGAAGCAGGAATGTCGGGTGCAGGTCGTGACATGTCAATTGGCGTCAGTATCAGGTTGCCGTTTGAGACGTCAGCAAATCCGATTATTGCTGGAGACGAAAAATATGTCTCGATGCGTTACTTTTTCACTAGAAAGTTGATGCTCGTTAAAGAATCAAACGCATTTATTTGCATGCCGGGCGGTTTTGGAACTCTCGACGAAATGTTTGAGTTATTGACACTGTCGCAGACTGGCAAGGGCAATCCAGTTCCGATCGTGATGCTTGATTTACCAGATGATCCATTTTGGGAGAGTGTCAACAACTTCGTCAAAACGTCTTTGATCCCCCGCCGTTTAGTCTCTGAATCTGATCTGGCTTTGTATCACGTGGCCAACAGTGTTGAAGATGCCGTAAGTGAAATCGTGACTTTCTACAATAACTATCACTCAATGCGCATTGTTGGCAAAAAGATAGTGCTCAGACTTAATCGCGAAGTTTCAGACACCACTTTGAACAAGATCAACGCAGAATTCGCGTATCTCTGTGAATCTGGCGTCATCGAGACCATTCAAGCAACGTCAAGCGAATTAGCCGATAAAGACAACCTTGATAAATTTCGAATTGCTTTCCAATTTGCAAGAAGAGATTTTGGCGGTTTGCGTAAGTTGATCGATGTTTTGAACAATTCTTAGTTGCTAATTAGCAGTTCTAGCGAATCAATAGCCCAATCGCCTTCTCGATTGCGCGTCGAGCCTGAGTCAAGGTGCGTTCGATCTCTGGGCGCTTCGCTTCACCTGCTGCATGTGCTTCTTTTAATGCGCTAAGTGCTCGGTCGGCAAGTGTCTCTGAAATATTTCGTAGCTGCTGAATAATCTCTTCGTTATTTTGTTCTGAATTTTGCGTCATGCAATAAGTATGCCATTAGCCTCATCACCATGTCGCAACCCGAAGAACTTCACGAATGGATTAGTTTCGCCGACCCAGATCTTGAACAGACCTGGATGATTGACGCAACATTCTTGAGGTCAAACTGGACTTGCATCTACGGCAACGGCTGTCAAGGTGTGCTCGATGATCCGGCACCAGAATTGCATCAAGGTTGTTGCAGTTACGGTGCGCACTTTATTGACAAAGAAGACCTTGCATCTGTCAAAAAAAGTGTGAAGCGATTAAAGCCGGAACACTGGCAAAATTTTGATCGTGGTCGAGATGGCAAGTGGTTAGCAAAAGAAAAAGATGGATCAGACATCACAAGTTCTTATAAAGGCGCCTGCATTTTTCATAATCGTCCTGATTTTGAGGGTGGGATGGGCTGCGCATTTCACGTTGCCGCCACTGCCGAAGGTGAACGACCAATGGATTGGAAGCCAGATGTTTGTTGGCAGGTTCCACTGCGTTTAGAACAGCATGATGAAGACGAGGATCACATTCTTTCAATCGTGCGCGAATGGAAACGTCGCGATTGGGGCGGCGGCGGACACGATTTTCATTGGTGGTGCACCGATGACTCATCGGCATTTGTCGGCTCACGACCTGTATATAAGTATCTCAAAGACGAATTGATTGAACTTTGTGGCGATGAGATCTACGACATGATCGTCAAGCAGTTACAAAAGCCTCGAACGACTTTCTTGCCGCACCCACAAGTGCGTAGCAAAGTAAAAACTAAATAATTTTTAAATTAGTTTTTACTGCCCTTGTTTGACTTGCGACGGTCTTCGATCGACAAATAGCGCTTGCGAATTCTGATATTTGTCGGAGTAACTTCAACAAGTTCGTCATCAGCAATCCATTGAATACCAGTTTCGAGCGTGTGAGTTACAGGTGTTGCAAGTTTTGGTCCATCATCGTGACTGTGAGTACGAATGTTCGTCATTTCTTTGGCACGAACTGCGTTCACGACCATTTCGTCATCACGAGAATTCTCACCGACAACCATTCCTTCATAAACTTCAACTCCTGGTGCAACAAACAGCGTGCCACGAAGTTGCAAATTATCAAGTGCATAGGCTGTTGTTGAGCCTTTACGGTCAGCAACCATTGCCCCACCTAAACGATGCGGCAGCTCTCCTGCCCATGGCATATACCCAGCCAAACTCTGGTGCAACAAAGCAGTTCCACGAGTCACGGTCAGTAGCAGCGATCTAAAACCAATAAGACCGCGCGAAGGTGCCTGAAAACTTACGATTGTTCGTCCACTGTCGCCTGGCTCAAGATTTGTCACGCGACCTTTGCGAGGCGCGAGTGCTTGAGTTACAGCGCCAACATATTCGTCTGGCACATCGATCGTTCCGGCTTCAAGGGGCTCTTGCTTCTTGCCGTCGATCTCTTTTGTAATTACTTCAGGACGACTCACTTGAAGTTCGTATCCTTCGCGACGCATATTTTCGATTAGAACAGCAAGTTGCAGCTCTCCACGACCAGCAACTTCGATTACGTCTGGTGTATCAGTGGTATTGACACGAATCGAAACGTTTCCGAGCACTTCTTTGAACAGACGCTCACTAAGGTGACGGCTGGTCAAGAAAGTTCCTTCGCGACCCGCGTATGGCGACGTGTTCACACCAAAACTCATTCGCAATACTGGCTCGTCAACTTCAAGTCGAGGCAATGGTGCAGCGTTTTCTAGCGCTGCGATTGTGTCGCCTACTTCTACTTCGTCAATACCAGCCAAAATGAATAGGTCACCTGCAGAAACTTCGCTCACTTCTTCGCGACTGATACCGCGAAAAGCATAAAGAGTTGAAATGCGGCGCTTGATTGATGGCGCAGGATTAGTTGCATTCGGATGTTGCCAAACAGTTACTGTGTCACCTTTGCGCAACACACCAGCATGAACACGACCAATAGCCAAACGGCCTAAATAATCAGAAGCATCTAAGTTGGCAACTAAGGCTTGAAGTGGTGCAGCAGGATCATCGGTCGGAGCAGGAATCGTGTCGAGAATTGCATCAAGCAACGGCACCAGGTCTGCATTTTCGGCTGGCATGCCGATGCCCTTCATTGAGCGCCCATCTCTAGCAACTGCAGAAATAACCGGAAAACTTAAGTGATGGTCATGATGCGCAAGATCTAAGAAGAGTTGCTCAACTTCATGAAGCACTTCTTCTGGACGAGCATCTGAGCGATCAACTTTGTTCAGCACCACTACGACTGGAAGATCACGAGCAAGAGCCTTCGACAAAACATAGCGAGTTTGTGGAAGTGGACCTTCAGCCGCATCGACTAAAAGCAGAATTCCGTCAACAAGTGCGAGTGCTCGCTCTACTTCGCCACCAAAGTCAGCGTGACCTGGAGTATCTACAAGATTAATTTTCGTGCCTCGCCATTCAATCTCGGCCGCCTTGGCCAAAATTGTGATGCCACGCTCGCGTTCTTGATCATTTGAGTCCATGACTCGATCAACGACTGCTTGGTGAGCGGCGAAGGTTCCACCTGTTTTAAGCAAAGCGTCGAGCAATGTTGTTTTGCCATGGTCAACGTGCGCTACTAATGCGATATTTCGAATGTTATTAATGGGGGTTACTCAGTTTCAGTTGGTTAGTTAATGAATTAAGAATTATCTTCGTCTGTTACTTCATCGGCGAGTTCTTCGCCATCTTCATCGAATCTCACGCCATAACGCTCGGCTATGGCTGCATATTCGTCTTCTTGCGACTTCGACTTGCTTTCACGCGAAACTCCAAGATCTGCGGCAGTCGGACCTGTTTGTTTCAGGCGGCGTGCTTCCTCAAATCGACGATGACGACCCTTTTTCACGATAGGGCTCCAAATTTCTCTGGGGCGATTACCGGTTTTGGTCACCGCCTAGTGGTTAGACATTGCGCGTAAGACTAGCAACTAATCGTGGATAAACGGTGGAATTAAGATTTATCAGCCTCAATCAGTTTGAGATGTCCGTCACGATCAACACTTAGACCCACTGTTCCAGCCAGTATTTTGTTCAGGTCCTCGCCAACCACAATTGCTCGCCAACCAACTGCCAATCGTGCATCAGATGATTTTCGCAAAAAAGCACTGATATCGCTGCGGGTAGCCAGCAATGTTGCGTCGATTCGATGTTGTCTAGCGAGTTCGCCGATCCATGCGGTCATTAATGTCAGCGCTGGTCGCGCCCATTTTTCAACATCATCAGATTCGTGACCAGGCAATTCGACTACTCGCTTAGAGCCGTCGCGAATCGCAGTCATAATTTCGCGACAGAACTCAGTTGTTAAATGTCGATCATCAACACCGCGAGTCGTAGCGAGTTCTTCGACATTCTTGGGTACGCGTTGAGCAATTCCTAAAAGAGCCATGTCTGACATCACTCTGCGCGGAGGATGATCGCTGCGCATCGCACGCTCTTCACGCCACTGTCCTACGGCTTGCGCCACGCCCCTGGAAGCACCTTTAAGTGACCGTGCTTCTTTCAGTTTTAACCACGCCAAACTCGAATCACCAGGGCCGCTTGGCCGATTAACAAGATCTTGACAAGCATCTTCCACCCATATTGTGCGACCGAGTTCGTTTAGTTGTGCTGAGAGTTGATCATGCAGGTCGAACAAGTGAGCGACGTCATCTGCTGCGTAAACACATTGTGCTTCGGTTAACGGTCGACGCAGCCAATCAGTAAGTCTGTCGCCTTTTGATAGCGAAATTTTTTTGAACGTTTGAACCAATGTGGCCAACGATGGTGTCGAGTAGCCAAGAAAGCCCGCGGCAATTTGACAATCAAAGATATTTTTAGGAGCAACCAGTGATGCATGACGCAAAACTTCTAAATCTTGTTGAGCGGCATGAAATATCGCCAGCACATCGCTTTCAAACAATCTAGATAAACCGCGTGGATCAACAGCAAGCGGATCCACTAACGCAGTCTTGACGCCCCATTTCAATTGCACCAGTGCGAGTTTTGGATAATAAGTTTTTTCACGGTGAAATTCGGTATCTATCGCATACCTAGGGACCTGCAAAATTTCGTCGATTACATTATCGAGAGCAATATCATCTTCAACCCACTGATAACTCAACTTGGTTCG
>Ga0208960_1001108_pt1 | contig 14556 bp, 11 predicted proteins | sample GreLakmeON33MSRF_FD_187703 | JGI IMG/M metagenome (GOLD analysis project Ga0208960, IMG submission 187703) | Freshwater lentic microbial communities from great Laurentian Lakes, MI, USA - Great Lakes metaG ON33MSRF (SPAdes) | ecosystem: Environmental > Aquatic > Freshwater > Lake | place: Great...
GCAGCGATGTTGACTTTGATCGAGAAGCAACGCATCACACATGCATTTGCCGTACCAGCGTTGTTGCAATTTGCATTGATGATGCCAAACATCGGCACGACTGACTTCTCAAGTCTTGAATTGATTGCCTATGGTGCATCACCGATTTCTGAGGCAGTGCTTGAAGGAGCGATTAAAGCATTCAAGTGTCCATTCATGCAGGTCTATGGTTTGACTGAGACGACCGGCGTTGTAACAGTTCTCGGACCGGAAGATCACGACTTGAGCTCTGCGAACAAAGGTCGCTTGCGTTCGTGCGGCAAGCCATTCACCGGAATTGAATTGCGCATCGTTGACTCGGATACAGCAAAAGATGTTCCAGTTGGTGAAGTTGGCGAAATTTGGATTCGTTCACGACAAGTAATGAAGGGCTATTGGAACATGCCCGAGGAGACCGCAAAGTCGATCGTCAAGGGTCGTTGGTTCAGATCTGGCGACGCTGGTTATTTTGATAACGATGGCTACGTTTATATTTTTGACCGCGTCAAAGACATGATCGTGTCGGGTGGCGAAAACGTTTATCCAGCCGAAGTCGAGAATGCTCTGATGGCCCATCCGGCAATTGCCGATGTTGCCGTGATTGGCGTGCCTGACGAGAAGTGGGGCGAAGTGCCGATGGCGCTTGTCGTGCGCAAACCCGAAACAACGGTAACTGAGCAAGAAATCATTTCATTTGCTCGCGAACGTCTTGCTGGTTTCAAAACGCCTAAATCTGTCGCCTGGATTGACGCCTTACCGCGCAACCCGAGCGGCAAGATTCTCAAAAAAGTGTTGCGTGAGCCATACTGGGTAGGTCACACTCGTCGAGTTAATTAACTCGCGGTTTTATTCGCGCGACTCAGAAAGAAGTTTTATGAAATTATCGATGATGATCAACTACATTTCTGATTTTCAAACATCAGCCAAGCGCGTCGCTGAACTTGAAAAAGTTGGGCTTGACATCGTCTGGATCGCTGAGGCCTATAGTTACGACTCAATTTCGCAAGTTGGATATCTCGCCGCGGTCACAAACCGTGTGCAGATCGGTACAGGAATCATCAACGTCTACTCGCGCACCGCTGCCTTGACTGCGATGACGGCCGCTGGTTGTGACTACGTCAGCAATGGTCGATTCATTTTGGGACTCGGTGCCTCGGGGCCACAAGTCATCGAGGGTTTTCATGGCATGCCATATGAAAAACCAATGCAACGCACCAAGGAGTACATCGAGGTTTGTCGCGAAATTTGGAAACGCGAGAAGCCGCTCACTTATGAAGGTAAAACTGTGCAAGTTCCATTACCTGCAGGTCAAGGAACTGGCTTAGGTAAACCTCTCAAGTTGATTAATCATCCGGTGCGATCTGAGATTCCGGTTTGGTGGGCATCTCTTAAAGATAAGAGTGTTGAAGCAACTGCCGAAATGGCTGATGGCTGGATGCCTGTTTTCTTTTTACCTGAGAAGTTTCAAAATGTTTGGGGCAAGTCGCTAAAAGCTGGCATAGCTAAGCGTGACGCAGCGCTTAAGCCGCTGGATATTTCTGCTGGCGGAATGTTGCATATTGACGAGTCGCTAACACCAGAAAAACAAAATGAGATTTTAGATTTTGCTCGCCCTAGTTATGCACTGTATGTCGGTGGAATGGGTGCTCGTGGCAAGAACTTCTATAACGACATTTGTCGCGACTATGGCTACGAAAAAGAAGCAGTTGAGATTCAGGATCTCTATTTAGAAGGCAAGAAGAAAGAAGCAGCGGCACTGATTCCGACTGAATGGTTGCAGCTATCAAACCTTGTTGGTCCAAAAAGTTATATTAAAGAACGACTTGGTGCGTTCAAAGAAGCTGGAGTAACTGTGTTGCAAGTTAACCCAGTTGGTCCAGACCCAGTGCGCGAAATCGAAACTCTTAGAGGGATTATTGACGACGTCTGAGTTCTTCGCTTAGGTTCTGTCGAACTCCGCGAGTTGCAAACAAATAAAGCAGCGAAGCACAAACTGCGAGAATTGCAAAAACAGCAATCGTGCCACGCGCGCCGATGTATTCAGAAACGACACCAGCAAGCAAACTGCTCAACCCGAGCGACAGGGTTATCAACGCAAAGTCACCAGCCAAAACACGACCGCGCATTTCATCAGGGCAACGCATTTGTAACCCATATGTCGAGAGCGTCCACTGCGCGCCGCCACCAAGATGGGCTACGCCGATGCAAACACAGGCCACAATAAAAAATGGTGAAACAGCAGCGGCAAGATATCCGCCAGCAAAACCAAGACCAGAGATTCCGCAAACGAGTATCACTTTCGATAAATCATTTTTCACGAATCGTGCCGCGAGCAGTGGCCCAAGAGCGCTACCCAAACCGCGCAGTCCGAGCATCATGCCACGACCAGCATCGCCGCTATTAAACGAGTCTGCAGCGAAAACTGCCAGTTGGCTGACAACTCCGGCACCGACGGCAAACGTCATCTTTGACGTCAGTAGCGACATGATTACTGGGTCTGATTTGGCAAGGTGTAATGCCTCGCGCATGTCTGAAATAGGGTGAATTTGTTTGCTGTGATTTGCGGCGCGCTGTTCTTGCATCGGTCGGGTAACGAGCGCAATTAATCCTGCGGCAATAATAAATGTTGCGATATCGGCGATGAACGCAGCCTGACGACCGAACACTTGCGAAAAGATTCCACCGATTCCTGCACCAACAGCCAGCATTACGCCCCAGCTACTTCCAAAGAGTGCGTTGGCTTGGCGAAGTTCATCTGGATTGCGCGCCAAATTTGGAATCGCAGCTTCTAGTGCAGGGCGCACGAAAGAAGCGAGTGCGGCGATCAGGCTTTGAGCAACGAAGGCAATCCACACCCGTGAGTCTCCAATAAATAAAAAGCCACAGGCGGCAATCGCCTGAAGTATTGAAACAATTATTAAGACTTGACGACGGTCATGTCGATCAGCAACAGGGCCACCAATTGGTGAAGCCAAGAAAGATGGCAATGAAAATGCAACGAGTAATAGCGAGACAAGAAATTTTGAACCCGTTATATCTTGTACCAAACCGGCAAGTGCGACAAACGTAAACCAGTCGCCCATAAATGAAAGATTTTGGGCGACGAACAATAAACGCAATTCGCGATTGACTTTCAAAACGCTAAACATGTAAGTGTGTTATTTAATTCTGCCTAGTTTTTGCAGAATTTCTTCAGCCTGTGCAACGATGTCCCGCACAAGTTTGCCTGCAGGTATTAATTCGCTAACTGCACCAGCGCCTTGACCGGCAGGATAGAACTCACGTGAAGTATCAACATCTGTGCCACTTGGATAGCCCAAGTGATTGACATTGGCTTGTGATGACGCAATGGCCTGTAACGGAAAAGTTTTAATATCTTCTGGGTGTTCTTCGTAATGGTTTGTCCATTCATTACGCACAACGCGACATGGCTTACCCGTATACGAACGACTAATCACAGTGTCGTCTTCGCGACTCGCAACGAGCGCTTCTTTGTATCCGTTCACGGCTCGCGCTTCTGGGGTGGCGATGAAACGTGTGCCGATCCAGACGGCGTCAGCGCCAAGTGCAAGACATGCTGCGAGTCCACGACCATCAAATAATCCGCCTGCTGCAACAACTGGCACTTGCGCTGAGACTGCATCGACAACTTGTGGCACGAGAGCCATCGTTGCAACAAGGCCGGTGTGTCCGCCTGCTTCGGTGCCTTGAGCCACAACAAAATCGCAACCGCTTGCAACTGCCGAAACAGCATGACGCACTTTGCCACACATGGAGCCCACCAAAATATTGTGACTATGCAATAAGTCAATCGCATCGCGCGGTACACCAAGACCAGCAACAAAAATTCTTGCACCACCTGCAACTACATCGCGGATTCCTTGCTCTAAATGTTGTGGAAGTGCTGTCAACAAGTCAACGCCGAACGGTTTTCGCGTAAGGTTTTTGAGTGCAGTAATTTCTTTGGCAAGTTCTCCGTCACGCATTGTGGACGCACCAAATGTTCCGATTCCGCCAGCCTCGCTAACTGCTGCAACAAGTTCGTGATACGAGACGCCACCCATACCAGCAAGCATTACGGGGTATTCGATATCAAATAGTTCGGTGATTCGTGTGCGCATAACTGTTAAACCTAGTTGCTTGTACTCAAGTTTGACGTTTCGAAAGCACCGTCTCGTTTGAGAAACTTTCGATGCCAACGTCTAGGCGTAAGCACTGCCGCCCGTGGCTCATCTTCAAACATCCAGCGCACAAAGTTGCGTCGTGTCCAATCTGTAGAGCCTGCGATGCGAAGTACGCCACGAGTTAAAAATGGATTTTGCAGGACACGCCCCAAAATATGTGACATTCTGTGATCGGCAAAAAACTCACGACGCATTTTGCTTTCGTATGTTTTTCTAACGGCGTTTACTCCTTGTTTATGAGCACCGATTATCGCTTCGCCAGCCAAGACTCCAGTTAAAAGCGCTTGACCAATACCTTCACCAGTCATCGTGTCTGCCGCACATACTGCGTCACCAATAAATAATGCACGTCCACTTGAAAGTTTCGTGTCCGTCACACGTGCTGGTATCGGCCACGCAGTATGTCGGCCTTCCAGAGTTGCGTCTTGACCAAGTGCTTGACGAATATGCGGGCGCGCCAGAAGCTCGGGCCACAACGATTTCATATCTTGCACCGAATATTTTGATCCTCGCAAAATTCCGAAACCAATGTTGGCCCGACCATCTGGCAACGGAAACGACCAGGCATAACCTGGCAATAAGTCGGCGTCAAACCAAACGTAAAGACTTTCACGCGCTGGCCCAGTGACGTTGCTGACATATTGACGAAATGCGTGCCACTCACCGAGGTAACCGCTATGTGAGGCGCCGAATGCTTTGCGCACCGGAGACCACATTCCGTCTGCAGCAATAATATATTTTGCATTTATTTCTTTGTACACATCTTGCGAATCAGTAGCAACCGTGATGTCGTCAGTTGTTTGGCGAGCAACCGAAGCAAATGCGCAACCTTCGATAATTTTTACGCCACGGGCACGAGCGTGCTGAACTAGCGCATTGTCGAGTTCGATTCTTGGGGCGATTGCTGCGAATTGACTAGTTTTATTTTCTCGACTGTTTGGTAACTCAAGTTGTATCTCACGGCCAGATGGTGATCGCAGCCAAACATCTGAGCAAACTTTCCAATTTGCAACTGTGGTTGGGTCAAAGCCCAGCATTTCGAGTATTCGTAGTGCGCCAGTTGTCAACCCATCGCCACAACATTTATCTCGTGGGAATACTGCTTTGTCGATTACTAAAACGTTCTGCCCGCTAGCCACAAGTGTTAGTGCGGCGGCGATGCCGGCGGGCCCTGCGCCAACTATTAATACGTCACAATAATTTTGTGAATTCGGTTTCAAAATAGCATTGGACACGACGCTCAGGCTAGAGTTCTTGGCAATGAGTCGCTTATGTGAAGGTCGAGTAGTTGTTGTCACTGGTTCTGGCCGAGGTATTGGGCGTGAACACGCGTTGAGCCTTGCTAAACACGGGGCATTTGTCGTGGTCAATGATCTGGGTGCTGGCGTTGACGGAAAAGGTGGCGACACGTCGCCGGCGCAACAAGTAGTCAATGAGATCGAAGCGATGGGCGGTAAAGCAGTTGCCAACGGTGATGACATTTCAACATGGGCGGGTGCCGAACGATTGATCAACACCGCAGTCGAAACTTTTGGTGACTTACACGCGGTTGTCAACAACGCAGGCATTTTGCGCGACCGTATGCTCGCCAACATGAGCGAAGAAGAATGGGATGCAGTTATCAAAGTTCACTTAAAAGGAACTTTCGCTCCTTCACGTTTTGCTGCTGCCTATTGGCGTGATCAGAGCAAAGCCGGCAAACCAGTTGACGGACGGATCATAAATACATCTTCGGTGTCTGGCATTTACGGAAACGTCGGTCAAACAAATTATGGTGCTGCAAAAGCAGGCATCGCTGCGTTTACGACAATTGCTTCACTTGAACTCGGACGTTACGGAGTAACAGTCAACGCAGTTGCACCAGTTGCGCTAACACGTATGACAGAAAATCTTGGTCCAGCACCAGAAACAGATCAAGAGCGCGAGCATCGTTCTCCAAAGTGGATCGCACCGATTGTTACCTGGCTTGCATCATCCGAATCTGCCGGCATCACTGGTCGTGTATTTGAAGCGAGTGGTGACGTGCTGGCAATTGCCGAAGGTTGGCATCGCGGACCAACAAGCAAGCCCGTTGAAGATCCAACAAAACTTGGTCCAATTGTTGAAGAGATGATGGCTAAGGCTCGATTGAATGCTGGGATGGACGGTCGCGACGGTTCGTGGCCACAACCGCAAAAGAGCTAACGCTAAAAAAGTTTTAAGTCGTCAGATTTTTTGCCGCGAAGTTCGTCGTAGTCAACTTCGCACCAGCCGATATTTCGACTTTCGGCAAGCACGCGCGCTTGAGGTTTGATCGACTGTGCAACAAAAATGCCACGAATTTTGCCAAGTGATGTATCGGCGTGAAGACAATCTAGATAACGAGTCAGTTGCTCGACGCCGTCAATTTCGCCGCGACGTTTTATTTCAACTGCAACTGTTTGTCCAGACGAGTCACGACACAACAAATCAACCGGGCCAACGGCAGTTGGGTATTCACGACGAATCAAAATTAAACCAGCCTCGATTGTCTCTGGCATTGCTGCAAGGAGAACTTGCAAATCTGCTTCAACTCCGTCTTTGGTGAGGCCAGGATCTTCACCAAGTTCGTGAGCAAAATCTGCGTGTACTTTAAGCAGCTGAATTGTCAGCGTTTCGCCTTTTGGATTACGAACAATAAATCTGTCTTCGAGTTCTTCAAATGTATTCGGCGCGTTCATCCAATTAAGAGGTTTATAAGCACCTCCATCTGCATGAATTGCTACACAGCCATCGGCTTTAACCATTATCAAGCGCGTCGCTTCAGGCAATGATGCATTCAGCCGACCTTCATAGGTGACGCTGCACGTAGCGATGATTAGTCGCATAATTATTTATTGATTCGCGTTACGAAGTGCTGCGAGTACTGGCTCAGCAAGTTCTTGGCGACAAACAATTAAATCGGGCAACCAAGTGTCTTCTTCGTTATATATAAGAGGTGAGCCATCAATACGACTTGTAAATAAACCTGCAGCGCGAGCGACTGCGACTGGTGCGGCAGAATCCCATTGATGTTGGCCACCCGAGTGAAGATAAATGTCGCACTCACCAAGCACTACCGACATTGCTTTTGCCCCAGCCGAACCAAGTCGTGCTGCGTCACAACCAAGCGCATCGGCAACTATTAGTGCTTCACGCGGAGTGCGAGTTCGAGACAACACAAGTCGTGGTGGGCCGTCGTGTTTTGCTGGTTGCAACGGTGCTGGATTAGTTGACAGAGTAATTTCAATTGCGGGCAGGCTGACGGCGCCAGCAGTAAGGTCACCGCCGGTTTCGTTGCGCTCCCACAATGCAACATGCACTGCCCAATCATGTCGATCTGGTTCGCTGAACTCTTGTGTTCCATCTAGCGGATCAATTATCCAAACTCGATCTGCACTTAGTCGAACTGAGCTATCAAGCGCTTCTTCGCTAAGCACAGCATCTTTTGGTCTGAACTCTTGCAGTTGCGACATTAAATATTCTTGTGCCATTGCATCGCCGGCATCTTTTAAATCCCAGCCGTAGACGCCACGTTCAATAAGTTCATTACGAAGTTCGACTAATCGCTTTCCTGTTTCAGTTGCGAGATGTGCAGCCAGTGCGGCATCATCAAGATTTATCAAGAGTGATGACCGATCTGCATTGAATCACGAACTATTTCGCGTAATTCGGTTTCGTCTGTGCCAGATTTTATAAGTTGAACAATTCGACGCTCAAGACGCTCAGCATCTGCTTCATCAAATACCTCAATTCGATTCGTCGTTGAAGTAACTGTGGCAATGACGAGAACCAGCGCTGCGACTGCCGTAGTTACGCCGATTGTATTGACCCAGCCGACGTTATTGCCAGCGATTGAAGTGACAATCATGCCAGCGATGCCACAGATAAAAATAATTGCACACAAGAATCGAATTTTGCGCAAAGCAGTTGAATTCATTTTGTTATTTTCGAGAAAGCGGCTTGTACTTGATTCGTTTTGGTTGGTCGGCAGAGATACCGAGTTCTTTTTTGCGCCAAACTTCGTAATCTGAGAAGTTTCCTTCAAACCAGCGAACTTGACTGTCGCCTTCAAACGCCAATACGTGGGTGGCAATTCGATCCAAGAACCAACGGTCGTGGCTAATTACGACCACGCAACCCGGGAAACTCTCGAGAGCAGTTTCAAGTGCACGCAAAGTATCAATATCTAAATCGTTGGTCGGTTCGTCGAGCAACAAAACATTGCCGGCATTTTTTAGAAGCTTCGCCAAGTGCACGCGGTTTCGTTCACCGCCGGAGAGATCGCCGACACGTTTTTGCTGGTCACTGCCCTTGAAGTTGAAACTCGCGACATATGCACGACCGTTGATTTCACGATTACCAACTTTCATGACTTCGACACCAGCGGTAATTTCTTCGTAAACAGAGGCATCTGGGTTGAGAGTGTCACGACTTTGGTCGACGTAACTTAACGAAACGGTGTCACCAACAGTGACTGTGCCCGAGTCAGGGCTTTCTTGTCCTGTAATCATTCTGAACAAAGTTGTTTTGCCTGCGCCGTTAGCACCGATGATCCCGACGATTCCTGCTGGTGGCAAATTAAACGAGAGATTTTCAATCAACAGTCGATCTCCGTATCCCTTTGAGAGATCTTTGATTTCAATCACGACATCACCCAGACGTGGCCCAGGAGGAATTGCTATTTCTAATTTATTGTCACCACGTTCTGCTGCAGTTGCTTCTGCGTGCAACTTGTCATAGGCAGCCAGTCGGGCTTTGCCTTTTGATTGTCGAGCCTTAGGGGCCATGCGTACCCACTCAAGTTCACGCGCCAACGTGCGTTTTCGAGTTTCATTGGATTTTTCTTCACGACCCAGTCGCTCTTGTTTTTGCTCAAGCCAACTTGTGTAGTTGCCTTCAAATGGAATGCCTTTACCGCGATCAAGTTCAAGTATCCACTTTGCAACATTGTCTAAGAAATAACGGTCGTGAGTAATTGCTACAACTGTTCCCGAATATTCTTGTAAAAACCGTTCAAGCCAATCAACGCTTTCGGCGTCTAAGTGGTTGGTTGGTTCGTCGAGCAGCAACAAGTCGGGTCTGCTCAACAGAAGTCTGCACAAAGCAACACGACGACGTTCTCCACCAGAAAGTTTTGTGACATCGCTGTCATTAGCCGGACAACGCAATGCATCCATTGCGATTTCTACGTTGCGCTCGAGACTCCATGCATCGGCTGCGTTGATCTTCGCTTCAAGTTTTGCTTGCAGAGCACCAACTTTGTCAAAGTCGGCATCTGGTTCTGCCCACATCGCAGTAACTTTTTCGTATTCGGCAAGCAGGTCACGAATCGGCGCGACACCGTCCATCACATTGCCGAGCACATCTTTGGCTGCGTCAAGTTGAGGTTCTTGTTCAAGAAGTCCGACCGAAAAACTCGGGGTCAATCTTGCTTCTCCTGTGAAGCCGTCATCACGACCAGCCATAATTTTAAGCAGACTTGATTTTCCGCTGCCGTTAGAACCAAGTACGCCGATTTTTGCACCAGGATAGAACGAGAGCGAAATGTTCTCTAGCACCGTGCGGTCGGGTGGGTAGAAGCGCGCAAGTTTGTAACAGGTATAGATAAATTCGGCAGCCATAAGCCATACAACCTACTTGCCCGCGTGCCGTGCTAAATTATTGCGACAAATCAACTCGACACCAAAAGGGGTCAAAATGCAGCTCTTAACTCAGGCTTACATCGGAGATTTTCTATTCCGTTACTTACATATCGCCGTTGGCATTACTTGGATCGGTTTGCTTTATTACTTTAATCTTGTGCAGGTTCCCGCACTAGCGGCTTACGGCGATGAGGGCAAGGCCCGCATGTTGACACTCGACAAAGTTGCCCGTCGCGCGTTGTGGTGGTTTCGCTGGGCTGCGATTGCAACTTTGGTAACTGGTTTATTAATTACTGGACTGATTAAGGACTACTGGCAACAAAACAACGCACACAACATGACTATTTCGCTCGGCATGATCTACGGCACGCTGATGGCGGCGAATGTGTGGATGATTATTTGGAAGAACCAGAAAATTGTTCTTGCTAATGCTGTGAATGTTCTCGGTGGTGCTGCTGCTGATCCAGCGGCTGCTGGTGCAGGTCGCAAAGCCTTGCTTGCATCGCGTCAGAACTTTATTTTCTCGTTTTCGATGTTGTGGTTCATGGTTGGATCTGCACACTTCTACGGTTCAGCATTCGGTGATGCAACTCAAAGTAACGCAATGACGTTATTGATAATTGGTGTCGTGATCGGTGCAATCTTGCAAATCAACGCGCTTGGTTTACTCGGCGGAACTGCAGCAACTAACAAGTTGCTCTGGCCATATGAGTCTCACAAGAATGCGATGATCGCTGGCGGTGTCTTATGGCTCATCCTTTGGATTGCGTCAGAGGTTCTACTCAAATAAGTAATTGTTACGATGTAAATCATGGTTGATCAATCCAACCCTGAGGACTTTGGTGCAAACTCTTGGCTAGTCGAAGAGATGTACGAGCGTTATCGCGACGAACCTGAAACCTTGTCACTTGCGTGGCGAGATTTCTTTAGCGATTACAAGCCAGTTGGTACGCCAAAGGTAGATCCAACTGGAGAAATCATTCGGCCGTCCCTCGATTTTATTCTTGAAGACGAATCTTCTCCAGTCGCTGCTTCGGCTGTTGCAACCGCAGCCGTTGCGTCGGTGCAATCAGTTAAACCACCGCAATCAGGATCTGAAAAACCAAAAGCAACGCGAACTTCAGCGCAAGCAGCGCGTTTGGTAGCGGTTGCCCCGATTGAGTTAACTCCGCTCGAAGTTGTTGAGCCTGAACCATTGCGTGGTGTGTCGGCTGTGATTGCAAGCAACATGCAGTCAAGTCTTGAAGTTCCAACGGCGACGAGTGTGCGGCAAGTGCCGGCAAAACTTCTTGAAGTAAATCGAAAAGTTATCAATGGTTATCGTGAGCGCATTGGTGAAAGCAAGGTCAGCTTTACTCATTTAATTGGTTATGCGATCGTGCGAGCAATTGCCGACGCAGTTCCAAACATGAAGCATGTGTTTGTCGCTGATGCACAGGGCAAGCCACAGATCAAAAAATTTACGCGTGTAAATATGGGTCTTGCAGTCGATGTCGATAAGGGCAATGGACAAAGAAGTTTGGTCGTTCCAGTTCTGCGCAACGCTGACACACTTGACTTCGCTGGTTTTTTATTGACTTACGAAGACATCATTCGAAAGGTTCGTGCCAACAAACTCACTCTCGAAGATTTTCAAGGCGCAAACATCAGTTTGACAAACCCGGGCACGATCGGCACGCAACAATCAGTGCCACGGTTAATGGTCGGACAAGGATTAATTGTTGGCGTCGGCACAATTGACTATCCAGCCGAATTTCAGGGCAGCGATGAGCGAACTCTGGGTCGACTTGGTGTCTCAAAAGTCTTGACACTCACGAGTACTTACGACCATCGCATTATTCAAGGCGCCGAAAGTGGAATGTTTCTTAAGTACGTGCATGAGTTATTGATTGGTGAACACAATTTTTATGCTGATGTCTTCAGCAGCTTGGGTGTGCCGTATGAGTCGGTGCAATGGCGTGAAGACTCTAATTCGCTTGACAGCGAAGACGCGTTGCTTGAAAAGCAAATGCAGATTGCAACTTTAATTCGTGTGCACCGAGTTCGCGGTCACTTGATTGCCGATCTTGACCCGCTGCATTGGCGCGCTCCAAGAATGCCACGCGAACTTGACCCTGCAACTTATGGATTGACACTCTGGGACTTAGATCGCGAATTTTTGACTGCTGGTGTTGGAGGAGTGTCTCGTTCGACACTCGGAGAACTACTTGGTGTGTTGCGTGATGCGTATTGCCGAACTATTGGCGTCGAATATATGCATATTCAAAACACTGATGAGCAACGCTGGATTCAAGAGCATTTTGAAGGCATTAAGCGACATGAACTTGTTGTCGACAAGGTTCGTGTCTTAGAGCGTCTCAATGCGGCTGAAGCGTTCGAAAGATTTTTGTCAACAAAATATGTGGGCACCAAGCGTTTCGGCCTTGAAGGTGCAGAATCTGCGATTCCGATTCTTGACATGATTTTAAATCTCGCAACAGACAATAAAATGCAAGGCACCATAATCGGAATGGCACACCGCGGCCGACTGAATGTATTGGCCAATGTTGTCGGCAAAGATTACGATCAAATTTTTCAAGAGTTTGAGGGCTATGTTGACCCTTCTTCGGTGCAAGGCTCTGGCGATGTCAAATACCATCTCGGTGCTGTCGGCGAATTTATTGCACTTAGCGGGGCAAAAATGCACGTTGAGTTGGTTTCGAACCCAAGCCATCTAGAAACTGTTGACCCAGTTGTACTTGGCACGGTAAGAGCAATGCAAGACATGATTGATCCACCACTTGCTTACAGTGTGTTGCCGTTGTTGATTCACGGAGACGCAGCATTTGCTGGTCAGGGTGTTGTCGCCGAATGTCTGGCGATGAGCGACACATCTGGTTACAGAGTTGGTGGCACGATTCATTTGATTATTGATAACCAAATCGGTTTTACGACGGCGCCAGAGTATGCACGCTCGTCGCAATACTGCAGCGATGTCGCCAAAACAGTTCAGGCGCCAATTTTTCATGTGAACGGTGATGACCCAGAAGCATGTGTTCGGGTTGCGCAGTTGGCTTTTGAATATCGTCAAAAGTTTCATAAAGATGTTGTGATTGACATGATTTGTTATCGCCGATATGGGCATAACGAGGGTGACGATCCGAGTTACACACAGCCACTGATGTACAAGGCAATCGCCGAGCGTCGTAGTGTGCGCAAACTTTATGTTGAGACTCTTGTCAAGCGTGGAGATATCACACTAGAAGAGGCAGAAAAATCGCTTGGCGATTATCAAGCCAAATTGCAAGGCGCTCTTGAAGAAACCCGTGCCAAGACCACCGAAAAAGTTATTGCAGCGAAACCACCTGCTCCAAAAGGTGTTTTGCCTCACATTGTGACGAGTGTAAAACGCAAAGTTATAGATGGTGTTCTTGCGCAACTGAGTTCGTATCCAAAAGATTTCATGGTTCACCCAAAATTATTGCGACAATTCGAAACCAGAGACGCACTAATTGCTAAAAATAATGATATTGATTGGGCCACAGCCGAAGCATTGGCTATTGGCAGTCTTTTGGTTGAAGGAATTTCTGTTCGGCTCGCCGGTCAAGACACGCGACGCGGAACATTCAGTCATCGGCATTCAACGCTTGTTGACTACCTGACAGAAAATCGCTGGATACCACTGGCCGAAATACCTGGGGCATCTGGCCGATTCTGGGTTTATGACTCGCTATTGAGCGAATATGCGGCATTGGGTTTTGAATATGGTTACGCACACGCGAATCAAAAAGCACTTGTGATGTGGGAAGCGCAATTCGGTGACTTCGTCAACGGTGCGCAAATAATTATCGACCAATACTTAGTTGCTGCTGAAGACAAGTGGGGACAACACAACGGACTCGTGTTGTTATTGCCGCACGGCTATGAAGGTCAAGGCCCAGAGCATTCTTCGGCACGCATTGAGCGATTTTTGCAATTATGCGCTGAAGACAATATTCAAGTGTGTAACCCAACAACTTCGGCACAGTACTTTCACTTGTTGCGTCGACAAGCAAAGCAAGAGATAATGCGCCCGTTGATAGTTGTCGCACCCAAGCAACCGCTTCGGATGAAAGAAAGCCGATCAAAAATTGACTTACTGACAAGTGGAAGTTTCGAAGAGGTATTAGATGATCCATTCGTTTCGACACCTGCAGAAATAACACGCGTGGTTCTATGCAGCGGAAAAGTTGCTTGGGACGCCATGTCTGAGCGTGATAAACGTGGTGCGAAAGTTGCTGTTGTGCGTGTTGAGCAGTTGTATCCGTTTCCAATTGAGCAGATTCGCGCAGCGATCGCAAAATATCCGAATGCAAAAGAACTTGTATGGTTGCAAGAAGAACCAGAAAATATGGGGCCTAGATATTTTGTTGATGACCGAATTTGGCCTCTTAAGCAAGAGGGGTATTCTTTGTCGCATGTCGCTCGTGTCGAATCGGGGAGCCCAGCAACTGGGTCGAAGACGATTCATGACCAAGAACTCGCAGATCTGATGGAGCAAACATTCGCTAACTAGTGACTTGCTAGCGGTGGTTGAATGGATGTGTGGTAAAGCCTTTTTCTCATGTCGTTGTAGACGGCTCGAATCTTGCTACCGAAGGTCGAAAAGAACCAAGTCTTAAGCAACTGAACGAAGCCGTACTTTCGTTCATCAAAGAGTTTCCTAGTACAAAAATTACTGTTGTTGTTGACGC
>Ga0208960_1001109_pt1 | contig 14537 bp, 14 predicted proteins | sample GreLakmeON33MSRF_FD_187703 | JGI IMG/M metagenome (GOLD analysis project Ga0208960, IMG submission 187703) | Freshwater lentic microbial communities from great Laurentian Lakes, MI, USA - Great Lakes metaG ON33MSRF (SPAdes) | ecosystem: Environmental > Aquatic > Freshwater > Lake | place: Great...
ACGCCGTCGAGTTGCAGGCCGTCGCGGTTGATCGCCTCCACATGGGCAGACCAGCGGTCGACCAGCAGCACCTCATGGCCCAGCTTGGCCAGCAGACCACCATAGCTCGACCCCATGGCACCCGCGCCAATCACACACAGTTTCAGACGTTTCATCACAGCTCCAGTTGCGGTATAGCGTTACATACGATCACACAAAGCCAGACCGAGTTTGGGCGGGCGGCTCAAGGCGCACCTCAGACCGCCTGCCGCCGGTACTGCGCCACCGGGTGGCTGGCAGCCAGACGGTCGCGGCCAAAGAGTTTGTTGCGCAGGGTGCCCGGCGTGTAGGCGGTCTTGTAAGCGCCGCGCTCTTGCAGGCGGGGAACCACCAGCGCGATCAGGTCATCAAAGCACTCGGGTACCACCGTACGTGAGAGGTTGAAGCCATCAAGGTCGGCTGCCATGCTCCAGTCAATCAGTTGTTGTGCGATGCGATCGGCTGAGCCGACCCAGGGTGTTTGGCGGCTACCCAGCACCATTTGCGAGAGCAGTTTGCGCCGGGTCCATTGTGGCCCCGCGCTGCGTGTCATGGCATCTACATTGGAGACGATGGCCTGGCTTTTTCCGGTCTCTATGGGCTCATCGATATCGTATTTTGCAAAGTCGATGCCCATTGATGCAGCGGCGTGCACCAGCGCAGCTTCTGAGCTGGCGTAGCGTTTGTATTCGTCAAATTTTTCTTCGGCTTGGGCATCGGTTTGAGCGGTGATCACAGTGGCACCCAGCCAGACTTTGATGTCTGCGCCAGCGCGCCCCTGTTGCACTGCCTGGCTGCGGATGCTGTCAACAATGGCTTTCACACCCGGCAGGCTTTGGCCGTTCAAGAAAACGCATTCGGCGTGGGTGGCGGCAAAACGTGAGCCGCGCGCCGAGGAGCCGGCCTGGTAGAGCAGGGGTGTGCGCTGTGGCGAGGGTTCGCTCAAGTGCATGGCCTGCACCCGGTACTGGGGCCCCTGGTGCTGGACCAGGCGCACTTTTGAGGGGTCGGCATAGACACCACGCAAGCGGTCGGCCAGCACTGCGCCATCGTCCCAACTGCCTTCCCACAACTGGTAGACCAGCGACATGTATTCGTCTGCCAGGTCGTAGCGGTCGTCGTGCCCGCTTTGCCCCGAGAGCCCGGCGGCACGGGCGGCGCTGTCGAGGTAGCCGGTGACAATATTCCAGCCGATACGTCCCTGGGTCAGGTGGTCCAGCGTGGACATGCGGCGCGCAAACAGGTAGGGCGGCTCATAGCTCAGGTTGGCGGTAACCCCAAAGCCGAGGTGCTGGGTCACGCTGGCCATGGCCGGAATCAGCAGCATCGGGTCATTCACAGGCACTTGCACCGCACCCCGCAGGGCTGCATCAGGGCTGGCACCCAGCACGTCATACACGCCCACGACATCGGCAAAAAACAGGCCATCAAACAGACCGGCTTCCAGCCGCTTGGCATAGTCGGTCCAGTAGGCAAGTTCAAGGTAGCGGCATGACTGGTCGCGCGGGTGTGTCCACAGTCCCTGCTGGATATGGCCGACACAGTTCATGTCGAAGGCGTTGAGGCGAATTTCCTTGTTCATGGGCTTGGCCGGTCAAGCTCTACATGGCTGAGGTGAAGCCGCCATCCACGGTCATGACCAACCCGGTCACAAAGGAGGCCTCATCCGAGGCCAAAAAAACAGCGGCCGGGCCGATTTCTTCGAGCCGGCCCCAGCGCCCGGCAGGCGTGCGTTTTTTGACCCAGTCATTGAACTCGGGGTTGTCAATCAGGGCGGTGTTCATTTCAGTGGCAAAAAAACCGGGTGCGATGCAATTCACCGTGATGGCCTGCGGCGCCAGTTCCACCGCCAGTTGCCGGCCCAGGGCATGCACCGCCCCCTTGCTTGCCACATAGGCCGAGATGCCGGGGCGGGCGTTCATGGCGCTCATTGAGCCAATCAGGATGATGCGCCCACTGGCTTGCGCCAGCATCGCTTGTGCGGCCGCTTTGCTCAGCACCCACACCGCGGTCAGGTTGGTTTGTATCACCCGGTTGAAGTCGTCGAGCTCGAAGTCGACCAGCGCGCGGCGGTGGTTGATGCCCGCATTGGCCACCAGGATGTCAAAGCGCCCCCATTTCTCTTTTAAGCCGGCCACGCACGCTTGTGCGGCAGCGGAGTCGGTCACATCAAATGGCGCACCGTCGGCCGACCAGCCCTGGGCCTGGAGTTCGCTGACCCGAGCGCGCAGGGCGCCAGAGTCGCGGGCGTTCAACACCACATGTGCACCGGCTTGGGCCAAAGACTGGGCCATGGCCCAGCCCAGACCCCTTGAGGCACCCGTGATGAGGGCAATTTTTCCATTCAGATTGAACATCAGTTGCGTCTCCTTGCATTGGTTTTCTTGGTGCGAAGTTCAGGTCCGCTACAGCAGAGCCGTTGCGGGTATTGCCAGACCAGCCAGTGCGCCAAAAATACCCTGGCGGTTGATTCGCTCGAGCTGCTGCGTGACCTCAGTGTGCCATGCCTGGTGCTGGGCCAGCGAGCCGCCCCAAATGTTTTGGATGCTGCCCAGGGCCGCGACGCTGGCCGGCGCATCACCAGCGTGGGCCAGCGCCAGGGCCTGCAGCTTGTCCGCCATCGGGTCATTGAGCTGGTAAACCCGCCCCTGCTCATCCATGCCACGCAGGTAGCGCATCCAAGCGGCAGCGCAAAAAGCCAGGCGCTGCATCGGCTGCTGCCGGGCTAAACCCGCCAGCACCGAGGGCACCCAGCGCTGTGGTAGTTTCACTGAGCTGTCGGTAGCTATCTGGTGCACGCTGTGCGCCAATGCCGGGTTGGCAAAGCGGGCCAGCAACGCATCCCGGTAGGCCGCCACATCTGGCCGGCGCACCTGCGGGCCGACATCCAGGGTGATGAAGTCATGCACAAATTGCCGCACCGGGTTTTGGGCTATGCACTGGTCAACTGTGCCCAGCCCGAGAACCGCGCCCAGGCAGGCCAGTGCCGAATGGCTGGCGTTGAGCAGGCGCAGCTTGGCCTCCTCAAACGGGGCCACGTCATCGACCACCGTGACGCCAACCGCCGACAGCGTGTCAGCATCGCCGGCGTCGGCAAAGCGCCGCTCGATCACCCATTCCCAAAAGGCCTCGGTACCCAAGGCCGCTTGGTCATTCAGGCCCAAGGCGGTCTGGGCAGCAGCCAGTCGGGCCGGTGTGGCGGCCGGCACGATGCGGTCGACCATGCTGTTGGGAAACGCACAGTGCCCGGCCATCCAGCGCCCCAGTGCCGGTCCTTGCTGTTGCCCTTGCTCTTGCCCTTTCTCTTGCACCAGCGCCTGGCACAGGGCTTCGAGCTTGCTGCCGTTGCCGCTCAGGTTGTCACAGGAGGCGATGGTCAGACCCGCCAAGCCGGCCGCCCAGCGGGCTGACAGGCCTTGCACCAGCAAATCGGCCAGAGCCGGGCCATAGGCTTTCTCGGTCACTGTCAGCGTGACCCAGCGGGTGCTGGGTGCGGCGATTGCGCGCACCACTGCTTCACGCTCCCGCTGAGCCACGCAGGTCTGCCAGACAGCGCCGCAGAGACGCCAGTGGGCACCCTGCTCGCTGGCAATTTGCACCGCATACAAACCGTCTTGTTCGCGCAGCGTATCGGCCAGCTGCGTGCTGCGCATCGCCACGCCCAAGATCCCCCAGCGGTCGTCACCCTGGGCCAATAGCGCATCGCAAACCAGTGCTTGGTGGGCGCGGTGAAAGGCTCCCAGGCCCAGGTGCACCACACCGGGTGGTTTATCTCTGCGGTAGCTCGGAACCGGCAGGCCCTGCGCTGCTAGCACCGGCAGGGCGGCGGCATTTAGGCGGGTGTGTGCAGGCATGGCTGTGCGAGGGTTTGTTGTTGCAATTGGATTCTCGGCGAACTTTGCCTGCAAACTCAAGGCGGGCCGACACGCGGGCCGCAAGCCGTCGGCACGGTCTGCCGATGTAAGGACTGTCTGGTTCAAGTTTTTCGGTCTCTGGCCGATGCTCTTTAGAATCTGAGCCCAAATCCACCTCGACCGCCGACCGCAGTCGACACCTCTATGAAAAAAATAATTATTCTTGGCGCAGGCGAGGTCGGAGCATCGGTGGCAGAAAATCTGGCTTCTGAAGCCAACGACATCACAGTCATAGACCGCGACGCGGCCAGGCTCAAGGAGCTCAGTGCCCGGCTGGATTTGCGAACCGTGGTGGGCAATGCGGCCCACCCCTCGGTGCTCAAGGAAGCTGGTATTCAGGATTGCGAGTTGTTGATCGCCGTCACCGAGGTGGACGAGGTCAACATGATCGCTTGCAAGATTGCAGCCAGCCTGTTTAGCGTACCCAAGCGAATTGCGCGAATCCGATCAGTGGAGTATTTGGCCGACGAGCGGCTCTCTGGCGAAGCGCTGTTTGCCATCAACCATGTGATTTGCCCAGAGCAAATCGTTGCCGACTATGTGGAGCGCCTGGTGAGCTTTCCCGAGGCTTTGCAGGTTCTGGAGTTTGCTGGGGGCAGGGTCTGCTTGGTCGCCGTGCGCGCGCGGTCAGACGGCCTGATGGTGGGGTTCCCGATTGCTGACCTGCACCACCACCTCAAAGAGGTTGATGCCCGAATTGTCTGCATCTTCAGGGAAGGGCGCGCCATCACCCCCGAGGGCAGCACCGTCATATGCACCGGCGACGAGGTTTTCTTCCTGTCCGAGGCCTCGGTGATGCGCCGCGTGATGCAAGAGCTGCGCAAGATGGATCACGCTGTCGAGCAGGTCATGATTGCCGGTGGTTCTGACACCGCTTTGCGTCTGGCCAAGGATTTGCAAATAGACCACCATGTGAAGATGCTGGTGCTTGACCCCGTGCAGGCGCAGGACACCGCCGCAGCGCTGGAGCGCACCCAGGTCTTGCTTGGCTCTGAAAACGACTCTATGTTGCTCAAGAGCCAGAACATAGACAAGGTCGACTTGTTTGTGGCGGCCACCGGCAATGACGAGCGCAACATCATCGCCTCGCTGCTGGCCAAACGCCTGGGCGCGCGCAGGGTGATCTCATTGATCCATCAAAGCGCCTTTGTCGACCTGCTGGAGGACAGTGGCATCAACATTGTGATTGGAGTGGCCGATGCCACTATCGGCAGCATCCTGTCCCATGTTCGGATGGCCGATGTCACTGTGGTGCACAGCCTGCGCCGCGGTGCCGCCGAGGCTCTGGAGATTGTGGTGCATGGTGACCGGTCATCAAGTGCCTGTATCGGCCGCCGTGTCGATCAAATTGCCTGGCCAGATGGCTCGTTCCTGGGCGCCATTGCGCGCGGCACAGAGGTGCTGATGGCGCACCACTCCCACAGCATCCAGGATGGCGACCACCTGATTATTTTTGTGTCGAATAAAAAAGTCATTCGCCGGGTTGAGCGCCTGCTCCAGGTGAGCGGGCTGTTCATCTGATCGGGGGCGATTGATATGGTTCGCCTTGCCTCTGTTTTGCACATCCTGGGCCTGGTCATCCTGATCATTGCAGGCTTGATGCTGATCCCCCTGGGGGTTTCTTGCTTGTTTGCCGATGGCGCCCAACTGGCGTTTGCCGCCTCCAGCGCAATCGCTCTGGTCCTTGGTTTGCTGATGGCCTTGGGCACCCGCTCACAGGCGCGTAACCGCGAGTTGCAAGTGCGCGATGGTTTTTTGCTCGCCGCCCTCACCTGGATGGTTACGCCCGCGGTGGCCACCCTGCCGCTGCTGTGGCAAATACCTGGCCTTTCTTTTACCGATGCCTATTTTGAGGCTGTTTCGGGGCTGACCGCCACGGGTGCTACGGTGCTCACCAAGCTTGACGCGCTGCCGGTATCGATCAACTTCTGGCGCACTTTCATGCACTGGATTGGCGGGATGGGTGTGGTGGTTCTGACTGTCGCGGTGTTGCCGCTGCTGGGCGTGGGTGGCAGCCAGGCCTTCAAGGCCGAAACCCCGGGCCCCATGAAAGACGAAAAGCTAACACCCCGCATCACCCAAACCGCCAAGGGCCTGTGGGTTATCTATGCCTTTATTACGGCCGGCTGCGTAACCGGTCTTTGGCTGGCTGGCATGCCCGCCATGGATGCACTGATGCATGCCTTTTCCATCATGGGACTGGGCGGCTTTTCTTCCCATGACGCCAGTTTTGGGTTTTTTAACTCGCCGGCGATGGAGGCGGTTGCAATTTTCTTCATGCTGCTGGCGGGCATTAACTTTGCCACCCATTTCTTGTTTGTGACTCGGCGCAGCTTTCGGGTTTATCGCTTCGATCTTGAGGCGCAGGCTTTTTGGTGGCTGATGCTGGGAAGCGTGTTCTTGGTAGCCTATTTTCTGTGGCGTGAGAACACCTATGCCGAGTTTTTGACGGCGTTGCGCTTTGCAGCGTTCAATGTGGTGTCAGTTGCCACCACCACGGGCCTGGTCACCACGGATTACAACCAGTGGCCGATGTTTGCGCCCGTGTTCATGATTTTTTTATCCTGCTTTGCCACGTGTGCCGGGTCAACCGGTGGGGGTATCAAGATGGTGCGGGCCCAGCTGTTGTTGAAGCAAAGCTACGGCGAACTCCGTCGGCTGATTCATCCGCGCTTGCAGGTGGTGGTCAAGCTCAACAACCAAGTCGTTGAGCGCAGTGTGCTGCATTCGGTGCTGGCTTTTGTCTTTCTCTACGGGGCGACCATTATTCTCCTCACCCTGCTGATGCTGTTCAGCGGTTGCGATGTAGTCACCGCCCTGACAGCCATTGTGGCGTGCGTCAACAACATGGGCCCGGGTCTCAATTTGGTCGGTCCGGCGACAACTTTTGCGGTGCTGAGCGATTTTCAGACCTGGCTGTGTACCCTGGCGATGTTGCTGGGGCGGCTGGAACTGTTCACATTGCTGGTGCTGCTCAGCCCGGAGTTTTGGCGCCATTAGCCGCTGGAGTTTTCGCGCGGCAGTTGATAATCTTCCGCCATGGAAATCATCACCTTTTTGCTCGATTTTATTTTGCACGTGGACAAGTACCTCGAGGCCTTTGTGCGCAACTACGGTTGGTGGGTGTATGCCCTGCTTTTTATGGTTATTTTTGTCGAAACCGGGCTTGTGGTGATGCCGTTTTTACCTGGCGACTCGCTGCTGTTTGTGGTGGGCGCGATGTGCGGCCTTGGTTTGATGAGCTACCCGCTATCGGTCAGCCTGCTGCTGTTGGCCGCGGTGCTGGGCAACCAGACCAACTACGCGCTAGGTCGCCATTTTGGGCCCAAGGTGTTTGGCTGGTCAGACTCGCATTTTTTCAACAAGGCCGCGTTTGACCGGACCCACGCTTTCTATGAACGCTATGGCGGCATCACCATTGTTGCCGCGCGTTTCATGCCCTTTGCGCGCACCTTTGCCCCTTTTGTGGCTGGCGTGGCGCAGATGACCCGGCGCAAGTTCACTTTTTATGATGTCAGCGGCGGTGCGCTGTGGGTGGTGGGCATCATCACGGTGGGTTATTTCTTTGGCAATATCGGCTTTGTGAAGGCCCATTTAGACAAAATCATCTGGGCCATGATTTTGATTCCAGGCTTGCTGGTGCTTTGGGGGGCTTGGAGGGCCAGAACCTCAAACCGGCCCGCAGCAGCAGAGAAGCCATCGTGAAGCGGCCCCAGACCCAGGCTGGGCAGGCGGTAGCAAGCGCCGCGCCGCTGATGAAAGTCTGGCGGCGCTGGCTGTTGCTGCCGGGTCTGCTCGCGCTGCTGGTGCTCAGTGGGCCACGCAATGATTTGGGCGAGCGCGAACCCACACCGCGTCCGCCGCCGCCGGATGACATCGCCGCCCTTGACACCTGGCTAAGCACCAGTGAGGCCGCCTTCACCGACCTTCGACCGGGTAGCGCCAAGGGCATTGTTTGGTACGGAACTGAGCAGCGGCGCAGGCCCTGGTCGGTGGTTTACCTGCACGGTTTTTCGGCCAACCGGATGGAGACTTCCCCCCTGGCCGAGCAGCTTGGTCAGGCGCTTGGCGCCCATGTGTTTTACACCCGACTGAGCGGCCATGGCCGCTCCGGTGCTGCGATGGCAGAGGCCCGTGTGCAGGACTGGATGGCCGACGCCTTGGAGGCCCTGCGCATTGGGCGGGTGCTGGGCGACAGGGTGCTGCTTGTCAGTTGCTCCACGGGCTCCACGCTGGCCACCTGGTTGGGCAGCTCGCCCTGGGGTAGCGAGCTCGACGCCCATGTTTTTTTATCGCCCAATTTCGGACCCAAAGACTGGCGCGCCGAACTGCTCAATTGGCCCTGGGGACGCCAACTGGCTCTGGCCCTGGAAGGCGAGACTCGCAGCTGGGCGCCGCAATCCGAGGCCGAGGCCCAGGCTTGGACGACGCGCTACCCAACCCGCGCGGTCTTTCCGATGATGGCGCTGGTCAAGGGGGTTCGCGACAGCGATCTGGGTGGGTTCCGGGCGCCCCTGCTGCTGCTTTACAGCGAGCAGGACGAGACTGTGAGCACCGCCCAAATCAAAACCGCCTTTGGCCGATTGGGCTCTCAGGAAAAACGGCTGCTACCTGTGACCTACAGCCAAAGTCGTGGCCAGCATGTGCTGGCTGGCGCCATCAAAGACCCAGCGGCGGTGGCACCCATGGCGCAGGACATTGTTCAGTGGGTGCAAACCTTGCAGCACTAGTGCCCCGGCTTGTCCGGGCCATGGCGAATCTACTCGCTTGGCTCGAACCTCTGGACCAACAATTTGCCGCCGTATCATCCGCCGGTCCTGAAAATTTTTAACCAAGCAAGCGAGACCCAAGATGATGACCAAACAATTCAACCGCCGTGAGTGGCTGCAGGCGAGTGCCGGACTGGCCGCTGGCTTGCCGGTGGCAAAAGCCATGGCCCAAACCGCTTGGCCGACCAAGCCCTTGCGCCTGGTCGTGCCCTTTGCGCCTGGCGGCAGTTCAGAAATTGTGGCGCGTGCAGTCGCTGGTGAAATGTCCAAAACCCTGGGTCAAAACATGTTCGTTGAGAACAAGCCCGGCGCGGCAGGCAACATCGCCATGCAAGAGGTGGCTAACAGCAGCGATGAGCACACGCTGATTCTTGGCCACATCGGCACACTGGCGGTCAACCCCTATATTTTTGACAAGCTGCCCTACGACCCGGCGCGGGATTTCACCTCAATCACGCTGGTCTCCAAGGTGCCCAGCCTGTATGTGGTGCACCCCGATTTGCCGGTGAAGAACCTCGCCGAGTTCATGGCCTATGCCAAGAGCCGGCCGGGCCGACTGAACTACGGCTCAGCGGGCAATGGCAGCGCCGGTCACCTGGCGTTTGAGTACCTCAAGCTGGTCGGCGAGATCTTTGTGCTGCATGTGCCCTACCGCGGCACCGGCCCGATGCTGACCGACTTGATGGCCGGGCGTTTGGACGCCGCCTCGGTGGGTGCGCCGGCCTTGATGGGTTTCATCAAGGCCGGCAAATTGCGATGCATCGCCACCGGCACGACGCAACGGCTGCCCCAGCTCCCGGATGTTCCTACCGTGGCCGAGCAGGGTTTCAAGGGTTTCGAGATGACCCAATGGTACGGTTTGCTGGCCCCGGCGAAATGGCCCAAGGCGAATATTGCCAAGCTCGAAGCTGAGGCCATCAAGGCTGTGCGCAGCAGCCTGGTCAAGGAGAGGTTGGCCCAGGACACGGCTCTTGCGGTTGGCAACACGGGGGCTGAATTCGATGCCTTCATCAAAGCCGAGCAGGCTCGCTGGAAACCGGTGATCCTGCGCGCCCAAATCAAGCCAGAAGGCGTTTGAGCCAGCGCCACCAGGTGTGGCGCAGCGACAGGCTTGCCTGACCAGCACTGTCACAGGGTGCGTTTGCGCGCCAGCGGTGGGTTTTTGGCGAAGTACAACAGAATGCTGCGCAGCAGTGCATCGGCCAGTTGCTCTTGATAGGCCTCGGTGTTGAGCCGGGCTTCTTCTTCGGGGTTGCTGATAAAAGCCGCCTCCACCAGCACACTGGGTATTTCTGGTGCCTTGAGCACTGCAAAAGCCGCCTGTTCGACCTGCGCTTTGTGCAGTTTGCCAACCCGGCCGATCTCGCCGAGCATGGCCTTGCCCGCGCGCAGGCTGTCCTTGATTTGGGCGCTGATGCTCATGTCGTGCAGCGCATGCAAAACCTGGGGCTCGCGCGCACCGACATTCAGACCGCCGATCCGGTCTGCCTTGTTTTCTTTTTCGGCCATCCAGCGCGCTGCGCTGCTGGAGGCGCCGCCTTGGCTGAGCGCGAATACGCTCGCACCCTGGGGCCTTGGCGTGAAAAAAGCGTCGGCGTGCAGGCTGATGAACAGGTCTGCTTGCACTCTTTGTGCTTTGGCCACCCGCGCCTGCAATGGCACGAAGAAATCGGCATCGCGGGTTAAAAAGGCCCGCAGTGGGTTGCCGTTGATCTGCGCTGCATTGATGCGCTCTCGCAGGCGCAGGGCGAGTTGGAGCACCACGTCTTTCTCGCGGGTGCCGGCGGGTCCGATGGCGCCAGGGTCCTCGCCGCCGTGACCGGGGTCAAGGGCCACGATGATCAGGCGGTCTGCGGTCTGCTGTGTCGAGTTGTCAGGCGCCGGTGCCGGGGCTGACTTGTTTTGCTGGCGTGCAATCAATTCGCCCAGCGGGTCGGGGGCTGGCAACTGGGTCGGATTGGTTTTGAGTCTCTCGTTGATCAGCGCGAGCAGCGGATCCTCAACCCGAGTGGGGTAGAGGTCAAGCAGCAGTCGGTGCCGATAAGCTGCCACCGGCGGCAGCGTGAACACCTGCGGCGTGACGCCTTGCTTGAATTCGAGCAGCAGCCGGACCACGCCGGGCGCCTGTTGGCCGATCCGGATGCTGGCGATGTTCGGGTCGTCTCGGCCGAGTTTGGGCACCAGGTCGCGCAGGGTGGCATCCAGAGCCACGCCGTCTATGTCCAGGCTCAGGCGGGGCGGGTCAGTCAGCAAGGTTTGTCGCACCTTGAGTTCCACATCAGACTCGATCGTGATGCGCGAGTAATCTGGCGCCGGCCACAGCCGCACTGCCAAGATGGTGGTCGCACGGGCCAGCGACAGCCATAGCGCAGACAGGCCAAAGCTGGCCCAGCGCAGGAGAACGCGCCGTTTCATGTCGCGCTGTCCAAATTGGTACTGGCAGCCAGGGCGCGGCTGCACAGCGCCAGTCCAATGGCGCTCTGGGGCGTGAGCCTGATCTGGCGTCGCTCGTCGAGCTGCACAGTCAACTCCAGCACCAGGTCGGCACGTGGCAGGTAGCCACCGGCCTGCTGTGGCCACTCCACGAGTTTGAGCCCCGGGCTGGCAAAAATATCGCGAAAACCGGCATCGGCAAATTCGCTCGGATCGGCAAAGCGGTAAAAATCAAAATGCCAGATATTCAAGCCCGGCAGCTCGTAGGGCTCAACGACGGCATAGGTGGGGCTTTTGATACGGCCGGTAATGCCCAAAGCTTGCAGCAGGTAGCGCACCAGGGTTGTCTTGCCCGCGCCGAGTTCGCCACGCAATTCAATCACGGCGCTGCACAGGGCCGGCTCGCCCGCCAGCGCCACAGCCAAGCGCGCCGTGGCCGACTCATCGTCCAGGCTCAGGGTTTCTACAATGTTGGCGTGGTGTCGCCCAAAGTTCTCAATCACGGTTATCCATTGGTCTCGAGCATTCGGGCCTGGGCCCGGGAACTCGGATTCTCCCAAATTGGCGTGGCCGGTGTGGATTTGTCTTCGGCAGAGCCGGGCCTGCTGGCCTGGCTGCAAGCCGGCTGGCATGGCGACATGCATTACATGGCAGCCCATGGCCTCAAGCGTGCCCGCCCCGCCGAATTGGTGCCCGGTACGCTGAGCGTGATCACCGCGCGAATGGATTACCTGCCGGCGCACAGCCCGCCAGACTGGCAGGCGCAAGAACTCGCTCGGCTGCAGCGCCCTGGCGAGGCGGTGGTGTCGCTCTATGCCCGCGGCCGCGATTACCACCGGGTGCTGCGCCAGCGTTTGCAAAGCCTGAGTGAACGCATTGCAGCCAGCGTGGGACCACTGGGGCACCGGGTATTCACGGATTCGGCGCCAGTGCTGGAAGCCGAGTTGGCAGCGCGTAGCGGCCAGGGCTGGCGAGGCAAGCACACCCTGCTGCTCAACCGCGAGGCCGGTTCGCTGTTTTTTTTAGGCGAGATTTATGTTGACCTGGCCTTGCCTGCGACCGAACCGGTGTCGGACCATTGCGGCAGTTGCACGGCCTGCCTGGATGTTTGTCCGACCCAGGCCATCGTCGCGCCACACCGGCTCGACGCCAGGCGCTGCATCTCTTACCTGACCATCGAGCACGCTGGCCCGATTCCGCCGGACTTGCGCCCGCTCTTGGGCAACCGTATTTATGGCTGCGACGATTGCCAGCTGGTGTGCCCCTGGAACCGCTATGCCCAGCGCAGCGCTTTGCCAGACTTTGATGAACGCCAGGGGTTGGTCGGCCAACAGCTCGTGACGCTGCTGGACTGGTCCGAGGCCGATTTTTTGCGTCTGACCGAGGGCAGCCCGATCCGGCGCATCGGCCATGAGCGCTGGCTGCGCAACCTGGCCGTGGCCTTGGGCAACGCCCTGCGCGCAGCCACGCCCGAGGCTGCCCTACCCTGGCGCGCGGCCTTGCAGCGCCGCATCGACCACCCCAGCAGCCTGGTGCGCGAGCACGTGGCCTGGGCCCTGCAACAATCACCGGCCGTGCCGACATGACCAAGGACCTGCCATGCGCCCCTGTGAGCTGCTGATCATTGACCCGCAAAACGATTTTCTGGACATCGAAGGCGCGGCGCTGCCGGTGCCCGGCGCCGGTGCCGACATGCTGCGCCTGGCCGCCTGGCTGCACCAACACCGCACGGCGGTGCAGGCCATCACCGTGACCCTGGACTCGCACGCCAGCGTGGGGATTGAGCGCACCAGCTTCTGGTTACAGGCCGATGGCAGCGCTGCTGCACCCTTTAGCCTGGTGACGGCAGCGGCGGTGCGCGCCGGCCAATGGCGCCCGCGTGATGCCGGGCGTACCGCTGCGGTGCTGGCCTATCTGGACGCGCTGGAGGCGCCGGGCCAGCGCCAGTTGGTGGTCTGGCCGGTGCATTGCGTGTTGGGCACCTGGGGCCATAACATCCATGCCGGCTTGGCCAGCAGCATTGCCAACTGGGAAATGCACAGCGGGCAGCTGTGCGACAAGGTGCTCAAAGGCCAGAACCCGATGACCGAGCAGTACAGCGCTTTTCGTGCCGAGGTGCCGCGTGCGGATGACCCGCGCACCGGGCTAAATAGGCGGCTGATGGCGCGCCTGGCCGCTGGCTCGGGGCCGCTGCTGGTGGCCGGCGAGGCGCTCAGCCATTGCGTGGCGGCGTCGGTGCAAGACATGCTGGCCCACCTGCCAGCCGCACGACTGCGCCAGACCCTGCTGCTGAGCGACTGCATGAGCCCGGTGGCCGGTTTTGAGGCGGCCGGCCAAGCCTTTTTGGAACAGGCGCGCTCTGCTGGCATTCGCACCGCGACGCTCAGCGAATTGCCGGCCCTGCTCTGACTTGTTCTGACCTGTTCTGACCTGCTCCAGCCGGGGGAAAACATGGTCGCCGAGGTGGGCCGCCGTCTCCACCATGCGCCGCGTGTTGCACGAGGGGCACACGCCCCGGCCTTTGCAGGAATAGGCCACGAGGTAGTGGTGTCCGCAGTCATCACACCAAGCCCTGGCAAAGCCATGCGCAAAGATGCCGCATTCCAGATACTTGCGAAAGGCCTGGCGGACATAAGGCTTGGGGTGTGGTGGTCGCCCTGGCCGTCGAACTGATCCGCGCTGGCCAGCTCAAACCAAGTCTCGAAGTGCTCGGCAATGGCTTGAACGAGGGCTTAGACCCCGACCATGCGCAGTGTGCGAGGAACCAAATGATTCAAAACTGCGGCCAGCTCTGGCAGCAACGGTGCAAGGTCCTGCGCACGGTTCTTTCTAGCGACCAACACCACGACGGCAATGGGCAATTTCGCCAAGCTTTGTTGAAACTCGAGGTTTCGATCTGCGGTGATGAAGGCTTCGAATTTCGTCGATGCCAAAGCCAGCAACTTGCCATTCGTGACGCTAGCCCACCCTTCTTGACGGACGGTCGAAACCTGGTGGTCAAGAATCAGCGCGGCAAGGTCGTGTGGCAGCGATTCATCAAGCAGGATGCGCATCAGCCACCAGGGACACCCTGGCCTTTTCAAGAACAGCGACTGCCTGATCGCGCGTGACGGATGGGAACTGCGTCAAAAATACATCCAACGAGTCGCCCTCTTCCAAGTAATCGAAAAGATTTTGGACCGGCACACGCGTTCCCGCGAAGACGGGTGCTCCGCTTTGAGTGTCTGGATCAACGGTGATGAGGTTGCTGGTCATGGGGAGGCTCCGTCAGCATTTGTGCGAAGTCAGTTTAACTCCCAAGGGGTTGTTGGGGCGTTTCATGGAAACTTCAACAAGGATGGTTTTTGATGTTTCGGTTTGAGCGAGGGGTTAGGCCTCAGCGCGCAACAACACATAGCTGCCT
>Ga0208960_1001113_pt1 | contig 14519 bp, 10 predicted proteins | sample GreLakmeON33MSRF_FD_187703 | JGI IMG/M metagenome (GOLD analysis project Ga0208960, IMG submission 187703) | Freshwater lentic microbial communities from great Laurentian Lakes, MI, USA - Great Lakes metaG ON33MSRF (SPAdes) | ecosystem: Environmental > Aquatic > Freshwater > Lake | place: Great...
GCGTGGATTGACGTTTTTACATCTGTTGTCAAACTTGCCACGGCTTTTCTGCTTGCTCGAGCTGGTTGGGGGGCGCTCACATTTGTCATCGCTCAAATCTGTAGCATTTTCCTGCAGATAATTCTCTGCTCCATCTGGGCGAGATTCGAACGTCAAGATTTCACGGTTCAGTCGGATTGGCTTGCGCCTACGCTGGCAATGATCAAATTTCCGTTTCTTTTGAGCGTCATGATCACACTGACCGATCAGATTGATTCGTTTATTGCGAGTCTCTTTGTGCCACTTGCAAGCCTCGGGGTTTACTACTTTTCTGTCACGCTTGCAGCTCAACCTGTTCGGCTGATATCCGGGACTCTGTCAAGTGTGCTTGCTCCGTACGCTGCGCAAGCCAGAGACAAACCTCACCTTGAGAATGAGAATATTAAATCAGCATTTACTTCTAGTATTATTTTTGTTCCTCTTTTTGTTCTTGGAATCGCAGCGATCTACCCAAGCTTGGAAAAAATCTTATGGGGCGAGAAGTGGCAGGACAGCATTTGGCCCGTCCTATTCACATCGCTCTTTCTGGTCTACCCGACTGTGCAAGCAGTTCTTGAGGGACCCCTCGTCGGCTTGCGCCGATGGAAACTCTATCTCACTCTGCTTTCATGGCGTGCTCTATCCAAAGTCGCTGGAGTTGTCATAGCAATTCTTGTAATCAAGTTCTATGATCTTCGCGATTCATCTATTGCCCTTGCGCTTGTTGTGGGCGTTGGGTCGCTGGGATCGATCAGCGCTTACATCCAAATTCGACGCGTGCTCTCGACATTCAAGGTTGATCGTGAAATGTACACCTTTGAACTCATCGCTACTCCTCTCTATGCCTTGCTTGCCGTCATCGCCACGGAAGGCGTGGTGTCAAGCCTCCTGAACCGTCTTGACTATAAAGCCGATGGCTTTCGAACTCAAGCGCTCATCGAATTCACGTTGACATTCTCATTGTATTGTTCGATCAGTCTTGTCTTGCTCCGCTTCGCATATCTCGCCAAGCTGAAAATTCTGCTTGCGTTGTTGCCAATGAATGTGCGAAAACTATCATGCAAACTGCTTGTCATATCAGAGAGTGACTTGGCTCTGACACCATCTGAACTGGAAAATGAATAATCTCTGCGGAAATTTCTATTCATTTCGCCTGCTGCGAAGTTGAATTCGAAGGCTCGCGAGATGGATGGCAGAATGGACACGTTTCTCCAACGAGATAATGTGGGTGTCGCTGCTCTTGTTCGGTCAACGGCATTTGGCAACTGAAGCAAATTGCAGCCGAAGTTTCTCGCAATTGTGAATCAACGCACACGCGCCGATCGAATACAAAGCAATCGCCTTTGTAATGCGCTCCGCCGCACTCCTCGAAATATTTGAGAATGCCACCATCAAGCTGAAAGACATTCTGAAATCCTGCACGTTCCATAAATGGTCCCGCCTTCTCACAGCGAATACCGCCTGTGCAGAACATCACGATCGTTCGCTCCTTCAACTCGGGGGAAAGTTTTTCGACCGCATCTGGAAATTCTCGAAAGTGCTCAACGCCTGCTGGGATGGCTCCCTCGAAAGTCCCCATACGAATTTCATAATCGTTGCGCGTGTCGAGCAGCGTCAACGGTTTGCCCTCGTCGATCCACTGCTTGAGGGTCTTGGCGGAAATTTTTGCCGAAGACTTTTTCCCAGGTTCAATTCCTTCGACGCCAAATGCAATGATTTCTTTCTTCAATCTGACAAGCATGCGACGAAAGGGTTGATTCTCGCTGAAGCTTTCCTTCGGATTGAGGTCTTCAAATCCTTTGATCGACCGTAATTCCATCAACAAGATTTGGATACTGCTCTGAGTTCCAGCAACAAACAGATTGATCCCTTCAGGGCTTAATAAAATTGTCCCTTTTAATTCGCAATCACGACAAATTCCCTGCAATTTTTCACGAAGTGTTTCCAAGTCGGCAAGCGGTGCAAACTTATAAACAGCGATATTCGTGAACATTCCGTCACACAGAATTGCGGCGCCGAGCGTCCATTCGCTCCTTGGTAGGTAGACGAACTTTGCTTGCCAAGCCAACAATTTGGAGCGATCGAATGATGATCCAACTTGCATCGAACTGCCACCACTTCAGACCGTGTCGAGCGCTTGACGGGAATGCGTGGTGATTGTTGTGCCAACCTTCACCGAAGGAAAGAATTCCCATCACTGGATTATTTCGACTTTCATCACCCGAGCGATAGTCGCGCCATCCCCAAACGTGACAGATCGAATTGATACTCCAAGTCGAATGATGCAAGAGGAACATGCGCACGAGTCCGCCCCATAAGAATCCAAGTGCTGCACCAGTCCATGACATTGTGACGAGCCCACCAATAATCGCTGGGATCGCCAAGCCGAGAGCAACCCACACTGGGAAAAGATTATTCACGCGCATGAGTGTTTTGTCTGCCAACAGATCTGGCACATATCGATAATTGCTATCACCAGTACTGCTGAAGAGCCATCCAATATGAGCGTGCATAAAACCAACGACCCAACCAACAACGCCTGGCTTGCGACTTGCGTGCGGCGAATGCGGATCATGGTCGTGATCCGAATAGTGATGGTGTTTGCGATGGGTTCCAACCCACCACACGAGCGGCCCTTGAGCAGCCATACCGCCCAAGATCATGAAGAAAATCGCAATCGGCTTTGGTGCTACGAACGCCTTGTGGGTGAACAGGCGGTGATATCCAATCGTGATTCCAAGCCCAGTTGCTATATAGAGAGCAAGCATCATCGAGAGATTTAGCCAGCTGAACATCCCACCCCAAAGGAAATACATCGCCGCCAAGAGTCCAAGCGGTGGCAAAGCGACTGCCGCCAACATGGCAAGATGCATTTGCCCTTTAGAGAGTGGCGAATCTTCCTCGACTGTGTCTTTCGGTTCGCCAAGGTCATGGATGTCGTTTCCAACAACAAGATCCTCTTCAAGGACCATTACATTTTCTTCTGTCGTACTTTGCAACACCAATTCTCCGTGTTTTACTCAGGTCTCGAACCAATAAGTTGATGATCACTTTAGCACCGATGTGACATTGGCGTTGTCAGAAACTGAAGGTTTTCGCGACAAGGATCTTGCCTTAAAAATTTCAACTTTAGCGACTGATTATCGACTTTACGAAGGATCCACCATCTGATCCGGCCGCACAACGCGATCGAATGTCGCTTCGTCGACATGGCCCAAGTGCAGTGCCGCCGCTTTCAGCGTCATGCGTTGATGGTGCGCATGCTTCGCAATTGCGCTGGACTTGTCATATCCGATGTGCGGCGTGAGAGCAGTGACCATCATCAGACTTTGCCCCAATAACTCAGAAATGCGTTCGTGGTTTGCAACAATGCCTTCTGCGCAGAATTCGCGGAACGCATGACAAGTTCCCGCAAGCAACTCGCATGACTGCAAAAGATTTTGCGCGATGACTGGCTTGAAAACATTCAACTCAAAATTGCCTTGGCTTGCAGAGAACTGCACCGCCGAATTGTTGCCAAAGACTTGCACGCACACCATCGTCATGCTTTCACTTTGTGTTGGATTAATCTTTCCTGGCATGATGCTTGAACCTGGTTCATTTTCAGGAATCGAAATCTCGCCGATTCCGCAGCGGGGTCCACTTGCAAGCCAACGCACATCATTGGCGATTTTCATCAACGATCCCGCGAGTACAGAAAATGCCCCATGGGCCTGTGTCGCGGCCTCGTGCCCAGCAAGCGCAGCGAATTTATTTTGTGCGCTTGTGAACGCAATACCTGTTGTTGCGGAAAGTTTCTTTGCGACAAGTTCGCCAAATCCAACCGGTGCGTTCAGTCCTGTGCCGACGGCAGTTCCGCCAATGGCAAGATCGCGCAAGCCAGGCAGACTTTCGCGAATTGCGCGGATCGCAAAATCGAGCTGTGCAACATAGCCAGAAAATTCTTGACCAAGAGTCAATGGGACCGCATCTTGCAAATGTGTTCGCCCAGTCTTGACAATCTTCGAAAATTCTTTCGCTTTGGCATCAAGTGCATCGCGCAATTTTTTCACGGCAGGAAGGAGCGTCCGCTCGATTTCGATTGCGGCAGCAACATGCATCGCTGTTGGAAAAGTATCGTTGCTTGATTGCGAAAGATTGACATGATCGTTTGGATGAACAGGCTTCTTCGAACCTTGCACTCCGCCAGCCAATTCGATTGCGCGATTGGAAATCACCTCGTTCACGTTCATGTTTGACTGTGTTCCCGAGCCCGTTTGCCATACTTTCAGCGGGAATTCTTCATCAAGTTTGCCAGAGGAAACTTCTTTGGCAACAGACACAATCAAGTCGCGAAGATCTTTCGAGAGTCCGCCCATTTCGCAATTTGCCTCGGCGCATGCAGCCTTGAGCAATCCAAAGGCATGCACAATCGGCAGCGGCATTCGATCACCAAACGGGAAATGATGAATCGAACGCTCGGTCTGCGCTCCCCAATATCGATTGGCGGGAACCTCAATCGCTCCCATAGCGTCGGTTTCAGTGCGAGTAGCGATTTTTGATGGTGCGTGTGACATAGTTGGGAATTGTATTGCGTGGCGAGAGTGTAACGCCCCTCGAAATGGGGTCGACAGTGGAAAAAAAACGCCGATCGCTTGAAGCGATCAGCGTGTTGGTCTGGCGTATCCCGCAGGAAGAGTGCGGGGACACGGGACTTGTTTTGAATGTTCAGCGTGCGCTGCGTCGACGGCGAGATCCAGCCATGCCTGCGCATGCCAAAAGAGCAAGAGCGCCAGGTGCTGGAACCACATTGATAAAACCAGAACCTGCATCAGCAGTTCCAGTTCCAGTGGTCCAATTTGATGCATTACCGATCGCTGCGAGCCACTCTGCTTGTGTTCCTGAAGTCAGCGTGTTGAGATTGAACGTTGCGGAATTCAAAGCACTGGTCAAAAGCACTGCGCTGGTTCCCTGAACCAATCCAGTCGGCAAACTTCCAGTTGCAGAAGTTGTCGCAGTTTCATATGCACTCGTATTGTCGAAGTTGTACAGCGCAGCGAAGTCACTGAAAATCGGATTTGCTAGATTTGTGCTCTCGAAAATCGTGACTTGCTCACCAGTCGAAGAAAGGGAAAGCTGTTGATACGAACCTGTTATAGGTGAAGCTCCAACCAAACCGCTGAGTGTCCAAGCATAATCCGCGGATGTTGTTTTTGATCCAATGATCGTTCCCGCAACGATTGTGTTGACAACTGTGAAGCGCATGAGGTTTTCGTTTCCATCGGCATCAGTTGCTGAAGCGCCTCGAAATGCGCTGCCTGTCCAACCATTGTCGGTGAAATAAAGGACTGTGCCTGGTGCAAGATCGACGAATGTGACGAATGACACAGAGTCCGTTGTCACGCCCGAAGCTTGAAAGCCAACGATTGCAACATCGCCAGCGATCAAAGCACCGAAGGAGGAAGAAGAGAGAAGAGTGGCAGTAATTGCCGCGAATGAAAGGGATGAATGAAATGACATAACAGGAGCTCCAACTCCTTTTTACGCCTCCCTACATTCTGAACAGATCAATCCACAACGCGTGAATTAATAACTAATTTAAGCCGAAATCTTGTGAATGTAAGTGAATAATTCGTGAAGATTGCGTGAAGATATTCAAATACATTGAGAAAAAGTTCATGATCATTCGTCCGTTGCTGGACCAATCGGATCCCAAACAAGTTTGTTCGTGTTCCAATCGCCGCCTGCAAAACTTGGATCGCGACTTCCTTGGACATTTCGTGTTGCCTCTGAATTCAACATCCAACCAACATGTCCATCCGCGAAGAGCATGTGGCCTCCTTCGAAATGTCGTGAAGCAAAACGCTTCCAGTCCGCGCGGTGGCGCTTCAGATCTCGTCCAAAGTGGACATCGCTCGCAGACAATTCGCTTGGGTTTGATCGCATTTCCAACATCAAGATCGTCGAGTCTGCTCGCGAGATTGATGCGATTTTCATGGCGAGTTTCGGCGAATATTGTCCTTGACCAGAAGATGCGAGCAGTGTGTTGTTTAATTGACTGTTTGGAACATAGTTGAAATAAAACTGACGCTGAATTCCTCCTGAACCTGGTTGACCGCTGCCCCATGGTGCAAACTCCGCAGTCGTTGCAGCAGGATCGATAAAAATCGAATTGCTGTTACCTGCAAATGGCACATCTGTTTGTGCGCTGTACGCATCATCAGAAATTTTTGAGTATGGAAGTTGGCCAACCATTGGCGGAATCGCATTCGCCCAATATGCCTTTTGAGCAAGATTCAAAGGCATGTCATTCGCATCTTTCAATCCTTCCCATGGCAACCGATCCTTATTGACTGTGGACCACATGATTGTCCCCACTCCCCACTGTTTCAAATTTGATTGACTCTTCGTTGCGGCAGCGCTCTTGCGAACCATGCCGATTCCAGGCATGAGTATGCCAACCAAGGTTGCAATTATGCCAATGACGACGAGAATTTCAACGAGCGTAAATGCTCGTGCGCGCGGGGTTGAAAATTGATGCTCGATCTGCATCAAGGCAACCATCCCGAAAGCAGCGAAGTGAGATCGACTCCATTGACAGCACCATCCTGGTTGATATCGCCGATTGGTCCTTTGCTGCCCCACGCGGAGAGCAACGACGTCATGTCTGTACCATCGACAAATCCGTCGCCATTGATGTCCGCTGGATTGGCGATCACCCAAACACATCCAACCTCCGGAAGCGCAACGAATGATTGCGTGACAGTCGTCGAACCTGGGCAGGAAGTCCAAGTGTTCGCATATCCAAAGGTGCTAGAAGTGCTGGAATCATCATAAAAACTTGCGGCATCGATGCGACCCGATGGATTCGCTCGCAGTCTGCAAACATCGCCCACGCCAACCCCACCAGCAAAATAATTCGGGGAACCTTCACCCTGAAGTTCGATGATTGACGCGAATGATTGGTCACGAACTTCAATCGCCCAGCGATCGTTCGACACGGAAAATTCTCCCGAAATATGGAGCGGCTTCGTGCTGGTCGTCTGCGTAACAAGCGTTGTATCAAAAGTGTTGACATTGACCGATACATCTCCACCAGTTGGGTTGTATGACAAGTCTGTGTCGAGTCCACCCTGCACAGCGGTGCTTTCTGTGAAGGTCAAGATCATGCCACTGCGAAGATTCGACCAGAATGTATTGTTCGACAGTCTGATTGTTCCAGAATCTGTCTTGTCCTGCCAGCGCAAGATCCAATTGCGCATATCCAAGTTCTCCGCAATGATTACAAATTCACACCAGTTGCCTCCGTTGCCGAGTGATCGACCAAACTGCAAATCATTCGCCTGACCACCAGCAGCGTCGGCTGCTTGCGTTCCGCCGCCTAAGAATCCACTCGCAGAGACTGCGTTATATTCATTCAGCATGAGCGGCTTGCATGTTTGGCAAAGTTCCGCAAGCACTGGCGAGCGCAAAGCAGAAAAGTCCTGATATGTCTTGCACAGAGTGACCGTGTCGCTCCAGCCATTCGGTTGACCGAAAGAAGAATTGTCAGCGTCGTCGTACCGTGAATATGGCGTGATTGCCTGTGATGGACTCTCCTCAAGTCTCACGGCTTCACGACTATTTACGCTAGTTGCTCCCCATGATGGCTGGCCTTCGCCTGCGAGATCGATGACGATCTGTCCTTTCGCATTGATGATTCGCGACGCCCAGTTGTCGTTTCCAACATCCATTGGATCGTTGTAAGTTGGATTCGTCAGATCAATCACGTTTGCGTTGCACGTGACGAGAGCTGCGTCAAAGCAATTGACATTGATCCACCAGTCGCCATTGCACGGATTGAATGATGTGTCCGTATCAAGTCCCCCAAGAACTGTCGACGATTCTGTGATTGTCAGAATCGTTCCTGCGCGCAAATCAGACCAGATTGCTGCACCAGAAAACAAAATCTCACCTTGCGGAACCAAGCCATTTTCGTACCAAACATCCGTGCCATCCGCATCGCCTGCCGCGGATTCAATCCACTGAAGTTTCCAACCTCGAATATCTGTGTGATCCTTGACGATGACGATCTCGATCCAATCACCGCCGTTGCCGAGCGAACGACCGAAGTAAACATCTTCTTCAATCGAACAGGCTGCTCCGCCGACTCCATCAGGTGTCGGGCACCCTGCCACTGCCGCAGCAGGATTTCCAAGCCACTTTGTGCTTCCAACTGAATTCCATTCGTTCACGATGACATCCGATGCCAAAGCACTTGCAGAAGTGATAACGCAGGAAGTCACAACCAAGAGATTGACGATGATTTGATTCTTAAACATGGTGAAGATTGTGCTTCACAATTGTTCAGTTCAGGTTCAATTTGCATTCAGAAAATTTGCTTTCTGGCGCCTTCATTGAAACTGAACTCAATCTAAACATAACTTCTCTTTACTCTCCCCCAATGACTTTGATTCCAATCATTTTTGCCGGCGTGTGGTCATATTTTTCTCCACCGCTTGCTGGTACGGCCCCCTCCGACATCGCTCAGGTCAAATTCCTTGGCGCATATTCTTCTGGACTCTTCAATGAATCTGCGTGCGAGATTTCGGCGTGGAGTCCAGACTCAAAGCGGCTCTATGTCACAAACTCGGCGCAAGGGCTCTCGATGGTCGACATTTCAGACCAAGCAAATCCCTTGCGAATTTCGATGACTCGGCAGTTTGGAATCACCAGCGTTGCAACATATGGAAATCTTGTTGCAATGTGCTGGATTCCAAAGTCGAAAGAAGTGCAGGGCGAGGTCCGATTCTTCGATTTGGCGATGAAACAAATTGGAGCAATCAAAGTGGGCTTCGGTCCCGACATGCTGACATTCACACCTGATGGCAAGACACTACTCGTCGCCAACGAAGCGGAGCCAAGTGATGATGGCGCCGAAGATCCCGCTGGGTCAATCTCCGTCATCGATCTCTCGCAGGGTGCCGAGAAAGCAACGCTTCGAAATGCAAGTTTCGATGCGTTTGAGTCACGCGCCACAGAATTGCAGGCGTCAGGCGTTCACGCACCTATGCCTGGTCGATCGTTCGTTCAACAGTTCGAGCCTGAATACATCGCCGTCTCCGAAGATGGCACACGCGCATTCATCACATTGCAAGAGGCGAACGCGCTTGCGGTGCTTGACATCGCCGCAGCGAAAATCACCGCGATCTTGCCTTTTGGGCTGAAAGATTTCGGCGCTGCGGGCGTGGGACTTGATGCGAGCGATAAAGATAATCGCGCAACGATTTCTCTCTGGCCAATTCGTGGCATGTATCAACCCGATACGGTTGCGTATTTCAAGTGCGATGGGCAGGAATATCTGGTAACGGCGAATGAAGGAGAGTCATTTGAATATCCATTTTTTAACGAAACACAGCGCGTTTCGAAATTGAAAAATTCGAAAGATAAAACAAAGCCTGCTCTTGATCCAACTCGAGTTCCACTTTCAGCTGAAGGCGAAGAGGGCCATTCGCAAAGCGATTTATTGAAGTCTGACGCAATAGGTCGACTTGAAGTCAGTGAAGCATGCGGCGATACAGATCAAGATGGAGACTATGACGATCTTGTTTGCTTCGGCGCACGATCAGCAAGTATCTGGCGAATCGTGCCAGCAACTGTCGATGCACAAACGCGACTTGAATTGACTTGGGATTCTGGAAGCGAAATGGAACGAACACTTCGCGATCGCATGCCCCTTGCTTTTAATGCAGACAACCGTAAAAATTCGTCTCAAGATGACCGCAGTGATGCTCGCGGTCCAGAGCCAGAAGGTGTTGCGGTGGCGATGATTTCCGATCATCGAATAATCTTTGTTGGATTGGAAAGAGCTGGCGGAGTGATGATGTGGGATGCGACGAATCCAACGAAGCCAATCTTCGCTGGTTATTTCAATCGACGCGATACAAACATTGATTTGACTGTCGATGTGGATGACGACAAAGTTCCAGACAAGCTTGCGGATGTTGGCGATTTGGGACCAGAAGGACTTCTCGTGATCCCCGCGAGTTCGAGCCCAACCAAACGACCAATACTTGTTGTGTGCAACGAAGTCAGTGGAACACTTTCACTGTTTGACATCACCATCGCAGAAGTTGCTGACAAATAGTCGACAACGCTTGCATACGGACCAATTCTTACTTTGCCAGCGCTGCATCAATTGCAGCTCGCAGAGCCTTGCCGCCATCTGGAGCCATCCCAACTTCCGCCAACACAATCACGCCGTCTTTTCCAATGACGAGAAGTGTTGGAATCCCAGGAACTCCATAAGACTTCGCGAGTTCATCTCCAGCAAGAAGACAGGGATATGTGAAACCTTTTGACTCCATATATTTCTGCGCAGCACCTTCGCCGCGTTCCCAGGTGTTGACGCCAAAGACAGCGACATCCTTGTCCTTATATTCGTCTGCGATTTTCTGAATCGTTGGCATGACTTGTTTGCATGGACCACACCAAGTCGCCCAGAAGTCCAACAAGAGCACCTTGCCTTTGAGACCTTGAAGAGAAAATTGAGCGCCATCAATTCCTGTGAGCGTGAAATCCAAAGCCTTCTCGCCGACCTTCGCTTTCAATTGTGGTTGTTCGCGTTCGCCATCAGGCGCATCCTTGGGATTCTCTCCTTTGACATAGCCCGCAGGCGGAGTGGTCGCAAACATTGATGCATCGAGAGCCGGATCGAGTTTTACATTCGAATACTGATATGACACTGCCAAATTCCCCATCTGATCTTCTCCATTCACCGCCATTTTTTGGGAAAGTCTGCGCGGAAAACTATCAGAGCGCGCGATGGACAGAATGTCAGTCATCGTCATCGTGGAAGGTTTTTCATCACCATCATCGGAAGTTCCAAGATCAATTGAACGCAATATGCGAACCATATCGCACGGTTGTCCGTCGATTGTTTCCTCGCCGATGATGTTCGCTGCAATAATCTTGGAAGGCGCGGCCTCTTCAGCATGCATTTCAAAAACCCATTGAGGCACGCCAGATCCTGCTGACTTCAGTAGTAAAGACCAGTTCGTTCCTTCTTCCATATAAGTTTTGGATGGCACGTTGGTCAGAAGTGAATGCGTTCCATCAAATGTAATCACGCGCACAGGCTTCTCATTCTTGATGCTCTCGATTCGCATTCGCTTGCATGGCGATCCTTCTGTTGCTTCAAGATCCCAGATTGAATTTGTTGGTTCCATAAACTCAGCCGGCATCATTCCCGAATCTCTTCCAGTCGCTGTCATTCGTGTGGTCAATTGAATTGCCTTCAACGCACGTGTCACAGCAACTGACTTTTCGTAAATCGTTAGAGCGCTCTGGTCAATCGTCTGTGGCTGCGATGCTGTAGCGGTAGCGGTTTTAGAATTATCACTTTCTCCAGCAGGAACAACTGCAGTGATCTTTGCGGCAACAACCTTCTTTGGTGTCGATGGCGCACTTTCTTGAGCGGTGGCGAAAGTTGAGAGCGCAAAACAAAGAGCAAGGGTGAATCGCATGAAGTGATTGATCATTGATATAGTCTAATTTGTTATTCAACCAACCGTGAAAAACTCATTTAAAGAACTGCAGGATTTTCGTGTTGTTGGACCTGTCGGCGCAACTGGAATCATCGTTGCTTCCATGGTTGGGAGCGGGATTTTTTCGCTGACTGGCCAATTCGGTGCGAAACTCGGCACCTCTGAGAACATTCTCGCTGCTTGGATCATCGGCGGCGTGCTCGCTTTATGTGGCGGCCTCTCGCTTGCGGAACTTGGCGCGATGATTCCGTGTTCTGGCGGGAGCGTCGAATTTGCACGTCGCGCATTCGGTGGCACAATTGGATATCTGGTCGCAATGGTTTCTATTTTCTGTGGCTACTTTTTATCACTTGCTGTCATCGGTTTACTACTTGGCGAATATGTCAATCAACTCCTTCCGGGGCCAGTCCCTATCGGCTTGATTGGATCACTCGCCATCGTCGCGGCATTCGTTTCGCAGATCTTCGGACTTCATGCTGGATATCGTTTCAACACTGCGCTTTCATTTGTCAAATTTGGATTTGTCACGCTCTTTGTTTTTGCAGGACTTCTCTGGCCGATCAGTTCGCGCATGACCGCGCCTGCACTCTCTGAAACTGTCACGCATCCAGGCATGATTTCTGCCGCAGTCGCAAGCGCGACTCTCACCGTCAGTTTCGCATATCTCGGGTGGGCAGCTGGCGCAGATATTGCAGGCGACATGAAGCGACCAGGCCGTAATGTTCCGCTTTCGATCATCACAGCAATCGTGCTTGTATTTGCGATTTATATCGGCGTGAATATTGTTTATCTGCGTGTCATTGATCCGGCCGCAATGCTCGATGCTGACGGAACACCAATGCAAGCCATTGGTGGGGTCGCTGCTCGATTGCTCTTTGGCACTGCCGTCGGCAACGCAATGGCTGCAGTGATCGCACTACTCTTTTTTTCAACGATGGTCTCAGGGATTATCACTGGCGCACGCATCATCGAATCTATGGCGCATTCGCGAGAGATACCTGCATGGATAGGCGTTCGACTTGCCAACGGTGTGCCGATGCGAGCGCTTATTGTGCTCACGGTCGCAAGCCTGGCATCGCTTGCGATTGGAAATCTCGATGACATCCTTGGATTGCTGACTGTGCTCATTAATATTTTTTCGTCACTGTCAGTTGCTGCCGTGATTGTCCTCCGCAAGACAATGCCTGATGCGCCCCGTCCGTTTCGAGTGCCGTTCTATCCCGTGACACCAATCATTTCTATCGTGCTCGCCGTTTGGAGTATTGCCATAAGCGTCATGGATGGCGGCTTGAATTCGGTCATCGCCTCCGTTGCTGCGGTTGCCATTCTTTTATTGATCAAGCCGCTGATCATGATTCGAAAATTTGGGACTTCTCTGCGGTGAAAGTGCTGGGACTTTTACTCAACCACCAACATCTCGCCAGCAAGACCTGGACCAAATGCGAGTCCGACCCACGGGCGAGCAATCTTGCGTTCAAACAATTTACTCAGAATGAAAAGCAAAGTTGCGCTGCTCATATTCCCAAAGTTTTGAAGAACGCAGCGGCTTGCATCGCCTGATTCATGAGCGATCGCAAGCGAGGCGATCACAGCTTCGATGACTCGTGGTCCACCTGGATGAATCGCCCAACCGCGAATGTCTTGGGTTTCGAGCGAATGTTTTGCAAGCGCGCAGCGCACCCATTCGCCAACACGGGATTCAATAATTTCTGGGACACGCGCGCCGAGTGTCATTTCAAATCCATGATCTCCAATGTGCCACGCCATTTCACTTGCGCTCTCTGGCATCAAGATGCTGTGTGTTCCTGCGATGGATGGATACGTATGTGGATCTCCACGTGCAACGATCACTGCAGCACTGCCGTCGCTAAAAAGCGTGTTGGCGATCAATTGATCAAGCCGAATCCCATAATGCAAATGTGCTGACGAAACTTCAGCGCAGCAAACCAGAACAACTGAGTCGGGATTGGCCAGTATCACATCGCGCGCAATCGCCAAGGCATTCACTGCCGCGTGACAACCCATGAATCCAACATTTGTTCTGCGACAGTCGGCGGAAAGTGAAAGATTTTCGATCAGCCACGCATCCAGTCCAGGAGCTTCAAATCCCGTGCAGGATGCTGTGATGATGTGCGTGATTGCGCGTGCCGATATTTTTGCACGATCGATTGCTTGCAAGCATGCCTGCGTGCTCATCTGTCGTGCCGCACTTGACCATAGTTGCATGCGCTGCGATGTAGTCGGTCCATGGCCTTCGGGATCCGCTTGGAAAAACGCTGGCTTGCCCACTTCCTGTGCCGAAGCGCACCAACGACCATCAATTCCACTGCGCTCTGCGAGTCGAAGAATGACTGCGCGATCAAGCGAATGTGGCGCGACCGATGACGCCATCTCGATCCACTGAGCGCGGGTCAAACGCTGTGGAGGGTTGGCGCATCCGATGGAGTGAATACATGCGTGCGTCATGGTGCGAGTTTTGTAAAAATGCGAGATGGAGCAGGAGTATCGATGTTCGAACCAAACGCACTTGCAACTCGATCAGCGAGAGATGGGAAAAAGTGAGCGGCGCGAATTCCAGTTCGGAGCAATCTCGCGTGGCGAAGAAGATGAGCGGTCATCAAGCATCGCATGCGTGACGAACGAACAATTCGATTGGCAATACGCGGCCACTGGTTTGACGATGCGCTGGAAAGAATCATTGCACTCGCATGATTGCCCGCCGCAAGACCAGTTGCAAGCGCCCAGCTCATTCCCTCGCCGGTGAATGGTTCGACATATCCGCTTGCATCGCCAGCGACCAAGACGTCTTTATAAGCAAGTTGCATGCGCCGACGAGTCAAGAAAGGCGTCCCTCTCCATTGCTCCCCTGCAAATTTCGTAGTGGTGCTCACATGCGAAGCAAGCCACTGTGCTGCAAGAGGTGCAACTCCACCTGCGCCGCGAATGACGCTCGGATGAGCAGCGGCGGCGATATCAATTCGTCCATTTGCCAGCCGA
>Ga0208960_1001117_pt1 | contig 14500 bp, 13 predicted proteins | sample GreLakmeON33MSRF_FD_187703 | JGI IMG/M metagenome (GOLD analysis project Ga0208960, IMG submission 187703) | Freshwater lentic microbial communities from great Laurentian Lakes, MI, USA - Great Lakes metaG ON33MSRF (SPAdes) | ecosystem: Environmental > Aquatic > Freshwater > Lake | place: Great...
GGCATTGGCTCTAACTTATTAAGCATTGAAGGCGTTACTGCTTTGGGTGGAACAGAGCACACCATTCTTCCAGATATGATTGAGATTGGCAGTTTCATTGGCTTGGCAGCAATGACCAAATCGGAAATTAGAATCAAAGATGTATCGTATGAAAACTTGGGAATCATCCCAAGAACTTTCCAGCGATTAGGAATTCAAATGGAGTTGAAAGGCGATGATTTAATTATCCCCTCACAAGAAAATTACACAGTAGACTCATTTATAGATGGTTCTATCTTGAGTATATCTGATGCGCCATGGCCAGGTTTTACTCCCGATTTATTAAGCATCATATTAGTTACGGCAACACAAGCAAAAGGAACAGTTTTGGTTCACCAAAAAATGTTTGAAAGTAGGTTGTTCTTTGTAGATAAATTGATTGACATGGGCGCGCAAATTATATTGTGTGATCCGCATCGTGCTACGGTAATTGGATTAAACCGTCAGACTAAATTGAAAGGAATCTCAATGACATCACCTGATATTCGGGCGGGCGTTTCATTGTTGATTGCAGCTATGTCGGCAGAAGGTCAAAGCACTATTTACAACATCGATCAAATTGACAGAGGTTACCAAAATATTGATGCTCGTTTGAACGCCATTGGCGCAAAAATTCAAAGAGTAGATTAATACTATTTCATGAGATTTCTCTTAAGTACCGCGATAATTATAGCAATATCTATTATCGCGGTTTCTTTTTCTGGTTATCAAGGGCAAAATGCTCCCGACATAGTAGTTTCTAGCAAATCGGGAGGAAGTATTCGTTTGTCTTCTTTAAGAGGCAAGTATGTGCTGGTCGATTTCTGGGCCTCTTTTTGCAGTCCGTGCAGAAAAGAAAACAGCAACTTAATCTCGATTTATAGTAAATACAAAAACGCTACGTTTAAAGAAGGAAAAGGCTTTGAAGTGTTTCAGGTATCGTTAGATAAAAATAAAGCGGTATGGCTTTCGGCGGTAAAAAAAGACGGACTCATCTTCGCTTATCAAGGAATAGATTCATTGAGTTACGCCTCGCCTTCGGCTAAAAAATATGGTGTAACAAGTTTGCCCAGCAACTTTTTAATCGACCCAAAAGGAAAAATAATCAAAAAAGACTTGCGTGGAAATCGGCTTTCTTTAGTTTTAGAAGGGCTTACGCAGCCTTAAATCTCTGTCAATTTGTCTAACAATTCCCAATGGCACTATCTTAGCAAATTGGGACAGACAAAAATTATGCAACATGAACGAAAACATTGAAGAAAAAGAGATGAGCGAAGTAGTAAGCGAAGCTACTACAGAACAAAATACAGAAACTGCACCAAGCGAAGAGGCAAAAGTGGCAGAGTTGAATGACAAATATTTGCGTTTGTATTCAGATTTTGACAATTTCAGAAAAAGAAGCTTCAAAGAAAAAAACGATGCATACAAAAATGCAACAAGCGATGTTTTTAAATCATTTCTTCCAACATTAGATGATTTCGATAGAGCATTGAAATCGTTAGAAACAGCGACAGACATTGAAAGCTTAAGAGAGGGAATCAATTTAATTCACAACAAACTTCTCAATACACTAAAGCAAAAAGGATTGGCTGAAATGGAAGCGGAAAGCAAAGATTTCGATGCCGATTATCATGAAGCAATTACCGAAATACCTGCTCCATCTGAAGAATTGAAAGGAAAAGTAGTTGACGTAGTAGAGAAAGGATATATGCTTGACGGTAAAATTATTCGTTACGCAAAAGTGATTGTAGGCAAATAGCGGCAACCCCAAGCGGGCAATAATTGAAGAACAATTTTAGAAAATTATGGCAAAGAGAGATTATTACGAAGTATTAGGCGTAAGCAAAAGCGCTTCGGATGATGAGATAAAAAAAGCATATCGCAAGATGGCTTTGCAGTTTCACCCCGATAAAAATCCGGGCAATAAAGAAGCTGAAGATAAATTCAAAGAAGCGGCTGAAGCCTATGATGTATTGAGTAATAAAGAGAAGAAACAAAAGTACGATCGTTTTGGCCATGCAGGTTTAGCGGGCGCAGCGGGCGGCGCAGGATATGGTGGTGGTGGCGGAATGAACATGGAGGATATTTTCTCTCACTTTGGAGATATTTTTGGTGGAGGCGGTTTTGGCGGACAACGCAGTGGAAGACGAGTAAATAGAGGTTCTAACATTCGTGTGAAAGTGGCTTTATCACTAGAAGAAATTTTAACAGGAGTTGAGAAAAAAATAAAAGTAAATAAGTTTATCGCGTGCGAAGAATGCACAGGAACAGGAGCTGAGAAAGGAAAAAGTGGAAGCGATACTTGTGGCACTTGCAGGGGTAGCGGACATGTAACGCGAATTACCAACACCATTTTGGGACAAATGCAAAGCTCAAGTGCTTGTCCGACCTGCAACGGAGAAGGCTCTATCATCAAACATAAATGTAAAAAATGTAGTGGCGAAGGAATAGCACGTGGCGAATCAATTCTACCTATCAATCTGCCTGCTGGCGTTCAAGAAGGAATGCAATTACAAGTAAGCGGAATGGGAAATGCAGGGGCTCGTGGCGGCGTAAACGGCGATTTACTGGTGGTGATTGAAGAGAAAGAACACGAACAATTTACGCGTGATGGAAATGATTTGCACTACGATTTATTCATCAATTTTGCAGATGCTGTTTTAGGTGGAGAAACATTGGTACCTACTTTAAATGGTAAAGTGAAAATCAAAATTGAAGCTGGTACTCAACCAGGTAAAATATTGCGATTGAAACACAAAGGATTGCCCGATATCAATCGTTATGAAACAGGAGATCAATTGGTAAACATCAATGTGTGGACGCCCCAAAAATTATCATCAGAAGAGAAGAAAGTACTGGAAGGCTTGCGTGAATCAGACAACTTTAAACCTAATCCGGGTAAGAAAGACAAAGGCTTTTTTGGAAGGATGAAAGAAATGTTTGAATAAGCCTCATATTTCTTCACGCATCATGAAAGAGTGAGCCAAAAAAAATTTATTTTAGCTCACGGTGATTAGCATTGAAAATATTAATAAATTTTATGGCGACTACAAGGCGCTTGATGCTGTAAGTTTATACATTCCCGAAAAGTGTATTTATGGATTACTAGGGCCGAATGGCGCAGGTAAAACTTCATTAATAAGAATCCTCAATCAAATTACTGCACCCGATTCTGGTAGAATTTTATTCAACGACCAACCTTTGGAGCGCCGACATGTGGAGCTCATTGGCTACTTGCCCGAAGAGCGTGGATTGTATAGAAAGATGAAAGTGGGAGAGCAAGTAATGTATCTTGCTCAGCTTAAAGGATTAGATAAACACGAAGCCAAAAGAAGATTGAAATATTGGTTCGAGAAATTCGAAATTGATAACTGGTGGAACCGCAAGGTAGAAGACCTTTCCAAAGGGATGCAGCAAAAAGTTCAGTTCATCGTTACTGTTATTCATGAACCTAAATTATTGATATTGGATGAGCCTTTCAGTGGTTTCGACCCTATCAATGCGGAGATGATAAAAAACGAGATTTTGCAGTTGCGCAAAGATGGCGCAACCATTATTTTTTCTACACACAACATGAAATCGGTGGAAGAAATGTGTGATAAAATTGCGCTTATCAATCGTTCAAAAAAAATATTAGAAGGCAGAGTAGAGACGATCAAAAACAAACACAAAACAAACAACTACGAAATACGCTTTGAGGGCAATATGATTTCTTTTTCTACCGCATTGTGGGCTGGCTATAAATTGCTGTATCATGAAGGAGATAAAGACAACATGAGGGCTGTGGTGAGTTGTCTCGACAATCAATCTATCAACGATTTATTAGCCGTTTTAATTCCAGCAGTTAAAATCAAAAGCGTTAGTGAAATAATACCAAGTATGAATGAAATTTTCATTCAAAAAGTACGAGAAATAAATGGGTAAAACGGGCTTAATAATAAAACGCGAATACTTCACCAGAGTGCGAAAACCTTCGTTCATCGTGATGTCGATATTGGGTCCGTTATTGATTGCTTGCACTTTTATTATTCCATTGTTGATTAAGCAGAATAATTTCAAAACTACTTATGTGCAAGTGGTGGATTACACGCATCAAATTGCCCCAGTACTTAAATATTATAATTCTGATCATGTTGTGTACCTAACTACTTATGCCGATCAAAATCACTCATTGGTAGCGGATAGATTTCAAGAATCAGATGACACTGTGGTGGTTTTAATTCCAGAAAAATTTATGGAAAATGCAGCAGTTACGGTAATGCATAAAAATCATCCTGGCTTAAACACCATGACCAAGCTCAAAAAAGATTTGCAAGACTTGAGAGTGAAATGGGCAGTTAAACAAGGCACCAACATCAACTTAGTGGCGCTCGATAAACAACTGCACGATGTTAAAGTAAATTATTACAACGAAGGCACATCCATTGAAGTGCAAATGATTATTGGTTTAATTGCTGGTGTGCTAATGTATATGCTCATTATGCTTTACGGTGTGCAGGTGATGCGCGGCGTGATGGAAGAAAAAACAAATCGTATTGTTGAAGTAATTATTTCCTCTGTAAAACCATTGCAATTGCTGTATGGAAAAATTATTGGAATTGCACTTACGGGCCTGACACAATTCATCATTTTGATTGTGCTGATGGCCGCCATTTTCTTGTCGGCAAAAAGTTATTTTATTGTAAATCCATCAGTAAAAGCGCAACAACAATTATCGGCCTTGCAAACTCTTGGGCAAAGTAATTTATCCGACCACACAGCTCCTGCCGTTGAAGTTGTAAAAGGAAATGAAATTTCCGAACAAGAAATGATTCTATACATCGATGAACTGAAAAGTGTAGTGCCAAAAATGCTTTTGTTTTTTCCACTTTTCTTTTTAGGAGGCTACCTTCTTTACGCCTCATTTTACGCAGCTATCGGGGCGGCCGTGGATTCTGAAACAGAAACACAACAATTTGTTTTACCTGTTACACTACCTATCATTATCGCCATTTTTATATCCTCAGGCATTTACGAAAACCCCAATGGAGATATTGCATTTTGGGCGAGTATAATACCCTTCACCTCCCCTATTGTGATGTTATCGCGCTTGCCATTTATGGATTTGAGCACACAATGGTGGGAAGTATTGTTATCGCTATTTTTATTGATAGGTGCCTTTATTTTATCTACTATATTGGCCTCTAAAATTTACCGCACTGGTATATTGATGTACGGTCAGAAAGCAAGTTATAAAACCATTTTCAAGTGGTTGAAGTACAAGAACTAATGAACAAAAAAGTAGCAGTAATAGATTTAGGAACCAACACGTTCAATCTATTGATTGCCGAACTACTTCCCTCTGGCAAACACAATATCTTGTACACTACGCAAGTCCCTTCTAAAATTGGCGAAAAATCTATCAACGAAAATAAGATAATTCCTGCAGCTTTCGAACGAGGTATTCAATGTTTGCGAGATATGAAAGAATTCACCGATGAATACCAAGTATATAAAATATTTGCTTTTGGTACATCGGCATTGCGAGGAGCAGCCAACGGCAGCGACTTTGTAGAAAGTGCTAAAAAAGAAACAGGTATAGAAATCACGATCATTGACGGTAATCGCGAAGCAGAGTTAATTTACAAAGGTGTTCAACTCTCCTACCCTTTCGATGATTCTTTAAAATTAGTGATAGATGTAGGTGGTGGTAGCAACGAATTTATAATAAGCAATAAAGACAAAATATTTTGGCGACAAAGTTTCAACCTAGGTGTTGCCCGTTTGATGTACAAATTCAACCCTTCAAATCCAATGAAGGCTGATGAAATAAAAGCTATCGAAGATTATTTAGAATTAGAAATGAAAAGCTTTTGGGATGCCTTAGAGCATTTTCCAACAACAGATATGATTGGTTGTGCTGGCTGCTTTAACTCCTTTCACGAAATGATTTGCGCACAAAAAAATATTGAATTGAACGACAACAGCACTTACGAAGTCATTCCATTAGATGGCTACCAAGAAATTCATCAACTATTGTTACCTTCTACTTTTGAAGAAAGGATGGAAATGCCCGGACTAATTTTCATGCGCACCGACATGATAGTTCTTGGAACAATTCTTGTAAACCTGGTACTGCGTAAAGCACACATCAAAAATTTATATTTATCTAAATATGCATTGAAGGAAGGTGTGTTAGCGGAAATAAATCAAAAGTAAAAAGTTAAAAGCCAAAAATTTAAACTTGAAATTATGCCAAAAATATTAATCATTGACGACGAAAAACCAATTAGAAGTACACTTAAAGAAATTTTAGAATACGAGAAATTTCAAGTAGACGAAGCGGCAGATGGCTCGGCTGGCTTAGAAATGGTGAAAAAAGAAAAATACGATGTTGTACTTTGCGACATTAAAATGCCCAAGATGGATGGCATGGAAGTACTCGACAATATCATGAAACTTGAAGATGAACCTTCAGTGATTATGATATCGGCACATGGAACCATAGACGTTGCCGTAGATGCATTGAAAAAAGGAGCTTACGACTATATCTCCAAACCTCTTGATTTAAATAGATTGCTCATCACCATCCGCAATGCGATGGATAGAACGCAATTGGTAAAAGAAACCAAAGTTTTAAAGAAGAAATTAAGCAAAGCAAAAACATCTGAAATCATTGGAGAATCTCCTGCAGTAGCAAGAGTGATCGAAATGATTAACAAAGTAGCACCAACAGATGCACGCGTATTAGTTACTGGTGGAAATGGATCGGGAAAAGAATTGGTAGCACGACAAATTCACGAAAAAAGCAATCGCGCCAACTCAGAATTGGTAGAAGTAAACTGCGCCGCAATTCCATCTGAATTGATAGAAAGCGAATTATTTGGACACGAAAAAGGAGCCTTCACCTCAGCCATAAAACAACGCATAGGAAAATTCGAACAAGCCATTGGCGGAACATTATTCTTAGATGAAATTGGTGATATGAGCTTATCTGCACAAGCAAAAGTTTTACGTGCATTGCAAGAAAGTAAAATCACAAGAGTTGGCGGCGAAAAAGAAATATCTGTAGACGTGCGCATCATTGCTGCTACTAATAAAGACTTGAAAAAGGAAATAGAAGCAGGCAATTTCCGCGAAGATTTATACCATAGATTAAGTGTAATTGTGATTCAAAACCCGTCGCTTAATGATCGTAAAGAAGACATCCCGTTATTGGCAGAACACTTCATTAAACAAATTTGTGAAGAGTACGGTTCGGCGCAAAAAACACTGACTAAAGATGCTATAAAAGAATTGCAGAAAATCAACTGGACTGGTAACATTCGTGAATTCAGAAACGTGATGGAGAGATTGATTATTCTTTGTGGAATTAGCATTTCGGGAGACGACATTGTTACTTTTGCGCAACCACTAAGTAAATAAATACTGCGCACAAGAACAGTTCCTTCGGGGCCCGCCAGCTGCCGAGCCTCGAAGGAACTATTGTCCTGGTTATAAAAATCATTATATTTTTTTCCTCAATAACAGCCCCACGTTAACAACTTTCCCTCTACCTTTTTGGCTTTTGACTTATTACTTTTTACTTTCCCTCCATGGCATTAAACATAGTATTTATAGTGTTTTTCTTATTGTCGTTTTTGATAGCGATAATTAAGACCTTTTTCTTTCGCGATTACGATGTATTTGATTTGATTATCAAGAGCACCATCGACATGTCGAAAAACGGATTTGAAATTTCACTGTACCTCACTGGCGCTTTATCTTTATGGATGGGAATTATGAAGATTGGTGAGAATGGCGGAGCAATAAATATATTAACCAAATTAACCGCTCCTTTGTTTACCAGATTATTTCCCGATGTGCCGAAAAACCATCCAGCTTATGGCTCTATCATGATGAACTTTACTGCTAATATGTTGGGCTTAGATAATGCTGCTACTCCTGCAGGATTGAAGGCAATGGGACAATTACAAGAAATCAATCCCGACAAAGAAAAGGCAAGTAACGCGCAGATAATGTTTATGGTGATTAATGCTTCAGGACTCACCATCATACCAGTAAGCATCATCACCATTAGAGCGCAAATGCTGAAAGATGCAGGTTCATCTTTTAATCCGACTGATATTTTTATCCCCGTTTTAATCGCTACTTTCTTCTCTACTTTGGGTGGAATTTTACTCACCAGTTTTATACAAAAAATAAAATTCGACAGGGTAATTATTGCCTACTTGGGAGGCGCTGCTTTGCTGGTAGTTGGATTGCTGTCTATGTCGAATTATTTAAGCGAAACTCAATTACAAATCTTCTCAAAAATACTGAGCAGTTCTATTCTTTTATCCATCATCGTGAGCTTTATTATCATGGCTTTGAGAAAAAAAGTAAATGTTTACGATTCATTTATTGAAGGCGCGAAAGATGGGTTCAATACCGCCATTAAAATTGTTCCTTACCTCATCGCAATATTAGTTGCTATTGGTGTTTTTAGAGCCAGTGGCGGAATGGATTGGCTACAAGATGGCATTAAATACAGCATTGCGTTTTTTGCGCCAAACGCCGATTTAATGTGGGTTGACGCCTTACCTACAGCTATCATGAAACCCTTGAGTGGTAGTGGCGCAAGAGGGATGATGGTGGAGACGATGAAGACCTTCGGCCCCGAATCATTTCAAGGATTCTTATCCTGTGTTTTTCAAGGAGCTGCAGATACCACTTTCTTCATATTAGCGGTATACTTTGGTTCTATTGGAGTTAAGAAAACACGCTATGCTTTGGGCGCTGCCTTATTCGCCGATTTGTGTGGCGTGATAGCGGCGATAGTTGTAGCATACATCTTTTACCCTAAGTAATTTTTCCAATCACGCTCTGCGATAATCTGCGAGATCTGCGGGACACCTATTTTCTCGCGAAAATCTCGCAGATTATCGCAAAAAAGAAGGCTTGAGAATTTCCCCAAGCCTTCTTTTCTATCATATTATTTGCTTTATTTCTTTGCTAAAACTTTTTGAGCACAACGTAAATTACGAATTGATTTGAATTTTGAAGGATCGGCATCCAAGGCTTCTAAATCTTTTCTTGTCGCTTCATCCAGCAAACCAATTAAAGGTTGTTCCACTTTATACAGTTGCACCAAGGCATCTTTAATTTCAGCATCCCATACATCAGCAAGGTTATCTAAATCCTCAGGATGAATAGTAGCTCTGCAATTTTTGGCGCCGCAACCACAAGGGAAGGAATAATCTAAATTGAAAATACCGTACTCATCTGTGATCTCTTCTCCAGGCTGAATATCACGCAAAGCAATTTCAAATCCGTAACCAGTGCTTATAGTATTTCTACCGCAATTGTGATTTACATATTTGGCGATATCCCAGCTTAAAATTCTAAAGCCTCTTTCATCTATGTAAGAAAATTTTTCAATCACATCTTGCATAGTTTTAGAGTGAGATGCATAGTGCGCATCATCCACTTCGATTTCTAAACTATCTTTAACATAAATCATTGTTCCTTTTGGAATGAACCTTTTGGCGAAAACGCCTAAGCCTATTTTCTCGCTAACTTGACGGACCTCTGTGTTGGGATGAATCATTTGAATATTTTAATTTTGATTAACAGGAACTAAAGTTTGAATTATTCCACGAATAATTGAAATCGCAGCATCACTATTTTTCTATTATTTATGAACATATTAACAATGCATGATTTGTAGAGACGCAAAATTTTGCGTCTAACACCCTGCATGAATGCAATGAGACGCAAAATTTTGCGTCTCTACAACACAATTTGTTTTGCTTTTTCTAAAGCAGAACTGATACCACCTAAATTATTTCCGCCAGCTGTTGCGTAAAATGGCTGTCCGCCGCCGCCACCTTGAATATCTTTCGCCAATTCGCGTACGATATTCGAGGCATTCCATCCCTTCAACTTAACCAAATCTTCATTAATCACCACCGTTAAGTTTGGTTTACCACCAATCTCAGCCGCCAATACCATGAATAAGTTTGGCACTTCGGCTTTCAATTGAAAAGACAAATCTTTAATAGCATCTGCCGATTCTAATTCTATCTTTTTTGCCAAGAAACTAACTCCGCCTAATTGCTCAATTTCTTTAAGCAATTCCACTTTCAATCCTTTAGCTTTTTCGCTCAATAGAGACGAGATATCTTTGCTTAATTTAGCATTGTCGTCGATTAATTGTTGCGCAGCTTTTTTCAAATCTTTTGGATTCTTCAACACCTCTTTCAACTCTTGTAACAACTGTAATTGGTCGTTGATATAAGCATCAGCTTTTTCGCCAGTGATAGCTTCAATCCTTCTGATACCTGCTGCAACAGCACTTTCAGAAAGCACAATCACTTTACCAATTTGCACAGTCGATTTAACGTGAGTTCCACCGCACAATTCCACCGATTCGCCAAACTGAACCATACGCACTTTATCTCCATATTTCTCGCCAAACAAAGCCATTGCGCCACGTTTTTTAGCTTCGTCGATAGCTATAGCTCTTTCTTCTTGCAATGAAATGTTATCACGAATATTTTGGTTCATTATATCTTCTACCTGTTTCAATTCTTCGTCGGTAATTTTTTGAAAATGAGAGAAGTCGAAACGCAAATTATTTTCGTTCACCAACGATCCTTTTTGCTCTACGTGCGTTCCTAAAACAGAACGCAAAGCGTGATGCAACAAGTGCGTTGCAGAGTGATTTGCCTCAGTAGCCAAACGTTTCGATTTGTTCACCACAGCCTTCACTTCAGCATTTACATCTTTAGGTAATTTATCTAAGAAATGAAGAAATACACCGTTCTCTTTTTTGCAATCCAACACCGAATATTTTTCACCACCCACTTCGAAGAAACCGCGGTCACCTACTTGTCCGCCACCTTCTGCATAAAAAGGAGTTTCACCCAATTCTACCTGAACCAATTCCTTTCCTTTGGTTTTTACTTTACGGTAGCGTAATATTTTTGAAGTAGCTTCTAATGAATCGTAGCCAACAAATTTTCCTTCGCCTGCATTAACGGAAATCCAATCGTCAGTTTCAACTGCTGATGCAGAGCGAGAGCGTTCTTTTTGTTTTTCCAATTCCGACTGAAAACCTACCATATCCACCGACAAGCCTTTTTCACGCGCCAACAAATCGGTTAAGTCGATGGGGAAACCATAAGTATCAAACAATTCAAAAGCAAAAGCGCCTTCAATAACTTTCAATGATAAACTTTCCGCTTTAGCTTCAAATTTTTGAATTCCTTTTTCCAAAGTTCTTAAGAAATTTTGCTCTTCCTCTTTAATCACCTTCTCAATAAAATCTTGTTGTTTTGCCAACTCAGGAAAGAATTGTCCCATTTGTTCATTCAGCACTTCCACCAATTGATAGATGAAAGGTTCATTCACATTTAACTTGCTGTAGCCATAACGAACGGCTCTTCTTAAAATACGACGAATAACATAACCAGCGCCAGTATTCGACGGCATTTGTCCGTCGGCAATAGCAAACGACACCGCACGAATATGATCAGAAATGACACGAATAGCTATATCTGTTTCTTCGGTAACGCCGTATTTTTGATTGGTAATTTTTTCAATTCTGTAAATCAGCGGAGTGAAAACATCGGTATCGTAGTTTGATGTTTTTCCTTGTAAAGTGCGCACCAAACGCTCAAAGCCCATACCTGTATCCACATGCTGAGCAGGTAATTTTTCTAATGAACTATCGGCTTTGCGGTTAAATTCCATGAACACATTGTTCCAAACTTCAATCACTTGAGGGTGGTCGTTGTTTACTAATGTTGCACCACTAACTTTTTTTCTATCTTCATCTGATCTTCCATCATAATGAATTTCGCTGCACGGTCCGCACGGACCTTGATCACCCATTTCCCAAAAGTTATCTTTCTTATTTCCGTTTAAGATTCTGTCTTCTGCAATATATTTTTTCCACTCGTCGAAAGCCTCTTGATCGAAAGCTAAATCGCTTGCTTTATCGCCTTCAAAAACGGTAACATATAATCTGTCTTTATCGATTTTGTAAACATCGGTTAGTAACTGCCAAGCCCACTCAATAGCGTCTTTTTTGAAATAATCACCAAATGACCAGTTGCCTAACATTTCGAACATAGTGTGGTGGTAAGTATCCACACCTACTTCTTCTAAGTCGTTGTGTTTACCGGATACACGCAAACATTTTTGAGTATTGGCAATACGCGGATATTTCACAGGAGCATTGCCCAAGAAAATATCTTTAAATTGATTCATCCCCGCGTTGGTAAACATTAGGGTTGGGTCATTTTTAACCACCATTGGAGCCGAAGGAACGATGTGGTGTCCTTTGCTCTCAAAAAATTTCATAAACTGTTCGCGTACTTCAGCAGCTTTCATAAAAAAATGTGTTCAATGTTTAATGTTCAATAGCTTGTCCGTCTACCGACGGATTAATGTTAGCTAAACTAGAGAACTCGCAAGGCTTGAAATAAAGGAAAAAAGTCCTATATTCACAACCCTTGTTAATTTGGCAAATCTAAGTAATCGTATGTCAAAAGAGAAATTTGGAGTAGGACAATCGATAAAATATGCGAAAAGAAAACCGCGTAAGGCTTTGGTGTTTCTTTTAGTGGTGACTTTGATTGCCTTTTTAATTAACATGGCCTTACTTCCTTACCTAGAGAAGTACGTTTCTAAAAGAAAATCGAGAGAGATAGACAAACTAAAATACGAGTATGCTTTAATGAGCTTGCGTATGGAAAGAATGAACAAAGATTTACAAAAGCTAGCCAATCAAGACGATAGTTTGTATGCCTCTGTTTTTGGCTTAACGCCGCTTACCGAAGAACAACGAATGGCTGGTGTTGGCGGACACGACATGAATAAAAACCTCAGTGGTTACGAATATTCACATCTGATGAAAAGCACCAACACCAAGCTAAAGGCCTTGGAAGGAAAAATTCAGGTGCAAGAAGAATCGTTCAAAAGAATTCAAAAAAAAGCACAAGATGTAGCGCATAAAATCGCGAATATTCCTGCCATTCAACCTTTAAAAAACAAGCATAACGTGCAACTTTCATCGGGCTTTGGTATGCGCTTGCACCCAGTGCATGATACATATAGAATGCATACCGGTCAGGATTTCACCGCACCAAAAGGCACTCCCATTCACGCGACGGGAGACGGAACAATTGTTTTTGCAGGTAACGACCACAATGGCTATGGTAAATATGTAATCATTAAACATGGCTATGGCTATCAAACACTGTATGGCCACATGAGCAGAATTGACGTGCAAAAAGGAGATAAAGTAAAACGTGGAGATGTTATTGGAGGTGTTGGTTCTACTGGGACTTCAACGGCCATGCACGTGCATTATGAAGTGATAAAAAAAGGAAGTAAAGTAGACCCAGCTAATTTCTTTTTTGATGATATTACTTATACAGAATATCGTGAGATGATGGAAATTTCGCGACGCATCAATCGTGCGCTCGATTAGCATATTTTTATCGGCCTCATCCCCGGCCCTTCTCCAAAAGAGAAGGGTGACTGTGTTTGAAAAGTATTTCTTAAGTAGTGGCTCCCTTCTCTTTTGGAGAAGGGCCGGGGATGATGCCTTTTGAAATTATTCTAGTCACAACAATTAAGGTCAGTCATATTTCTATATCTTTACCCACAAATTATTCAAAGTGCCCTACAAGGAAAAAGAAACATCGAAATTGTATTACACCATTGGTGAAGTATCTGAAATGTTCGATGTGAACACTTCATTGATTCGCTTTTGGGAAAAGGAATTTGATATTCTTAAACCAAAGAAAAGTAAAAAGGGAAATCGTTTGTTTACCAAAGACGATGTAGATAATTTCAAACTCATTCACCACCTGGTAAAAGAAAGAGGATTCACTTTAAATGGCGCTAAAGATAAACTGAAGAAACATAAGTTTGAAGCCAAAAAAGAAGTGGAAATGGTGCAATCTTTAGAAAAAGTAAAGAAGTTTTTACTTGCCCTTAAAAAGGAATTATAAGTATTTTCTGCAAAAAATTAATTTTTTGTAACCTTTCATGTGCTCTTCAAGTAAGGGGAGCTCCAAACCCTAAAATAAACTGTTTTGAAAAAGAAAGTACTTGTAGTAGAAGATGAGCAAATGCAAGCCAAGTTACTTGTAAACACCTTGCTCAAAGAAGATTCAGAGGTTTTTTTATGTGAAGAAGGCAATTACGCCAAAACCATTTTAGGTTTAAATAAATTCGACATTATTTTCTTAGACATCAATATTCCAAACATAAGCGGGTTAAGACTTTTAGAGATGATTCGATCTAGTGAAGATCAAGCCAATTTCAATACTCCAGTGGTGATTTGCACTGCATCTGACGACCACAACCACAAAATGGAATCGTTTAAAAATAAGGCGAATGAATACTTTTTGAAGCCTATATTGCCTGATAAGATTAGATCGACGGTAAGTTATTATTTGTCGTAAAGAATTAGATACTTCATATCTATTCTCTTAATGATTTAACT
>Ga0208960_1001118_pt1 | contig 14500 bp, 10 predicted proteins | sample GreLakmeON33MSRF_FD_187703 | JGI IMG/M metagenome (GOLD analysis project Ga0208960, IMG submission 187703) | Freshwater lentic microbial communities from great Laurentian Lakes, MI, USA - Great Lakes metaG ON33MSRF (SPAdes) | ecosystem: Environmental > Aquatic > Freshwater > Lake | place: Great...
TGGATCCCGTCTCGCTACAACCTGACCTTGCGGCCCGTTCCAATTGCGGCGCTCGTGGTTTATCTTTTCCGCTGACGCCCTGACGTTGGGGCGCTCTTAGAACAAAAGCACGAGTATTTTGACACCGCCTTTCGTGTGCACGAGTCTCATTCTGAGGGGCCGTTCTGCGGGAGGTATGAACCTTCGTGAAGGAGTTCCGGTGAGCACGAGGTGGTTTCGCATCGCCGATGAATTGCGTGCCATCGCGGCCGATCGGTCGTTGGCGGCGGCGCATGAGCCCGTTCTGAACGAGAAACGCCTGCTGCGCCGCGAAGCTGCACTTCTTACCAGCGCTGCTGCCCTGGCGTCTTCAGGAAATCCTGATGTCGATCTCGACGGCGGCACCCCGAGAGACGGGGTCGGTGAGCGCGGCGGCCTTGCCTTTTGGGGAATGAGCGCCGATGGTGAGGCTGCGCTCAGGGCTCTGGCTGCCGACCCATCGGTTGACCCCGAGGCCCTCGACCCGCATGTTGTCCTCAAAGCCATCCTCGGGGTGTCCCCCGGGGACTGACCGGTCTGTTTGAGGGGGAGGTGCGGAAGACCTTCGGGGAACGTATTGCGTACGTATCCCCTAGGTGCAGAGGTTCTGGCCCATCACTCCCACGCACATCCTGAATGGGTCAAGTTGCACGTCGGCGCTGATGCTCACCCCGAAGCTGTGCCAACTGCCCCAGCTCCACTTCCACGGCTCGTACCAGGGGCTTGCGTCCCATGTCTGGATATCCACGTTGGCCCCTGCCGTTGCAGTGAGGCTGCCGTAGGGCGCGCTGCTGCCAATCCACAGGCCGATGTTGTAGTCGAAGCACCCCTCGGCCCGGATGACCAGCAAGTTGATCGTGCCGGTGCACAGGTTGTCGCCGAAGTTGGCGGTGGCGGTGAAGTCTCCGGTTGACGACATGTTCACAGAGGTTGTGAACTGGAAGCCGCTCTCACCGAGCGTGCCGTTCATCGTGAAGTCGACGGGCCCAAGCTGCGTGCAGTTGTTCACGCAGTCGGTGAACGTGACCGCACCCGTCATGGTGGCGAACGATGGGATACCGAGGGTCGCATTGAGCGAGGCGTAGAAGAGGGGGGCACCGCCGCCCAGGGGCTCGACGAATGTGATGGCGCCGTCGGCCGCGATCTCGCCTGTACTGGCCGAGCCCACCGACATGTTCACCGCTGCCTGCACGCTGATTTCCTGCGGGGTCTGCGAGAGGGTGACGCTGGCATTGCCCACGTCGTACCCGCCCAGCGACAGCGCGTTGATCGAGCCGGTCAGGGTGGTTGAGGGCACACCGCCTACCTCGCTGAACTCACCGGCGATCGACACCGAGGTGCCGGCGATGGACAGCTGGGTGCTGCCACCCACCGACACGTTGCCGTTCTGGTTGGAGGCGTTCACGGCCATCTGCAGGTCAAAGCCCGCAAGGTCGAGCTGGCCATTGCCGGTGAAGGCGAAGTTGCCGTTGCTCTGGAACTCGCCGGCGATCGACACCTCATCGCTCGAGCTCTGCGGCGAAAGCTTGAGGGTGGTGGCCAGCTGTGCGTACGCCACGCCGCTGATATTGCCCACCGACACCGAGCCGCCAGCAGAGAATGGGCCGATGTTGATGGCCACATTGTCGGCGGCAAAGGAGAAGTCGCCGGGGTTCGGCGTCACCATCTGGCCCTGGGCGTTCTGCACCTGCTCTTGGCAACCGTCCTGGTAGGCGATCGTGCCCGACAATGTCGCGTCAAACACGCTGCCGATTGCCAGTTCGCCCTCGAATGCTGAGCACTGAGGCGAGATATTGAGCGTGGCAGGGTTGGCCGGCGTGCCGATTGAGAAGCCCGCAGATGTACTGAGTACCACCTGGGCATTGAGGTCGAAGATGTCGCTCGACGCCTGGTAGTTCATCGCAAAGTCGCCCGTGGCGGTGGCCACGTCCTGCACGTTGATCGCCGTGGAGATGTTGAACTGCACGTCCTCCACCACGCCGTTGTCAATCGTCGCGTCGAACTGCTGCACGTCAATCATCTGGCCGAGGATGCTCACCTTGCCCGACGCAGCGATGCTCAAATTCTCGACGCCCGGCCCGAAGGTGACCGAGGTCTGCACGTTCATATTGGTGAGGCTGAACCCGGCGACCTCGAACGTTCCCTGCTCGGCCATGCTGAGGGTCGCGGTGGTCGTCGGGCCGTTCTGGTCGAGCGATCCAGCCACCGAGATGCCGTTGCCGAAGATGCTGAACCCTCCGGAGAACGACACGTCGTTGATGCCCGCCTGCTCATCAAGGCTCACACCGATGGTGGTCTGCTCAAACTGCATGCCGCCCAGGTGGAAGGCGCCGATTGCGATGGACGCGGTGAACTTGGTGGTGGGTGCCAGCTGCAGCGACGCCGACACATCCACGGTTGTGCCCAGCACGCTGCCGTCGAACGCCATCTGGAAGCCCGGGGTAATGGGTGCCGACTGCGGTGACAGCTGGCAGCCGTCGGGCGCGAGGATGAACTCGAAGTAGTTGGCGGTGATGGCCCCGCCATCCATCTGCAGCACAGGCTGCGTACCGGTGCTGTCGCCCACCTGGAACTCAACGCATGGGTTGGTGAGCGCAAGCTCTGCGCCAACGGTGATGGGAATGCCCTGACCCGGCACCTGGAAGGGCCCGGCCACACTGCTTGGCAGCGAGCCCGACGCGATGAGCTTGAGCCCCGGCGTCATGGTGTCGAGGTTGATCATGAGCGTGAAGGAGGCGTCGTTTACCACCAGGCCATCAACGCCAAAGGCGTTCTGCCACCCGGCCGGGTCGACAAACGACATCGACGCCTCCACGTTCTGCGTGGTGACGTCGAATGCCAGGGTGAGGTCGAGCGTGGGCGCCTGCGACGCGCCACTCATTCCCTTGACGGTCAGCGCAGTACTGGCGCCCACCGACACCGTCAGCCCGGACATGTCGTTCTCGATGTCAAAAGAAAGCGAGGTGGCGTTGATGCTCGACCCGCCACCCGGCAGGTCGAATGCGCCCGGAATCGAGATACCCGCGTTAAAGAAGCCCGTCGACGGGTTGAACTGGATCTGACCCAATGCGAGCGGCACGCTCTTGCCTGTGATCTTGCCGAACCACGAGGGCACTGCGAAGCCGCCGAGTACCGAGATCGTGCCGGGGGTCAACTGCTGCACTTGCGTTCCGAACACAGGCAGGTCGGCGGTCATGGTGGCGGCAAATGACGACCAGCCGAAGTACGTGCCCGACTGATTGCCGTTGCTCGACGATCCCATCGACACGCCGTCGGGGTCGAACCCGCCCAGGCTCCAGCCGGTCGACGAGATGTTGGCGGCGATTGATGAGAACGATCCGATGCCAGGCACGCTCAGACCACCGAGGGCGGTGATCGAGAATCCATTCTCGGACGACGACGTAAAGGTGGGTGCGCCGATGCTGCCCGCCACGGAGCCAGCCGGCATGTCGTACGTCACGTTCAGTGCCGGGCTCGACAGCGAGATGCCCGGTGCGATGTCCACGTTGCCCATCGACGCGGCCAACGAGAACCCGCCGCCATCGCCCAGCCCGATAATGGCGTCGGCCTTCAGGTTGATGGGGCTGATGAGCGGCGGATCGAGCACAGCGTTGGTATCCAGCTCGAGGAACATGGAGCCGCCGGGGCAGGGTGCCGAACCTCCGGTGCCAGTACCCGTGCACTGATCAGTGAGGTCAATCGTGGTGTTGTTGAGCGTGAGCACGCTCGACACCTTCCACGTGGGGACCGTGCCGATGATGTTCCAGGCCCACGCGCCCTTGGTTTGACCAACGGCACCCGAGAAGTTGGATGCGCTCAGGTTCAGGCCGGGCAGCGGGGTCCAGGTGGGCCCGCCCGATCCGGTCAGCGTGAGGTTCCAGGTGGTGGTGCTGGTGTACGACAGGTTGGCGTTAAGGGTGAGAGGGGTTGACGATCCGCTGGCGACATTGATCGACCCCGACCCGACGAATACCGGACCCGTTGCCGCCTGGGGGGTCCAGGTGGCCGTGAGCGACTGCACCGAGACGCCGCTCGCAAGTTCAGTCGGGCTGGTGAGCGTGCCGGTGATTGTCGACTGCACCGAGCCGCCCTGGTTTGTCACCGAGCCGCTCAGGTTGATGGGCGCCGATCCGATGTGCAGCACGTTGTCGGCGGTCACCGCCACGTTGTAGGTGCCGTCGGTACCGATGGTGCCGGTGGCCGACACGCTGCCGTCGCCATCACCGGTGGCAGTTGCATCAAGGGTGGACGACGTTGTGCCGAATGTGAGGGTGGTATTGCCCGCCCATCCGCTGGGCAGCGGCAACAGCGCAAATGAGTTGGCGGCGATCAACTGACCCACCAGCGACGCCGGGGTGCTGCCCTCGGCAAACGTGATGATGAGCGGCGACGACCCGCTGATGCTGATGGGCCCGATGTTCCAACCCGATGGCAGGGTGACGCTGCCAGATGTCAGCGTGACGCCGGCCAAGGAGAGGGTGCCCGACGAGTTACCGATGGTGACGCTTCCCACCGTGAACTTGCTGCCCGAGAACGAGTAGCTCGAGGCATCCTGCTGCTGCTCCACGGCATTGGCGCTTGCCGACGCCTTGACACGCGAGATGGTGCCCGACACGCCGGTGCCGAATGCCACCGGCATGGTGCCGCCGCGGGCAGCCACCGATGCCGCCTTGTTCAAGGTGCTCTCCGACGCACCCGATGGGTGCACGCCGGTGCTCACCATCACGATGCCGGATGAGGTCTGGCCCTTCTCGTCGCGCCCGCTCACGCGGTAGGCAAGCAGCGTTGCCTCGTCGGGCATGCGCACCGACGCATCTGCGCGCTTGGCATCCACGATCTCGGTGGCCGGGCCGGTTACCTGAGTCCAGGTGTACTCAACCGCACCCGACCAGCGGCCCACTGCGGTGGCACGCAGGTCAACCGTCTCACCGGGCTTCGACGTGATGATGGGCCCGCCGGTTACCGCAAGGTGCGGTGCCTTGCTGTTGGCGGTCTTGGCATTAAAGATGTTGGTCTGAGCGGTTGAGCGCCGCGATGCGGTGGCACTGCTCTTGTTCTGGTTTCGCGAGCGCGCCGCGGCCTTTTGCGCGTTGACTGCGGCCGACCGGGCTGCAGCATCCTTGGCCGATGCGCCACTGGTGCGCGATGTTGCCTTCGACACCTTGGCCGGTACTGCTTCGATGACAGACACCCGCTTGCTGGCGGTCGCGCTGCCGTCGGTGATGGTGAGCTCAAACAGGAACTCGGTACGCGTTGTCCGTACGGGAAGCACCGCATGTGTCGACCCCACGTGCGGTCGCCGGATTGGTGCGACCGGGTCAACCTGCCCCTTGCAGGCGGGCAGCGCGGCGGTATCAGCAGCAGTGGTGCATCGCTGGCGCCAGGTGTAGTCGAGCGACACGCCGTTGCCCGTGCTCTGGGTGCCGTCAAGTGCAACGCGCCGTGCCACGGCGGTCATGTGGCGCTTGGCGGTGATGACCGCGGGCGCAGCCGTTGCGGCCACGGTGATGGGACCGCGCACTGGAAGGGGCCCCTTGCGCATGCCGCGCTGATTCGTGCCCACGCCCACCATCACGCCCTCTGCATCCCAGCGAAGGGTGTCGGTGGCGGGGCGGTGGGTTGGCCCTGCGCGGATCTTCATGACCACGCCCGGAGTGCGACGATTTGCCTTGAGAGTGGCAGGGTACGAGCAGGTCAGGCGCGTGCCCGTCACGCCGCACGACCACCCGAGGCCGGTGACCGACGACACCGTGATGCCAGCGGGGATGGTGGTGCGCGCGGTGAGTCCTGTCACGCCTGCGACGGCACCATTCTCCACCACCATGCTCACGGACCCGACGCCGCCGGCAGACGGGATGCGGGTGACCTTCATCGAGGGCCGCAGTGAGTTGGGGTTGTCGGTTACCTCAACGCGCATGGGCAGCGTCTCCGGGCCACTTCCACCCGAGATGCTGCCCTTGATCACGCCGAGCGGCGCCGCCTTGATCGGCGAGGGCGGCTTCACGGTCACCAGGATCTGGGCGATGGTGCCCCCCGGTGCAACCGCCTGAGTCACGCCCATGGTGCACGACACGCTGCCGGTCTGGGCGCAGGTCATCCCGGTGCTTGGAGTGATCGACTGCAGGGCCATTGCCTTGCCCACAGTCTGAGACACCGTCACGGTCGCGCCGGGCGCAACTGCGTCGCCACCCTTGTTTACGAGATTGATGCGGTATGTGAAGGCGTCGCGCGACGGGATGCGCTCGGTACCCCCGGAGCGCCACTGCTCCCACACGCCCTTGTGCTGGTACCACAGTTCCGGAGTCGCCTGCGGGTCGCCGGGATCGACAACGGTGATGGGGATCGTGCGCGACTCACCGCGCAGTGCATGCCCCTTGCCAAGCGGCGCGAACGTCACCTTGCTCTGACCGGCCTGACGCGTTGCCGCTGCCGAGATGCTGATGGGAAACCTCACGCTGTCGCCCGGCGACATCACACCCGAGCGGTCGCAGGTGATTGACGGTGCCGATCCCGAGCACTTCCAGCCCTTGGCAGGAATCGTCGCCGTCACACCCTTCTCGGTGCTCACGCGGATGGCGGGGTAGGCCGCAATCGACTTACCCGTGTTGTGGAGGCTGCCCACAAACGTGCGGCCCGCCCTGCCGGCCAGCACGTTCACGCCCTTCTGTGCCGATACGTGCAGCGCCATGTGGGTGATGGTGCGCAGGCCGTGCAGTCGGAAGTGCTCGGTAATGGTGAATACGTTGGGCTGGGGGTCAGCGCCGGGGAGGGCATTGAGACTGGCGGCGATTGCCGTACCCGTTGCCGTGGTCACGCCGGCGGTGCCGCTCACGTCCCAGTCCTCGGACAGCCCCTTGGCATCGAGTCGCGACGGCCAGCGCACCTTGATGACGTCAGCGGTGGTACCGGGTGCAATCGAACCCATCATGGTGCAGGTGCCCTGACCCGAGAGGGTGCACTTCCAGCCCGAGCCAGTGATCGTGGTTCCGGCGAACCGATTCGCCGGAAGCACCTTGGTCAGTTGGAGCGTGGGCTGAGACCCATTTTTGCTGGCAGCGGTGCCGCCAACGTTCATCGGCAGGATGTCGTAGCCATCCAGGCTGGATGATCCTGTGGGCACGATCCCGGGGCGCGGAATCTGGCCCAGCAAAATGCGCGGGGCGAGGGGACCGTCCACCGCTTGCGCCGCCTGTGTGACATCGCCAGTGAGGGTGCCGGCATCGGTGGGCACGGTCACCGTTGCGGTGGCCTGTCCGGCATCAATCGGGGCACCACCGGCGGCAACGGTGGCAACCTCGGGCCCGCCCTTCATGGTGATGAGGATCTCGACCGTGGTGTCTGGTGGAAGCGCGTATGGCGTGCTGGTGCCAGCGTTATTGAGCTGGCACGTGAGCGTGGGGACGGTGCCGGTGCAGTTCCAACTGGGCTTCGGCGAGGTCGTGATGCGCTGCACCGTCGTGATGCGCTGAAGGGCCATGCCGGGCGGCAGCGTGACCACAATCGTCATCGGCCCGGTAATGGTGGTGCCGGTGTACGACGTGCCAAGCGAGAGCACGGAGGTGCCGCCATTCACGAGCGACAGCGTGCTGGGGGCATCGCCACCGGCCTTGGGACCGATGTAGTTGGTGGTGATCGCTGCGCTGGGTGTTGTCGCTGCGAGCGCAACCTGACTCGAGAAGCCAATGGCACCGGCGAGCGCGCCGAGTGCGACGACGGTACGGGCCGCACGGGCGCTGCGTGCGCGGGATGATCGGGGGGACGGCAAACTCATTTGGCAAGATTACAGGCCCCTCATTCACCTGGCCCAGACCATCCGTCGGTCGCAATGAGTTGTGCACACGCTGTGCGCCAGGTGCGCAAGCACCGTACGATGTGAGTGCCAAGCGCTCATATATATGGCGTTTGAGCGGGGGATTCATACAATTCACCAAAAACGCTGGACACGCTGACGCCAGACGGCTACCTTCCCCGCTGGCACTCAGGCGGGGCGAGTGCCACGCCCCGCCGGGACCATCCGGTGGGATGGCCCCCGCAGACGAAGACAGAAATTTGGAGGACAGATGAGTCTCGAGCCGCTTGGAGACCGCGTAATCATCAGCGCCCTTGGCGCCGAGGAGGTCACGGCTAGTGGAATCGTGCTTCCCGATACCGCGCAGGAGAAGCCGCAGCGCGGCAAGGTTGTTGCTGTTGGGCCGGGCCGGTATGTCGACGGTACCCGTCAGCCCCTGGACGTCGTCGTTGGCGACGAGGTTCTTTACAGCAAGTACGGCGGGACCGAGTTGAACGTGGATGGCGAGGACCTCCTCGTCCTGAACGAGCACGACATTCTGGCCAAGGTCGCCAAGGCCGCCGCCAAGGGCAAGAAGTAACAGCCCACACGGAATCGCGAAAGGACTGAGGAAGAGAGATATGGCCAAGGAGATTAAGTTCAATGAGGACGCTCGTCGCGCCCTCGAGCGCGGCGTGAACACCCTCGCCGACGCAGTCAAGATTACGCTCGGCCCCAAGGGTCGTTACGTCGTCATCGACAAGATGTTCGGTGCCCCCACGATCACCAACGATGGTGTCACCATCGCCCGTGAGATCGAGCTCGAGGACCCCTTCGAGAACCAGGGTGCCCAGCTGGTGCGCGAGGTGGCCACGGCCACCAACGACGTCGCCGGTGACGGAACCACCACCGCAACCCTTCTTGCCCAGGCCATCGTGCGCGAGGGCCTCAAGAACGTGGCTGCAGGTGCAAACCCCATGGGCCTGAAGCGCGGTATCGAGGCAGCTGTCGACACCGTCGTCGCCTCCATTCACGCTCAGAGCCGTGCAGTCAAGGGTAAGGAAGAGATCGCCCGCGTGGCGACCATTTCCGCCCGTGACCGCGAGGTCGGCGACATCATCTCGGACGCTATCGAGAAGGTGGGCAAGGACGGCGTGGTCAACGTGGAAGAGGGCCAGACCTTCGGGATGGAGCTCGAGTTCACTGAGGGCATGCAGTTCGACCGCGGCTACATGTCGCCGTACATGGTCACTGACCAGGACCGCATGGAGGCCGTGCTCGAGGACTGCTACATCCTCGCCCACGGTGGCAAGATCCAGCAGGTCAAGGAGATGCTTCCGCTTCTGGAGAAGGTCATCCAGACCGGCAAGCCCCTCCTCATTCTCTGCGAGGACGTCGAGGGCGAGGCTCTGGCCACGCTTATCGTCAACAAGCTGCGCGGCACCTTTACGGGTATTGCCGTCAAGGCACCGGGCTTCGGCGACCGTCGCAAGCGCATGCTTGAGGACATCGCAATTCTCACCGGTGGCGAGCAGATCTCCGAGGAGATGGGTCTGAAGCTGGACCAGACCGAGCTTTCACAGCTGGGTCGCGCCCGCAAGGTCGTGGTCGGTAAGGACATGACCACGATCATCGACGGTGCCGGTAAGTCGGAGGACATCAAGGGCCGGATCAAGCAGATCCGTACCGAGATCGAGAATTCCGACTCGGACTTCGACCGGGAGAAGCTCCAGGAGCGCCTGGCCAAGCTCGCCGGTGGTGTGGCAGTCGTGAAGGTTGGCGCCGCCACCGAGACCGAGATGAAGGAGAAGAAGCACCGCGTGGAGGACGCACTCCAGGCAACCCGCGCCGCCCTCGAGGAGGGCATCGTGCCGGGTGGCGGTGTCGCGCTCATCAACGCCGAGCCTTCGCTTGCGAAGCTCAAGGCCAAGGGTGACGAGGCAACAGGCATCGAGATCGTGCGTCGCGCGCTCGAGGAGCCGCTCCGTCAGCTCGCCAACAACGCCGGGCTCGAGGGCTCGATCGTCGTCGGCAAGGTGCGGGAGCTCGCGGATGGCATGGGCCTGAACGTCGACACGGGTGAGTACATCGACCTGGTCGCCAAGGGCATCATCGACCCGGCCATGGTGACGCGCTCGGCGCTGCAGAACGCAGCTTCGATCGCGAAGAACATCATCACCACTGAGTGCATCGTTGTGCACAAGCCGGACTCTGAGGGTCCGATGGGTGGCATGCAGTCGCCGAACCTTGGCGGCATGGGCATGGGCGGCGGGATGATGTAAGCCGAGTCCAACGACTCGGCGCATCACGCGCTGTGCGAAGGGCGGGCCCTCGGGTCCGCCCTTCGTCGTTTTCGCCCGGGGCCGCCAATGCGAAGGCGGCCCAGAGGGGCCTCATCTCTGCGCCAGCGAGTCAGTCGGGCTTCGGGGCGCTCATCTTCAGTGCGGGAACCAGAAGGTGGCGCAGGGCGATGATGAAGACCGAAGTCGCGATGGCCGCCCACGTCGATGCGATAGCCAGGTTGAGGAGCCCGGCTCCCACCCAGAACATGAGGCCGAATGAGATGCCATCGCGCCACCGGCCAACCGCGGCGAGTGCCACGCCCACGGCAAGCCCCATCAGCACCAGCACGGGGAAGGCGGCGAAGGCGATGACCTCCTGCCGGGGCAGCATCTGACTAGTGCCTGATGGTGGGCAGACCCGGCATGGCCTCGCCCAACTCGGCCTTCTCCTTCGCGATCTCCTTCTCAAGGAAGTAGTTCAGCACCGTTCTGATGCCGGCGATCGCGGCCAATTGGCCGATCTCGGTAAAGCTGGGGGCCACGGCCGTCTTCAGCACGTCAGCCGCCAGCTGGAACTCAAGCCCCAGCACCAGGTATGAGCCAAGCGTGAGTCGTGCCAGCGTGAAGGCATCGGGCCGCAGCGCATGCCGAAATGCGCGGATAACCATGATGAACGCCAGCACCGCGCCGATGGCGATGATGACCGCGCCCGCCGACTCGATGATCAGCACGATCCAGTCGATGGCCTCGCGGACCCGTTCCTGTGCGCTCTCCATCGGGCAAGACTATCGGGCAGAAAGTACGGTGCCTACCACCAAAACGCAGACAATCCTCAGGAGACCCCCATGAGCGACGATGGACAGGGCGCGACGACATCGCGTCGTACATTCCTCACCGGTGCTGCCGGAGCGACCATCGGAGCGGGCCTACTCGGCGTCGCCGGGTCGGCCAATGCTGCACCCGCCGCGAGCCCCGCCGATACGCCACCATGGTTGCGCTCGCCACACCCCAAGCCGCACCCCGCCCGCGCACCGCACCGGCACTATCAGCGCGGAAACTTTGAGAACACCAAGGGCGCCAAGGTGGTGGTGACCACGCAGGATGGCGAGCGTGTAACGCTGACCATCAGCACCATCGAGCCGCTTGGCGTGGCCGAGGGCGCGAAGAGTGGGTCGTCGCTGTGGCACAACGCGTTCAGGGTCACGATGACTGGCGCGAAGGGGACGAACCTTCCGCAGGGTACGTACCCGGTATCGGTGAACGGCAAGCAGTTCGACCTGTTCGTGGTGCCGGTCATCCGCACCACCGACACGCCCATATTCGAAGCAATTATCAACCGCGCGTACTACCGCAAGGCGGTGGCCTGAAATGGAAACGTTCCTGGGATCAATCCAAATGATGGGCTTCCAATATGCTCCGCCATACTGGGCGACGTGCGACGGATCAACGGTGCCGGTCCAGCAGAATGACGCGTTGTACTCACTGATCGGGCCCTACTTTGCAGGCAGTAACTACTCGAGCATGTTCGCGTTGCCGGACCTTCGCGGGAGAATGCCCCTGGGGCAGGGGGCCGGTCCCGGGCTCAGCAGTCGGGCCATTGCTCAGACGCAGGGCGTTGAGCAATTGACCCTCACGGCCGCCAATCTTCCACCACACGAGCACCTGGTGGCCCTCGGCGGGTCGGCGTCGGGCAGCGGGAGCACCATGGCTGCGGCCGGATCTGGTGCGGTCAGTCCGATGCCCTCGGGTATTGCCGGTCAGGGCCAGCCCATGTCCGTTATGCCGCCGTCACTGACGCTCAACTTCTTGATCGCCATTCAGGGGATATTTCCAGATCGCCAATAGCTCCGTGAAACACGCGGACTGAAATACCCGAATCCATATAGGTTATTATGAGTATTGCCGCAGGCCCCGAGGGTCGCAGAGCGGCAGTAACCGCGACATCCCACGGGGGAGACCACTTCATGAGCGAGCAGCACCGCGACACCATCGCCCTTCACGGCGGTCAGGTGCCCGACCCGACCACCAATGCACGGGCCGTGCCGATCTACCAGACGACCTCGTTCGTCTTCAACGATGCCCAGCACGCCGCGAACCTGTTCGCGCTCGCCGAGCCGGGCAACATCTACACCCGAATCATGAACCCCACCTGGGATGTGCTTGAGCAGCGCATCGCCCAGCTGGAGGGCGGCATCGCCGCCTGCGCCCTGGCATCCGGTCAGGCCGCGGTCACCAACTCGGTGCTCAACGTGTGCCGCGCCGGCGACAACATCATCGCCGAGCCGCAGCTGTACGGGGGTACCTACAACCTGTTCGCCCACACGTTGCCGCAGTTCGGCATCGAAGTGCGCTTCACCAAGGGCAACGACCCCGAGTCGATCGCCGAACTGGCCGACGAGAACACCCGCGCGGTGTTCGTGGAGTCGCTCGGCAACCCGTCGCTGAACGTGGTTGACCTTCGCGCCTGGGCCGACGCCGCGCACGCCGCGGGCGTGCCGCTCATCGTGGACAACACGGTGGCCACTCCCATCCTGTGCCGTCCGTTTGAGCACGGCGCCGACATCGTGGTGCATTCGCTCACCAAGTTCATCGGTGGCCATGGCACCTCGATCGGTGGCATCGTGGTCGATTCGGGCAACTTTGACTGGGTGGCCAACAGCGACCGCTTCCCGGGGCTCACCAAGCCCGATCCGAGCTACCACGGCGTGGTGTGGAGCGATGCCCTCGGGCCCGCGGCCTACATCGGTCGCGTCCGCACGGTGCTGCTTCGCAACATCGGCGCGGCGCTGTCGCCGTTTAACGCCTTCCTCATCCTTCAGGGCGTGGAGACGCTGCACCTGCGCATGGAGCGTCACTGCAGCAACGCCATGGCCCTTGCCAAGCACCTCGAGGCGCACCCGTCGGTGGAGTGGGTCAACTACCCGGGGCTTGCGTCATCGAAGTTCCACGACCAGGCCACGAAGACCCTGGATGGCGGCTTTGGCGCAATCCTCACCTTCGGCATCAAGGGTGGCCGCGAGGCCGGGCAGGCGTTTGTCTCGTCGCTCGAGCTGTTCAGTCACCTGGCCAACATCGGCGACGCAAAGTCGTTGGTCATTCACCCGGCCACGACCACGCATTCGCAGCTGAACGACGAGGAGCTCGTCTCGGCTGGCGTGACGCCCGACATGGTCCGTCTGTCGGTCGGTATCGAGAACTCCGCCGACCTCATCAAGGATCTCGACCAGGCGCTGTCGAAGGCAACCGCCTGATGGAAGTGACCACCTGACGACCAGCACATCCTCGGAGGGCCTTGGCCTGGCCGAGACCCAGCGGGTCGTTCTGTTTACGCAGGACGACCCGCTGGTGCTGGAGTCGGGCGCCACGATCGGCCCGGTGGAGGTTGCGTACGAGACGTACGGAACCCTGAACGCCGACAAAAGCAATGCGATCTACGTGTGCCATGCCCTCACGGGTGATGCGCACGCCGCAGGCCACCACGGCGACCCCGAACGGCGGGGCTGGTGGGACACCATGATCGGCCCGGGACGGCCCGTGGACACCGATCGGTTCTTCGTCATCTGTTCGAACCTGCTCGGGGGATGCCAGGGCACCACGGGGCCTGGGTCGGAAGATCCTGCGACTGGGCGCGCCTATGGGCTCGGCTTTCCGCTGTTTACCGTTCGCGATCTGGTGAGCGTGCACCGGGGTCTGTTGGCGCATTTCGGCATCGGGCACCTGGCGGGTGCAATCGGCGGATCGCTGGGTGGCATGCAGGTGCTGCAGTGGGTCATCGATTATCCCGATGACATCTCCGCAGCCGTGGTGGTGTGTGCGTCGTCACGGCTCTCGGCCCAGAACATCGCGTTCAGCGCGGTGGCCCGCGAAGCCATCATGCGCGACCCCGACTTCCAGAACGGCGACTACTACGGCACTGGGCGCTCCCCCGATACCGGGCTCACCATCGCGCGGATGATGGCCCACATCACGTATCTGTCGGAGGCCTCGATGCGCGAGAAGTTCGGGCGCCGCCTGCAGCATGGTGAGGAGCCCCGTTTCGCCTTTGACGTCGACTTCCAGGTGGAGTCGTATCTGCAGCATCAGGGCGAGGCATTTCTCAAGCGGTTTGACGCCAACACCTACCTGTACATGACCCGGGTCATGGACTACTTCGACGTGTTTGCCGACCCGGCTGCGGTGGGCGCGATGCTGGAGAAGTCGGACACGCGGTTTCTGGTGGTGTCATTTGATTCCGACTGGCGCTTTGACACCGAGCACTCACGCGAGATCGTCCGTCACCTGCAGAGTTGGCGGGTGCCGGTGACCTTCCGCGAGATCGAGTCGCCCTGGGGGCATGACTCATTCCTGCTGGCTGTTCCCGAGTACCTGCGCACGGTCGAGGCATTTCTCGGGCGGGCCGCCTCCGACATCGGGGTGTAGCCCCGGGCCACTG
>Ga0208960_1001120_pt1 | contig 14487 bp, 14 predicted proteins | sample GreLakmeON33MSRF_FD_187703 | JGI IMG/M metagenome (GOLD analysis project Ga0208960, IMG submission 187703) | Freshwater lentic microbial communities from great Laurentian Lakes, MI, USA - Great Lakes metaG ON33MSRF (SPAdes) | ecosystem: Environmental > Aquatic > Freshwater > Lake | place: Great...
AACTCCAGAACAAGTAACTCTGGTGCAATCTTTAATTTTTTTGCAGAAATTTCAATAGACTCTCCTGGTACAACTCCCAGTAGTCCATCTGTGCGAGCAAAGACGAAGCGATCCCAAAGCCATGGAATTTTTGCCGCCGACCATCCCTCTAACAACTCTTTGGCCGCACGAGCCATGACCTCTTCATCGGCTAAGCGCTCTGCCATGGCTGCTACGCCACCTTCTTGAACCCATGCTGGTAAATATTGTGTAAGGGCAGAGCTTGAAGCATCATATGGATAAACATCAAAGGCAGCATCTAAGCCTTCGCTTACTCCTAGTTGGAAAAAATCTGTCCATTTCTTGGCGCAGCCCCATAGTGGTGGTGAATTAATTGCAGCGTGCGAAAATTGAATGCGCACAGAGGTCTTTCTGGCAAGCGCCATTTGCTCTTTGAGTGGGCCTAGAAATGGATCATCACCCAATATGTCGTAATCCCTTACATGGGAGGTATAAATACGGTCCTGGGACTGCAAGACTTGACACAATGCCTCTAGCTCAGCGAAAGTTCCATAACGCGAAGGAACATATGTCAGGCCAGTAGACATTCCAAATGCACCTTGAGTCAACATTTCTTTGAGCAAAGATTTCATTCTCTCTAGCTCACTCTCAGATGCGTCCCCTTCTTTTAACCCCATAGCTGCAATTCGCAAGGTGCCGTGTCCAACCAGAGGTGCAATATTTATTGCAATTCCCGCTTCCTCAAGGCTTGAACGATAACCATCGACATCTACCCATGGAATATCTATTCGATCATCACCGATTCCAGCCAAGAAATCTACATGTTGCTGTTGGTAGGAGGGATTTATAGGAAAAGCCGAAAAAGAACAATTGCCTGTCACCTCGGTAGTCACTCCTTGAAATACCTTGCTTTGCCCGCGGCCATCTATATACAGACTAATATCTGAATGGGTGTGAACATCAATAAAACCGGGTGCTACTGCTAAACCTGTTGCATCGATTTTCTTGCCAGCGGCTATAGCTTCTTTTCCAACAAATGCGATTAGTCCATCTTTGATTCCAATATTTAATTGTTGGGGAATATTTCCGCGGCCATCGTAAGTAAGTCCAGAGATCGCAATATCGAAGAATTGGTTCACTTAGTTAAATCTTCGCTTTACTAGATCTCACTGCTCTGCCTGGAAGATTGGATGTACGACGTGCGCCTTCGAGCGTTAGCACTCCATCAATCCACACATTTTCAAATCCTGCAGCAGGTGTCCTTGGGTTTTCATATGTAGCTAAATCCAGAACTTTTTCCGCATCGAGTAAGACAAGGTCGGCTTTATACCCAGCTTTAATAAGCCCTCTATCTTTCAATGATAGACGTGAGGCTGGTCGACCTGTCATGCGTGCAATAGCACCTTCAAAAGTTAGTATTTTTTCTTCACGTGCATAAGTACCGAGGTATCGAGCAAAAGTTCCGTAGCCACGAGGGTGTGGACGATTGCCGGCAAGGATTCCATCGCTACCTACCATGTGGCGAGGGTGTTGCATGATTGCCCGAACATTGGGTTCGTAACCAGAGAAAATAATACAGGAAGCCTTGAAATCTTCTCTGAGAATGAAATCTAAATAGAAATCTACTGGTTTTTTATTGGTAATTTTTGCTGCATCAGCAATTGAAACTCCTACAAATTGCATGTGCTCAGCTACTTCAATGCCAGCAATCTTAACAATTTCCCAATTCATGGTGCCACCTTGATTGCCATCACTACCGCTCACTGTTAACTCATGAACAACCTTGAGTCTCTTGTCACGATCTGTAAGACGAACACGCATCGCCTTATTACCACCATCTTGAACCCACGAGGGAAGCATTGCGTGAAGATATGTAGAGCCAGCTAAATATGGGTAGGAATCTAGGCTGACATCGAGACCATCGGAGTGCGCATGGGCCAAGCGGTCAAAAAGAAGATCGGTACGATCATGATTTGCGGGTGCGCTCATATGACAATGCGTCAGGTGTAATGGCGATCCAGATGCTCGAGAAATTTCGATGCAGTCATCTACCGCTTCTAGAAATTGAGCGCCATAATTTCGATGATGAGGCGCGTAATAGCCATTGTATTTGGCAACAATTTTGCACAGTTCAATAATCTCTGCATCGTCGGCATACATAGCTGGCGTGTATGTTAAACCAGCAGAGAGACCGACAGCGCCTTCTTGCATTCCAATTTCTACGAGCTGTTTCATTGTATTGAGTTCTTCGGCCGAAGCGAGGCCCGCACCATTTCCGCGGGCTAACATTCGCACCGTGCCATGAGGAATTAAGTAGGCAACATTTACCGCAGATCCCTTATCGACTTCTCCTAAGTACTCTGCAACTGAATGAAAATTCCACTTCAGAGCAGCTGGCTCGCCATTCCATCCGAATAATTGCTCGCGCAATGTATTAAGAGTTTCCTCGTTAGAGGGTACATAACTGAGTCCATCTTGACCTACTACTTCGAGTGTGACCCCTTGAGTTACCTTTGCCAAGTGGGCAGGGTCTGATATCACTGCAAGGTCAGAGTGGGAATGTAAATCAATGAAGCCTGGAGTGAGAGTTAAACCATCTGCTTCAAAAACTTTGCCCTCTTCTTCACCCCGCGAGATACTGCCCACTTTTGCGATGACACCATCTATTACTAACACATCGCTACGTGAGGCTTTAGATCCTGAGCCATCGATTACTTGTGCGCCTCTGACGGTGAAGGATCTATCTTTCATTTTTTAATCAGACCCTTCAACAATTCTAAACATAGGAGCGGGCCCAGCAAGTAAGCCTCCATCGACTACCAGCTCCGAACCGCTCATCCATTCTGATTTTGATGAGGCTAAAAATAAAACTGCCTCCGAAATATCCTTTGGCTTGCCCACCCGACCGATGGGATACCAAGGCTTTAGATTTTCGAAAACCTCAGGATTTCGATCTACCCGTGATTGCCAAGCATCTGTGGCGATAGTTCCGGGAACCACTGTGTTACACCGTATTCCAGCAGGGCCATAGCGCACAGCAACCGTACGCGTCATGGCATGTAAGCCCGCCTTTGCAATGCTGTAGGCATCACTACCAAGCATCACCTTTGCATTGACTGTACCGATATTAATTATATTTCCAGCACCTTGAGCAATCATGACGGGTAGGACCTCACGGATGCAAAGAAAACTTCCTGTCAAAGTTACCTTCAAAGAACTCTCCCACATGGACAAGGTGGTGTGGAGTAAATCCTCTGATTCATGGGTCATCGCATTATTTACTAAAACGTCAATGCGGCCAAAATCCTTTGCCACTTGGGCAAATGTCGAAATAACCTCTTTCTCAACACCCAAATCAACCTGATAACCCCGAACATCTGCGCCCAGTGCTCTGATCTGCTCGACAGATTCACTCAGCGTTGCTTTATCCACCTCTAGAAGTGCAACGCGTGCACCAGAGATTGCCGCACGAGAAGAGATATCCCGACCGATGCCTCGGCCTGCACCTGTCACAATCATGACAGTCCCAGAGAGTTCCTTGTTTTCAATTGTGCTCACAGGGCTACCACCAAATCTATCTCGACCAAAATATTTATAAGTTGTGATCCAACTGTCGTACGCACTGGAAATGGTGCCTTAAAGAATTCACGGTAGACACCGTCGTAGGCAGCAAAATCTCTATGAACATCTTGAAGGTGTGCTGTCACTTTTATTACCTGATCTAATGTCACTCCACGCTCAGCTAAAATGGATTGCAAATTTATTAATGTCTGACGTGTTTGTTCACTAACTCCTCCAGCAACGATTTTGCCAGTACTAGGATCGTTTGGACCCATTCCGCAGGTAAATAAGAGACCGTTGGCCACTACACCGTGGGAATAAGATCCGCCCGGAGGAGGTGCCTTCTTTGCGAAGAAATAATCTGAACTCATAGCTCCTCTTTCTTGTTGTTGTCTCTAGAAAAAAGTGTGAATAAGGTCTACTACATCATAATTGTCATCGACTAAGGCGAAGAGTCTCCATTTATCGAAAGTCGTACAGGGATGTGAGATTCCAAGGCTCACTAAGTCCCCCACTTGAATCTGCTGATCTGGCAGAAAATAGAGGTAGCCGTGTTGATCATTGAGATGATCAATCCTGCCTTTAATCGGCAATAACTCTCGGTGGAATCTCTTCAAGGGAAATGGATTATCGATATCAATACCAACATCCCTCTTTCCAAGATTTAAAATCGCCACTCCTGGCTCAGGACATGTTAAAACCTGTGCCCACACCTCAATTGTCGGTAAAAGTTGTTGCGTAGCGGCAAGCCCGAGGAAAGGATAATTATTGAAATATGCTCCATGGTCATGGGTGATGTAGCCCCCACTTCGCAAGACCATGTGAAAAGGTTTGCTGTACTTTTTAAATTCCCGAGAAACGATATCGAAATAGTTGCTTCCTCCGGCGGTCAGAATAATCTTTTCTTGCTTAATAAAGGGTTCAACTAACTGCGCAGCCTCTACTATTTTCTTGCAAAACTCTGCAACTTTTATTAATCCTTCATCTGAGCGTCCGCCTCCTGGGACAACTCCTTCAAATCCAGAGACACCTAAGAGCGATAAACGAGAGTCCTTTGCAATTTCTTGTGCAAGGGCAACGGCATATTGATTCTCACGAATACCACCCCTTCCCCCCTCTACTCCAATCTCTATCAACAAAAGTATCTTTACTTTAGTCAGACCCTCTAAAGCCTCAGTGATAGTTGCAAGGCCGGCGAGAGAGTCAACATAGAAGATAATCTCACTTTGATTACTATAATTCAGCGCAGCAATTTCGCGAATCGTTCCCTTATCAACAATCTCGTTAGCGATGATTATGCGTTTAAAATCAAAGTCTAGAAAGATTTTGGCTTGTGCAAAGTTGGCAAGCGTAAGCGCCCAGGCTCCATGGTCTATCTGCATTTTCGCAATTTGCGGAGCCATCGTAGTCTTCAAGTGGGGTGCCAAAGAGGCGCCAATCTCGGTGCAATAAGTGGCCATACGAAGCACGTTGTGATCGAGGGCAGATTTTCTCAACGTTGCAATGGGGAAGCGAAATTCCGAGGTAAATAAATTTGGCTTGCTCTCTAAAAAACTTTTGAAGCTCTGCCCTTGAGCTTTTTCAGGAAGGCCCTTATACCTGGAATCAATAATCTGCTCTGAAAGCTTTAGGCCAAAAACAGCTTCCGTGATCATGATCAAATTATATGCGCGAAGAGCTCTTCTTTATAGGGGCAGATTTTCGTATCCTGAGAAATTGCCGCTTTTACGGTGAAATTCTTACTCTTTTTATACTCTTGGGTGGCGACCAAGGCTAGAGTGCTATAGGAATTCACATGACCTTAGCTGAGATAAAGGTGAAAATTACATGATATTAACAATGGATGCCCCCGTATTAACTGCAGCAAATCAAAAGATGCAGATGCTTCAGGTAAAAGTCGATGCTCCGCATAAAGGTGAAGTCCGTGTCAAGATGTTTGCATCTGGAGTATGTCACTCATGTCTTCACGCTTATGATGGTTCGCATGTAACTCCGATGCCCATGATCCTGGGTGATGAAGGCTCTGGCATTGTTGAATCAGTAGGTGAAGGTGTAACAACTCTTGTCCCAGGAGATCACGTGATTATTTCGTGGCTAATGAACTGCGGTACCTGTCAGGCATGTAGAAACGGAAAGCCCGGCCATTGTTGGGCTCCTTCCCCTTTTGGCGCTTTGTTGGACAATACCCAACGCTTTCATAACGCAAAAACTGGCGAAAAGATTTTGCACTATGGCCCTGCCACATATGCCCCCTACACAGTAGTACCGGAGAGTTCTGCAATTAAGATTCGTAAAGATATGCCCCTTGATAAGGCAGCGCTGATTGGGTGTTCTGTTACGACTGGATTTGGTGCTGTCACAAATGCTGCCGGTGCTCGTCCAGGAGAGTCCGTTGCTGTCGTTGGTTGCGGTGGCGTTGGGCTCAACTCCATTCAAGGCGCTCGTGTTGCTGGAGCATTCCCGATTATCGCTATTGATACATCAGATGCAGCCCTAAAGTTGGCTGTGAAATTGGGAGCTACTCACACAATAAATGCCTCCACTGAAGATGTGGTTGCGGCCACATTGAGGATCTGTCCTCGTGGCGTGAATTATTCAATTGCCGCAGTTGGAAGCACTCAGGCAATGATTAACTGCCTCACCATTTTAAGTCCAGGTGGAGCCGCGATTATTCTGGGTGCACCTCCAAGCGGGGCCACAATTGAATTCGATCCGACTGCAAGAATCCTCAGCGGTGAGCGCCGAATGATGGGAAGCAAGTACGGATCTTCTAATCCACACGTTGAGTTTCCGATGCTTATTGAGTTGTATCTCAATGGCAAGTTAGACTTAGACTCTTTACTCACCGGACATTATCGACTAGATGAGGCAGACAAAGCCTTTGAAGTTCTTGCAAAAGGCGGTCCTGGCCGGGGATTAATTACATTCGAGCAGTAATTCACCAACAACGAAGGGTTCTTCAGTATGAGTTTTGACGATAACTTGGCAGCGCTTGCCTCGAAACCAACAGGTGCATTTAATGTATCTCTCTCTCCAATCCGATACCTTAACAACTCTTTTTACGCCTCTGGTCAAGTCGCTCGTCGTGGAGAGACGATGGTTGCAACAGGACTCGTTGGTAGTGAAGTAAATATGGAGCTTGCACAAGAGTGTGCATGGGTTTGTGCAATGAATGTCTTGGAGTCTGTACAAAAAGAGTTGGGCTCTCTCGATAAGATTGAGTACGTTGCCCGCCTTGGTATCTATGTTGCCAGTGCCGATGGATTCTCTGATCAGCATCTGGTTGCACATGGTGCAAGCCAAGTGATCCTCAATGTATTTGGTGAGGTGGCAGGCAAGCATTCGCGTACTGCAATTGGTGTTGCATCACTGCCACTCAACAGTCCTGTTGAGGTCGATGCAATTTTTGTAGTTCGTAAATAAGAGCTACGACCGACCTAGATCCCAGCCAGAGCCCCGATTCGGGCTGCTTTGCCTGTGAAGGCATCTGCCAAGGCCACTCACACACACACTAGCTATTCAAAGTTACCTAATCGTTATGTGAATGAAGGGGTTTTCGTCGGATTGGATGTGACCTTTCTATCACTTTCAACTAGCGTTCACCGTTAGTTACACCCTCCTCATCTGAGCAAAAACCTTTGCCCTGGGGTGTTTCTCCTTTCGAAAGGTGTTTCATATATGACAAAGCGCCGCATTGCGATTACTGCAGTTCTTGCTGCAGTTGCTATCGCACTTACAGGTTGCTCAAAAGCCGATGAAGCCGCAGAAGGCTTCGTCGGGGTAATCCTTCCCGATGCAGCATCATCAAACCGTTGGGAAACTGCTGACCGCGGATTCCTACAAGCAGCATTTGATGCAGCAGGAGTTAAAGTAGATATTCAGAATGCAAACGGTGACAAGGCCGCATTTGCAACCATTGCAGACCAGATGCTTACAGCTGGCGCAAAGGTTCTTATTCTTGTAAACCTAGATTCAGATTCAGCTAAGGCTGTTCAGGACAAGGCCGCTGCACAGGGTGTCAAGACAATCGACTACGACCGTCTCACACTTAATGGTTCAGCTTCATTCTACGTCTCATTTGATAACGAGGCCGTTGGTGTTATTCAAGGTGAAGGCATCAAGGCTTGCCTAGATGCAGCTGGAAAGACAAATGCACGTATCGTTTACTTGAACGGTTCACCAACTGATAACAACGCAACACTCTTCAAGGCTGGCTATGACTCAGTGCTACGTCCTTTGATCGATTCAAAGAACTACACACTTGTCGATGACACAGCTGTCCCAGATTGGGATAACGCAAAGGGTGGAGTTATTTTCGAACAGCAGCTATCAAAGGCTGGCGGAAAGCTAGATGCAGTTGTTTCAGCTAACGAAGGTCTTGGACTTGCAGCTGTAGCAGTTCTTAAGAAGAACAAGCTCAATGGCAAGGTCTGCGTATCTGGACAAGATGCAACTGTCGATGGATTGCGTGCAATCCTCACAGGTGACCTTTCAAATACTGTCTACAAGGCAATCAAGGCTGAGGCAGAGGCTGCAGCAGCTCTAGCAATCGCATTGCTCAGAGGCGAAGAGGCAACTACAGCTACAGGATCTGTAAATAACGGATCTGTAGATGTGCCTTCAGTTCTCTTGGTGCCAGTCGGAATCACAAAGGCTAACGTCAAGGATGTCATCGCTGATGGCTTCCAGACACGCGAGGCTGTATGTGCCGACATCGAAGACCTCTGCGTAGCAAACGGACTCTAATATCCGCTCACGCTAGGCAGTAAAGAAGAAAAGTTGCGGCTCGGGGTAAATACCCTGAGCCGCAACTTCTTTACTAGGATGCTTTAATCAGATTGAATGAATAGTTACTAGTGAAAAGTAGGTAGATCAGTGAGCACACCGATTCTCTCTCTTCGAGGCGTGAATAAATCCTTCGGCCCAGTCCATGTTCTTCGCGACGTTGACTTTGATATCTCTGCCGGCAAAGTAACTGCCTTGGTTGGAGATAACGGTGCCGGTAAGAGCACGCTCATCAAATGCATCGCCGGTATTTACACACCCGACCACGGTGACTTTCTCTTTGAAGGCAAAAAGGTTGAAATCTCTGGTCCTCGTGATGCCACTGCCCTTGGAATTGAGATCGTCTATCAGGATTTAGCCCTCTGCGATAACTTAGACATTGTTCATAATATGTTTTTGGGCCGCGAAAAAAAGCGCGGCTCAGTTTTAGATGAGACTTCAATGGAGGCCTTGGCCCGCAAGGTTCTCGATGGTCTGAGCGTGAGAACAGTAAAATCGATTCGTCAATCTGTCTCATCCCTCTCTGGCGGACAGCGTCAAACAGTTGCAATCGCCCGTGCAGTGTTATGGAATAGCAAAATCGTAATTTTAGATGAACCAACGGCGGCCCTTGGTGTGGCACAAACTGAACAAGTCCTTAACCTCGTGCGCCGCTTAGCCGATAATGGTTTAGCCGTTGTTTTGATTAGTCACAACTTAAACGATGTATTTGAAGTGGCCGATAATATCGCCGCCCTGTATCTAGGTCAGATGGCAGCGCAAGTTGATAAGAATGAAGTCATACCGCGCCAAGTAATTGAGTTAATCACCACCGGTAAATCTGCAGGTGTTGAAAGTGCAGGTGCTAAGAGATGAGTACTCCTACTGTGGCCGAGGATTCAACTGAAAAAGCAACACTCAAGAGTGCAATGCATGACTACTGGTTACGCATTAAAGCCGGAGATATCGGATCATTGCCAGCGGTTTTAGGTTTAGTTGCACTGTGTATCGTCTTTGGATCTATGTCTAGTGTCTTTTTAACACCAGGAAACTTTGCTAATTTATTAACTCAAGCAGCGGCAGTCATTGTGATTGCTATGGGTCTAGTTTTCGTGCTTTTACTTGGAGAAATTGATTTATCTGCCGGGTACACCGCTGGTGTGACTGGGGCAGTACTAGTTATTTTGATTACCAATCACGATGTGCCATGGTTTGTAGCTTTAATTGCTTCAGTCATTGTCGGAGTTATCTTAGGCTTTGGTCTTGGAACACTGGTGGCTCGTCTTGGAATTCCATCCTTCGTCGTGACATTAGCTGCCTTCCTTGCTTTCCAAGGAATTTTGCTATTGCTAACCGGTGAAGGCGGCACCATCCGTGTAGAAGATAAAACCATCTTGGCCGTTGAAAACTCAAATCTCACACCAACTCTTAGTTGGATCTTCTTTATCGCTGTATCTGTTATGTATGTTTTGAGCGGGTTACACTCCATTAACTCTCGGCGCAGAGCAGGATTAAAGTCTGAGATTATTAAACTCTGGGTATTAAAAACTATTGGCTTGCTCATTATTACGGGCTTAGCCGTCTTTGCACTCAACGTTGAGCGTAGTAATAACCCAGATTTAGTGAGCCTTAAGGGCATTCCTTACGTAGTCCCAGTAATTTTGTTACTTCTGGTAATCGGAACATTTGTGCTTGGACGTACTCCATTTGGTCGCCATATCTATGCAGTCGGTGGCAATGCCGAAGCTGCACGCCGTGCTGGCATTAACGTCAAGCGTGTTCGGATTGCAGCATTTATGATCTGCTCTGGCTTATCTGCAATCGCAGGAATGATCTTTGCATCTCGCCAGAACTCGGTCTCTCCAACAACTGGTGGAAGTTCAACACTTCTTTACGCTGTTGGCGCAGCCGTTATCGGTGGAACATCTCTTTTTGGTGGCAAAGGAAAGATGCGAGATGCCATCCTTGGTGGTTTAGTCGTTGCAGTTATCGATAACGGCATGGGCCTGTTGGGCTATGCAGCCGGAATCAAGTTCATTGTGACGGGACTTGTTCTATTGGTCTCAGCAGGCGTCGATGCGATATCTCGCAAGGGCAATAGCGTTTAGTGAGCTTTTGTTTTGCTACTACTTAACACCCATTAAGTGTTCAAGTGCCAATTGATCAAGGGCTTCATAGTGGTAGCCGCGTGTGCCTGCAGCTTCGACATCAAATGAATCCTTTGATAGATCTCTCCAAGTCTCACCGGTAGTTAAGGTTGACTGGCTTAGGCCTGGGATATTTGATTCGGCCATCGCCGCAATAACACGAGGATCGGCGCGGAAAGCCAGTGCACGCTCTTTAAGAGCTAAGTACATACGCATGTTTGCAGTAGCTGACTCCCATACGCCCTTATCATTTTCAGTACGTCCTGGCTTGTAATCAAAGTGCTTCGGCCCGTCGTACTTATAGCGCTCCAGCAAATCAACAAGGAAAAATGCCGACTTAAGGTCACCGTGACCAAAGACTAAGTCTTGGTCAAACTTCGGACCATGTTGACCGTTTAAATCAATGTGATACAACTTTTTCTGCCATAACGCCTGCGCAATTCCGTGAACAAAGTTAAGTCCAGCCATTTGTTCGTGGCCAACCTCTGGATTTAATCCAACTAGTTCAGGTCGATCAAGAGTATAAATAAATGCAAGTGCATGTCCAATGGTTGGTAAGAAGATGTCGCCACGGGGCTCGTTGGGCTTAGGTTCGATTGCAAACTTAATGTCGTAACCATTATCGGTTACGAACTCACCTAAAGTATTGAAAGCCTCCCGGAAGCGATCAAGTGCAACATAGGCATCTTTTGCGCCATCAGATTCAGCACCTTCACGGCCGCCCCAGCAAACATAAGTCTTTGCTCCGAGCTCAACTGCAAGCTCGATATTTTTCATTACTTTACGCAGAGCAAAACGCCGGATGTCTTTGTCATTGGATGTAAATGCACCATCTTTAAACACTGGATGGGTAAATAGATTCGTTGTTGCCATTGGAACTTTCATGCCCGTTTCTGCAAGTGCTTTCTTGAAGCGATCGATATGCGTGCGACGTGCGCCTTCATCGCTTCCAAATGGAATCAGATCATCATCATGGAAAGTCACACCATAGGCACCGCGTGCGGCGAGTTCATTAACCGTGCGAACTGGATCAATCGCCTCACGAGTTGCATCACCAAATGGGTCACGTGCTTGCCAGCCAACGGTCCAAAGGCCAAAAGTGAATCTATCTGCAGGGGTGGGGTTAAATGACATGGTGATCTGCCTTTCTTATTAGCTACGTATGGCTCCGTTTTGATACAGGGCTAACTTACCTCTAATCTTGGAGCCTATCTATATGAGAGTGCTAGCTACTTACATATGGGTTTTGCGGGAGTGGTGAAATGGCAGACACGCAGGTCTTAGGAACCTGTGTCTTCGGACGTGAGGGTTCAAGTCCCTTCTCCCGCACACGTGCTTGATAAATCTTTAGAATGGGTAATATGAAATCCATTGAAGTATCTGAAACCGGCGGACCAGAGAAATTAAAGTACGTTAACCGCCCAATTCCAGTCATGGGCGAGAATGAATCTCTCGTCGATGTCCTGCTAGCGGGCGTTAACTTCATCGACACCTATCACCGCAGCGGTTTATACCCGCGTCCGCTGCCATTTACTCCTGGAGTTGAAGGCGTGGGAATTATTCGCGAAATAAACGGCGCTGCACCATCAGGTTTGTCTGTAGGGATGCGAGTTGGTTGGGTCGCATCTACCGGCGGATATTCCGAGGTTGTAACACTTCCTAATCAAGAGCTAATTCCAATTCCGGAAGGAATCGATGATGCGCAAGCAACAGCGCTGCTGCTTCAAGGAATGACCGCGCATTATCTTGCTGTTAATTCCTACACAATAAAGCCAGGAGACATAGCCCTCGTCCATGCTGGGGCTGGTGGAGTTGGACTCTTGCTCACTCAATATATTAAATCACTCGGTGGCCTCGTCATCGCAACGGCTTCGACGGATGCAAAACAAAAACTCTGCTTGGAAAATGGTGCCGATCTGGCCATTGGGTACTCGGGGTTTCATGAACGTGTTATGGATTTTAGTAATGGCGCTGGCGCACACGTTGTCTATGACGGCATCGGGCGAACCACATGCGATGAAAGCCTGCTCTCGCTTCGTCCACGGGGATCTCTCATAATCTATGGATATGCCAGCGGACCTGTCCCGCCAATTGATTTGAGCAAACTAACGACTAAATCGATATCTCTCACCCGCCCAACATTGAAACATTTTATTTCGAATCGAGAAGAACTACTTTGGCGTGCCAATGAGGTGTTCAGGGCTCATTCAAATGGCCATATGAATGTTCGAATTGGTGGACGGTATGGCCTTAAGAGCGCTTCACAGGCTCATGAAGATCTAGAAGCTCGAACAACGACTGGGAAACTTATTCTTGAGCTATAAAAATAATCGCCTTAGTTCGGTTGCTAGAAAGACCCTTACTTCTAGAGGACGCCGTATTTAGCAAATGCTGCACTTGGGCTCATGCCCTCTTTAACCGCTTTGCGGAATTGATTTTCACCCGCATCCTTTTCTTCAACTCTTCGAACAACCTCTTCGATCACATCCTTGGGAACAACAACAACTCCATCAAGATCGGCAACAATTAGATCTCCAGGATTTATTGTGACTCCATCAATCACGCCTGGAACATCGTGTGCGGTGACTTCGTATCGACTATTAATATCGAGCGGACTTGTATTGACTCCAAAAACTTTAAATCCCAATGCCCTTGTGCGGGAAACATCACGCACTGGTCCGTCGGTTAGCGTCCCTGCAACGCCTTTAAAGGCGCAAGCGGTGGAGAGAAGTTCACCCCATAAAGAGCCGTGACCGTGACGATTGGTTGGAGACACATACACCTGATCCTTCCCGAGGGCATCAAGTGCTTTGAGTAACCCAACGTATGGAACTTCAGGTGCTGCTTCGACGACCTCTAATCTCACCGGAAATGCGTATCCCATCATGACGCCTTCACCTGAAATCATCGTGATGTCGGAGCCAAGTACTTGATTGCGATAGTTCAAATGATCAAGGCAATCAGAGGCTAAAGAGGCAGAGAAGATTGTGCGTAACTTATTTAGGTCAAGGCTCATAACCTAATAATACGATAAACGTAAAACTATGTAGACCATGCCCAGCTCAATATTCCGCATCTCGATAATTTTTAATGGCCTGTTAGAGTTGTACGTATGGCCAAACAATCACCGGCAAAGATAAAGAAGTTAGCTGCCGAAGCCAAGCGTGCCGGAGCGGCAAATCGCGCCGAGAAAAAAGCTAGTAAAGAATCTTCCGTATCAAATAATAGTGAACTTCTCGATGCATATGAGGGTGTTGATCACCATTGGCGCGAGATCGGATTAGCAGCCCCTGCTCGGCGGGCTTTAATCGATGACGGACTATTTCAATTAAGTGATCTTCGTAAGGTACCTCTGGCTGCAATTAAAGAACTACATGGCATGGCTCCAAATGCCATTCGTATATTAGTTGCCGAGATGAAGAAGGCTGATTTATCTTTTCGTAAATAACACTGGGTTTTAGATCTAATTAGTTACTGCAAATGCAGCTAGCACTACTCCAACGGCTGCGAGTAAGAACTTTACTTCTCGTTTAGCCAGCACCTTGAGCGCGGCAGGATTAAAGGTTGCACCAATGATGAACGCCCCAGGGATGAAAATTGTGGCGCTTCGCATTGCAACATCACTTTCGCCCCATTGATATCGAAGATTGATAAGACCGCAAGCAAATAGAAGATAGCCGCCCATGCGGTAGTTGTTAATCCAGTTCTTATCTGAATCTCGAGTAGCTGGGGTTGATTTTTCCATATGCCCAGTCTAGAAAGCCAAATAGGAGTGCCGCTTTCGCGACACTCCTATTTTAGGATTTTTCTGGTTAAAACCTAATCAATAAATGATTAGTGCTCGTCCTTCATTCCCTCTGCCATTGACTTCATGCGTGCGATCTTGAAAATTGTAAGACCGAATACGCACTTAGCTAATACGTCAGCGACGGTGTAACCCACTTGTACACCAATAAACTGCTCTGCAGAGGCCATACCTTCACCCATACCTAGGATGTAAGAGATTGGATAAACG
>Ga0208960_1001121_pt1 | contig 14482 bp, 22 predicted proteins | sample GreLakmeON33MSRF_FD_187703 | JGI IMG/M metagenome (GOLD analysis project Ga0208960, IMG submission 187703) | Freshwater lentic microbial communities from great Laurentian Lakes, MI, USA - Great Lakes metaG ON33MSRF (SPAdes) | ecosystem: Environmental > Aquatic > Freshwater > Lake | place: Great...
GGTATTATAGCTTTAGCATTAGCTGGACTTGTTTACTTTTGGGCAAGTACACATGGCTGGTCTATTAAATAACCAATTAATTACTTCTGAATCTGTAAAAGCAACTTATAATTTACTAAGAAAACTTCCTCCGTTTAATACATGGAGACTTCCTTCAGATAAACACATAGTGTTTTTAGTAAAAGATAATTGTGCTTGTATGGGAGAACTAGAAGTAGAACCTTATAAAATGATCATAGGAATTAATCACCATGAACATTTTGTTACTTTAGTTACTACAATTGCACATGAGATGGCACACATGAAACTTCATGTAGATGGGGTTAAAGGGTTTCATAGACACACACAAGAGTTTAGAGATTTAACAGCTGAAATAGGTAGTATCTTTGGCTTTGATAGGAAAACATTATGAAACATTTTATAATATTAATACTAGTCCTACTTACTTTATTTTACATACATAAAGTAGAAGCTTCTGAATATATGGTAATGCAGTATAATGAAAATGTTCGTATAGTACTTACTAAAGAAAAGTGTGATAAGGCAGGTTTTAAAGCAGTAGCACAAAGAATAGACAAAGAAGTTATGAAAGCTTGTTGGTCTCCTAATGGAGATAAGATACATATACAATGGGAAGGTGGGGACTTTAGTGAGTTTCCTTTAGATAGATTTTACCCTGTGGAGATTAAATAATGGACCCAATAACAATATTATCAGCATTCTTACCTGTAGCTATGGATTTAGGTAAGTCTCTTATTAATAAGTTTGTAGCACCCGATGTGTTTAAACCAGCTACTATTGAACAATATACTCAAATGAAGAGTATAGATTTAGAGTTCTTTAAGGTAATGAATGAGGTTGGAGCAGGAAATCCATCTTACCCTTGGGTAGAAGCCATAGTTAGATTGATGCGTCCTATAATAGGGGTTCTTGTGCTTTCTACATGGGTATATACAGTATGTAGTGGACACCCTAGTGAAGAAGTTAATAACTTTGCTAGTGCAGTTGGATTCTATTTATTTGGAGAACGCAGTTTGTTCTATATTAAGAAGAAATGAAGTTAAGTCCAAACTTTAGTTTAGAAGAACTTACATTTAGTCAAGTAGCGTCAAGAAGAGGAATAGATAACACTCCTCCTCCTAAAGTAAAAGATAACCTAGAAAGACTTGCATTATTTTTAGAACAAGTCCGTAAAGTAGTTAATAAACCAATATCCATAAGTTCAGGATATAGATCGAGGGAAGTTAATGAATCAGTGGGTGGAAGTAAAACATCGCAACATTGTGAAGGATGTGCGGCTGACTTTAATGTCAAAGGAATGTCTCCTGATGCTGTGGTCAGAGCCATTGTCGATGCTACTATACCTTACGATCAGGTTATATTAGAATTTGATAGTTGGGTACATATATCTATTCCAACGGTTAAAGGCAGTGTTCCAAGGAAACAAGCTTTAGTTATAGACAACAAAGGTAAACGAAACTTTAAATAAGAGGAAAATATTATGCCAATGGTAAACGGAAAAAAATATAGTTATAGTAAGATGGGTATGGCAGCAGCTAAAAAAGCAACTAAAAAACCAGTTAAAAAAATGATGGCTAAACCTGTTAAGAAGACTATGAAAAGTGGTTACTAAGTCAAAAGTAAATCAAGCAGGCAATTACACCAAACCAACTATGCGTAAAGCTTTATTTAATAAAATTAAAGCTGGCAGTAAAGGTGGTGATCCAGGTGAATGGTCTGCTCGTAAAGCTCAATTACTTGCTAATCAATATAAAAAAGCAGGTGGAGGTTATAAATAATGGCTCTTGCTAAATCTCAGCAGTCTTTAAAAGCTTGGTCTAGTCAAAAATGGAAAACATCTGATGGCAAACCAAGTAAAGGTAAGAAAAGATATTTACCTGAGGCTGCTTGGAAGGCATTAAGCCCTAATGAGAAGGCTTCTACAAATAAAGCTAAAGCACAAGGTAACAAAGCAGGAAAACAATTTGTTAAACAACCAAAAAACATAGCAAGCAAAACAGCGAGGTTTAGATGAAAGGTGTAAAACATTATTTAAAGAATGGCACAGAGTTTAAAGGTGCTACTCACAAAATGGCTAGTGGATTATTCACAGGCAAAGAGCACAGCAAAAGTTCTGTAAAGTTAGTGCATGCCAAAGACTTAAAAGGGAAAAAGAAATGAGTACTCCAGCGTGGACAAGAAAAGAAGGCAAGAATCCTAAAGGTGGGTTGAATGCCAAAGGAAGAGCTAGTTATACAGGAGGCACTCTAAAAGCCCCTGTTAAAGCTGGTGATAACCCTCGTAGAGCTTCTTTCTTAGCTCGTATGGGTGGTATGCCAGGACCTGAAAAGAAACCTAATGGAGAGCCTACAAGATTACTACTATCTCTTAAAGCTTGGGGTGCTTCTTCTAAATCAGATGCTAAAGCTAAAGCTAGAGCAATATCTAATAGAAATAAAAACAAAAAGAAGTAGTTGACATTAAGCCATAAATATGGTATAATTGTTATATAACATAGGAAAGTATTATGACTTATTTAGAGATTGTTAATAAAGTTTTACTAAGACTAAGAGAGAATCAAGTTGAGACTGTAGATGAAAATTCATACAGTGCACTTGTAGGTGAATTAGTAAATGTTACTAAACGAGAAATAGAAGACTCTTGGAATTGGTCTTGTTTAAGAACAACTCTTGCAGCAACAACTACTGCTGCTTTATTTAACTATGTTCTTGTAGGAGCAGGTACTCGTTTTAGATTATTAAGTGTTGTTAATGATACAACTAATATTTTTTTAAAGAGTAGACCAAGTGCTTGGTTTGAACAACACCTTCTTATGACTACTGTGCAAACAGGATCTCCTGCATATTATAATTTTAATGGAGTAGATCAATATGGAGATACACAAGTTGATGTGTTTCCAGTACCTGATGCAGGATATGATTTATATTTTAATATAGTAATGCCACAAGATGACTTTACTACAGATGCAGAGGAAGTTAAAATTCCTTATACTCTTCTTATTGAAGGTACTCTTTCTAGAGCTTTAAGTGAAAGAGGAGAAGATGGTGGTTATCAAGACCAAGAAGGTAGATATAGAAATATGTTAGCAGACTTAATTGCTATTGAAGCGGGAAGTCGCCCTGAAGAAACAATTTGGTATCCTAACTAATGCCTGGTAAATTACAAACAACTTCTATTGCAGCTCCTGGATTCTTAGGTTTAAATACCCAAGACTCTTCTGTTACTCTAGAGAGTGGCTATGCAACTGTAGCTAATAATTGTATTATTGATAAATACGGAAGATTAGGTAGTAGACAAGGTTGGGATTTAACAACAGTAGCAACTAATGCAGTTGTTACAGGAACTATCTCTGCTACTACTTTAACAGTAGATAGTGTTACTAGTGGAACTCTTTCTATTGGTGATGTAATTAGTGGATCAGGAGTAACATCAGCTACTTATATTACAGCTTTAGGAACAGGTACAGGGGGTACTGGTACTTACACAGTGAGTGCCTCACAAACAGTTACATTAGCAGGAACTTATGCAAGAGCACTAACAGTAGTTACAGTTACAGCAACAGCACATGGATTAGCAGTTGGAGACACAGTTTATTTAGACTTTACTTCAGGTACTGCAGTGGATGGTGCCTTTGTAGTAGTTACTGCTCCTACAGCAAATACATTTACAGTAACACATGGAACTAGTGGCACAACAAGTGGTAATGTAACATTAAGTCGTCCAATTACTGCAGTAAATCCTTTAGGTACTGGTAATTTTAGTGAATCTATATTTGAATTTAAAGATGTAACAGGAACTGTAGTCTATTTATCTGCTGGTAATGGTAAATTATTTAAAGGTACAGATTCTTTAATAGAACAACAAGTATTTGCTGCTAATCAAACTACAGTAGTAGCTAATACTTTTACAGGAAATAGATGGCAATTTGCTACTCTTCCTGAAGGTACAGGACCAACAGCTCTTTCTTATGCAATTGCTGTACAAAATGGAAATGCTGCTTTAGTATATAGAAAAAGAAACCATACAGATGCTTATATCTTTCAAAAGATAGGTGATTATGGTACTAAACCAACAGGTGTAACAACTTTTGATCCTGATTGTGTTCTTTCTGCTTTTGGTAGAATTTGGGTTGCAGGAATATCAAGTAATAAAGCTTCTCTTTATTTTAGTGCCCTTGTAGATCCAGCTAGTTTTACAGGAGCAGGCTCAGGGGTATTAGATATTAGTTCTGTCATTGGGAATAATGATGAAATAACAGCATTGGCTGTTCATAATAATTATCTAATAATCTTTTGTAAGAACCATATTGTTGCTTATTCAGGTGCAGGTGATCCTACAACAATGGCACTTGCTGATATTGTAGTGGGTGTAGGATGTATTGCTAGAGATTCGGTACAAGGAACTGGTACTGATTTAATATTTTTATCTAAGAGTGGTGTTAGAAGTTTTAACAGAACAGTGCAAGAAAACTCAATGCCACTTCGTGAACTCTCTCTTAATATTAGAGATGACTTAGTAGGTTATTTAGAAGTAGAAACAGTAACAGATATTAAAAGTGCTTATTTTGAAAGAGATGCTTTTTATCTATTAACTTTTCCTGGTTCTAAAGTTATGGTTTATTTTGATTTAAGACAGATACTTCCTAATGGGGCAGCTAGAACAACATTATGGAATAATTCAGATGGAACAATTTATAAAGCTTTCTGCTCAACTACTGACAGAACTTTATTTATAGGAGTTCCAAATGGTATAGCATTATATGATGGTTATTTAGATGGTAGTAATACTTATGAGTTTCAATATTATACATCTAGTTCAGATTTAACAGCACCAACTATAATAAAAATGCTTAAAAAAGCTACTTTAGTTGTTATTGGTAGTGGAGATCAAGACTTTACCTTTAAGTATGGTTATGACTATACTTTAAATTATAATACACAATTAATTTCTAGAAGTTTTGGTACTGGTATTTATCCTACTTATAACTCAACTACTTCACTATATAATAATAGTAAGTATGCTTCAGTAGGTGTTGGAGTAAATAGGATTAGTGTTCCACTAGGTGGATCAGGAAAAGTAATACAACTTGGAGTAGAATCTACTGTAAATGATACTCCTGTTTCGATTCAAAAAATTGATATATATTTAAAAACAGGGAAAACAGCATAATGTCAAACTATACCAAAGCCACAAACTTCTTAGCTAAAGACTCACTAGCAGATGCAGATCCACTTAAAATTATTAAAGGGTCTGACTTTGATACAGAGTTCAATGCTTTACAAGTAGCAGTTAATACTAAAGCAAATACAATCTCTCCTACTTTTACTGGTACACCTTTAGCTCCTACAGCTACGGCTGCAACTAATACAACACAACTTGCTACTACAGAATTTGTAACAACAGCAATTAGTGCTTCTTTTCCTTCAGGTGGTATTATTATTTGGTCAGGATCTTCTGCAACTATTCCTACTGGATGGTTACTATGTAATGGATCAAGTTCAACCCCTGATTTAAGAGATAAATTTGTTGTTGGTGCAGGTACTACTTATGCAGTAAATGGTACTGGTGGTAGTGCAAATGCAGTGGTAGTTAGCCATACCCATACAGCAACAGTTACAGATCCTACACATACACATACTTATGGTTCAAGTAGTAGAGTACAAGGTGGTAATGATAATGGTGTATTTTATGATGGACAAAATGCGGCAGCACATACTACAACAGCAGCTTCAACAGGCATTTCAGTAACAAATGCTACAGCAGGTGTAAGTGGTACTAATGCTAACCTACCTCCGTACTATGCTTTATGCTATATTATGAAGAGTTAATGAGTAAGATAGAATATGTAAACCTTCTCTATAGGATTTATGGAAGTCCTAAAGAAAATAAAAAGAAGTTTATAGAAGAAGCAACAACTTGGGAATACTACCCAGTGTACAAAGAAGATAAAGTGGTTGCTTTGTTTATGACTAAAGGTAATAGAATACATTGTGGATGTCTTCCTGAAGCTGGTGGAAAATGGTTCCCAATGAAGATGTATAAGCGGATTATAAAGAATCTTCTTCTAAAGTATGGAAAGGTAGCAACATCAACCTATCCTGAAACAGAAGCGTTTGTTAAGCGGTTAGGATTTAAAGAAATAAGTAGAAATAATAATGTTATTAATTTTATAAAGACAGAGGTATAATATGGGGTTTATTGCAGATTTTTTTGGCGGAAAAAAACCTGAGACTACTCAGGCACAGTATAATCCTGCGAATGTTACAGGGCCAACTGGTGGAGTTAATTGGAGTGGTGGTAATGCAACTCTTACATTATCTGATGCTTTAAAACAATTATATGATCAATATGTTAGTGGTGCATCTAGTACACTACCTTCACCAGAACAATTAGATTTTGGTAATCAAGTTTCTGATTATGGTAAAGGTATGTTTAGTCAAGCTTCTAATTTAAATCTTAATGAAATGATTGCAAAATATTATAATCAACAACAAGATATTATGGCTCCTGGTAGAGAAGCAGAAAATGTTTCTTTAGCAAATACTCTTTTTAGTCAAGGTAGAACTGGTTTAGGAACTGGAACTACTGGTGGTTATATTAATCCTGAACAGTTTAGTTTGTTTAAAGCAAGAGGACTAGCAGATCAAAATCTTGCTTTTGAATCTACTAATAGAGCTCGTGGTATACAAATGGAAGATATTCAAAAAGCTTTAGGTTTATATGGTATGGGACAATCCTTTAAAACAGAACCTTATGGAGTTTCTGCTGGTATTTTAGGAAATGCTATGAATCTAGGACAAGCTAATGCTTCTTTTATTCCTTATGGTATTCAATCAGGAAGTGCTGGAGCAAATGCTGGAGCTAATATACTTAATGCTGAAACTTCTGCTAGAAATGCTAATTTAGGTTTCTGGGGAAGTATTGGATCATCGCTTCTTAAGAAGCCATAAAAATAAAGGAATATAATATGGTACAATCAGTAGCAGGACTATTTGGAATGTCCCCTCAAGAGGCTGAAGCAGATGTTTATAAAAACTCATCTAGAGCTGAAGATCTTTTTAGAGGTGTTGGTTCTTTATTTGGTTATGAAAATGAAAACGTTAGAAAAGCAAAAACAATAGAAACTGCTATGCAAGATGTTTTAAGTAAAATAACACCTGAAGAAGCTAAAGATCCTTCTATTTTATATCCTATGTTAACAGAAGGATTTAAACGTTATGGTTTACCTAAAGAAGCTTTAATAGCAAGTCAAGCTGGACAAGAAGCAATTGCTTCCTATGATACTAATAAAAGTAATATTGCAGTACAACAACAAAGTATAGAAGATAAAAAAACTGCATATCTTGGTTCTGTAAGTTCTGCTTTTAGTAATGCTTTAGACACTACAGAAGATCCTAAAAAAAGACAAGCTCTTTGGGATACTGCTATTAAAAAGATTGCAAAGTATCGTCCAGAAGATGCACAAATGTTAAAAGATTTACCACCATCTGAATGGGCAACAGCTCTTAGTATTTATGAAGATGAATCACAAACTGCTGGAACACGTCAAAAAGAAAAAACAGCAGCTGCTAAAGTAAAATATGAAGAAAATAAACTTGCAGAAACACTACGTCATAATAAAAAACAAGAGTTTCTTACTGATAAAAAAATAGATATTCAATATAAAATAGAAAAACTAAAAGAAGAGGGAAGAGACACAAGAGCTTTAGAAAAAGAAGCAAGTACTATTGATAAAATAATGCATAAAGACATTGTAACTCAAGCTCAACTACCTAATAAAACTGAAATTATGAATTTAGGTACTAAAATTGGAGATAGAGAAATTAGTGGAGAATTAAAAGTTTCTACTGGTTTAGAAGGAGATGAACTTAAAAAAGCACTTCCTTTCTTTAAAGGAACTTACTCTAAATTTCTTAGTCAAAATGATGCTGATGGACTTCCATTGTATTCTCCTCCAGAAGCAAAAGCTTTAGCTCTTCAAGAAACATCAAAGAACATTAATGAAGAGGGTTACTTTTTTAAAAATAAAACTTTTAAAGGAACAGCTGCTATTACTCCTAAAAAACCTGCTGTAAACTCTGTTAAATTTACAGTAGGTCAAACTTATACAGATACTTCAGGTAATAAAGCTGTATATAAAGGTAATAATCAATGGGACCCTGTTGAAAAATAATGGCTTTTGATCCTACTAAAATTATTGAGGAAAACAAATCTATAAGTTTTACTTTACCTACAATAGAAATAGGCAAAACTTCAGAGTTTGATCCTACTAATATTGTTGGAGAACCTTTTAATGATACAGCTCCTCCTGCTACTAAAGAGTCTAAAGATTTTGATCCTAGTACAGCAGTAGAAGATACTTCTATTACTCCAACTAGATCTTTTGTTAAAGCTGCTGGTGGTAGTGCTGCTTTAAGCATAGCTTCTACTCCTGGTATGTTATTAGGAGCTAGAGTTGGAGCAATGGCTCTATCTCCATTTGGAGTTCCTGGTCTTATTGTTGGAGGTCTTGGTGGAGGTTTATTAGGTTTTGTAGCTAATTCAGAAGTTGCTGAAGCTGCTTTTGATTTACTTCCAGAAAAAGCAAAAGCTACTTTTGGTTATGATAAAAAAACTCGTCAACAAGAAATAGAACAAAATCCAGAGTCTTCTTATACAGGATCACTTACTGGTAATTTTGCTGTGTTCCGTCCTGGAGCATTAGCTCCTTTAGTACTTAAGTCAGCTAAAAGTAATATCCCTACTGTTATATCCCCCCTTAAACAAAGACTTGGTATGGCAACAGTTGCAACAGCCTTTGAAGGAATAAATCAAGTAGAACAAGGAAAGTTTGATCCTTTACATTTAGCTGAGTCAGCTGCTTTTGGATTTACAGCAGTTAAACCTACTAGTATTACTAATAAAATAAGTAGTATTATTAGTGGTACTGCAAATGCTAAACAAACATTAGATACAACAGCTGCTCATAATAAACATCAAGACTTAGTTAATACTACTGATCTTGTTACTATTTCTTCACTTCCTGAAGAAGCTTCCATAGCATTTAATAATCTTAATAGTAAGGTTAGGGCAGATACAACAGCAAATGTTGAACTTAATAGACAACTTGGTACCCTAGGTGTTTCTAAAGAAGTTTCTGAAAAGTTATATAGGTATGCTCAAGAAACTCATGCAGGAAATGAAAATATTAATAATGAAATACATGAAATTCAAATTAAAATTAAAGAACTTTATAATAACAATAATGAATTAATGAATCAATATGATCTTCGTTCTAGTGTTAATCCTGAAGGAAAAGTTCTTTGGAAAGACCTTCCAGATACAGTAAAAGAAAAAATTAAATCTAATAAAGAATATATTGATGAACATTTACTTGAAATTAAAGTTACAGAAAGTAAAATAAATAGAAGAGAAGTTCTTACAAAAGAAGAACAAAGTTTATATGATTCTGTTGTTAGACCTATGCAGACTCAAATTACAGAACTTACTAGATATTTAATAAAAGAAGGAGTAATTGATCCTGTTAATTTAGATCCTAAAGTAACTGGCCCTCATGTATCTAGACGTACTGTTTCTACTAAACCTAAAACTTTTTTTGAAACAGTCAAAGATTCTTTAGGATGGACTGGTAAACTTGATCCTTTAACAGGAGATGGAATACTTGAACGAACTCCTGCTGGAGAACAACAAAATCTTTTTGTTTTAAAAGACAGTAAAAATTTACGCAATGTAATTCAAATTGTAGAAAACAATAATGGTACTTATAGTTTAAAAAAATGGAAAAATGGTAAGTCTGTTGATATAGCAAACATTGGAACTACTAGACTTCAAGCAGGTGATACCTATGGTAGATTTAAAGTTGAAACTGCTAACACCCCTGAATTAGAACTTAATACTCCCTATAAATATTCTAATAATCTTGTTTTAGTATTAGGAGAACGACTTACTCAATTAAGAAATATGGCTAGAGTTAATGAATTACAAAAAACATTACTTGAGTCTCCAGAATTTGCTACTCGTAGACATAAAAAAGAACTTAATAAAGATATCCCTATTGGTTTTAGAGAGCCTAGAGTTAATGATGGAGCATCTGCTTTACCTAAAACTCCAAGACTTCAAGGTTATGCTTTTGATCAAAGAACAGCAGAAGCTATTGAAGACTTTAATAAACCTCTTTCAACTTCAGTAATTGGCAAAGCAACTAATGTTATTGTTACTAATTTAATGCTTGTTCCTTTTGTTCATATAATGAATGAAAATCCCCATTGGGTAATTACTAGGGGAATAAGTGGATATATTACTCCTGGAGGAATATATCGTTTAACAAAAACTATGCCTGAAGCAATTAGGATAGTTAATGAACGAGGTCCAGAGTATCAAAAAATTATGCAAGAAAATGGTAAATTAATGTCTGCTAATATTGAGAATAATTTATTTTTAGAAAACGCTTACATTTTAGGATTAAAAGAGGCTAGAAAATCTTTAGAGTTTAAAGAGCTTGCTAAACTTATAGGAGAGTCTCCTTTTAATTTATATAAAAGATTGTCTCAAAAGTCTCAACAAGTTATGTGGAATTATAGAGATATTTTAGTTGTTCAATCTGCTCTTGAAAAACAAATGAAATATGGAGGAACTTTAGGAGAAGCAGTTACACAAGTAGAAAGACATCTTCCTTCTTATACTTTACCTCCAAGAGTTGGAGAATTTAGAGTTCCTTATTATGTTCCTAAAATAGGTGGTAAAATTATTGGAGGAGCCGTTGCTGAAAAGGGAAGTAGAGTTCTTTCTAATATTTTACAAAATAGAAATTTAGTTGTTTTTGCTAATTACAAACATGGTATGATAGGATCAGTTCTTAATACAGTAAAAGATATTATGATGACTAATCCTAATGTAGCAAAGACAAGACAATTTAAAGAAGGAATAGATTCAGCTTTAGCTATAGGAGCTCTTACATATATGGCTTATCCTTATGTATTAGATGGTATGGCAAAAGCTTTAAATGATTTATTTGATACTAATTTTGATGAATATAAATTTAGACGTGGTGGGGCTCTTCATATTTTTGATACAATTAAAGAAGTAGCTAAAGGTAGTAAAGATCAAATGGCTATATTTAATACTTTTTTAACTATGAATCCGGTTATTCAAACAGGAATAGAAGCTGTTATTAATACTTATTTATATAGTAGAAAAGAAATAGCAACTCCTGGAGATTATAGGACTTATATAGAAGATATGAAAAACTATTTTATTCAAAGATTTCCTATGATGCAAAGTGCAGTTCAAGCAGAATCAGAATGGGGCGGTGGACCTGCCCAATTCTTCTTTAAACTATTTGATATTAAAACTAAAACGTTTGAACAAATGCAAAGAGATCAAGATAATCTTGATAGAATTGAATCTTTACAAGAAGAACGTATTTATAAGTATGAAAACCCTGAGTAAGTGACACTCAGGTATCAAATAATAATAATAATGTCTTGTAGGCTCTTAAAAGGGCCTTCTTATTGATCTAAAGTAATTTTACCTTTAAAAAAGACAAATCTTAGTATTAAAGCATCAACTATGACATAATTAAAGTCATCGTCACTAATAAATTCAATTCCTACTGACATACCACTAATAAGTTCTATGTTTGCTTCTATCATATTTCACAGCCTCCTGCTGTACATGCTAATATTTGTTGTCCTATTGTATTATCTTCTTTTTCTAAAAGGCTAGTCCAGTCAATTGTACTTGGAGTTTTACTTAAAAGATCATTATAAAACTCCTCTGTACAATCTTCATAGGGAGCTTGTTGGTAACTATGATTAGAGTGGGGTAAAAAAGATACTCCACTTATCTCATCAAAGTGTTTCCATACCCAAGCACCTACTTCAGGCCACTCCCCATCTTTAACAGATATAGTTACAGATGGTTTGTGCTCACACCAGTATCTTTGATAAACTAACCAAACCTCAAGTTGTTCTATAGCTGTTTTATCATTGCGAAAAACAGCATGAGCTGGAGCTTTGATTGGAAAACTAAAGATAGCTGTTGAATCTTTGTTACTTAAATCATCTTCTACTTGAACACCTTGTTCTTTAAGGTACTCATAAATTGGGTCTTTTTTATCCATACGAATACGTCTAATATAAAAAGGATTGTGTCTAGCATGAATGCCACTAGCACTATCCACCAACTGACTGACTGTTCCTGAAGGCTTAACACAAGTGATAGAAGTAGAAGCAGGAATACCAAACTTTTCAGCAAACTCTTCATTTGTTTGTCTAGCAACATCTCTTAGATCCTCTAGTAATTTAGGAACAGGATTACTTGTTAATTTACAATCCATAATTCCTGTTAATGATACTCCAAGTAGCCGTTCTTCTTCTGTATTCTTTTTCCATTCAGAGGATAAGAATTGAAAGTTAGTTAAGGTTGATTGAATTGTCCCAAGTATTGTTGCAAGCCTAACTTTGTGTTCAAGAGACTGTTTGGTATCTTTTTCCCGTACAACCACTTCCGTAAGATTGCAGAATTGTTTATCACGGAGGATAATCTCACTACATGGATTGGTTCCGTAACTGAGAGTCGGATCTCGTCTTCCCCACTTATTTGCTTGATTTTGAGCAGCAATTCTATTAAATATTCCTCGTTCACCTGATTTCGATTTAACCAGACTAAGCCATTCTTCCATGAAAGTTTCGCTATCTGGTCTTTCTGTGTACGCAACCGAGTTGTTTGCGAGTCTTCTATGTGAATTATCATTCCACCAAGCTCCTGTTTTAGCATCACGCATACGTTTGTCAGTAAGATTAGATAAAGAGATAAGAGCAGAACGTCTTACTCCTCCAACTACTACTACATCACCAATCATACACATGATATCATGTACTTCTATTGAGTTTAATTTACGACCTTTTGCTTGTTTAAATGTTTCTATTACAAAATCAAATAGTTTCTTAAGAGGCTCAGGACCACTAGCTCTTCCTCCAAATGTTTTTAGTCTTGCTCCAGCAGGTCTTACTTTAGAGTAATCAAATGTAGGAATGTCACCTTCCCATAGGGAAGATAAAAGTTTTTTAAAAGCCTTAGCCCATCCTAGTTTACTATCTTCAACAAAAATAACATCATCACATAGTGTTAGTTCATTAGGTATTTCAGGAAGTTTAGTAATTTCTTGACGTTCACAAGAAAACCCTACTCCTGTACCATTCATTAAGATGTATAAAGCTTCACTAAAAGCCCTTTTATTATTAACAGCAAGGTAACTACAGTTATAAGCAGAGATGTTATCTCGTTCACAGGCTTCGCCTGCAGTCATCATTAAACGCATAGACGGCATGATCTCTAGGTTTTCTATACTTTTATGCATAGTATCCCAAGTTTCAGTTGGTAAAGTAACTTTACTTTGTAGGTATGTTATTAGTCTAGTAACTGTTTCATTCCATGTTTCTCTTCGTTTTAAATCAGGAATGTATCTTGCATAACGACTCATTGCTATTACTTCTTGGTAAACACTTGGTAATTTAATCATCTAAACTATAATCCTCTAATTCATTGTTAGTTTCTTTTGATAACCTATCAAAATCTTCTTCTATTTTATCTTGAAATTTATCTACTAGTTGTTCTGATGTAATATTTAGTAATTCAAGTAAAATAGTTTCATCAAATTTCTTTAGGTCTTCACATAATTCATTAAATGTACGATTCATTTGCTGACTTTCTATAATAAGTTATGACCGACCTTCAGTTTTTTCTTGTTCAAATTCTTTAAGTAACTCTATAAAATGAATTGCTTTGTCAAGATCTTGAACCCCACCCTTGTCCCGCCATCTACACAGGTATTTAATTGCAGTTGCTTCTAAATAGGGAATGTCATTAATGTAATTAAAAAAGGCAGGTTGTATCCTAAACTTTTTATAATGATCCCCACCTATTTGTAAATCAATTGCTTTCATGTTTTGTCTCTTTAATATAATTTAAGGGATACCCATTAAAACTAACATCAATACAACTACTATTCACCAATAACAAAACGACTACTATCATATTTTTTAACATTAGTAACCTTAATAATATTAGCAGTATCTGCTATAAGTGGAGTAATAGTAACATTGTGCATCTTGGACTTTAAGTCTTTAAACCAAGACATCTCTCTAGGTTCTGATGTCATTAGACCAGACCATACAAGTACATGGTTAACATCAAATTCTTCTACGAGATAGGCTAAGGGTTTCATGATATAGATATAAACTTTGGACTTTTAGCAGCAATGTTTTCTGTTCCTCTAAACCAAGCACCACAATCTTGACATTGATACCTATTATATTTAGTAGACAAGTTAACTCGTATACCACGTTTTTGATAGTGCTTACTACCACAATTAGTACAGACAAGACTATTTTCAAATACAGATAGATTAAGATGATTAGGAATCCAAGGTTTAAAAGCTTCATATACTTTTTCAAGTAAA